>WUUC01116971.1_pt1 | contig 40680 bp, 46 predicted proteins | sample 6278441 | NCBI WGS metagenome assembly WUUC01 (sample SAMN13675441, study PRJNA597444) | soil metagenome | isolation source: soil | place: USA: Washington | collected 2017-10
GAATTGCGGGTACTCGCGTTCGACGAACTTTGCCTTGTTGACGAACTGCGAAGGATAGTAGACCGAAGCCGGCGTGATGATGGGCTCGGGCGAATTTGTCACGAACGCCTGCGTACCGGCGACCGACTCTCGTTTCTCTCCTACCGCCGATTGACTCGCGACTACCATCGCGGCGATCGCAATCGCGAAACTTGCGTAGCTCAGTACATTGCTCATGACCTGCCTCCATTCTGTTGAAGAACCGTCGAACATCGCTTGCTACTCTTGAACCGGAGATGAGCAATGCCTGTGCCATGCTCCACGGGCCGGGAAAAACCCTAGAAGTGGAAGGAGGCTTGCGGAATATCCTTCACGCTGAAATCGAGGTTGTTCAGTCTTCAGCGCGGTAGATGAAATCCAAACGCGATCCCTCTGCGCGCTTAGAGAGCGCAGCTGTCAGATCACTCGCGCATCTTCGCGCAGTCTTTTGACCAGCTCTTTCACGTTCGCCACCCGTACTCCCGCGGCGCGTTTCTCGGGCTCGCTTACCTTGATGTTTCTGGTCCGGGGCGCGACATCGAGCTCGAGCTGCGCGAGCGGTACAACTTCGAGCGGCTTTTTCTTCGCTTTCATGATATTGGGCAGCGACGCATAGCGCGGCGTATTGAGTCGAAGGTCGGTCGTGATCACCGAGGGCAGCGTCAGCATAAGCGTTTCCAGCCCGCCATCGATTTCGCGAGTGACTTTGACTCGCTCTCCTTCGAGCTCCACCTTCGACGCGAAAGTGCCTTGTGCCCAATTGAGAAGGCCCGCAAGCATTTGCCCAACCTGACCGGAATCATCGTCGATCGCCTGTTTGCCCATGACGATAAGCCTTGCCTGTTCCTTCTCGGCAATAGCGCGCAGGATTTTCGCGATCGCAAGCGGATCCAGCTCGTTTTCAGCCTGTACAAGGATCGCGCGATCGCAGCCCAGCGCGAGCGCGGAGCGCAGAGTCTCCTGACAAGCCGTCGTCCCGATCGATACCGCAACGAGCTCGGATGCAGCACCTTTTTCCTTGATGCGCACAGCTTCCTCGACCGCGATCTCGTCGAAGGGATTCATCGCCATTTTCACGTTCGCAAGTTCGACTTCCGAGCCATCGCTTTTGATGCGCGCTCTGACGTTCGGATCGATCGTGCGCTTTACCGCAACGAGCACTCTCATTTTCGGAACAGCGCGGAGAGTTCGCCAACGATGCCGCGACGAAACGCAAGCACGCAAATAACGAAGATCACTCCGGTAATCACCGTCACCCACTCGCCCAGATTCGCCGCATAGTTCTGCAATCCGACGACTATCGCGGCGCCGGCGATGGGGCCGAATACCGTACCGAGACCGCCGAGCAAAGTCATAAGGACGACTTCCCCAGACATATGCCAGTGCACATCGGTCAGGCTCGCGAGCTGGAACACGAGCGTCTTGGTCGACCCGGCAAGTCCGGATAGCGCGGCCGACAACACGAAAGCAAGCAACTTGTATTTGTCGACGTCATAGCCGAGCGAAATCGCGCGTGGCTCATTCTCGCGAATCGCTTTCAGCACCTGACCAAAGGGCGAATGGATCGCGCGGTAGATGATCCAGAAGCCGAGGCAGAAAACCGCGAGCACGAAGAAATACATCGTTGTGGTATGTGAAAGGTCGAGCAGACCAAACAGTTTCCCGCGCGGAACTCCCTGCAAACCGTCTTCGCCCCCAGTGAACCGGAACTGTACGCACAGGAAATAAACCATCTGCGCGAGCGCGAGGGTGATCATCGCGAAATATATTCCGGCGCGTCGGATCGCGAGTCCCCCAAAAACGAATCCCAGTGCCGCGGCAGTCGCAGTACCGGCAAGAATCCCGAGCTCAGGGGTAAAGCCCATGACCTTGACGGTGTGTCCCGTGATATAGCCCGCGCTACCAAGAAATGCCGCGTGACCAAACGAAAGCAGCCCCGTGTAACCGAGGAGCAGGTTGAAGGCGCACGCAAACAGCGCGAAGCAGAGGAGCTTCATGAGAAACACGGGGTAAACGATGAAAGGCGCGACGATTGCAGCGGCGAGCAAGGCCAGCATGATCTTGTAGTCGCTGGACATCGAAAGCAATGCGCCGTGCCTTTGGGATGGCGGGCGACTTACCGCCCGCGCCTCAGTTTGCGAGCCTATTGCCGTATTCGGTTTCACGATTGCTTGTACTCCTCACTCCTCACACCTTACTCCTCGCTTCCGTCGTTCATTTCTCTCTTCCGAACAATCCCGCCGGGCGCACAAGCAGAACAATCACCATGATGACGAACACGACGACTGCGGATGCTTCAGGGTAATAGACCTTGGTTACGCCTTCGATCAAACCGAGGCCCAAACCGGTGACGATCGAGCCGAGTATCGAACCCATTCCCCCGATCACGACCACCGCGAACACAACGATGATCAAATTCGACCCCATGACGGGGTTCACCGAGAAAATCGGCGCTGCCAGCACGCCGGCGAATGCGGCAAGCGCGACGCCATAGCCGTAAGTCAGTGTGACGAGCAGCGGCACGTTGACGCCGAACGCCATAAGCAGCTTCGGATTTTCGGTTCCGGCGCGGAGATACGCACCAAGCTTGGTGCGCTCGATCACGTACCACGTCGCGAAGCAGACGACGAGCGATGCAAGCACGACCCAGCCGCGATACTTCGGCAACGACATAAACCCCAGGTTGTATGCGCCCGAAAGCGCTTGCGGGATCTGGTAAGGCTGGCCGGAAATGCCATAGTAATAACGGAACATGCCTTCGATGATGAGCGCAAGCCCAAACGTGAGTAGTAGCCCGTAAAGATGGTCAAGGTGATACAAACGCTTCAACATCGTGCGTTCGAGCACCATTCCGAAGAGCCCGACCAGCAGCGGGGATAACAAAAGCGCCCACCAGTAGCTCACGCCGAAATAGCGAAGGCCGATCCATGCGAGGAAGGCGCCCATCATGTACTGCGCGCCATGCGCAAAGTTGATGATGTTGAGCAGGCCGAAAATGATCGCGAGCCCCAGGCTCAAGATGGCGTAGAACGAGCCGTTGATGAGCCCGACCAGCAGCTGGCTCATGAGGCCCTGAATGGGAACGCCGAAGACTTCGGTCATTTATCGTGAACCGTGATCGGTAAACAGTGAACGGAGAAAGGATGCTTCTCCGATCACCATTCACCGTTTACCGTTTACCGCTTACCGCTCACTTTTTTACGAGCGGGCATTTGCTCTGCTCGAGCGGCTGAAATGCCTGATCGCCGGGGATGACTTGACGGATATGGTAATAGTCCCAATCGTATTTCGATTCCTCCGGCTTCTTCACCTGCACGAGGTACATATCGTGCACCATGCGGCCGTCGTCGCGGATCTTTCCGTTCTCGGCAAAGAAGTCTTTCACCGGCGTCGCCTTCATCTGCTTCATCACTGCTGCGGCGTCATCGCTTCCGGCAGCCTGCACAGCTTTCAGATAGTGCATGACCGCGGAATAGTCGCCGGCCTGCACCATCGTCGGCATGCGCTGTTGCTTTTCGAAGAACCGTTTGGACCAGGCGCGAGTATCGTCGTTACGGTCCCAGTAAAACCCGGTTGTGAGATACATTCCCTGGGTCGCTTTCAAACCGAGCGCGTGAACATCGCTGATGAACATCAGCAGGCCGGCGAGCGACTGCTTGGGAGTGATTCCGAACTCTGCCGCCTGCTTGATCGAGTTCGTCGTGTCGGTTCCCGCGTTGGCGAGGCCAATCACTTCGGCCCCGGATGCCTGCGCCTGCAAAAGGAAAGAAGAAAAATCGGTGCCGGGGAAGGGATGCCGCACCGATCCCAACACCTTGCCTCCATTCTTCTTCACGACTTCCGAAGTATCGTTCTCGAGCGAGTGACCGAACTTGTAATCCGCAGTGAGGAAATACCAGGTGTCCCCGCCTTGTTCAACGACGGTTTTCCCCGTCCCGTTCGCCAGTGCATACGTATCGTATGTCCAATGTACGTTCGTCGCTGTGCATTCTTCGTTCGTGATCGGCGTCGACGCGGCGCCAGAAACAAGCGTGATCTTTTTCTTTTCATTCGCGACTTTCATCACCGCGAGCGCGGTAGACGTCGTAACGAGGTCGACGATCACGTCGACCTGTTGCGTATCGAACCATTCGCGCGCCTTATTCGCCGAGATGTCGCCCTTGTTCTGGTGGTCGGCTGAGATCATTTCGATCTTGAAGTTAGGTTTTGCCTGCGCTTTGAAGTCGTCGATCGCCATCTGCGTCGCCAGCACCGCGCCCGACCCAGCAAGATCCGAATACAGGCCCGAAAGGTCGGTCAGCACCGCAATTTTTACGACTCCATCGGAAATGTTTCCCGGCGCCCCGGCGGTCGGCGTCGCAGCCGGAGCGCCCGTCGAAGGCGCCCCGGGACCGCCCGCTGAGGGCGCTGCCGGCTTCGTTGCATCTTCCCTATCGCCGCACGCGACGAGCGCGAGCGCGAGGGTGGTATACGCGATGATGCGAGTCAAACTGGTTGTCATGGCCAACCTCCTCTAGTGGTTAAACTCCGAGATACTCGTGCAACTTGTTCATCTTCGAATCGAGCTCTTGCGTCTCGATCATCATCACGACCTTGCCATTCTCCAGAACGTAGTGGCGATCGGCGATCGGGGCGGCAAAGCGGAAATTCTGTTCGACGAGGACGATCGTATATCCCCGCTCCTTCAATTGCCGAAGCACGCGTCCAAGCGTCTGTACGATGACCGGAGCCAGGCCTTCGCTGATCTCGTCGAGCAACAGCAGCCGCCCTCCGGTGCGTAAAATCCGCGCCATCGCAAGCATCTGCTGCTCGCCTCCGGAAAGGCGCATTCCCGGGCTACTTCGCCGTTCCTTGAGGTTGGGGAACATCTCATAGATCTCGGCAACGCTCATCCCGCCTTCGCCGGTCTCTGGCGGCAGCATGAGATTCTCCTCGCACGAAAGGCTGGCGAAGATGCCCCGCTCCTCCGGGCAATAACCTATCCCAAGATGCGCGATACGATGCGGCGCCATGCGAATCGTTTCCCGCCCGTGAACCACGATCGAACCGGTACGTTTGCCCACCAGCCCCAGTATCGACTTGAACGTCGTCGTGCGTCCCGCGCCATTCCTACCAAGCAAAGTGACGAGCTCACCGTTATTCACTGAAAAGTCGATGCCGTGGAGGATGTGCGACTCGCCGTAGTACGCGTTGAGCCCTGAGACTCGCAAAACTTCGCCGTTGGCTCTCATTGCGCGGTACCTACGTACGCTTCGAGCACCGCGGGATTGCGCGACACTTCCGAATAGGGGCCTTCGGCGAGAACCCTTCCCCGCTGCAGCACCGTGATCGTGCTGGATAGATTCGCGACGACACTCATGTTGTGCTCGACCATCAACGTCGTGCGGGTCGCAGACACGCGCCGGATGAGTTCGGTGATACGGCCGACGTCCTCGTGGCCCATTCCCTGCGTCGGCTCGTCTAGAAGCATAAGTTCGGGATCAACCGCGAGCGTCGTCGCGATTTCGAGCGCGCGTTTGCGGCCGTAAGGCAGCTCCACCGTCAGCGTGTTCGCAAAGCGGGCCAGGTCAACCGCTTCGAGAAGCTCGATTGCCCGCTCGTTCAGCTGCTCGAGCATTTTCTGTGACCGCCAGAAATGAAACGAAAGCCCAAGCTTCCGCTGCAGCGCAATTCGGACATTCTCAAGCACGGTCAGGTGCGGAAAAACCGCGGAGATCTGGAACGAGCGGACAACTCCCTTGCGCGCGATCTGCGCGGGTTTTTCCTGCGTGATGTCGTTGCCGTTGTAGGTGATCGAGCCGCGGGTCGGGATGATGAACTTGGTGAGCAGGTTGAATACCGTCGTCTTGCCTGCGCCGTTCGGACCGATCAGCGCATGAATGCTGCCGCGCTTAACTTTGAGGTTTACGTTCTCGACCGCGACGAAACCCTTGAACTCCTTCGTCAGATCCTGCGTCTCGAGAATGTAGTCAGCGCTCATCGGGCGCTAGAGTAATGAGTGGAGCGCCAAGAGTAAACAATCATTTTTGCTCTGCACCGGGTGCGGTCGACGCAACATTCCTCGCGCGCTCGCGCAAGACGAACTTCTGCACTTTCCCGGTGGAAGTTTTTGGCAGCGCGCCGAACACAACGTGCTTGGGCGCCTTATAGTGCGCCATGCGTTCTCGGCAGTATTCGATGATCTCGCCTTCGCTGATCGGCCCCGCGCCCTCCTTGAGACTCACAAAAGCGCATGGCGTCTCTCCCCATTTCTCGTCGGGTCGCGCGACGACTGCGGATTCCAGGATGGCGGGATGGCGGGAGAGAACGTCTTCGACTTCCAGCGTCGAGATATTTTCGCCGCCCGAAATGATGATGTCCTTCGAGCGGTCCTTGATCTTGACGTAGCCGTCTTCCTGCATGACCGCAAGGTCGCCGGAATGGAACCAGCCGCCCGCGAAAGCCTCCTGCGTCGCCTTCGGATTCTTGAGATATCCCTTCATCGTCAGGTTGCCGCGGAACAAAATTTCTCCCATCGTTTCGCCGTCCCAGGGCACAGGTTCGACGGTTTGGGGGTCGCCGACGGTCACGCCTTCTTCCATCGGATATCGCACCCCCTGCCGCCCGTTCTTCTGCGCGCGCTCTTCGAGCGAAAGGTTCTGCCACTCGAGATGTTTCGCGCAGACCGCCGCGGGGCCATAAGTCTCGGTGAGCCCGTACACATGAGTCAGATCGAATCCGATCTTTTCCATTCCTTCGATCACGCCGACCGGCGGCGCCGCGCCCGCGACCAGCGCGTGCACGGTGTGATTTATGCCGTCACGGAGCTCAGCGGGTGCATTAATCAACGTGTTATGCACGATCGGCGCTCCGCAGTAGTGCGTGACACGGTGCTTCCGGATCAGCTCGAAGATCCGCCGCGCCTCGACTCGCCGCAGGCAGATGTTGGTCCCCACCGCCGCGGCGATCGTCCACGTAAAGCACCAGCCGTTGCAGTGGAACATCGGCAGCGTCCAAAGATAGACCGGATGTCTCGGCATCTCCCACGCGAGAATATTCGACACGGCGTTCAGATAAGCCCCGCGATGGTGGTAGACGACTCCTTTGGGATTGCCAGTCGTCCCCGACGTGTAATTCAGAGAAATCGCGTTCCATTCGTCGGCGGGTCCGCTCCATTTGTAATCGCGATCGCCTTCCTCGAGCAGCGACTCGTAGTCCTTTTCTCCGAGTAATCTGGTCTTCGCGTATTGCTCCTCTTCTTCTAACGCTCCGGCTGCTTCGAGCCGCCGCGCTGCAAAATAGCGCGCGTCATCGATATCGATCACACGCAATTTCCGCTTGAGCAGTGAAAGCGCCTGTTCGATGACGGCAGAAAATTCGCGTTCGGTGATCAGCATTTTTGCTTCTCCGTGCTCGAGCATGAACGCGATGGCTTCGGCGTCGAGCCGCGTGTTCAACGTGTTCAGCACAGCACCGCTCATCGGTACGCCGAAATGCGCCTCGAACATCGCCGGAACATTGGGCGCCATAATGGCAACGGTGTCGCCGACGCCGATGCCGCGTTTTGCAAGAGCGGAAGCAAGCTGCCTGCAGCGATCGTAAGTTTCCTTCCACGTGATGTTCCAGTCCCCGTGTATCGTCGCAACTCGTTTCGGATAGACGTACGCCGCGCGCTCGAGAAAATTGAGCGGCGTGAGCGGCGCATAGTTTGCCGGGTTCTTGTCGAGATCGGTCTCGTACGCATTGCCCATCTTCGCCTCCGCTCAATCGTGGATGAAAAATCGATGCTTCATTCCGGCGATCTCGATGATGTCGCCGCTTTTGAGCAAGCGCGGTTCACGGCCTATGCGCTTGCCGTTGACTCGCGGACCCCGCCGCCCCAACGCATGCGTCAGGAAGTAGCCGCGGGGTCTGCGGTTGATAATCGCAAAGTGCCGTTGAGGAACGCCGATGACATGCAGCACCCTGGACAACTCGATTTCTTCGCCGGTCGCCGCGTCCTTGATCACTCCTAACGGCGAGTTGACTTCGGTGTGCCGCGCGGGAACCGCGGCATCAACGTGGGTAACGGCGGCCTCCTGCATCGGCGCTGTCATCATCGTGCGGTCGAACGCTGCGCCCTGTACCACTTTGGGGTTCAGATACTTCAAGCGAAAGCGTCCAAGCTCGATGACGTCGCCATGCTGAAGGATGCGAGTATCGATCGCGGACCCATTCACAAATGTCCCGTTCGCGCTCTTGAGATCGGCAAGAACCTCATCCTGCGCGACTGTCGTGATCGTCGCATGCTGACGGCTGACCCTCTCATCATCGAGAACAAGCGAGTTGTCCTCTCCGCGGCCTATCGTCAAGACGCCTTCCTCGAGGAAACGCTGACTCACGACTTCGCCTTCAGCGCTGACGATGAGCTTCGCCATTGAACGTAAGTCGCCGCATGAGGCCCGCTAACCAGCTTTGCGCTGGGACGTCCTTGGCAACGAGAATGAGCGAGATATTGTCGTGTCCTCCCATGTCGCGCGCAATCATCACGAGCTGGCTCGCCGCCAGCTCGAGATTGCCCCTCAACGAAGAAAGCACGAGTTCGATGTCGGAATCGTCGACGTCGTTCAAACCGTCCGAGCACAGTAGATAGACGTCGCCCGGCGCGACTTCTTCGGTCTTGACATCAAGATGCGCTTCGGCGCTGACGCCGAGCGCGCGAGAAACAAGGTGGCGGTTATGTGAAAAGCGTGCCGCCTCGGTGGTGACCGCAGCGCTCGCCAATTGTTGCTGCAGTAGCGAGTGATCGCGAGTCATGAGTTGTAGACCACCATTTCTCAAGCGGTACAGCCGGGAATCTCCCACATGCGCGACAGTGACGCTTCCGCCGTGAAAGAGCGCGGCGATCAACGTCGTTCCGATCTCCCGATAACGCTGTTCCGACTGCGCCTTCGCCTGGATCATCCGGTTGGCTTTGCTGGCGCCTTCGCGAAGCGCCATCGCTACCGCGTAATTTTCATCGGCGGCGGCAATTTTCTCGCGATTGCGCAGCGCGCGGGCGACTTCGACGCTCATCGTTCTTACCGCCAGCTCGGCGGCGAGACTGCCCGCCGCTTGCGCTCCCATTCCGTCTGCAAGCACGACCAGGCCAAGTTCGGAATCGACCGCGAGCCGGTCTTCGTTGAGCGCGCGTACGCGTCCGGGATCGGTGCGCGTTACGATTTTCAGGCGAGACACGGGTGCGGGGAAGGCGAAGCGTGGTAGCGATTCCGCTTTTGCGGGAGATTTTCCCATCTGCCGCGGAGCGTGGGCAAGGCGGGAATTTATCAAAGCGCTCCGCGTCCAAACTTGACATTGGTACGCGAAATAAAATAAGGTCTCAAGAATCCCTCGCAAGGCATTAAAAACAAACGTTATGCCACCCATTGACAAGCTCGGGCGCTACCAGATCGTCCGCGAACTCTCCGAGGGAGCGATGGGAACGGTTTTCGAGGCGGTCGACCCGCTGATCGAGCGCACGGTCGCAATCAAGACCATCAAGCTGGATTTTTCGAAAGACGAGCTGGCGAGCTTCGAGCAGCGCTTCCTGCGCGAAGCCAAATCGGCAGGCCGGCTTAATCATCCCAATATCGTCACGATCTACGACGTGGGGGAAAGCGACAACGTTGCTTACCTCGCGATGGAATATCTCGAAGGTCAGACGTTGCGCGAAGTCCTCGATTCGGGAGTCGCACTGCCGGTCGGCAGAGCAGCCTGGATCGCAGCGCAAATTGCCGAGGCGCTTTCTTACGCCGATGAGCACGGGGTCGTGCATCGCGACGTCAAGCCCGCCAACATCATCCTCACCCGCCGCGGAGCGGTGAAATTGACCGATTTCGGGATCGCAGTTTTGCCGATGGGCTCGCGCACGCAATCGGGAACGGTAATGGGCTCGCCGAAATACATGTCGCCCGAACAAGCACTCGGCCACAAGGTCGATACGCGCTCCGACATTTTCTCGCTGGGCATCGTGCTCTACGAGATGCTGACTGGCATGGCGCCTTTCGATGGCGACAACTTGAACGCAATTTTGTACCGCGTGATCAACGAAGAGCCCGCGACGCCCCGCTCCTTCAATTCACGCGTTCCTTCAGGCTTGGAACGCATCGTCATGAAAATGCTGGAGAAGAGGCCAGAACGGCGCTACCAGAATGCGAGGCAGCTCGCCCGCGAGCTGCAGGCATATCAAACTTCTCCAGTAACCGGTGCTGCGGCGACCGCCGCAAACGACAAAGTCGATGCCGGTGCGCTTACGATTGTCTGCCCCCCAGTTACGAATCGAGGCAGACAAGCGAAGCATTATTTTTACGTTGCCGCCGCGTGCGCGATGGTGGTCCTGGCCACAGCTTTGCCGGTGATCCTGAGCCAGGACGAGCAGCAAAAAGTCGTTGAGCCGCTACCCATTACAGTCGCGACTCCGATTGTGCCGCAGCCGCCGGCATCGGCATCTAGCGAAGAAAGCGGTGACAAAGTGGTTGCGCTTTCGGCGCTCGAACCGGAAATGGAAATGTCTGTCGACGAACCGCAGGAGCTGCAGGAGCCAGCGAAGCCTCGCCCGCTCGCTCCGGCGTCGGGAACGCTGTCTTTCGCGATCGCGCCATGGGGAGAAGTCTATGTCAACAGCAAGAGAGTCGGCGTCTCGCCGCCGATGAGCGAGTTCAAGCTGCCCGCGGGCCGGCACACGGTGGAAATTCGCAACAGTTCTTTCGTGCCGTACTCCGAAACGATCATCGTTGCGCCAGCGTCGAAGAGGAAAATCAAGCACAGGTTCCAGTGAACGCACGTCTGGCTCTCGCAATCGTTCTTCTGCTTGGCGCATGCGCTTCCGAAAACTTCGCGGTGCGCAAGGCAGCAAAAGAACTGAACGCCGGCATCATCAAGTACGAGAACGGACACTATCGCGACGCCGAAAAATCGCTCCGGCTCGCGCTCGAAGAAGGGCTTTTCCTGAGCGATGAGATCGTCGCGCGCAAGTACCTTGCCTTCATCCAGTGCTCGACATCGCGGCAGGCGAAATGCCGCGACGAGTTCGTGCGAATACTCGAGCTCAATCCGAAATTCGAGTTGACCGTCGCAGAAGCAGGGCACCCCGCGTGGGGCCCCGTGTTCAGAAAAGTCAAAGCGAGCGAAATCAGGTAGAACGTCTCGCGCGCTCACACTATCCGCGACAAAAATCGAGCGCTGCGCGCACCCTGTCGACCGCCATCACCTCGATCCCAGCAATCGGCGATTTTGGCTTGTTAGCGCGCGGCACCAATGCACGAGCAAAGCCGAGCTTTGCCGCTTCCCTTAATCGCGGTTCTCCTCGTTGCACGGGGCGAACTTCCCCGGTGAGGCCCACTTCCCCGAAAACGACGAGTTTGGGCGGCAGCGGCTTGCCGTTGCGCGCGGAAGCGATCGCTGCGAGGACGGCCAGGTCGGCTGCGGGTTCGGTGATTTTGACTCCGCCGACCGCGTTGATGAAGACGTCGCTGTCGTAGCTCGCAATTCCCGCATGTTGATGTAGAACTGCGAGCAAGAGCGAAAGCCGCACCTGATCGAGGCCGACGCTTACGCGTCGCGGGTTCATCCCCTTCGCGTCGTCGACCAATGCCTGGATTTCGACGAGCAGCGGACGCGTACCCTCCTGTGTGACGAGCACCGACGAACCCGCAACGTCGTCTCGATACTCGGAAAGAAATAGCGCGGATGGATTGGCAACGCCACGCAATCCGCGATCGGTCATCGCAAAAACGCCCAGCTCGTTCACCGCACCGAAGCGATTCTTTATCGCACGGATGAGCCGGGACGCCGAATGCGTGTCCCCTTCGAAATACAAGACGGTGTCGACGATATGCTCGAGCACGCGCGGTCCGGCGAGCGCGCCCTCTTTCGTCACGTGGCCCACGAGGATCAGGCTGACTCCCGAGCGCTTTGCGTGCCGCGTGAGCTGCGCCGCACACTCCCGCACCTGGGCGACTGAGCCCGGCGCCGACTGCAGCGCATCCGAGTACAGCGTCTGTATCGAATCGATGACTGCGACCGCGGGCTTTTCGTGCGCAAGCGCCGCTTCGATTTTCTCCAGTTGAATTTCGGCGAGCAGGCGCACCTCCCTGGTCGAAACGTTGAGACGCCTTGCGCGAAGCGCAGTCTGCTGTACCGATTCTTCTCCACTCACGTAAAGCGTCCTATGCTGTCCGGAAAGTTGCGCGAGTGCCTGCAGAAGCAAAGTCGATTTGCCGATGCCAGGATCGCCGCCCAGCAGCACGACCCCCGCAGGGACGAGCCCACCGCCGAGGACGCGATCGAGCTCGGGAATTCCGGTCGCAATACGCGGCTCTTCCCCGGTTTTGACTTCAGCGAGCGAGACCGTCTCGCTGCTCGGCGATACAGGCGTGTAGCGCGTTTTCTCGGCGATCGTTTCGATAAGCGTGTTCCATGATTGGCAGTGCGGACATTGCCCCTGCCACTTGAGCGTCTGACCTCCGCATTCGTTGCACGAGTAGAGTGTTTTTGACTTCGCCACGTCGCGGAGTATAGGTTGTAAGCGTCGCGCTCACCAAAGGTACCAACAACGGCTTTCGATTGCCGCCACCTGCTTCCAACGAAGTCGGAAGCAGTTGGCTTCTACGACGACAGCTTTGCGGCGAGGGTATTGACCTTCGCCGCCATGATGAAGTCGTTCTCGTGCAGGCCTTTGATCTTGTGAGTACGGAAGCTCACGCGGCAATACCCCCATCCGAAAGTGATATCGGGGTGATGCCCCTCGCCTTCGGCGAGATCGCCGACGCGGCACGCGAACTCCATCGCCGATGTGAAATCGTCGAAGCGAAAGCTGCGGATGATGCATCGTCCTTCTTCGGCAAACGACCATCCCGGCGTGCCTCGATGAGCTCTGCCGCTTGTGCTGCGGTGAGCGCCGGAACTCCGCCGCGCAAGGCGTGCATCTTTTCTTGGAGAGCTCGCTCACAAGCAGCCAAAGCACCGCGGGTAGAACGGGAAACGCGAGTACCCGAACCGGTGGCGGTAGAACGGATCCCAGAAGGGATCGTAGAAAGGATCGTAGTATCGGTAAGGCGCGTAGCTGCGTGAAAACCTCGGCCAGAGGTAAACGTCTTCGGTCTCAACTTTCGGGAAGCTATAGTCCCGCTCGCCGACTTTTCCTTTGATCGAGCCGCTCAGCGTTCCGACGACCGAAACTTCGCGCCGTGGAACGTAGACTGCCGGATCATAGAAGCGGTCGCTGCACGCGATAAATCGGCCGTAGTTGTCGTCGGTATCGAGCGGTCTTCCGCTGCTGTCTAGCGGCCGGCTGGAGATCTCGAAGCACGTTTCGCTCTCCTTGGGCTCGACATCGACGATCACGCCTCCCCAGCGCACTCTTTCCCCTCTTATGCCCCCCTCCCTGGCAGCATCCGGAGTGATCTGCGAAACGGGTAGTGGCGACTCCGGTTTAGGAGTAGTCGCGCAGCCGGCGACAAGAAGTGCCGCAAGAAAAAGCGTTTTCACAGCGGTTTTTGACCATCGCGCGACGGCGCTTGTTCATTTCTCCTCGATTCGCACGCGAGGCGGCAGCGCGCACAAAAGCTCGTAGCTCACGCGATCGGCCGACTTCGCGACTTCCTCGACCGGCACGCCATCTCCCCACAGTGTGACCGGGGTTCCGATTTTTGCGTGCGGGACGGAAGCGAGATCGACGCACAACATGTCCATCGCGACAAGACCCAGTGTCCGGGTGCGAACTCCATCGACGAGCACGGGCGTTCCGCTTGGCGCGCCGCGCGGATAACCGTCGGCATAGCCGGCCGCCACCAGCCCGATGCGCATCGCCGCATCGGCGACGAAGCGCCCACGATAGCCAACGCGGTCGCCGCTCTTGAGATTCTGGATCGCGATGATCTCGCTGGCGAGCGTCATCGCGGGCCGAAGGCCCAATTCCTCGGCGCTTTGTTTCAGCAACGGCGAAGCGCCGTAGAGCAAGAGACCGGGACGCACCCACTCCGAATGCGTTTCCGGAAAACGAAGCAGCGCCGGGGAATTAGCGAGCGAGCGCGGAAGCCCGGTGCCCGCTGCCGCTTCGTTGAAGACTCTGAGCTGTTCGGCGACGCCTTCACCTCCATCGGCGCTCGCGAAATGCGTCATCAATGTAACGCCGCGTATCCCGCGGTGACGCTTGAGCGCTTCCAGTGCCCCGCCCAGCTCTTCGGGTGGAAATCCCAGCCGGTTCATCCCGGTGTTGATCTTGAGAAAAACTTCAACTCGCCGGCCTGGCGCGCACGATACGAGTGTCTTCAGCTGTTCCGCGGAATGCACAACGATGCTTACTTGGTGCTGCTCGATGAGAGGAAGCTCTTCGAGCGAGAAGAAACCCTCGAGCAGCAGGATCGTTTGCCGATGTCCCGCCCCGCGCAGACGAATCGCGGCATCGAGCTCGAGCACCGCGAAGCCGTCGGCCTCGGCAAGCGCTGCGGCGCTACGCAGCAAGCCGTGGCCGTAGGCGTTTGCTTTCACCACCGCCATCACCCGAGAACGGGGCGCAAGGCGTTTTGCGCGTTTCAGATTGTGCTCGAGTGCGGCAAGATCGATCGTGGCTCGTATCGGGCGCATTCAGGATTCAGGACTCGGGATCAGGATTGGGAATGTGAAAGCAAATCGCGGAAATCCAAGCTCGACAGCTTCCATGGTATATACGATGGCGGAACTTCGGAGCGCAAGAGGCGGTGAAGAACCAGCCGCAGCGAACAGGCACCATGGGCGCGTATTGTACGGATGTTTTGACTGAATCCTTGATCCTGGATCGTGAGTCCTGATCCAGGATGAATCGCGGCTTCTACACGATTCTTGCCGCGCAATTTTTTTCGGCGCTCGCCGACAACGCGCTTCTCTTCGCCGCAATCGCGCTGCTTGCCGATCTCTCCGCTCCCGACTGGCAAACTCCAGTCCTGCAGCAGTTCTTCGTCTTCTCTTATATCGTTCTCGCGCCTTTCGTCGGCCCTTTCGCCGACGCGCTTCCCAAAGGTCGCGTCATGTTCATTTCCAATGCGATCAAGTTGACGGGATGCCTTGCGATGTTGATGGGAATGCACCCGCTCTTCGCGTACGGCATCGTCGGCATCGGCGCAGCCGCGTACTCGCCGGCGAAATACGGCATCCTCACGGAATATCTGCCACCTGAAAAACTGGTGCTCGCAAACGGCTGGATGGAAGGATTGACCGTCGCTGCGATCATCCTTGGCGCGATCCTGGGAGGCGTCCTCGTGGGAATGAGATTCGGCGGGATGACGCTCATTTTCCCGGACGGGACGAGATCGGTCATCAGCAGCGCCGCTTACCTTGCGGTCGGAATCATCCTCTTTCTCTATTTGATTGCGGCGATCTTCAATCTCTACATTCCAAAGGTGGCGATCGACCACAAGCTTCCGCGCAAGACGCCGGCTTACGTGCTGCACGACTTCTGGCATTGCTTCAAGCTGCTGTGGCGAGATCCGCTCGGCCAGGTATCACTTGCGGTGACGACGCTCTTCTGGGGCGTGGGCGCTACGCTGCGCCTCATCGTCATCACATGGGCAGCAAGCGCGCTGAACTTCGGCTTGCGGCGAGCGACTTTTTTAACGGCCGTCGTGGCAGTCGGAATCGCGATCGGCTCGTTTCTCGCGGCCAAGACCGTCGTGCTGGAACGTGCGGTGCGTGTCCTGCCTATGGGAGTCGCGATGGGCATCATCGTCATTTCGATGACCTGGGTGAGCGATTGGCGCATTGCGGTTCTGCTCCTTACTCTCGCGGGTACTTTCGCGGGTTACTTCGTCGTACCGATGAACGCGCTTTTGCAACATCGCGGCCACCTTCTGATGGGTGCGGGACACTCGATCGCCGTGCAGAACTTCAACGAAAATTTGAGCATACTCGCGCTTCTCGGAATCTACGCGCTCATGATCAAGGCCGACTTTTCGATAGAGACGATCGTCGTCATCTTCGGCGCGTTCATCTCGCTGACGATGATCTATCTCTATCGCAAACACCGCCACGATCAGAATCACAAGGAGTATTAAATCGGGGTTGGATACGGCCGATGGCGCTACTCACCACGATGGTTCGATGCGCCCTTTTGAGCAACTCACCATGCCCGGTAACGTTTTACCGCGCATCCAGAGTGTGCGCGTTAGCGCACGTATCGAAGGGTCATCCTGAGTACGCGCTTGCCGCCGTATCGAGCGATCGTTGTTGGAATGACCGGATTGGTTCGCTCGCGCTACGCGAAGTTGGCAAAGGTCAGGCTTGGGCTTACCTTTGGCTGAAGACTGGCCAAGATCAACCTCGCTGTCTTTGCGTGCGCGGGTTTACAGCACGAACGGCCGATTCGAAAGTTCGTTGTCGCGATCCGGCGGGAAATGCGCCGCGAGAAGCGAGCTCACGTCTCGAACCGCCGTGACGACTCCCTCCTCGAACTTTCCGGCGCGAAACGCGGATTCCATTCCCGCGCAGATCGTTTCCCAACGCTCGTGCGCGACCAGCGAGTCGATGCCGCGGTCGGCGACGATTTCGACGTCGTGATCCGCCAGCAGCAGGTAAATAAGGACGCCGCTGTTCGCTGCAGTGTCCCAGACGCGCAGCTGCGCGAAAACCTCGATCGCCCGCTCGCGCGCCGATTTCTTTCGCAGTAACGCGGGCAGCGGCAACGCCGCTTCGATGGCGAAGCAGATCTCGCCACAATGCCCGCGCTCCGACTCTTCGATCGCTCGCTCGATTGCGAGTAAGGTCGCGTCCGGGAAAGCGCGCTTGAGCTGCAGCTCGCCAGTGAGGAGATGGTTCAGAATGCGGGGCATATCACCATCGCCCCGACGCGCCGCCGCCACCGAAGCCGCCCCCGCCACCCCCGAAGCCGCCGCCGCCACCCCATCCACCGCCGGAACTTCCATGACCCCACCCGCCCGGCACCCAACCGCCGCGTCGGCCGTACCCCCGCGCTGGCGACGCTCCGGCGAACAACGAAAACATGAAAATGCCTATTGCGACGACGATTGCGAGAAACAGCGATGCCGCGATGAGCCAGACGATGAAACCGCCGCCTAGAGAAGTCAGCAACGCGCCCGGCAGACGGCCGAACAGTCTCGTGAGAAAAGTCGCGGCGAGGAACGTAAACATGATCGCCGGAGCGAGTCCCGCCGCGGCATCGCTCTCGGCGCGCTGTCTTCGCGGTTCGGGAAGCGGCTCTCCCGAGATCACATCGATCATCTGCGAAATTCCGGCATCGATTCCGCGGTAGAAGTTGCCGGAGCGAAGATGCGGCACGATGATGTCGTCGACGATACGATTGGCGATCGCATCGGGCATGATTCCTTCGAGCCCGTAGCCCACCTCGATCCGGAGCTCACGGTCCTCCTTGGCGACGAGGAGCAACGCGCCATCGTCGACTCCTTTGCGTCCAAGTTTCCACGCTTCGGCGATGCGCAGACTGTATTGCTCGATGCTTTCAGGCTTGGCCGTTGGAACGATCAACACCGCGATCTGCGCGCCTTTTTCACGCTCGAATGCGAGCAGGCGCGCTTCAAGCGCCCGCTGTTGTTCGGTGCTGAGCGTCCCGGTGAGGTCGGTGACTGGCGAGGTGAGCGGCGGGACCGGGACCTGTGCCCACGCGCAAACGAGAAGAAGTGAACAGCAAACGGTGAACAATGAACGGAACCATGCGATTCTCTGTATGCCATTCACGATTCACCCTTCCCCGTTTACCGTTTCACCGATCGCGGTTCACTTCGAAAAGTCAACTTTCGGCGGGCGCGCGATCGCTTTCTCGTCCTCGACCGTGAAGTTCGGTTTGATGTCGAAACCGAAGAGCATTGCCGTGAGATTGGTCGGGAACGAACGCACGGTGACGTTGTAGTCCTGCACCGTCTTGATGTAGCGATTGCGCGCGACCGCGATGCGGTTTTCGGTGCCTTCGAGCTGCGCCTGCAGATCGCGGAAATTCTGGTCGGATTTGAGCTGTGGATAATTTTCGGCGACGACGAGCAATCGCGACAGCGCTGACGACAGTTCGCCCTGCGCTGCCTGAAACTGCTGGAACGCTTTCGGATCGTCGATGAGGTCGGGTGTCGCCTGAATGCTTCCGACTTTGGCGCGCGCGTTCGTCACACCAAGGAGCACTTCTTTTTCCTGCGCGGCGAAACCCTGTACGGTCGCGACGAGATTCGGAATCAGATCGGCGCGCCGCTGGTACTGGTTGAGCACTTCCGACCACGCGGATTTGATCTGCTCGTCCTGGGTTTGCAGCGTGTTATAGCCGCAGGCAGGGAGCATTAAGGCGACAAGGGCGGTAAAAAATATTTTCATTGTGTCTCCTTTGAAAGGGGTGAAGGAATGAATGAGTGAAAGAGCGAACGAGCGAAAATGAGGTCCCTCCTTCACTCCTTGACCTCTTCACCCCCTCACTTGCAAACCTTGCATCGTCTTTCTCGCGAAGCACAGGTCGGCCCATGCTTTGGCTTTGTCCGGCAGGTTACGCAAGAGATAAGCCGGATGGTACGTGACGACCACCGGGATCCCTCGATAATCGTGCACTCGCCCGCGCAGCCGCGCCAACGCGACTTCGGTGTTGAGCAGCGCCTGCACCGCGATCCTGCCGAGAAGCACGATCAGCCTCGGCGAAATAAGCTCGATCTGCCGATCGAGAAACGGCCGGCAAGCCGCCATTTCGTCTTTTTCGGGGTTGCGATTTCCCGGCGGACGGCATTTGACTGCGTTTGCGATGTAAACGTCTCGCCCTCGCTTCAAATCGATCGCCGCGAGCATGTTGTCGAGAAGTTTCCCCGCCTGACCAACGAAAGGTTCCCCGCGCCTGTCCTCTTCCGCCCCCGGCCCTTCGCCAATGAAGAGCCAGCTCGCGTGTTCATCCCCGACTCCGAACACGGTCTGCGTCCGGCCCGAATGAAGCCTGCATACCGTGCACGCGGTAACTTTTGATTTGAGCTCGACCCAAGAGTGAGCGACGGGATTGAGTGTGTTTTCTGACTCTTGAACCGTGACTCCTGAACGCTGAATCGTGAATCCGGAGCGCCTCCGCATGCGCCAGATCGGCGTCAGCCCCATCTCGCGAAGGATTTCTTCTCGCCTCGTCATAGCTTGAGATTGAGCACAAGCGCGTCTTCGCGGCCCGCCGCCGCCGGGTAGTAATTACCGCGAATTCCGATCTGCTGGAATCCGAAAGCTTCGTACAGCGCCTGCGCAGGAAGATTGGAAGGGCGAACTTCGAGAATCATTACGTCCGCGTAGAGCGCCCGCGCGAGAGCGATGAAATGCCTCAGCAACCGAGCGCCCAATCCTTGCCGCTGCGCCTCGCGCGCAATGCTCAAGTTGAGGAGATGCGCTTCGCTCGCCCCGAGCATCATCACGCCGTATCCGGCGACGTCGTTTTTGAGCTCGAGTATCCAGCAATGGTGTCCGGCGTGCAGCGAATCCAGAAAATTCGCTTCGCTCCAGGGGTATTCGTAGATCGCGTTTTCGATCGTGACGACAACGTCGAGGTCGGACGCGCGCATCGTGCGATAGAAAATTTGCGGGACCGGCAGCGCGCTCATCTTTCGCTCGACTTCAAGGCAACTTTGTCGCGTATGTAGAGCGGAGCCGCGTTTTCTGCCTCCTCGACCTCTCCGCGGGCAAACCTTTTCACAGCGATGTGCGCCATTTCGAGCGCACGCGGCAGCATGTTTGGATGAACGATCACCAGCTGTTTCCCGTACCTCCTCGCTAGCGCCTCGCCGTGCGGCGCATAGCCGCTGCCGGCCCCCGTCCAACCATCACCTTCAACCGTCGGCGACTCAGAAGGTTTACATAGGCGTGGTTGCGACACAGGCGACCAATCGTCGTCTTGCCGCGCATACACGGCGTGATAGATCTCACCCATTCGCGCATCGATGCACGCGACGACTTTGAACGAACCCGTCTGCTCAGCGAGCGCAATCAGCGAGTCGACTCCGATCACAGGTAAGCCTGCGCCAAACGCTAGACCTTGTGCCACGCCGCATGCGATACGCAGGCCAGTGAACGAGCCGGGGCCGCAACCGTACGCGATCGCATCGAGCTTGTTGAGGCTAAGCTCAGCTTCCGCGAGCAACGAGTCGATCATCGGCAACACGATTTCCGAATGGCTCTGTCCCGCCTTCTGTTCGCGAAATACAACTTTGTCCTGATCGACAAGCGCGCACGAGCACCACTCGGTCGAAGTATCGAATGCGAGCAATCTCACGACGAGCGAAGTTTCGCCAGCGCCTGCTCGCACGCATTTTTCGCGTCAGGTTTGAAGCAAACGACGCGAACGCAGGCGAAGTCATTAGCCTTGACGATTTCGGCAAGAGCAATCTCGCAGGCTAGGTCGAGCGGAAAACGATACGCGCCCGTGCTGATGAGACGAAAAGCGATGCTCCGGCAATTGTGCGCGCGGGCAAGAGCAAGGCTCTCGCGATAACAGGAAGCAAGCTGTTCGCGTTCACCGCGCGCGCCACCGCGCCACACCGGCCCCACCGCATGGATCACCCACTTTGCCGGTAGCTTGAATCCGGGAGTGAGCTTTGCTTCGCCTGTCGCGCACCCTTCGAGCTTTCGGCACGCCGCTAGAAGCTCGGGTCCCGCTGCTCGATGGATCGCTCCATCGACCCCTCCACCACCCAAGAGCGTCGAGTTTGCCGCGTTGACGATCGCGTCGGTCCGCTGCTGCGTGATGTCGCCCTGCACGACTTCGATATGATCGAATTTCATGCGGCCAGCGTCTCAGGCTCGAGCACCCGACGGTGTGTCAACGCACTCGCCTGCACGAGTAATCCTCTTCCACGTTGTCCTTAAAGAAACTGCCGGGTGAGCTTGCGCTCAGGAGCCGCCGAAAGATGTCCGCGGGCACGTTGCTGTATTGGTAGATTGCGCCGTTGTTGAACTCGACTTCGAGCGTGCGCGCCTTTTCGTCGTATCCGACTGATCGGATGTTGCTGGAGCTGACGCGCTTTCTGTCCATGGCGAATTATAGCGATCGCCAAGTCAGGCGCGCGATCGCTACTCCGAGCGCGCTTTGATCCGCGCCGAAAGCTCGCGGAGTTCCTTGCGTAACGCTTGCACGTCAGCTTGAATCGCGGCGACCGCTTCGTCCTTGGCAGCGCTCACGGTCTCGGCTGCCTGCTCCATTTCCTGCTCGTGCTCGGCTTCGATCGCGCTCACGATAATGCCGATAAACAAGTTCAGCATCGTGAAAGTCGCGACGAGGATATAAAGCACAAAAAAGATCCACGCGTAGGGGAAGACCTGCATCACTTCGCGCGCGATTTGTGCCCAGCCCTCGAGCGTCATGATTTCGAACAGCGTGTACATCGAAGCGCCGAGCGAGCCGAACCATTGGGGAAAATCGGCCGCGAACAAGTTTGTCGCAATGACCGCGAAGACATAGTAGAGCAAGAGCAGGATAACGCCGATCGCGGCCAAACCCGGCACCGACGACAAGAGCGCACCCACGACCCGCCGCATCTGTGGCACGACCGAGAGCAGCCGCAGGACGCGAAGGATCCGCAGCGCACGCAGCACCGATAGCTGCCCGGTCGCAGGCGCCAGAGCTATCGCAACGACCAGGAAATCGAAAACACTCCACGGGTCGCGGAAGAATTTGAGACCGTGTGCCGCGATCCTGAGCGTAATCTCGACCACGAACACCGTGAGAAAAATTCGATCGAGCGCGAGAATCAGCGGCCCGACCTCTCGCATGACGGTCTGCCACGTTTCCAGGCCCAGCGTGATTGCGTTGAGAGTGATCAGCGCAATAATCACTCGTTGCACCGTTTCGCTTTCGACAAAGCGCGCAAGCCTTGAGCGCCAGGCGGACGACGCACCGTGCTCGACCGGCGCTTTTGCGCCGGCGGATCGATCCACGGCAGTATCCGACATCAACGCATCCTTTCTTTCAACGCCAATCCAGCGATCATCGTTCTGCTTTTGTCTTCGCTTCGCACTTCCGAGTTTCGTGACCCGCCGTTAGCGGATTTACCCGAGCTGCCATCTCCCGATGACTTCGTATCGCGATCCGCGCGGCTCTGGACGCGAGCGAACGAGCGCAAAATCGCTGACGAGCCATTCGATCCGAGGGAATGCCCAATCGACGTTCCGCCACCGGGCGCGCCGAATCAGCGTCATATGCGGAAGATAGCGCCGCTGCTCGAAACGAAAGCCGGCATCACGTAGATCTCCTTCGAGCGTCGAAACCAGGTCTCGCAACGCTATCGGAGTCGCGACGGGAGCCGCGTGCACGATGCGGTTGTGACGCCAATAGCGGGGCGCGTCGAATGCGAGCTCAAAACTTGACGAATCGACGCTTCCGGCAATGCTGTTCAGCGCTGCGAGCCGGTCAAGCTCGACATCCCCGAGAAAGACGAGCGTCAGATGCAGCGATTCATGACGCGTCGCGCTTCCCTCGATCGCTGAACCGAGCAGGTGCAGCCATCGCGAAAATCCGGCGCGCGTCTGTTCATCCGGCCACAGCGCGAAAAACATTCGCGCCTTGTCGAGCATCATTTGCTCGACGCTAGTGCGGCAACCGCGTATACGGCGATTGCTTCGCCGCGTCCGATCTCTCCCAACCCTTCGTTCGTTCGAGCTTTCGCGCTGACGCGGCTGACCGGAATTTCGAGGTCGGCGGCGATATGCTCGGTCATCTGCGCGATATATGGCGCGAGTTTTGGTGACTGTGCGACGAGCGTCGCATCTATGTTGATGATGCGGTATCCCGTCTCCTTGACGAGAGCAACCACTCGACGGAGGAGCTCCCGGCTCGATATGTTTTTGTAGCGCTCGTCTGCGCCCGGAAAATGCTTGCCGATATCGCCCAGCGCGGCCGCGCCGAGGAGCGCCTCGCAGATTGCATGCAGCAGAACGTCCGCATCGGAGTGGCCGAGCAGGCCCTTTTCATACGGGATGGTGACCCCCCCCAGAACAAGCGCACGAGCCGGGACTAGACGATGCACGTCATAGCCGTGCCCTACCCGGTATTCATCCATTGCGATCGGCCAGTATCATTTCCGCGATCTTCAGATCCTCGGAAAGCGTCACCTTCAAGTTGCGTGCGTTTCCGCGGACCAACTTGGGTTGGAGCCCTAGCGCCTCGACCGCTTGCGCTTCGTCGGTCGCTTCCCTTGCGAGCTCGAGCGCGCGCAGCAGCGTTCCGTAGCGAAACATCTGCGGCGTTTGCGCGCGCCATAGCCGCTGTCGATCCACGGTGGCTTCGACACGCCCACTTTCTTCTCGCTTCAACGTGTCGGCGACCGGGACTGCAAGCAGCGCGCCGTCGTGGCCTGCTTCGCGCATGAGCGCACGAACTTCATCCGAGGTCACGCAAGGACGAACGGCGTCGTGCACGAGGATGTAGTCTTCATCGTTGATTTCCGTAGCAAGCCGCAGGCCGTTCAACACGCTGTCGCGGCGCTCGATCCCGCCGCAGTAAAGCGGTACCACTTTGCGGGCATGCGCGTTCAAATCGATCTCCTTCCACCGTAAATCGTCCTTGGCGAGCACGACGAACACCCGTTCGATTTCCTCGATTTTCGCGAGCGCGCTCACGCTGTAATAGAGCATCGGCTTTCCCGCGAGCTGGATGTACTGCTTGGGATACGCGGCGTCCATCCGCGTGCCGCGACCCGCGGCCGGGATCAGAGCAAAGAAGCGGAACATGCGGTGGGCCATTATGTCACGGCGCTTGTGCTAAATTGAAATCAACCGATAGCTTGACTTCATCCTGAGGCACTGAAGGATCTGGCGATGGCTTTATTCATTTTGAAGTACAAGGATCTTGCGACAGCTTGATCTCCTTTTGCGAAGCTTATGATACGAATTAGACCTCCCGCGCTCGCCGGCGCGTTCTATCCGCGTCAGGCAAGCGAATTGAACCGCCAGGTGCGAGACCTGCTGAGCGGCGCGCAGGCGCAAGCGGCGGGAATCAAGGCGTTGATCGCGCCGCATGCGGGCTACATCTATTCGGGCGCTATCGCCGCCAGCGCGTATGCAAGCATCGCCCCGCTTCGCGCGACCATCAAGCGAGTGGTCCTGCTCGGTCCGGCGCATCGCGTTCCGTTGAGAGGGCTGGCGTTGCCGGGGGTGGACGCGCTTGCCACTCCGCTCGGCGTTGTGCCGGTCGACCCAGCGGCGACGCTCGCGCTCGCGGGTATTCCTCAAGTTTCCGAAAATCCGGCAGCGCACGAGCTCGAACACTCGCTCGAAGTGCAGCTTCCTTTTCTGCAAACGGTGCTCGAAGACTTCAAGCTTGTTCCCTTGCTCGTGGGAGACGCCGAGCCGGCCGAAGTTGCACAAGTTATCGATGCGTTGTGGGGCGGCGCAGAGACGCTCATCGTGGTGAGCTCCGATCTCTCGCACTACCTTTCTTACGAGGCGGCGCGCACCATCGACGGCAAGACGGCGCAGACCATACTCGATCTTGCGCCGCCGATTTCGCCGGAGCAGGCTTGCGGCGGAATGCCGATCAACGGGCTGTTGATAGCGGCGCGCGTGCACGGGTTGAAGCCTTCGCTGCTCGACCTTCGCAACTCCGGCGATACTGCCGGAGACCACAGGCGCGTCGTCGGCTATGGTGCATTCGCTTTTTGTGAACCGACCACTCACTGATCGCGGCGCCGTGGTGCTCGCGGTTTCGCGTGCAGCGATCGCTCGCGCGCTCAGTATTCCGACCGAGAGTGCGTCCGCTGCCGACTGGCTGCTCGAACCCGGCGCATCGTTTGTCACTCTCACCAAGGGCGGTCACCTGCGCGGCTGCGTCGGGACAGTCAAAGCGCAAAGGCCGCTGCTGTACGATCTCGAGTTAAATGCCTCCGCGGCTGCGCTCCGCGATCCGCGCTTCCAGCCAGTGGCCGCGAACGAGCTTCAAAACATAGTCATCGAAGTATCGCTCCTCTCGGCGCTCGAAGAATTGCGCTGTGCGAGCGAATCGGACGTGGTTCGCGAGCTGCGCCCGGGAATCGACGGGCTGCTTATCGAATACCGCGACCGGCGCGGCACCTTTCTGCCGCAGGTTTGGGGAACTTTGCCCGAGCCCGAGGAATTTCTCGCGGAGTTGAAGGCCAAAACATCTTTACCTCGCGCATTCTGGAGCCACGAGCTCAAACTATGGCGTTATACCGTGACAAAATGGAAAGAGGGCCCACTGAAAGCGGCGGCATGAGCTACCCGGGGCGGTACTGGCACATGCTTGACGACGGGCGCTTGCAGTGCGACCTGTGTCCCCGCGATTGCCGCTTACACGAAGGACAGCGAGGGGCATGTTTCGTGCGCGAGCGGCGCGGCAACGAAATGCTGCTCACGACTTACGGCCGTTCTTCCGGCTTCTGCGTCGATCCGATCGAGAAGAAGCCGCTCAACCATTTCTTTCCGGGATCGAGCGTCCTCTCTTTTGGCACCGCGGGCTGCAATCTGGCGTGCAAGTTCTGCCAGAACTGGGACATCAGCAAGTCGCGCGACATGGACAAGCTTGCCGACGAAGCGAGCGCCGAGGCGATCGCGCGCGCCGCGATCGAGAATGGCTGCCGAAGCGTCGCTTTCACCTATAACGATCCGGTAATCTTCGCCGAATACGCGATGGACGTTGCCGATGCATGCCACGAACAGGGGATTGCGACGGTCGCTGTAACCGCCGGATACATGCACGATGCCGCGCGTCGCGACTTCTACCGGAAGATGGACGCCGCAAACGTCGATCTCAAAGGCTTTACCGACGACTTTTACTTCAAGCTGTGCGGCGCACGTCTTCAGCCGGTTCTCGACACCTTGGTGTATCTGCGACACTCCACCGACGTGTGGCTAGAGATCACGACCTTGCTGATCCCCGGCAAAAACGACAGCGACGAAGAGATCCGCGCCGAGTGCAAGTGGATCTACGACCATCTGGGCTGTGACGTGCCGCTGCACTTCACTGCCTTTCACCCCGACTACAAAATGATAGATGTGGCGGCGACGCCAAAATCGACGGTGATGCGAGCGAGAAGAATCGCTCGCGATGCCGGTCTCAACTATGTTTATACAGGGAATGTCTTCGACCTCGAGGGCGGAACTACGTACTGCCCGGCTTGTGGCATCGCGCTGGTCGAACGCGACTGGCACCAGATTATTGCTTATCGCGTGACCCCGGATGCCGCGTGCCCCGATTGCGGGACCGCAATCGCCGGGCGTTTCGAGGTGTATTCACAAGCGTTTGGACGGCGGCGAATTCCGCTGCGGATCAGCGGCGCCGGAATGTAAAAAGGGGCCGACGGCCCCTTTTTTCGCGCTTCGAGCGCTTAAGCTTTCTTTCTCCAGGGATACGGCGTCTTGGGCTTGGGTGAATCGAAAGCGATCTGGTGGTACGTATCCATGTAGATCAGGTAATCGCCGTTCTTCTGCTGCTTCCACACGATCAGGCAGTGCCCCATTTCGACGTGCTGCGTGCCGTCGATTTCCATCCACGCGATCGAACGTAGCCGCTGGTAAGGCGTTTCCCGATCACCGCCGGTTTCCAGTACCTGCAGCTGCCATTCCTGAAACGCCGGCATCTCGGCCCAGTATGCATCAATCGCTTCTCTTCCCCTCACCCAGACCTTCTTCATATCGGTGATGAGAGCGTCATCGGTATAAAAATGCGCAATACCGATGCGATCGTTTCCCGCATTCGCCATCGCGCGCACTTTGCTCTCGAGCTTGAGCAGCGTCTCGGGTGGCAGCGTCGAAATGACCATGTCCACGGCTTATTCCTTTCAAGCGGCGCCGCGCGCAACGATCCGGTTGAATTGCGTCTGCGTGATCTCCGGATTCTGATTGGCATGAACATAATCCGCGAAGCTGTCCCATGCGACTTCATCAACCTGGTATTCGGCGTCTGCGCGCATCGGCGCCCGCTCCGTAGAATTATTCGCAAGCGACGCGGGCATCGCTTCAGCGCCGAGTGGTACGTTCTGCCCTTCCGGGTTTTTCATGCGGAAGCGCCAGAACATCCGGCTGATCGCTTGCCCGGTCGTGCGCTCGATGTGCTGCGCGAGCGCCTGTTCCTTGATATATGAAAAGCGCAGTTTCTTCGAGGGCTCGGATTCGATACAGACGACATACCCGTCTTTCTCCCGGATGCACGATACGACGATCTCGAGCCCGCTCTTCGCGAAGCATTTCAGAATCGTCTGGCGTATGTGCTCCGCCAGCTTCCGTTCTCCGTTTCGCCGCACCAACTGCGAAGCCAACACGCCACCCGCTCCTGCTGCCATGCCCAAAGCTCCAATAATCAGAAGTTCCATAGACGACTTTCCGCAGTTGCGCCCAATCGGCGCGACACCATTTCAGCAACGAGTATGCCAATACCTTAAAGAGCGAGCAGAAGTCCATTGCTTTAAAAGGGGAAGTCGCGCGTGGCCCGCGTTTAGCAACACGCGTTCTCGCATTCCGTTTGTGAGCTTGCTTTCGGCAATACGTCGTCAGATCGATGAGCTCTCGCCTCCAGCGCGAAGCAGGGAGAAACGGAACTGAGCCGAACCGCGGTTCTCTATAGTGCGACTATGCAACGTTACTCCTGCCCCCATGGCTCGAGCGATTCGCATCTTCTGTCCGAGCTTGCGAGGAGCACGAGCGCCGATCTGCTCGTCGTCTTCACCGCGAGCGCGAGCGATGCGCAGCGTCTGATCGCCGAGATCCCTTTCTTCGCGGCCGAGCTCAAGATCAATTTCTTTCCCGACTGGGAGACGCTGCCTTACGACGCGCTGTCGCCGCATCACGATCTCGTGTCTGAGCGGCTCGGTTCGTTGCATTCGATGATGAGCGGTGAAACGAGAGTGCTCATCGTCCCGGTGACGACTGCGCTCAATCGCCTTCCGCCCGTACGCTACCTCGCGGCGCACACCTTCTTTCTGAAGCAGAAGCAGCAGCTCAACGCCGCCGCGCTCAGGCAGCAATTGATGCTCGCCGGATATACGCACGTGACGCAGGTGCTTTCTCCGGGCGAGTACAGTTTCCGCGGCGGCCTCATCGATCTTTTTCCCATGGGCAGCGCGCTTCCCTATCGCGTCGATCTCTTCGGCGACGAAATCGAAAGCATACGTACTTTTGACGCCGACACGCAGCGCAGCCTCTTCCCGGTGCCGGAAATACGAATGCTGCCGGCGCGCGAATTCCCGCTCGATGAAGCCGGCCGCGCGATCTTTCGCAGCCGCTACCGCGACGAGTTCGAAGGCGATCCTTCGCAGTCCGTGCTTTACAAGAGTGTGAGCAACGGCGTCGCGCCTGCGGGGATCGAGTACTACCTGCCGCTTTTCTTCGATGAGACGGCGACGCTTTTCGACTATTTTGCGAAGAACACGTCGGTCGTTTTTCACGGCGACCTCGCGGCCGCCATACGGCAATTCTGGCGCGATGCGAAATCCCGGCATGAGTTGCTGAAAGGAAATCGCGCGCATCCCGTGCTCGCACCCGAGCATATTTTTCTTGGCGAGGAAGAATTTTTCGTTCGCGCCAAGCTTCACCAGCGCATCAATGTTTCGCATGCGCCCCCGACGGACAGTTCGGAAACATGCAACACCGAGGCGATTCCCCGTGTCACGGTGGAACGCCGGGCGGAAGACCCACTGGCGCGGCTGCGTGGTTTCCTCGCCGATTTCAGCGGGCGGGTGCTCGTTGTCGCGGAATCGCCTGGCAGGCGCGAGACGATGCTGGAATACTTCCGCGAGTACTCGCTGCATCCCGATTCAGCAAACAGCTACGCTGATTTCCTGACGAGCGCGTCTCGTTTCATGCTCGGCGTCGCGCCGCTGCATGGCGGATTCATTCTTTCCCGAGACAAGCTTGCGCTGATCACCGAAACCGAGCTCTACGCGACGCCCACGCGCACACGGCGGTCTCGCGACAATCGCGCCGCATCGGACAACTGGCTTCGAGATTTGTCCGAAATCGAAGTGGGCGATCCGGTCGTCCACCAGCAACATGGGATAGGCCAGTATGCGGGTCTTGCGACTCTCGATCTGGGCGAGGGCCAGACCGAATTCCTGACGCTCGAATACGAAGGCGGCGCCAAGCTTTATGTTCCGGTCTCGCAGCTTTACATGATCAGCCGGTATGCCGGAGCGGAAGGTGTAGCGCTTTCGCGCCTGGGTGGAAGCGAGTGGGAAAAAGCGAAGCGCCGCGCAGCAAGGCAAGTACACGACACTGCCGCAGAACTCTTGCACCTCTACTCGCAGCGCGCGGCCCGCGGCGGGCATGCTTTCGAATTCAGCGTTCACGACTACGAAGCATTTGCTGAAAGCTTCGGCTTCGAAGAAACCCCCGATCAAACTTCGGCGGTCGAAGCCGTGCTGAACGATATGCGAACCGGACGCGCGATGGATCGGCTCATCTGCGGAGACGTCGGTTTCGGCAAGACCGAAGTCGCGCTGCGCGCTGCGTTTGCCGCGATCGCCGGCGGCAAACAGGTCGCGCTGCTCGCGCCGACGACGCTGCTCGTCGAACAGCACTATCAGGTTTTTTCCGATCGCTTCTCGTCGTGGCCGGTCACGATCGCAGAGCTTTCACGCTTCCGCTCGGATCGGGAGCAGTCGCGAAGCCTCGAACAGCTGCGCGACGGCGCGATCGATCTCGTGATCGGCACGCACAAGCTGATCCAGAGAGGCGTCGAGTTCAAGAATCTTGGCCTCGTCATCATCGACGAAGAGCATCGATTCGGAGTGCGGCAGAAAGAGCAGCTCAAAGCGCTGCGTGCAGAAGTCGACGTCCTGACGCTGACGGCGACTCCGATACCGCGGACGCTCGCGATGGCGCTTGAAGGTTTGCGCGATTTCTCGGTCATTGCAACCGCGCCTCAGCGAAGGCTTGCGATCAGGACGTTCGTCGCGCAATCGAGCGGCGCTCTGATCCGCGAAGCCATGCTGCGCGAGTTGAAGCGCGGCGGGCAGGTTTATTACCTGCACAACGACATCTCGACGATCGAAGGCACGCATTCCAAGCTGGAAAAGCTCGTTCCGGAAGCAAGCATTCGCGTGGCGCATGGACAAAGTCCGAAGCGTGAGCTCGAGCGTACGATGCGCGACTTCTATCAGCAACGTTTCAACGTTCTCGTGTGCACGACCATCATCGAAACCGGAATCGATGTGCCGACCGCGAACACGATCATCATCGATCGCGCCGACAAGTTCGGTCTCGCGCAGTTGCACCAGCTGCGAGGACGGGTCGGCCGCTCGCACCATCAGGCATACGCGTATCTTCTGACTCCCGAAGAAGAAGCGCTGAGTGCAAAAGCAAAGAAGCGGCTCGCGGCAATTCAGGACATGGAGGAGCTGGGCGCTGGTTTTTATCTTGCGATGCACGACCTCGAGATCCGCGGTGCAGGGGAAGTCCTCGGAGAAGCACAAAGCGGAGAAATCAACGAAATCGGATTCAACCTCTACGTGGAAATGCTCGAAGCCGCGGTAAAAGCGCTCAAGGAAGGCCGCGAGCCGGACCTCTCGCAGCCGCTCAAAATCGTCACCGAAATCAATCTCCATTCACCGGCGCTGCTGCCCGAGAACTATTGTCCCGATATCCACGAAAGGCTGCTCTTGTACAAACGTTTTGCGCACGGGGAGACTCTGCATGAGCTCGATGCGATTTTCGAAGAGCTGGTCGATCGCTTTGGGCCGCTTCCCACGCCCGTAAAAACGCTGGTCGATACGCATCGCCTTCGCGTCATGAGCCAGCCGCTGGGAGTGATTCGCATCGACGCCTCCGCCGGAAAGATCGATCTTCAATTCAGCGCCAGTCCCGCGGTGGATGGCGCACGCGTCGTTGAATTGGTTCAGCGTCGCAAAAATTTCCGCTTCGCCGGACCGAACCGGCTGCGCGTCGAGCTGCAGCAACCAGAAATCGCGACACGCGTATCGAATATCAAGCAAATCCTGAAGGACCTGATGGCGACACCGAGAACGCTCGTTCACTGAAGAATCGCGAACGCCGCTGTAGAGCGTTCATTTCGGAGTTGCTACACTGCGAACGCGCTTGTCGCGCATCACCGATGAAATTGACGAACGAACGGGCTGGGCCGAGGCAGGAGGAAGCGCAGGCGCTCGGGCAGGAGCTTGAGCATCTCGTCGCCGAGCGCGCGCGAGAGCTCGCTGCAGCGAATAGCGCGCTCGAGCAGGAAATTGTCCGGCACCTCAAGACCGAACAGGCGCTGCTCGAATCGAATGCGCGGCTCAAGCTCGCCGAAGCAGCCGCCCGCAGGCAGGCGGAACGGATGCGGCGGCATCGAAACGTGCTGCTCGAACTCGCGCAGCTCGACGAGCCCGAGTTCGAAGCGGCGCTCAAAGAGATCCTGCGAGCAGACGCTGAGGCGCTCGAAGTCGAGCGCGTGAGCTACTGGACGCTGCGTGGCACTCCGCTCAAGAGCGAGCGTGAGATGCTCTACCTCAAGAGCAAGGGGGATGTCGAACGAGACGCGTCCGGACTCGTTTTCGACGCTGCGCGCTATCCGCGATATTTCGCAGCGCTTGCCACGCACCGTCCGATCTGTGCCAATCGCGCGCAGACCGATCCGGAAAGCTCCGAATTCGCCGAAAGCTATCTCAAGCCACATGGCATAACTTCCATGCTCGACGTCGCGGTCTGGCAGCAGGGGCAGATTGTGGGCGTGCTTTGTCATTCGCACGTCGGCCCGCCGCGCGAATGGAGCGTCGAAGAAGTGAAATTTGCGACCTCGATCTCCAACATCGTGTCGCTCGCGCTCGAGGCGTCGCGCCGGCGTGAGCTCACGCTGGCGCTCAAATCTTCGGAAGAAAAATATCGCGCGGTGGTCGAGCATGCCGGGCAGGGAATTTTCATCACGCAGGACAAGTGCATTCGATACGCGAACCCTCGAGCCGCCGAGTTCTTCGCGAGCAGCGAGCTATATGGCAAGCCGCTCGCCGACTTCGTGCATCCCGACGACCGCGGCCGCGTGCTCGGCAACTATGAAAGGCGGGTGCGCGGCGAGAGAGTTGAAAACAACTATGTGTTCCGTACCAACTCGGTTGTTCCGCGTTCGCTAGAGATCAATGCCGTCGCCATCGAGTGGGAGGGACGGCCGGCAACGTTGAGCTTCATCACCGATGTGACCGAGCGCATGAGACTGCACGAAGACCTGCGCCACACTCTCGATGAGCGCGAAGTCATTCTCGAAACGTCGGTCGCCGGACTCGTCTTCGTGCAGCGAGGACGGATACGCTGGATCAACAGCGTACTCGAACAACACATGCTCGGTTACGACAAAGGCGAGCTCGTCGGGCAGCGCGGTGAAGTTGCGTTTCCAAGCCACGAACATTGGAAATCGTTCCTCGCGAGCGCTTCGCCCCCGATCGAGCAGGGGCTCACGCACGAGACGGAGCTCGAGCTCAAGCGCAAGGACGGAAGCGTCTTCTGGGGCCTCTTCTCCGGCCGCGCAATCGACGCGAAAAATCTCGATCGCGGGGTCATCTGGTATCTGATCGACGTCACCGAGCGACGACGCTTGCAGCAGGACCTGCAGAAGACGCTTGTCGAGCGAGAGGCGATCCTCCAGAGCACGCTCGTCGGCATCACGTTCTCTATCGCGCGCCGCCATGTCTGGGTGAACAAGAAATTCGCCGACATGCTCGGCTACCGAGTCGAAGACATGATCGGAAATTTGAGTCTCATGCACTTTCCATCGCGGGAAAGCTTCGAGCAGTTCGGCGCGGTCGCCTACCCCGCGCTGGAGCGGTCCGGCTCTTACGCGACCGAGTTGCAGATGAAGCGCAAGGACGGCACGCTCATCTGGTGCCAGCTCTACGGGAGCTGCATCGTTCCGAATGATCCTGGGCAAGGAACGATCTGGACCTTTGTCGACATCTCAGAGCTGAAGCGCGCGGAAGACGACACCCGCAAAGCGCTCGAGAAGGAGAAGGAGCTGGGCGAGCTCAAGTCGCGCTTCGTTTCCATGACGTCGCACGAGTTCCGTACTCCGCTGGCAACGATACTGTCGGCTGCCGAGTTATTCGAAAACTACGGCGAGCGCCTGCCGCAGGCCGAGAAGCAAGAGCTGATGTCGCTCATCAAGGGTTCGGTGAAGCATATGACGCATATGCTGGAGCAGGTATTACTGCTCGGCAAAGCCGACGCCGGCAAGATGGACTTCACTCCCGCGCCAATGGACTTGCGCGTGTTTTGTCGTCGTCTGCTCGGCGAATTTGCACAGGCAAGCGGCGCCGGACATCGCCTGGTGCTTGCGGCCGACGGCCTCCGCGGACAACACGTGCTCGACGAAAAGCTGATCCGGCATATCCTGAGCAATCTGGTGGGGAACGCGATCAAGTACTCGCCCAAAGGAAGCGAAGTCGTGTTGCGCCTCGCGCATGACGGCGAGCGGATGCGGATCGAAGTCAGCGACCATGGGATAGGAATCGACTCCGAGGACCGCGCGCATCTTTTCGATTCGTTCCACCGCGGCAGGAACGTCGCCAACATCTCGGGGACGGGGCTCGGGCTCGCGATCGTGAAGAAAGCGGTCGAGCTGCACGGCGGCGAAATCGATCTCACGAGCGAGATCGGGGAAGGGACGACTTTCATCGTGAACCTTCCAGCTCCCGAAATAAAGACCGGGGCATGAAGCGCATCCTCGTCATCGAAGATCAGTACGAACTGCGCCAGCTTCTTTCGCGAATGCTGCGGCTCGAGGGGTACGAAGTCGCAACCGCGGAAAACGGCTCAGCGGGAGTAGCGAATGCGCTTCACAACCCACCCGACGTGATTTTCTGCGATCTCAAAATGCCGGAGCTCGACGGCTATGGAGTGCTTTCGGCGCTCCGCGCCGACTCGCGCACCGCGAAAGTTCCGGTCGTTTTTGTGACCGCGAGCGCGGGTCAGGTCGAGCGTGACTCAGGGCTTCAGCGCGGCGCCGCAGCTTATCTGACGAAACCGTTCAAGCGCGAAGAAATCCTGGAAACGATCACGCGCTGCACATGAGCGCCCGAATACTTATTGTCGACGACGACCCCGGATTACGCCGCCTGCTCGCGATGCAGCTCAAGCTCGAGGGCTACGAAGTCACCGAGGCGGACAGCGGCGAAAAGGCGCTGGCGTTGTTCCCGACCGTCGAACCGCGGCTCGTCATCACCGACATGAAGATGGGCGGAATGGACGGCATCGCGGTTTTCGAAAGCCTGCGGAAATCGCATCCTTCTCTGCCAGTGATCATCCTCACCGCGCATGGAACGATCCCCGACGCGGTGGCGGCGACGCGACAGGGAGTGTTCGGCTACCTTACGAAGCCCTTCGAGAGAGAGACGTTGCTGAGGGAAGTGACTCGCGCGCTCGATCAGTCGATCGCGCCGGCGAGCGGATCGATCCTTACCACAAGCCCTGTCATGCGAGCGCTGCTCGAAGACGCCGCGCTCGTCGCGCAGGGCGACGCAAGCGTCCTCATTACCGGCGAGACTGGTACCGGGAAGGAGATGCTTGCGCGTATGATCCACGAGACGAGCGCGCGCCGCGGCCGCCCGTTTGTCGCGATCAACTGCGCTGCAATCCCCGAAGCGCTGCTCGAGTCCGAACTCTTCGGGCACGTCAAGGGCGCATTCAGCGGTGCTACACGCGATCATCCGGGATTGTTCAGGAGCGCCGAGGGCGGTTCGCTTTTTCTGGACGAGATTGGCGACTTGCCGATCGCACTGCAAGCCAAGCTTCTGCGCGTGCTGCAGGACCATGAGGTGCGCCCGGTCGGCTCGACCCATTCGGTACGCGTGAATGCGCGAATTCTCTCGGCGACGCACCGCGATCTCGAACACGAGATCGCGGCCGGGAGATTTCGCGAAGACCTCTATTACCGCCTGAACGTCGTCACGCTCGCGCTTCCGCCACTCTCGGCGCGCCGCGAGGACATTCCGCTTCTCGCCAAACACTTTCTCACCGAGCTTGCGTCGCGGTACGGAAAGAACATCGCGGGCTTTGCACCGGAAGCGCTCACGCGTCTCGTTGCGGCAAGTTGGCCGGGCAATGTACGGCAGCTGCTCAACGTCGTGGAAAAGACGGTTGCGCTAGCGACGGCTCCGCTCATACCGGCGGCGTTGCTCGAGCGCGCAATGGCGAGACAAAGTGAAGACCTGGAGTCGCTCGATGAAGCCAAGCAGGCGTTCGAGCGCGATTACCTGGTCAGGCTACTGAAGCTGACCAGCGGAAACGTCGCGCAGGCAGCGAAGCTCGCCCGGCGCAACCGCAGCGAATTCTATTCGCTGCTGCACCGGCACCATCTCGAACCCTCGCTTTTCAAAAACCACTCGTAGCCGCTAGAAGCTCTCTCGTCCTGTTGTGCCGGCCCAACAGGAAAATGTTGCGCGAGATCAATACTCGTGCGATCAGCATTCAATTCTTCGTTGTGCGCGCACAACAAATTTGATCGTGCTCGGCACTCGCAATTTCCGCGTATCTCTCTGATTACTTTCACATCGATGCGCATGGCATAGCCGTTGCTGAAAGCAGGGCCGAGACGACCCACGCAACGCTGACATGTGCAACTCAACTTTCAAGCCGCTACTCAATCTTGCCGCCGCTGCGATCCTGTCGCAATCGGGCGCGGTGCCGGAATGGGGAGAGCACCTGCTGTCGGTTGGCTTCACGAATGCGTTGCGCACGATCGAGTCGGCCGAGGCGACCAGAAAAGCCCGCCCCGCGCTCGGTTCGAGGGAAGTCATTTTCACGCCGCAAGGCAAGCTCGTTATCAGGAGACAGCCATGAAGACTTCGATGATCAAGATCGCAGCAGTACTGATGTTGGTGTTTGGGGGCGTGACGCAGCTCGTTGGAAAGAACGAGCCGGCGACGGCGCAAGTGGTCGCCAGCGTCGCGAGCGAGGAAAAAAGCCCGGATTACGAGTGGCGTTACTTCCCCGATCTTTTCGTCGATCAGGGCACCGAGCGCCAAGAAACGTACATCGAGCAGTTCTGACCGTTCGCCGATTCGAAGGAGGAAGAAAAATGGAACACGTTGATGTGATCGAACTGGGGCGTTGCGAGACCGCGTATCTCTACGAGTTTGACTGCGACGACCCGTTCTCGAACGGCGCCGACGATGAGTACATCGTCGCAAGCATCGAGATGCTGCAAGTCACTCGCAAGACGTGGGAAGAATGACCGTCGTCGACGACAACGTCCATCCTTCCTTGCCCGCCTGCAGCATCACCGGCCGGGGCATACCAGTCGTGTTGGTGCACAGCACGCTCTCGCACAAGGAGCAATGGCATGCGCTCTCCAACATCCTTTCACGCCGCTATCAGGTCATCGCCGTCGATCTGATCGGTCACGGCGGGAGCGCGCGGCGGCACCATGAAGTGACGTTGATGGAGGAAGCGCATGCGATCGAATCGCTGCTAAGCCAGGTTCTCGGCCGGCTGCCTGCATTCCATGTCGTCGGCCATTCCTACGGCGCCGGAGCCGCGCTGCGCATGGCGCGTGACTTTTCCGACCGAGTGGCCAGTCTGGCGCTATTCGAGCCGACATCGTTTCACGTGCTGCCTCCCTACGATACTGCGCTCGACGATATCACTAACGTGATCGCAGTCATGAAAACCGCGATGAGAGCGGGGGCGCCTGAAGCAGCGCTCGAAGTTTTCACCGATTACTGGGGAGGCATCGGCGCATACGCCGCGCTGCCGACCAAGTTGAAGGCGCTGCTCGCCGCCAGGGTTGACATCGCCCTCGGGAATTTTCGCGCGCTGCTGAACGAACCGGCGTCTCTCGACGACTACGCAAAACTCGATATCCCGGCGTGCCTGATCAGTGGAACGACGAGTCCGGAATCGAGCCGGCGCGTTACCGCGCTCCTTGCGGACGCGATGCCGCGATCGGAGCTTTTTTGCATCGAAGGCGGCCATCTTGCGCCGGTGACTCAACCCGACGCGGTCAACGCGATCATCGAGCGTTTTCTGGCGACTTGCGAAGCTGAGCGCGATTACCTGGGCCAAGCGGCGTGAGCTCCTCAACAAGGAGCAAGTGATGGAATCAGCGCAGCAATACGCGAAATGCCTCGAAAAGTCGTCCCGCATCTCATGGCAGATCGACCGCGACGTCCTCCGCGGCCGCAAATTCGATTTTGCGAAAAAGTTTCTACCGGACGGGCTTTCTAAAGTGGCCGAGCTGGATTTTTTGAGCAAGGATGAAAAGCGCACGCTGAGCCAGATCCAGGGACGGACGTACGCCAACATGTTTGGACTGGTCGAGCGTTTCATCAACGCCAAAGTGCTCGAGGTGTCTCGCGATCACTGGCTTGGGAATCAGGTCGCGCTCGAAGCGTTGGTTCGCTTCAGCTCGGAAGAGTTGAAGCACCAGGAGTTGTTTCGCCGCATCGAGGGCATGATCGCGGAAGGGATGCCCGACGGTTACCGCTTCGTTCCTCAGCCGAACGAAGTCGCCGCCGTGGTGCTCGCCAAGTCGACGTGGGCTGTGCTGGCGCTCACGTGCCATATCGAGCTTTTCACGCTTGCGCATTACCGGCAAAGCATACAAACGGACGATGAACTCTCCGAGCTCTACGCCGACGTCTTCCTCTATCACTGGAAGGAAGAGTCGCAGCACGCGATTCTCGACGAGCTCGAATGGATGCGCGAGGACGCCAAGCTCTTCGACGACGAGCGCGACCGCGCGGTGGCAGATCTGATTGATCTTGTACGGGCGGTCGATCTGATGCTGCGCGCGCAGGCGATGGCCGACAGCGAATACTTTGCGCTGTTGTGCGGACACCGGTTTTCCGCAATGCAACTCGACAACATCGGCGCGGTCCTGCTGAAAGCGTATCGGTGGCAATACCTGGTTTCAGGGTTTGAGCAGCCGCGCTTTCAGCAGAATCTGAGCGTGCTCACCAATGAAAGCCAGCGTGCGCGTATCAACGAAGCGCTCGCTGAGATAGTGATGTAAGGAGAAATACGATGGCTTTGTTCGACCGTTTTCCATCCTGGGCAATCGTCCTGGCTATCCTCATCGTCCCGGGCGGGACGCTGCTTGCTCCGGCGCTCTTACTCAAGCGCCGATCGCTATTTGTTGGAGGAGCTGCCAAATGAATGCTTCGCGTTACGTCGCCGCATTGATGGTTTTCATGGTTGCGTCTTCGATACCGTCGATCGGAGTTGCGCAAGAAATTGCGTTGGCAACTCCGAGCGCTGAGCGGAAGCAGGACCTGGGAAAGGATGAGTCGCAGGAATTGAAGCTAGGCGATCTGCGCGAGTCGACGCAGGAATTCACTGTGAAGCGCTTCCCCGAGCAATGGCACCCGATTGGCGAGGAAATGAAACGCGAGCCGCGCGCCACGCGGGCGCAGGAGGGGTATCTCTTCAAGTATTCGTTCTGATGCGCATCGACCTAAGCAACTACGAAGTGCTGACGTTCGACTGCTACGGCACTCTGATCAACTGGGAAGAAGGAATCCTTTCCGCGCTTCGTCCGATGCTGGAGCAGCGCGGACGCATGCTAGCCGACGCAGCGATCCTCGATCTTTACGCCGAACTCGAGCCGCGTGCACAACAGCCACCATACAAGTCTTACCGCGAAGTGCTCGAATCGGTGGTGGAAGGTTTCGCGGGACGGCTGGATTTCGTGCCATCAGCGGAAGAGCGTGCGCGGCTCCATTCGACGCTCGCCGATTGGCCGCCTTTTTTCGATACCGTCGACGCGCTGCTCGCGCTTCGTAAGCGATATCGGCTGGGGATTATTTCAAACATCGACGACGATCTTTTCGCAGCAACAGCCAAGCGCTTGGGGGTTACCTTCGATTGGGTTATCACCGCGCAACAGGTCGGCGCTTACAAGCCTTCACCGGCGATGTTCCAAACGGCGCTGCGGCGGATCGGGGGCGCCAAGCGCCGAATCCTTCATGTCGCGGAAAGCCTTTTCCACGATATCGCGCCAGCGCGCGCGCTCGGATTGGCAACCGTTTGGGTGAACCGTTCTCAAGGCCGGGCCGCCGCGACTCGGCGGAACGCATCGCGTCCGGATCTTGAAGTGCCCGACCTCAAAACGCTCGCATCGCTAGCGGCGTAGCCTTCTTGTTGGCCTCCTCCGTGGGGGAATGGCTTTTCAAGCCGCGACGCCGAATACGGCTGCACCGCCCATATGGTGAAGCGCTGGAGTTGCTCCGTTCCTTGGTCAACACCGAAAATATCCAGCGTCGGCGCTCTATCTGCTAGTGACTTTGGGCAGTCGATAACGACCCCTGAGGGCGGCAGTCGGGTATTATTCCGGCGCTTAAAGCTCCCTCCGCCGCCTTGACCCGATCGCATATCCGCCGCCGGCCCAAATCATCCCGCGAAGCCGGTGAGCTCGCGCGGCTTGCGACCGGGCTCGCTGCATCGGGAAGCCGCGTCGAGGACCGCTTCTGGGAAAGGCGTCTCGGCGCGCTCGTCGTTCGCACGCTCGAAGCCGGCGACGACGAATCGCTCGAAGCCGCGCTCGACCGTCTGTACGAATCGAACGCTAACGCGTACGACGAGCTTGCGGACATGATCGAAGCGCGCGTGGAATCGCACGATAGCAACGACGAAGGCGCTCTTTTGATCGCATTGCCGGTTCTCGCATGGTCGCGATTTTCGATCCCCAACGGTTCGATTGCGGGCGAGGTTTTGGAAAATCTAAGCGTACAGCTTCGCGCGCACGTGCTCGCGGACAAGGTTCGCGCATCGCTCGCGGATTTTCTGATGAGCCCGGACCAGCTTCCGCGCGGCTATTCGGCAACGTTCGACCTCGCCAAAGAAGCTGCTGCAGCGGTGAGCGGGGGAAAGGCTTTCCACCTTGACCCCGAGAAGCAGGAGAAAACTGCGCGTTACCTTTCCGATGCACGGTACATCATCGCCGGAATCGCGGCGCCGATCGGCGCACCGATTTTTCGTTGGCAGGAAGTCGGGGGATCACGCGAAGAAGCACGATCGCAATGGCGTGCCCAGGCGGGTGCATGTCTCGCGCCGCTTTTCGCGGGCTGCGCCTACGAGCTTATGCTCCCCGACGCGTATTTTTCCGCTTGCCGCCAGTCGGAACGCGAAGGCCGGGCGTTTTCGCTCAACGCTTCGGTGACTCTGCTCGAGACCGGGGTAAACGCAAATCCACGCGAACTGACCGCGGTCATCGCGCCCTTCGGAGAAAACCAGCTCGACGAGTACCGCGTCGGTTTCATCGCCCGGAACGAGCTGGTGCACGGGGTCGTGTGGCCACTCCTCGGGAGCGAAACCGAGGACAGCGATGGTCTTGCGCGGATCGAAGCTTTGCTGCGCGAGCGCGGAGTCGGTCAACTCGTTACGCTCGACGATATTCTTCCACTCGAATACTGCGATGATTGCGGCGCGCCGCTCTTTGCCAATCCGGAAGGGGAATCGGTTCACGCCGAATGGCCTGAAGACGCCGAAACGCATCTGCACTGAGCGAAGGCCTTGCCGCGCCATTTGGGTAAGGGGTAATATGTAATACCCATTGGCGTATTACATTTTGGCAAAGTGGAGCTTTCCAAAGTCACCAGCAAGTACCAAGCGACGATTCCCTTGAAGGTGCGCAAGCTCCTTGGCATCAAGCAGGGAGATGCTGTCGTCTACGACATCAAGAACGGAGAAGTAAGGCTACGCCGGGCCACGCCTATGGACCTCGTCTACAGCAGTGCCGTCGCCGCTACGCTGACCGAGTGGAATTCTCGCGCCGACGACGATGCCTACCGCGACCTA
>WUUC01048950.1_pt1 | contig 40670 bp, 57 predicted proteins | sample 6278441 | NCBI WGS metagenome assembly WUUC01 (sample SAMN13675441, study PRJNA597444) | soil metagenome | isolation source: soil | place: USA: Washington | collected 2017-10
CTTCGACACCAACACGAACGACTACGTGGAGCTGATCGCTGCGAAGGTCGGCGGCCTCCGGAAGTTCGCTGAGGAGGACCTGGGCGGTGACGTGGAGGGTGGCACGGACCTCCTGGGCGAGACGGAAAAGCAGGCCGCGAACGCGCTGGCGGTGACCTTCGATCAGGGCACCATCGGCACCACGGCGGCCCGCAACGGGACCACGGTCCTGTGGCCGTCCATCTACTACACCCTGGCGACCGCCGCCGCCGGCCTCCCGCTGGGCGCGTACACCGCCGGTGCCAACATCGTCCAGTGGGACCAGACGGACGTGGTGGCGGACGGGAAGGTCGGCTACCGCTGGATCTCCCAGGTCCTGGGCATCTACGAAGAGGGTCCGTACTACGACGAAGGGAACACCGTCATCCTGGCGTCCCCCTCGTGGCGGCGGGTCCTCCGTGAGGTCATGGACGGCAACGGCCGGCCGTACTGGCAGGACGGCCAGGACAACCTCTTCGGCTACCCGGTGAAGTGGACCGTGGGCGCGCGGAAGCACGCGACCACCACCAGCAAGCCCACCGGTAACCCCCTCCTGGTGGTGGCGAACAGCCAGCTCCTGATCAAGGGCATGGCCCGGCTCACCCCCCAGATGGTGAACGCGAACCCCGGCGTTGCCATCCAGCGCGCCGTGGACGGCATCGGCTTCCTCTCGGATGAGGCCATCTTCAAGGCGGCCATGCGCCGCGCCTTCGTCCTGGGTGAGCCCCGGGGCGCGGCCATCCTGGAGTACAACGCCGGCCCGCTGGCGTAACCGGACCGCCGGCCAGGGTTACCCCCGTGACCCTGGCCGGCCCCAGCTCAGCTCATGACCCTTCGCTCCGATAGGAGACCAGGATGACCAGCAACCGACAGACCACCGGCACGGACGCCCAGGAGGAGCCGACCACCGGCCGCCAGGGCGTCACGGAGCTGGAGGCGGCCGTGGCCGCTTCTCCGCTGGAGGCGGCCCCCGCCAGCCAGACGGACGGCCAGGGCACCAGCTTCTACAACCCCGCGCTCACCGGCTCCGGCACGATCATGCCGGACGGCACCTACGGTGCTCCCCTCCCGGACCCGAACCTGGCGAAGCGTGAGGCGGACCCGGAGGTCACCACGGACCTGAAGGTGGCGGACGCCGCGAACACCGAAGACGGCTCCGACAAGCCGACCACGCCGGCCACCGCGCGGAAGCGCGCCAGCCAGTCCTGATCCCCGGGGAGCCGGTGGTGGGTGGGCCTCCTCCGCCGCCGGCTCCCCGGCCCCATCCTGGAGGCCACCATGAGCTGGAGCACCGAAGCCCAGGCGCTGACCTGGACGGGGAAGACCCTCACCGCTGAGGAGCTGGCGGTGGCGTCCGGCATCGTGGACATCCACGCCGGGGTCAGCGAAGACATGCCGGAGGACAGCATCCTCCCCCGGGACCGCCGCTGGCTGGCGATGGCGAACGCCTACCAGGCCGCGTGGATGGCCCCGAAGCCTGGTCTCCTGGACCACCGGGAGAGTCACACCAGCACCAGCGCGGACGGGGTCTCCGTCCAGCGCGAAGCCCCGTCGGACATCTACCTGGCCCCGCTGGCGGCCCGGGTCCTGAAGAATCTCTCCTGGATCGGTGGGCGCACCGTCCAGACCCTCCCGCACCCGGTCAGCGTGAAGGGCTCCTTCCTGAACGAAGCGGCGGATGAGCTGAACGCCTGGACCCCCCGGCCGATCGCGTGAACACCGTCCCCACCACCACCGTGGACATCCTGGGTGGAGCCGGCCAGCTTGACGAATGGGGAGACCCCACGGAGTCCACGGACATCCTCCTGGCCGCCGTCCCCGCCAGCATCACGGAGCGGCGGTCCATCGTTGCCACGGAGTCTGACCCCCAGGCGGTGGCGGTCCACTACTACACCGGCCGGCTCCCCGCCGGGACCCCGGTGACGAAGGACCACCGCCTCCGGGACGCCGCCGGCCAGCTCTACGCCATCGACTACGTGAACGTCCCGAACAGCCCCGCCGGCCCGGGTGACATCCGTCTGGACCTTCGGCGCGTAACCTGATCACCAGCACCACCCCGGCCCGACAACGGCCGGCACGAACGTCCCGCCAGCCCCGGAAAGGAGCGGCCACCGATGGGCACCCGCGTACGCATCCACGCCGGGGGAATCGCCTCCATCCAGGTGGCCGCTGACCGCTTCCGCGATGAGCTGGCGGAGGACATCGCCACAGACATTCGCCGGCTGGCCCCGGTGCTCTCCGGTGCGCTCCGGAAGTCCGTCCGGGTGGACACCGGCGGTCCCGGCGGGGCTACCCGTATCTGGATCGGTGACGCCGCCGCCGGAGTGGACTACGCGCTCTATCAGGAGTACGGCACCAGCAAGATGGCGGCCCAGCCCTTCATCCGCCCAGCCGTCTACCTGAAGAGGACCTGATCATGCCGAAGCTCCCCACCGCTGAGCTGGTGGCCGTGGCGTACGCGAAGCGCATCCTGAACCTGGCCGGCTACACCGCACCGGTGGTCACCACGCTCCCCGGCGTGGAGACCTGGAAGGACACGGGGGCCGTCCAGGTGGACGGCATCGTGGGGAGCACCAGCCGGGAGAACAACATCCGGGACGTGGTGGTGGCGCTCTCCGCCTGGGGCGCGCGCCCCGGCTCCGATAAGCCCCCGTGGGGCCAGGCGAACGGCCTCCTGGAGCCCATCCGGGACAGTGCCTTCCTGGACTGGAGCAACGCCATGCCGCTGGACCTGGAGCCGGCCAACACCTACAGCCCCGTCCTGGTCCAGTCCGTGACCACGCTGGGCGTCCAGGGTGAGCCCCGGCGGGTCCCGGACCCGGACACCAGCCGCGCCCACTACGTCATGGAGCTGAGGCTCTTCTGGACGGTGGCCTGATGTACGCCGTCACCACCAGACGCCAGCCGGCGGAGCCCTTCAGCTTCGGTGGCCGGGTCCTGGTCCACGGGGACCGGGCGGAGCTGGAGTACCTGATCCCCACCCACCCCGTGGTGGAGCTTCCCGGCACCACGCCGGAGGAGGTGGCCGCGCGCCTGGGCGTTCCGGTCATGCTGTGGAAGGACCACCCAGACATGGCGGCCATCACCTGGCCGCTGGACCGAAGGAGATTCAGGTGAGCGCAACACCGAAGCCGGAGCCGATCATCACCCCGGAGCTGGCGCTGGGCATCGTGGCGGAGGCGGACCTGGTCACGGTCCGGACCACCATGAAGCCGGACCAGGACCTCCGCGTGTCCCGCGCGGAGGCACAGACGCTGGAGGCCCAGGGCCTCCTGGCGAAGAAGGAGAAGGGGGCCACCGATGCCCGCTAGTGCAGCGAACCTCCTGGTGGGGCCTGGAGCCCTCCACCGGGGCGACTTCGGCGCGGCTGAGCCGGCGGACACCGCCGTAGCCACCGCGCTCTCCAGTGAGGTCTGGCCGGACCTGGGAGCCACGGACGGGGGTGTCACCGTCACGGCATCGAAGGAGTATTTCCGCCTCCGCATGGACCAGACGGTGGAGAGCCCCGGCCGCCGGCTCACGGAGCTGGACGTGACCCTGGCAACCAACCTGGCGGAGCCCACGCTGGAGAACTGGGGCGTGGCCCTGGCGGACGCCGCCAGCGCGGTCACCACCGGCGGGACCGGGTCCACCGGCTACGCCGCGATGGACATCGGTGGTCCGGACGAACCGGGCCAGGAGCCGGACTACTCCGCCGTCATCTTCCGGGGCCGCGCCCCGGGCGGGAAGCGGCGGCTGGTCATCGTCCGGAAGGCGCTCTCCATCGAAGAGGTGGAGTCGGAGTACAAGAAGGATGACCAGACCTTCATCCCCGTCACGTTCGGGGCGCACTGGGTCAGCCCCAGCGTGAAGTCCGTCCACTGTGTGGATGAGCGCCCCAGCGCCTGATCCCCACCTGATCCACCAGTCCTAGATATCCCACGGCACTAGTAGGAGGAGGCCCCTACATGATCACCATCCAGAACACCGGCCAGGAGAAGGACGCCTGGAAGAAGGAGCGGGAGCCCCTCTTCAGCATCGACGGTACGGAGTACACCGTCCCGGTCCGGGTCCCCGCGAACGTGGGCCTGAAGGCCGTGGACCAGGTGGCCCGGCTGGGGGAGGCGGACGGTACCCGCTTCCTCATGATCCTGATGCTGGAGGAGGCCGGCTGGAAGGCCCTCATGGACTGTGACGCCCTGGAGGCGGCGGACCTCCAGGCCATCCAGGAGGTCATCCGGGAGAAGGTCTTCGGTGGCCTGGAGGCTGAGGGAAAAGGCTGACCCGCCGCCTGGGCCAGGTGGTCTGGGTCCTGGAGCACAGGCGGGACCTGGAGGCTGACTTCAGGGTCTTCTACCGGCTGACCCCGGCGGAGGCCCTGGAGCTGGACTTCCCGGAGTGGCTGGCCCTGGCGCACCGGGTGAGCGCCTACGAAGGCGTCATGCGACTCCGGGCGGAGGCCCAGGAGCGCGAAGAGCAACGGACCCGGCGGAAGCCGGGGACACGCATGGTGGAGGGCACCAGGGACGCGGTCCAGTCGGACCCGCTCCTGGCGGAGGCCATCAGCTTCAACTAGGAGGGGACCGTGGCGGACGGCTTCAAAATCGCTGATGCCTACGTAGATGTGAAGGCGGAGGTCCAGCGGCGGGAGCTGGACGCCAGCGCGTCCCAGGCCGGTAACCGGGCCGGCGGCATCATCGCGGACGGGGTGGGGAAGTCCACGGAGTCCCGGATGCGGGACCAGCGTGGGCGCTTCATGGGGGCCGGCTCCACCGCCGGTGACGGCATGGGCGGCGGCCTCCTGAAGGGCATCGCGTCGAAGGGGACAGCCCTGGCCGGCACGATGCGGGGCCTGATCATGAGCCCCCACGCGCTGGCCGTGGTCGGAGTGGCGGGGGCCGCGCTGGCTCCCGCCCTCATGGCTGGACTGTCCGGCGGCATCATGCTCGGTGCCGGGGCGGGGGTGATCGGCCTGGGCTACTCCATCGTGAAGGAGGAGCCGGCGGTGAAGAAGGCGTCCGAACGCCTGGGGAAGACCACCGCCTCCATCTTCAAGCGGGCCGCCGCTCCCATGATCAAGCCGTTTGCTCAGGCGTTCGGCCTGATCGAAGGCATGATGAAGCGCCTGGAGCCCAGCTTCAAAAAGGCGTTCGCGGCTATGGCTCCGGCCATCGTCCCGCTCACGAAGGGCTTCACCTCCCTGGTGGAGAACGCCATGCCGGGCCTCCTGAAGCTGGTGGAGGCCAGCGGTCCCTTCATGATCGAAATGGCCCCCGCGCTGGGGAAGATCGGGGAAGGGATCTCCATCTTCGCCAGGGAGATTGCGAAGGCCGGCCCGGACGCCGCCGTCTTCTTCAAGGATCTCCTGACCTGGATCGGTGGCGTCATCGCTGGCCTGGGCTACTTCATCGGCTGGGTGGCGCGCGGGTACGGGGAGATGAGGGCCTTCTTCCTGGCTATCGGCCCCTGGACGAAGAGCGCCTACAACGCCGTGGCCTCCTGGATCTCCGGCGTGGTCGGCTGGTTCAGCGCGCTCCCGGGCCGGATCGGTGGCTTCTTCTCCTCCATCTGGAGCAACATCACCGGATTCTTCTCCGGCCTGTGGGGGTCCATCACCGGCTTCTTCTCCTCCATCGGCTCCTGGTTCGCGTCTCTCCCTGGCCGCTTCGCTGGCTGGCTGGCCGGCGTCTGGGCGGCCATCACCTCCTGGTGGTCATCGGTGGCGGCCTGGTTCAGCGCGCTCCCCGGCCGGATCGGCTCCTTCCTGGCCGCGCTCCCCGGGGTGCTGGCGAACGCCTTCAAGACGGCCATGTCCGCCGCCCTCTTCGCGGTGGGCTACGCCATCGGCTCCATCATCAAATTCTTCATAGAGCTTCCCGGCCGCGCGCGGTCCGCCGTCTCCACGCTGTGGTCCGCCATCAGCGGGGCCTTCAACTCCGCCCGGACGAATGCGGTCAACGCCGCGAAGGCGCTCTACACCAGCGTCACCACCTTCTTCAGCCAGCTCCCCGGGCGCGCGCGGTCCGCCGTGTCCAGCCTGTGGTCCAGCATCAGCGGGGCCTTCAACTCCGCCCGGTCCGGAGCCACCTCCACGGCCAACAGCCTGGTGACCCAGGTCCGCAACTTCTTCGCCAGCCTCCCCGGGAAGGCCCGCTCCGCCGTCTCCGCGCTGTGGTCCAACATGGTGGGGGCCTTCAACTCCGCCCGGTCCGGGGCCAGCTCCGTGGCGTCCAGCATCGTGAACGGGGCCATCGGCATCATCCGCCAGCTCCCGGGGAAGGCCCGCTCCGCCGTGAGCGGCCTCCGCTCCGCCATCACCGGCGCGGCCTCCGGTGCCGGCTCCTGGCTGGTGGGTGCGGGCCGCCAGATCATCCAGGGCCTCATCTCCGGCATCCGCTCCATGATCGGCGCGGCGGTCAGTGCGGCCATCTCCGGCATGAAGTCCGTCATCTCCGGTGCGAAGAGCGCGCTGGGGATCTCCTCCCCGTCGAAGGTCATGGCCCGGGAGGTGGGCCGCTGGCTCCTCCCCGGTGCGATGGTCGGAGTCCGGAAGAGCATCCCCCAGGCGAAGCGGGTCCTGGGCGCGGCCGTCCGCGCCATCGTCCCCGCCCGGGTCCCCCAGCTCCAGGCGGTGGGCGGGACTGGTGGCTACGGGTCCGGCGGCCGTGGTGGTGGCTCCAACGGGACCACGGTCCAGATCGGTAGCGTGGTCCTGGACGCCAGCCGCATGAAGAGCATCCAGGACGTGGTGGAGATGATCGCGGGTATGAGCACCACCGCACGCGCCTACCGGGCGCGTACGGCCACAGCGGCGGGGAGGTAGGGGAGATGGCGGACGGACGGGAGAAAGTCCGGGAGGCGTCCGCTCAGCGGGCCAGGCGCACCCATGAGGCGTGGACCGCCAGGGCGCTGAAGCGGGGACGCCAGCCCCAGCCCTACGCGCGGCGGACGGCCCACGGGGAGGTGGTCCTGGAGCGCCTGACCATCCATGAGGCGGAGGGCCAGGTCTACGTGGAGGTCTACGCCGCCGGTGACATCCAGGGGGATGACCCCCACTTCCGGATCTTCAACCCACCCACGCTGGTGGAGGATGCCGGCGGCCAGGTGGAGGCCCACGGAAAGCGCTACCGGGAGGACCCGATGGCCGCCCTGGCTGAGGCCGTGGCTCGATTCGGCGGAGCCCAGCGGCCCCGCCGCGCGTTCAGGAGGAGCCAGGGATGACGGTCACCATCGCCTACGGGGTAGCCACGGACGGCTACCTCTACGCCTATGACCCCACGTACGCCACGGCCCGGAGCGGGCCGGCGGACGGGGTCACGGCCGGGGTCAGCAATACGAACTACTACGGCCAGAACAACAATGACAGCCAGTTCGCCATCTTCCAGTCCTACATAGGATTCACCTTCACCGCCGTCCCGGCCACGGAGATGGTCACGGCGGCGGCTGTCTGCCTCTACCAGAACGTCCAGCTCTCCACCGCCGTGGCTCGCAACATGGAGATTCGCGGCTACACCTGGACCGGTGGCGGCCTCACCGTGGCGGACTGGCGCAACTCCACGAACCTGAGCGCGGCCGTCCTCTACGGCCAGGTGAACAACGTCCAGAACAGCGTGGGGAAGATGACGGCCGCCGGCACGGATGAGCTGGTGGCGCTCCTCCAGACGGGCCAGGCGTACGCGGAGTTTGTGGTGGTCAGCTCCCGCCAGCGGGCCGGCACCCAGGCCACGGCGGACGAAGGCTCCGCCCACTACAGCGCGGACGCCAGCGGGACCGCGAATGACCCCACCCTGGTCTGGACCAGCTTCGTCCGGCACCACTTCACCCCGGTCCTGGGCGCGGCGGCCCAGCTCTCCGATGGCTCCACTGTCTTCCTGAACAGCGGCGGGGAGGCCGTCCCCACGGCGGTCACCATCTACCGGCGGGACACCTCCGGGGCTGGGGCCACCACCGTGGGCTCCGTGGGCACCACCACGAACGCCTTCGACGTGGGACCCGCGAAGGGAGCCCAGGGCCTCACCATCGCGGTGGACAGCGCGGACAACATCTACGTGGTGGGGAAGCAAGGCTCCACGGAGAACACGCTGTGGGTGAAGTGCTGGGCGAAGAACCCCGGCGTCTGGACGTGGACCGCCGGCACCTACCGCCTGGCGACCCTCCCCACCTACGACACCGCCATTAACAACGTGAGCGCGGCCTGGCACTCCGCGAACAATGGGACCCTGATGGTGGTGGCCGGCCACACCGCCGGGGCCGGCGTGAGCGGTGGCACCGGGAATGAGCTAGCCTACGCACTCCTGGACACCACCTTCATCCGGACCGGGGCGGGCACGCTGGTCCGCTCCACCGGTTCGCTCCTGGGCTCCATCCTGGCTCCGACCACCAGCGCGGAGTTCAACACCTACGCGAACGAAGTGGGGACCGGCCTGGAGGTCACGGCGGACCCGGTCCAGCCCACCTGGGGCTACGTCCTCAGCTTCAAAAAGGGCCAGCTCCTGGGGGAGAACACCGACCTGGACTGTGGCCGCTACATCCTGAACGCCGCCGGTAACGGCTTCTCCCACACCTCCTACCAGGCCAGTGTGGGATGGGGCACGAAGGACGCCGCCGGGAAGCTCCGGCTCCTGGCGGTGGGTGACGGCCAGGTGGTCTCCATCACCACCGATAAGGACACCGCCTGGGGCCTGACCGTGGCCCACCTCCAGGCCCAGGGCACCACCTCCGGCATGTCCGTCCTGGGGACCGCCCTGATGTCCGGGGAGTCCATCGCCTCCATGCCGGCCGGCGGCGTCATCGCGGTGGCTCCCTTCTGGGACGCCGTCTACAACTCCGCCGATAACAGCGTGTGGATCTACTACCGGCACGCCTCTATCCCTGGCCGCCTGATGCGGACCAGCTTCAACCTGAACACCGGCCAGGCGTCCCGGCTGGAGATCCAGGTGGCGGACGTGACGCCGCTGACCATCACCAGCGTCCGGGCGGCCCGGAACGCGAACGTGGCCCAGAAGGGCCTGGTGGGCATCACCACGCTGACCGGGTCCACCATGTCCCGCCAGGAGGTGGTGGACGCCTTCAACATCGCGCCCACCGCGCCCACCCTGATCCCCCGGGCGAACTATGACGCCGCCGTGGCCGCCACCTACTCCTGGACCTTCGCGGACCCGAACCCCGGGGACACCCAGTCCGCCTACCGCCTGGAGATCCGGCGCGTGGACACGGACGCCGTGGTGGTGGACACCGGGAAGGTCACCTCCACCACCAGCTCCCACAACCTGGCCGGGGCCAGCCTGACCAACAACCTGGACTACCGCTGGCGCGTGAAGGTCTGGGACGCCCAGGATGCTGATGGCCCGTACGCGCCGTGGGGGACCTTCAGCACCAGCGCGGGGGGCTCCGTCACCATCACGGACCCGGTCACGGACAACCCAGACACCGTGATCACGGATGAGATCCAGGTGTCCTGGTCCGTCACCGGCACCGTCCAGGCCAGCTACCGGGTGATCCTGAAGCGCAACGACACCGCCGCCGTGGTGTCGGATACCGGTTGGATCACCAGCACCGCCACCAGCTACCTGGTGACCGGCATGGCTACCGGCGTGGAGCACACGGTCCAGGTCCAGGTCCGGAACGCCGCGCTGGTCCTGAGCGGCATCGGGTCCCGGCTGATCACCCCGGACTACGGAACGCCGGAGGTCCCGCTCCTCACCATCCAGCCAGTCCCGGATGAGGGCTACGTCCTGGTCTCCGTGGACAACCCCATCAGCGGTCAGCCGGACCTGGCGACCGTGGCCCGGGACATGGAGGACGGGACCACCACCGGCTTCACGCCCTTCTCCGTCACGCTGGCGAACAGCACCGAACAGGCGCACAGCGGGACCCACTCCCTGAAGATCACCACCACCGGGACCCCGGTCCAGGCGTACACGCGGCTGGGGAGCCTGCCCACGCCGATCATCCCCACGGAGCGCTACACCGCGCGGATGTGGGTCTGGTCCGCCACCGCGCGCACCATCGGCGCGGCCCTGGACTGGAGCGGTCCCGGCTGGGCCTACCTCAGCACCACCGCCCTGGACACCGCCGTCCCGGCCGGCGTCTGGACGGAGATCCAGGTGACCGGTACGGCCCCGGCCGGATGCGACCGGGTCAGCTTCGGACCCACGCTGGGCGGGTCCCCGGCCACTGGGTCCATCATCTACCTGGATGACCTGATCCTGGTGGCGGCGTCCGACCGGCCGGCCGTGGTCCGTAACCGGGTCCTCCGGCGGAAGCTGGGGTCCGGGGACCCGTGGGAGGTCCTGGGGACCTGTGACCCGGACGGGTCCTTCCGGGACTACACCGCACCGGGCCGGGTCCCGCTGGAGTACGTAGTGAGGGGAGAGTCCGCCTGATGGTTGCCTACTCAGACAGCGCACCGGTGGAGACGGAGCTGGATCTCCGGGGGGTCTGGCTCCACTTCCCCGGCGGGGACCCGGCCGCCACCACCCGGTCCTACCCGTACGGGGCCAGCCAGCGCGGTGACGCCCTGGACACGATGGGGGAGGAGCGCTACTACGCCGGCCGCGCGGACCCGGTGGTGGACTACGGGGAGCACCAGCTCCAGGTCTACAGCGTCACGGTGGACATCCCCCACGGGTCCAGCTACCGCCAGGACCTCACGGACCTGGATGCGTTCGCCCGGGGCCGCCAGGCGGTCCACTACCGGGACAACCGGGGCCGGGCCGCCTACGGCCAGATGGCGGACTACTCCCGGAAGGACATGGACTGGGGGACCCAGGTCTCCTTCACTATCACCCAGTCCGCCTGGGACCGGGAGGTGGTGAGCTGATGCTGGCGCTGGTGCCGACCGGGGACCGCAACCCCGCCGGCCACACGAAGGACACCATCCTGGCCGCGCTCCGGGGGCTGTCCGGGTCCCGCCGCTTCAGCTTCCGCTACCGGCTCCTGGAGCCCAGCGGGGCCGTGGTGGAGGAGGACCTGGACAACGTCCTGGGCGGGTCCGTGAGCCAGAACTGGCTGGCGGACATCAAACGGACGGCCACGTTCACGATGCTGGAGCGCGGCGGCATCGACTTCCTCAGCGACCGAATCCAGCCGGTGGTCCGGCTCCACCTCCCGCCGTACGGGCCGGCGGACTGGGTGGAGTACCCCCAGGGGGTCTTCCTCCTGACCACGCCCAGCCGGAGCGCCAGCGTGGCCGGCGTGGTCACCCGGGAGGTCCAGGGCTATGACCAGCTCCAGGTCTACAGCGATGACCTCCTAGCGACCCGGTACACCGTGGCGACCGGGGCCGTGGTGACCACGGCGGTGACCACGCTCCTGGCCTCCGTCCTGGTGGCCCCGAAGGTCCGGGTGACGCCGCACGCCGGCACGCTCACGGCCGCAAAGGAGTGGGAGCCTGGCACGTCGAAGCTCCGTGTGATCAATGACCTCCTGGGCATGATCAACTACGAATCGCTCAGCTTCGATGAGGACGGGGTGGCGGTGGTCCAGCCCTACCAGTCCCCGGCCGCGCGCGCGGAGGAGTACGTCTACGCCAATGACCACCAGGGGCTGGTGATGCCGGACGCCGGCCAGGAGCTGGACCTCTTCGCGGTGGCGAACCACTGGGTCCTGGTGGTCAGTGAGCCGGACCAGCCGCCGCTGGTGGCGGCCTACACGAACAGCAACCCCGCCAGTCCCACCTCCACGGTCCGCCGCCAGCGGACCATCACGGACTACCGGACGGAGCAAGAGGCCACGGACCTGACCACGCTCCAGGCCCGGGTGGCGCGGCTGGCGGTGGAGGCGTCCCAGGTCTACGAAGCGGTGACCTTCAAGACGGGCCTGATGCCCATCCACAGCGGCAATGACGTTTACCGGGTCACGCTGTCCAGCCTGGCCCTGAACGCCGCATACGCTGAGCAGAGCTGGACCATGCCGCTGAAGGCCGGGGCGGAGATGGCCCACGTGGCGCGAAGGGTGATCACGGTATGAGCACAGCCCTCAGCTTCCTGGACGCCGTGGCCGGCTACGTGGATAGCGGGTCCCGCTCCAGCGCGGACCGGCCCATCCGCCTGGCGACCGTGGACCCGGCGTACACCCCGTGGGTGGCGTACCCCGCCGCGCCTCCACCGGCCAGGGTGACCTTCGACGGAGAGAGCACGCTGTCCGGGAAGGCGTACCCGTACGCCTCCGGCTTCATCCCCTGGGCCGGGTCCCGGGTGGTCCTGGTGCCCATCGGCAATTCCTACCTGATCACTGGGGCGCTCAGTCCCCAGACGCCCCAGGGCTTCTGGCAGAACGCCGCCGGCACGGAGTCCGGGGTGGAGTTCGGTGGCGGGTCCTTCTACGACACGGACGAAGGGCTGGTGATCGCGGGGGACGCCGCCGTGTCCGGGGACACGGACCTGGCCGGCCAGCTCCTCCACTCCAGCCGGAACAACCGGGTCCCGGAGATCCAGTACGGGTCCACCGCCGCGAACGGCCCCGGTGCCGGAACGTCCATCACCGTCACCGCCACCTTCCCCGTGGCCTGGCCGGCGGGGACCACGGTGATGGCCTTCGCCCAGATCATCGGCGCGGCCGGCGTCACCAGCTCCAGCATGGTCCGCGTGAGCCCCACCGTGACCAACCTCAGCATCGTGATCCTGAAGACGGACGCCGCGCGCGCGAACTACGTCAGTGGGGACAACTTCACCGTTCACTGGGTGGCGTTCGCGCGGCCCGCCGTGGCTTAGGAGGCCAGCACCATGACCCAGCCGAACAACCCCGCCGCCGCCATCGCCGCGCTCCAGGCCGCCTTCAGCCAGGCGGTGGAGCGGCTGACCGCTGTGGAGCAAGCCCTGGAGGCGGCCCGGCCCCGGCTCACCGCCCTGGAGGAGCGCGCCGTGGGCTTCGATACCCGGATGCGGGACATGGAGGGGGATCTCCGGGAGCTGAAGGAGGCGGCCCCCGGCATCGTGGAGCGCCAGGGCCAGATGGCTGGGGAGCTGGCCCAGTTCCAGGAGGCCATCACCAGGCTGGGCCAGGTGGCGCGGCCGGGGCGTACCGTGATGCGACAGAAGGTAGATGACCTCCAGGCGACGCTGGCAGAGATCCTGAAGCGGCTCCCGGAGACCCCTGAAGGAGGCACCGCACGATGACGAACCTGGGACGGCCGGACTTCTCCCTGGTGGACTGGGCTGGCGTAGCGCGGCCCGTGCCCACGCGGGAGATCACCCCGGCGGAGTGGTGGCTGTGGCTCCACCTCCAGGCCCTGGAGCGGAAGACGAAGCTGGGCGGCATCCTGGCCCGGAAGAGCGGCTACCACGCGCCTGGCTCCTACAACCTGAAGCACTTCCCGAAGAACTACAGCATCCGGGACGCCCCGGACCGGACCGGCCCCTGGTGGAAGGACTTCGCGTCCGCCCTGGACTGGACCTTCCCCACCGCCCAGGCCGGGGACTTCGCGCTCATCGACCGGTACACCAGCCGGCTCCTGAAGAGCGCCCAGGACGCGAAGGACCCCCGCCTGGACATGGTCCTGGTGGAGTTCTACGGCCAGGCGGACAATGACCGCGCGGTGGAGGGCTGGGATGAGCGTGACGAACACGCGGCCACCAGCGACTCCAGCCACCTGTGGCACATCCACATGAGCTTCATCCGTTCGGAGTGCGGTGACTTCTGGGGCATGTGGGCGCTCCTCACCGTCCTGATGGGCTGGAGCGTGGCCGCCTGGCGGGCCAGCCTCCCGGCCGCGCCGAAGCCCCCGGTGGTCAAACCGAAGCCCACGCCGGCCGGCCTCCCGAAGGTGACGCTGGGGTCCCGGACCCTGGAGCTGAAGAGCCCCCAGATGAAGGGGACGGACGTGGTCCTCCTCCAGAAGTGGGTGGGCGCACCGGCGGACGGCATCTTCGGCCCCGCCACGAAGGAGAAGGTGAAGCGCTACCAGGGCATCCGGGGCCTGACCCGGGACGGCATCGCGGGACCGAAGACGCTGGGTCCCATCGTGAAGGCCCTGGCAGACTGACCCAGTGGACTGGATACCAGCACCGATCATGGAGGGCGGCCCCTGGGCCGTCCTCCTGGCCGTGGTGCTCGCCATCAGCTTTCTCTTCTGGCGGGGGATCTTCGTCACCGGCGGCCAGGTGGACCGCACCGTGGCAGGCTACAAAGACAGCCTGGACCGTACGGAGAAGGAGCTGGCCTTCTGGCGCGCGGCGGCGGAGCGGAAGGATGAGGTGATCATGCGCCAGACGGACCAGCTCCAGAAGCTCATGAGCTACGCGGCCGTGGGTACCCACGCGCTGGAGAGCATCCAGACGGAAGCGGGGAAGCGCGATGTGGCGTGACTGGTTCCGCTGGCTGGAGCACCGCCGCCGGCCGGCACTCTCCCCGCCGCCGCCGCCGGCCTACCCGTCCGGCCTCATCCGCGCCCAGGCGGAGCTGGCGAAGGCGGACGACACGCTGACCCGGCTCCAGGCCCAGGAGCCGGAGGTGGAGGCCCTGGCATCGAAGGCGGCGGCCATCCACCGCCAGAACAACCTGGGGCCGGCCTTCATGCGAGCCCTGGGCACCGAACGGAGGGCATGATGACCTGGACGATGATCACCCTGGCCGCGTGCGTCTTCGGCCTCATCGCGGCGGTGGGCTTCGTGGCCCGCTACCTGTGGGAGTCCGGGACGGAAGCGTGGCGCAACCCCTTCGGCCGCTACCTCCTGACCAGGAAGACCCTCCTGGCCGCGCTCTTCATCCTGGTCCTCCTGAACCGGGCGGACCACCTGGACTGGTGGGACGCGCTCCAGGAGCCGGTGACCGCTATCCTGATCTGGGCCTTCGCTCTCCAGACCTTCCAGCCCTACCGGCTTCTGGTGAAGGCCCAGAAGGACGCGAAGACCACCACTGACCTGGAGGCAACACGATGACGGAGACCTACGACCAGACCGGAGCCGGCCCGAAGGGGAAGGGCTCCATCCTGAAGGACAGCAAGATCGGGGCGGTGGCCTCCGGCCTCATCGTCACGGTGGCCCTCTACATCGGCCAGGCGCTGGGCACCATCGACGTGACCCCGCTCCCGGACCTCCTGGAGCCGGCGGCCACCGGCCTCCTGGCTTCGGTGTCCGCCTGGTTCATCACGAAGGCCGCGCCCAGGCGCTGACCCCCGCAACGCTGGAGCCCCGGACCTGGTTCAGGTCCGGGGCTCCTTCGTGTCCAGCGGCTACCGGACGGTCACCTTCGTGACCACGGTGACCACGGTCCCGCCGCCGCCACCCAGGAGGACGATGGCCGCCAGGACCCAGGCCCACACGGGGATGGCCGCCAGGCCCGCGAAGAGGAGGCTCAGCGCGTAGCCCACCAGCGCCAGCACCGCCGCCAGGCCGGCCAGGGAGAGACCCACCCAGGGGAGGGCACGCCGCCACCCGGGGACCGGGTCCTTCAGCCGGCGGACCTCCACGCTGAACCAGCCGGTGAGGCCGGGGACCGCGCGCCAGGCTCCGGCCTCCCGGATCTCCCCGCGCGCGCTGGCCTTCCGGACCCGGGCCAGGAGCGCGTAGCGGTGGTCCGTCCAGACCTCCACCTCCTGGGTCCACGCCGGGACCTGGGGCCGCTGGACCAGCCGGCCGTTCAGGACCTGGGGCTGGACCTGGCTGGCGGGACGCCGCTGGACCGCGCTCATCGGGTCCACCCCCAGACCAGCCAGGCCACCACCGCGATGGCGACCCAGAAGAGCATCCGGAGCGCGAAGGCCGCCGCCCTGGCCGTCAAGCCGAACTGGTCCCGGGTCCACCGCTGGCGCTTCGCGGTGGACGGCTGGATCTTCCGGAGATTCCAGGGCGGTTGCTTCTCCACGTTGTAGACCGGACACAGGAGCGCGATGGCGATGGACTCCACCAGCTCCAGGAGCCAGCGCCAGTCCGGGAGCGGGACCAGGGGCCGGAAGCGCGGGGCCAGGTCCGCCCAGTCCTTCGCGCTCACGTTGTAGCGGCGGTCCCCCTCCAGGTGTTGCTTCTTCCGCCGCGCGTAGGAGTTGGTCAGCCCCACGTAGCCGATGTGCCGGCCCAGGAGCCACAGGCCCAGAAGGGCGTGGGGCTTCCGGGTGGTGATGACGTAGACGCCACCTCTTGCCATGATCATCCTCTCCGTCCGCCGCGCCGCGCGGCCTTCGTGTGGTGGTAGTGCGGGGTAGCTCCGGACCAGGCACACCAGTACGTGTGGCCCTTATTGCCATACCGGGCGCGGAATGCTTTCAGCCATTCCGCCGCCTCCTCTTTCGTCATCATCACCTTTCCGTCCGGCCCGCCACAGCGGGGCTTCTCCCGGGCGCTCATCGCTTCTCCGCCTTCTCCGCGTGGAGGGCGGCGTGGCGGCGGCGTGCCCATTCGGAAACGGCCAGGTAGTCATACTTCCAACCCCGGTTAGGGCTCCCGGAAATGGGCTGGGGGAATGCCGGGTCACGCTTCCGCTCATTCTTCAGAACGTCCTCCGTAATGCCCAGGTGGGCCAGCCCATCGACCATTTCGGAGAGCTTCCGGGAGTCCACGGCGGGGACCTCTTCCCCCTCCAGGACGGCTGACCCAGCCAGCTCCCGGGTGGGGTCAAGACCCAGCGATTCCCCCAGGCCACTATCCCCATCGGCCCGCTGGGTCATGGTGGGGTAGTAGGAGCTGGTCAGCGGGGACGAAGGGTTAGGAGCGCCACCCATTGCAAATTCCCGGGCCTCCTCCGAAGTGATGTAGGGGACCTGGACCTCCACCACTTCCTCACCCATTACGAAGACCCAGCGGCCGGGGGTGTTGCTCTTGCGGGGGAATGGCCGAATGTCCCCCACCAGGATCTTCTTCGTCTGGGGCGTGAATCGCGCCAGGCCACGAATGCCGAAGCATTCCCGAATGTCGGTGTTGCCATTGAAGACCCGGGCGGAAAGGCGCTGGGCAATGACGAAGTCATGGAGGCCGTACTCCCGGCCGGCGTAGTCCAGGACCGAATAGCCACGGAGGGCGGGGCTCTTCGTGGGCATCGTCTTCCGCTCCTCCGGCTCAGCCGTGGACCGGAGGTCAGACCAGAAGCCCATCAGGAGGTCAGCCGTTACGTTCCATTCGTCCCGAATCACCAGGACCTTCGCGCGCCCACCCAGGCCGTTCGCCTTCCGGATGTCCACCTCCTGGTGGATGCGGACCCCGAAGTCATGGATGGCCTCCAGCTCCGTGATGTAGGTGACGCCCGGGAGGTCCTTCGCCCAGTCGAAGGCGCGGCTCATCTTCCAGTCGATGATCACCACGCCCCAGCCCCAGCGGAGCGCCTGGATGGCTACCAGCTTCGCCAGGGTGCTCTTCCCGGCACCGGGGCCGGCGGACAGCGCGATGTGCGGGGAGTCTTCGATCATCTCCGCGAAGACCCCGGCGGCCGTGCCGGACATCCCCAGGAGTGGCCGGTATTCGTCCGCGCCCATCAGGAGGTCCCGGACCATGTCGAAGGTGACCATCTCCGGCGGCGTGGGCGGAGCGGCCAGCTCCAGGCGCGGCACCTGGCCGGCCAGGTGGAAGGAGGCCACCGGGTCCTTCAGGCCCAGGCGCGCGGCCACCGCGCGGACCAGGCGGTCCTGGGTCCCCTTATCGGCACCGGTGAAGTCCGCCGGGAGAAGGACCTCCACGGGGTCCCCCTCCGGGTCCCGGTAGTTGCGGGGGACCGTGACCCAGGTCCCGGCCTTCTCCGGCCGCGCGCTGATGCTGAGGACCCGGGCGGCGGCCAGGGCCACCGGCTGGACCTTCTCCAGGTCCCAGACCTTCCGGCCCTGGACTTCGTACGGGACCCACGCCGCGATGTGGACCCGGACCGGGACCAGCTCCGGGACCCGCTGAAGCTCCAGCGCGGGGACCAGGACCCGGAAGCCGTAGTCCCGGACCCGGCGGCGGATGCCCACGGGGACCAGGACCGCCAGGACGGCCAGGAGGTGGACCTGGAGGATGTTGGCCCAGGACAGCGCGGAGGTCCAGGCCGGCGGCGTCCAGCCGAAGCGGACCGCCAGCGCGGCCACGCCCCAGGCGGCCAGGGAGACCAGCGCCCAGGCGATGACGTAGAGGGCCAGGAGGCGGATGGCTACGCGCTTCCAGCCGGCCATCCGGAGCCACCGGCTGGGGTAGCCCTTCGTGGCGGACTGGAAGAAGGTGGCGTCCGTCCGGATGCGGTTGTCCATCGGGCGGCCCAGAAGGAAGCGATAGAGGTAGCGGCCCAGCTCAGGAAGGGGAGGCTCCGGGTAGGAGCCGGACGCCTTCGGGGCGTCCAGCTCCGGTCCCGTGGCCCCCGTGGGGGTCTGGCTCATCGGTTGCTCAGCTCCTTCTGGATGGTCTGGATGGCGGGGAGGCTCAGCTTCACCGTGGAGGCGATGGCCTCCAGGTCCTGGGTGGTGTCCATCAGGCGGATGGCGCGGCGGACACGCTGGGGGGTCTTCGGGGAGGTCCCCATCAGGTCCGCCACGTCCTGGTCCTTCGGGTGCTCCAGGACCAGCGCGGTGACCTTCGCGTAGTCCACGGAGGTCCGGGTCCGGACCGGGGCCGGGGACACGGGGGCCGGGTCCTCAGCCGGGACTTCAGCGGTGGGCTCCGGGTCCACGCGGACCCAGTTAGTCCCGCCGTGCCGGCTGGCGACCGGGACCACGTTCGCGGGGACCTGGAAGTCCAGGACCTCAGTGGCGGGGGCCGGCTCCAGGGCGGGGACCTCAGCCGGGGCCGGGACCTCAGTCTGGCCGGCGGCGGCGGCCTTCACGTCCAGGGCGGTGGTCCGGAGGGCGGCCACGCGCTGGGCCAGGGTCTGGCGGGCCGCGCGGTCCTCACCCTTCCGGGTAGCCATGCGGGTCACCAGGAGGGCCACGGTGCAACCGAAGAGCGTTCCGTCCACCGCCAGCGGCCCCACGGCCTGGGCCGCTCCCGGCTCCCCGGAGAGGACCATCAGGTGGTGGAGGTGGAGGTAGCTCATGAAGCCGGAGACCAGGCTCATCGGACCCACCAGGATGGCGCGCGCGCCCCAGTGACGCCAGTTGCGCTCCCACTCGATACGGGTCAGGACTTCGATGCCGATGCCCAGGAAGATGGTCCACAGCGAAGCCAGCGGGACCCGGAGCCACAGGCTCACGTCCGACTGGGTGAGGACCACGCTGGCGATGTTCCCCGCGATGCTGGCGGCCAGGCCCAGGATGACTCCCAGGTAGGCCCAGCCGTGGCCGGCGGGGAGGCGGTTGTCCTTCATGAGATGCGGTCCTGTCTGTGTGAGGTTTGGTGTCCCGGGGGGCCGGTGCGCTGATCCGGTCCCAGCCCCCCGGGGGTGACTCCAGTCTAGGTCAGGACCAGTCCTAGACGCAACTGGTCCCGGGACCCAGTTTCAGGTCCCGGGACCGGGAGTCTTCAGATGGCGCTAGGACTTCGGAGGCGTGGCCTCCAGGACTATCTCTATGTCCTGGATGTGGCCGGTGGGGATCAGGTGGTCCCGGCCCTGGTAGTCCGTCACGGTCAGGAGCGGGACTAGCTCCTCCTGGCCGGACTTCCCCCGGAGCAACGCCTGGGCGATGTCCCGGAGCGCGGCGTCCCGGACCTCCGCCGCCGGGGTGTCCTCCACCAGGCCGGCGTCCTCACTCACGATGCGTCCGCTGGTGAGGTGGTAGCGGATGGTGGCCTTCACTCCTGGCCGCCCATCAGGGTCTCCGTGAGGTCCCGGATGGCCTGGACCCGTTCGGCCAGGGTGGGTGCCTTCCAGCCGTCCGCGTACCCCCGGGCGTTCGTCACCGGCTGGCTCATGGCGTCCACCATCGCGGTGGCCTTCTCCACGGCCTGGCCCCGGGTCATGCCGGCGGCCGGGGCCGGCTCCGGCACGTCCGCCAGCGCGGCGTCCAGGGCGGCCTCCAGGGGGATGAGCATGGCCTGGGCGAAGCCGTGGCCCTGGGCGGTGACGTTGTACGCCGCCTCCGCGCTCAGAAGCTGATCACGTGTGAGCTTCATGTGGATCTCCTCTACTGGATGTTCCCCCGGTGCCAGCCACCGGGGAGGTCATGGTCAGGATGGGTGGGGACTTCCCAGGGCGCTCCGCCGGCCGCGCGGTCCCGGGCGCTCATCGCGTCCAGCTCCGCCACGGCCTGGCTCACGTCCAGGGGCCGGTGGACCGTGGGGGCCGCCGCCGGCACGAAGCCGGAGCTGGGGCACGGCCCACGGTCCGCGTGGTCCGCCGCGTACTCCACGGCATCGTCTGTGGTGTCGTAGCTCTCCGTCCAGGGACACCGGCGGTTGCGGCACGTGGCGACCATGCCGCCCTCTACCGGCTCCGTCTCCAGGAGGACCTGGGCCACGTCACCGTCCAGGATCAGGCGGGCCATCAGGCGGCGTCCGGGTGGCGCTGGAGCCAGCGGGCCAGGCGGACGCGCTGGGTGAACCAGGCAACGCCCAGGCCCACCGCGATGGCGGCCAGCCAGCGGGTCTCCGTGGCGTAGCCGGTGACGCCCAGGATGGCGCACAGAAGGCAGAGCCACGTGGGCATCAGGACCGGGCGGGGGTCTTCGTTCGTCTGGGTCATAGGAGAAGCATAAGGCCCGCCAGTCCTAATCGCAACTGGCGGGCCTTCAGATGGCGAACGGGTCAGACCACCCAGCTCCGGGCCGGGAGGTCCGGGGCGTGGCGCGGCCGGCACCAGGTCACCAGCGGCCGGTAGCTGAGCTGGTCCGCCAGCATCCCCGGCGTGGCGACTCCGGGCCGCGTGTCCTCCAGGACGGACTTCCCGGTGGCGCTCCAGGCGTAGTCCACCAGCCGGCTACAGACGGCCCGCTGGGGGATCTCCAGGAGGGTCCGGTGGGCCGTGCCGGCGGCCCGCGCGCTGGGTAGCTCCGGGTCCAGCGGCGGCCGGCGGCGGTCCACCCAGCCGTGGAGGCCCGGGGCCGGGACGCCCAGCTTCAGCGCGGCCAGGGCGGGGTAGGTGGCGAAGGAGTAGCCCACGCCTTCCGCCACCATCAGCCGCGCGATGAAGGCGGCGTCCGCGCCCTGGAGCGGGTACGCCTCCGGGAGCCGGACCCAGGCACACTCCGGCGTCCAGTGCTTCTCCAGCTCCAGGGGGACCTCCTCCGCCCCGGAGGGCATGGCCTGGACCAGCTTCGCCCCGGAGATGGTGAAGCCGTCCGCCGTCACCCTGGCCGCCTGGGTCAGCATGGCGGCATGTTCGATGTGGAGGGTCCCGGTCCGGTAGCCCTCCCCCAGGATGATCTGGCCCAGCCGGACCCCCACGCCGGTGGGTCCGCCGATCGGCCCCAGGAAGAAGTCCCCGGGCCGTAGGTCCTGGGGCTTCGTGATCAGGTTCGCTTCCATCGCGCCAGTGCTCCTCTTCGCGTGTTGCATCGGTTGTGAGCGGGTCTCATGTTCGCCACCGTGTCCTGGCCGCCGTCACAGCGCTGGATCACGTGGTCCCTGGTGAAGCACCGGGGATGCGGCCAGCGAAGGCGGAGGTTGATCCTGGCGCGCTGGGTGTAGCCGGCCGCCAGGCAGATCCAGCACAGCGCCCCGTACGCCTCCAGGATCTCCCGGCGGTGGCGCTCCCGGGTGGCCTGGCCCGTCTTGTCTTCCGTGCCCCGGCTCACGCCTCCAGCTCCGGCGGCCCCTGGACGATGACTTCCCCCTCCAGGATCTCCGCCGGCCGGCGGAGCCTGAAGGTCCAGCCGTCCCGCATGAAGTCCTGGATGGAGACCAGGACCTCCCCGTCCATGCCGAACCCCTCCAGGTGTTCCGCCGCCACGAAGACCTCCGTGACGCCGGCCCCCTTCATGATGGCCGCGATGAGCTGGGCCTCCAGCCGCTGATCCATGCCTCCTCCTCCCGTGTCAATACGCTGTCCTACCTATACGCCAGGAGGCCCGGCCTTTCGGCCGGGCCTCCCGTTCCCCCAGTCCCCCCGGAGTAGATCAGGCGTTGCGCTTCGGGGCCTTCGCCCGGTCGATGGGGTCCACGCTGTCCTTCGCGGCGGCCCACCACTGGATGGCACCCTGGCGGCGGCCGGCGTCCGGGGCCTCCAGGCTCCAGGAGTAACGGGGCCGCGCGCCCTGGCGCTGGCGGGCCACCCAGGCGTCCACCTCAGCCTTCACCTGGGCGTTCGTCTTCGTGCCCCGGTCCGCCTTCACCGGCACCATCGTGGGGATGCCCAGGAAGGGGACACCGTCCGCGTGGGCCTTCTTCAGCTTCCCGATGACGCCGCCCTGGGGCACCCAGTAGCTGGCGATGTGGAAGGGGTTGGTGGGGCTGATGTCCTCCACCACGTACTCCTTCACCTGGTCCTGGCGGTCCGCCGGGTCCTGGGCTTCGGGGTTGCCCTTCTGGGTGTAGTAGTAGCTGAGCCGGCCACCGTCCAGGACGTAGAGGTCCACGGTGTACTGCTCACGGGTCTTACCGGGGTTGTTCGGGTCCTTCGCGTTCGGGTCCAGCTCCCGGGGGAACATCGCCACCAGGCGACCCTGGAGGGATTCGAGCGTGGCGCTGGGGGTGAAGTCCCCACCCCGGTAGGTGTCGGAGGTGGCGAACGGGTCCGCCATGTCCGCCGTACCGGTGAAGGGGTCCGCCGGCCCGGAGGTGGCGGGGGTAGTGCTGGCCGTGGCCTGGCCCTGGGAAACCTGGGCCTGAGCGAACGGGTCCGACATGGTGACTCCTACTGTTTCGACTGAGCTACCGGGACGGCCGTCCCGATTGCGCATCCAGGAGGGGAATCGAACCCCTCACGCCCCGTTCCGTCCTCCTGGGAGCAACCCTGGAGGGTCAGGTCCGGGCACACCACGTGAGCTGGACTGCCTGCCCGGGTCCCGGGAGCGACCCCGTTTCCCGTACTTGCAAGGACTACGCTACACCATCCAGTCCTGATGTCAACTGGGGACCGGTGCGAATCTTGCGGCCACATCCAGGGCCACCTGAGTCAGGACGGGGTCCATGCTCAGGCCGCGCTTCTGGATCTCCGCCCAGACGGCGGAGCCCTCCGCCGGGGTCTCCACGCCGTCCAGCCGCTGGGCGTACGCCTCCACGGCGGTGAGGTGGGGAGCCGGCCGGAGCGTGCCCCAGGTCTGGGCCTTCGACTTCGCTTCGGAGCGCATCCGGTCCACGCGGTGGCACAGCTCCAGGGCCTCCCGGCCCTTCGCCAGGTCCACCTGGAAGAAGTCCACCCCGTCCTCCTGGCCGGCGGTCCCCATCGCGTCCAGGCCGTCCGGGTGGGCCACCGGCATCCAGGCCACCACGGCGGAGTCCTGGTCCACCTTCGGCATCTGGACGAAGGACCGGGACGCCCGGTCCCACATGGCATCCGCCATCGCGTACGCCGCCAGTTGCGCGCTGATCTCCAGCCAGGTCCAGAAGCGCTTCTGGGACTTCAGGTCCCCGATGCGGAGGACGCCGGCCACCAGGTCCTCCAGGATGCGGTCCAGCGTGCCGGCCAGGCCGTAGCGCTCCACCACCACGATGCGCTCCACGTAGTCCTGGCGGACGGCCAGCCCCTGGGCCTGGAGGCCGGTGGCGTAGTTCTTCAGCTTCCCGTGCCAGATACGCCTGGCGAAGTGCATCAGCCCCAGGTCCTGGGCTTCGGTGAAGCCGTGGAAGGCCGTGCCCAGCGTGGCCCCCACGTCCGCACCGGCGGCGGTGAGGATGCGGTCCGCCAGGTCCTCCAGGGCGGCCTTCAGCTCCTTCGGGTCCCCGTCCTTCATCGTGGCCCAGGTGGCGCACGCCAGGTCATAGAGGTCCGGCCGGACCACCATGCCGACCACCAGGAGACGCTGGTGCCACAGGTCCAGGGCGCGCGCCTCCGCGATGGCCTTCACCATCGTGGTGACCCGCTGGCGTCCGCCCTTCAGGTGGCCGCCGGTGCCCACCGTCCTGTCCGGGTGGAGGATCAGCTCCGGGAGCCGATACCGGCCGCCGGTAGGGACCGCCGGGTCCCGCTCCTCTTCGCCCAGACTGTCCGCCGTGGCGAACGGGTCGCTGGTCATCATGTGGGTGATCGGCATTACGGGGCCTCCTCCGTTGCGGTGGCCCACGCGGTGAGCCACGCGGCCAGGGTCAGTGCTTCTTCGCGGGTCAGGTTGGCTTCCGGATGGCGGCCGGTGGTGAGGCGGAGGCCATCGTGGACCTGGCACTCCCGGACCTGGAGCCGACCCACCTCCGTCTTCTCCGTGTGGATCTTTATCTCCGGCCGGCGGGGTATCCGCATCCGGTCCTGGAGCCACTTCGACATGAGGACATCCTCCCAGTTGGGTATGACACTTCCGGGGGCCGCGCGGCGGCGGCCCCCGGTGCTGCTCACTTCTTCAGGCTGGCCTTCACGATGCGAACCAGCGGGTCAATGCGGGCCGTGGCCTGGTGGGCTTCGATCAGCTCCCCGGCCTTCCCCTTCGTCAACTTCTCCCCGCCCAGGAGGTAGACCCGGTCCCCCTCCGGCGTGGTGATCTCATCCAGCCGGTGGCCGGCCTGGCGGACCTTCCACGCCTGGCCGCTGGTGGCGGCGTCCTTCCGCCACTTCGCTGTCTTGCTGGTGAGGGTCTTCGTGCCGAAGCCCCCGCGCTCCGTGGCCTCCTCCTCCGCCCACGCCAGCGCCATCTCAAACGCCAGGGCGTTGTGGCCCGTCATGCCGGCGGAGCCGGGACCCCGGTCATCCTTCGTGGCCCAGACCACGTCATAGGTGCCCGGGTCACCCTGGAGGCTGTCCACCAGGAAGACGTAGCCGGTGGTGCCGGCGGCCAGGTAGTAGTGGCCGTCCGGGGTCACGCCCCAGGTCCGGGTGGAGTCCCGGCCCAGCGGGTCAAACTCCTTCGTCTCCGCCGGCCCCACGTAGTAGGCATCCGGCTCCGGCCCCAGGCCCAGGCCCAGCTCCTCTTCCTCCTCCAGGAGGAGGTCTTCCAGCTCCAGGAGGCTGAGGTCCGGGTCCACGTCCTCCGGGAGGTCTTCCCGGGCGGTGAGGTCCACCAGGGACCGGAGGTCATGCTGGCGGCTGATGCCCACCACGTCCAGGATCAGGGCGTGGCCGCGCTCACCCACCGGGAGGCTGAGGTCCGGGCGGAGGACCCGGCCCACCATTTGCTGGTAGAGGCCGGCGGACTTCGTGGGCCGCGCGATGACCGCGCAGGAGACGGTGGGCTCATCGAAGCCCTCCGTGAGGACCATGCAATTCCAGACCACCTGAGTGGTCCCGTCCTTCAGCCGCGCCAGGATGGCCCGCCGCTCATCGCGCGCCAGCGCCCCGTGGACCACCTCCGTCTTCAGGCCCACGTCACTGAACGCCTCCGCGAAGGCGTACGCGCTGTCCACTGTGGGCGCGAAGCCCAGGCCCTTCCGGTCCGCCGCCGTGTCCAGGTACGCCTTCGCCACCACCTCCGGAGCGAACGCCTCCACCAGGGCCTCACCCAGGGAGCCCTCCTGGTAGTCACCGCCGGAGGTCTTCACCTCCCGGAGGTCCAGGTCCGGCACCTCCACCCGGTGGCCCTTCACGTCCAGGAGGTAGCCGCTCCGGATCATGAAGGCGATGGACAGCCGGAAGGCCACATCCTCCCAGACATCGCTCAGCTTCTCTTTGTCCGCCCGGACCAGGGTGGCGGTGAAGCCGGCCACCAGCGTGGTGGGCTTCCAGTCCGCCGGGGAGTCCTCCGCAGCGATGGCCTGGAAGTGCTCCAGGATCAGGCGGTAGGTCCGCGCCACCGCGTGGTGGCATTCGTCAATGATGATCAGGCCCACGTTCCGGATGGCGTCACGGCGGGACTTCGACCGAAGGGACTGGACGCTGGCGCTGATGACCTCAGCGTGGACTTCGTTCTGGCTGGCCTTCACGATGCCCACGGACCGGTGGGGGGCCACGCTCCGCATCTTGTCTGCGGCCTGGCGGGTCAGCTCATCGGTGTGGCTCAGCACCAGGACGCGCTTCCCGGGGTGGGCGGTCAGGTACTGCTCAGCCAGGTGGCTGAAGACCACCGTCTTCCCCGCCCCGGTGGGGAGGACGGTGGCCGGCCGCCAGATACCGGCGGACCACTTCGTGTGGATGGCGCGGATGGCCTGGGTCTGGTAGTCCCGAAGCGGGAGGAGTGCGGTCATGCGGTCAATTATCCATCGCACCAGTCCTGATGTCAACTTGCCTGGAGGACCAGACCAGCCACAGGAGCGCGGCGTCCGCGCCCAGGATCAGCGCCACGCCGAAGGCGACCCACCACCAGCTCACTGGTCCACCACCGTCACGGCGCGGACCCAGACGGAGCCCTCCGCCAGGTCCAGGAGCGCACCGGGGAGGCCCTGGTCCTGCCTCCGCTGGACGATGCGGTCCAGGGCGGCGGCGTACGCCAGGGCCTCCTGGCCCTCCTCTTCGTCCGCCACCGCCAGCTCCAGGATGATCTTCACAGCTCCTCCGGCGGCGTCATGGCGATGGGCTCCGGGGAGAGTCCGGCGGCCTCCAGCGTGGTGAAGGCGTCCGCCGCCCAGGAGGCCAGGACCACGTGGCGGTCCGCGCCCACCAGCCCCAGGTGGCGGCCGTTCGCTTCGTCCACCGCCTGGCCGGCGGGACCCCGGAAGGTCTCCACCTCCCCCTCCGGGTCCATCCGGTAGAGCGTGTCCCGGCCCACCAGCCGGAGATGGGTGATGGTGTGCTCCAGGGGCTGGGGCCGGTATTCGCTGGAGTCCGGGTCCACGTGCCAGGTGGACGTGGATGTGGACTCCACCTCCGCCTCCACGCCGCCCAGGCTCACCCGGTCACCCTGGACCAGCTCCCGCCACCGGCGGGGCTCCCAGCTCACCTCCGGCACGGCCGGGACGATGGTCTCCAGGTGGCGCTCCAGCTCACGGACCCAGCCCCGAAGGGTGGTCACGTCCTGGCCGGCGTGGTCCACGGTGTCCCCGGCGGTGACCTCCCGCGCGGCTTCGATCAGGTGGAGGAGGACGGCTATACCGTCAAACGGCTTCGTCATGCCCAGGATGGTAGCGCCCAGCCAGTTGTCATCGCAACTGGCGATGCCGTACGCTGGCCCAGGACAGCACCACCCATCACGTACGAAGGAGACACGCCATGCGCAAGGTTCAGTCCCAGCTCCTGGTGAGCATGACCACGCGCCAGCGGGCGGACGCCCTGGCGCTGGTGACCGGGGAGACCCGGGCGGAGGTCTACCGGAAGGCCCTGGAAGGCGCTGGTCTGGCCGGCCTGGAGGCGACCCACGCGGGGGACCTCCTGAAGCTGGACACCATCGCGGAGCGCTTCGGCTTCACCAGGCTGGAGCTGGCGGGCCGACTGGCGGATGATGGTCTGACCATTGCCGATGTCCAGGACCGGAAGCGCTACCCCCGGGCCGTGGCCGCCGCGAAGTAGGGTCAGACCCCGCACATGGAAAAGGGCCGGCGGTCACCGGCCCCTCACGTAACGACACCCGGAGGCTAACAAATGGGGGACAACATCACCACCCCAGAAGAAGAAGCACAGGCCCTGGACGTGGCACGCCGGCTCATCGCGGCCGGCGTGCCCGTCTTCTCTTGCCCGCCGGACCCGGACCACCCGGGCCGGTACATCCTCCCGAAGCACTGGGAGAAGACGGTCCCCAGCCAGGTCTGGGTGGACCAGTGGAAGCCAGGCTGGGCGATGGCCGCTGTGGGCGGTGGCGCGGCGGACTTCCTGGACTCCGACCCCCGCAACGGCGGGGACGCCAGCGTGGCCCAGCTCCATGAGGAGGGCACCTTCCCCCTGGCCTTCGGCCGCCAGGCGACACCCAGCGGCGGAGATCACTGGGTGATCGCGCCCACCGGGGAGCGGAAGTCCACCGGCTTCATGCCGGGCCTGGACCTCCAGTCCGGAGCGGAGGACGGCCAGGGGCGGGGCTTCGTCTACATCGCGCCCACGGTCCGGCCATCGAAGGACCCGGAGACCCTGGGCCAGCTCCGCGCCTACCGGTGGGTCCAGGAGCCGGACATGGAGCTTCTGGCTGAGCAACTGGAAGACGGCCAGGACTCCACGCGCGGCATCGTGGAGCGCATCCGGGAGAAGCGGTCCGCGCCGAAGGAGCGCGCGGCGGCCCCGCCGGTGGATGCCCACCTGGCGGATGACCCCTTCATGACGGCCCAGTCCGCCGGCTACGGCGGGGACCGGAGCTTCACCCTGGCGGAGGCCCAGGACTTCGTCCGGCCCGCGCTGGTCCGCCTCCAGGAAGCCCAGGTGGGCATGATTGAAGAGTGCGCGAACGTGGCCGCCGCCACCCTGGCGCACTTCGTCCCGGCCTTCTGGACCGTGGATGAGGCGATGGGACTCCTGGAGGCCCAGGCCGCCCACACCGCGTATGACCCCCAGGGACCCAGTGACTGGACCCTGGAGAAGTTCCGGGCCGTCCTGGACGGCCGCCGGCCGCCGCTGGACAACTGGAAGGCCCAGCATCGGGCGGAGCCGGCCGCTCCGCCGGCCGCCGTGGTGGAGACGGCCCCGGGCCAGGAGGCCATGAGCACCCTGGAGAAGCTGAGGGCGCGGCTGGTCACCGCCGATGAGCTGGCGGAGCTTCCGGCCCCGGTCCCGCTGGTCTATGACCTCCTGGACCTGGACACCGAAGCGTGGCTCATCGGAGCGCCCGGGTCCCTGAAGTCCTTCATTGCCCTGGACCTGGCGGGGGCCGTGGGTGCCGGCCGGGAGTGGCAGTCCCACCGCGTACGCCAGGCGGATGTCCTCTACATCGCGGCGGAGGGCGCTGGCGGAATGGTGCTCCGGACCCGGGCCTACCGGAAGGTCCACGGGGCCATGCCGGGGGTCACCTTCCTCCCGTACCCCGTCCAGGTGAAGAGCAATGACGGCCAGTGGGAGGCCCTGGTCCAGCTCAGTCGGGAGCTGAAGCCGGGCCTGGTGGTCATCGACACCCAGGCCCGGGTGAGCGTGGGCCTGGAGGAGAACAGCGCCACGGACATGGGTGTCCTGGTGGACGCCGTGGGCCGGCTGAAGCGCGCCACCGGGGCCTGTGTCCTGGTGGTCCACCACACCGGCCGCAACGGCGGGGACGCCCGTGGGTCCAGCGCCCTGGACGGTGCCCAGGACACGGAGCTGAAGGTGGTCCGGGCGGAGCCCCGCGCGTCCCTGGAGTGCAAGATCATCCAGGACAAACAGAAGGACATGGCGGAGGGGACCCGGGACGGGGTCCCGCTGAAGCTGGACGTGGTGGACCTGGGCACGGACCCGAACACCGGCCGCGCCCTCAGCTCCCTGGTGGTGAAGGTCCAGGACGCGATGGACCGCGCGCTGGAGGAGTCGGACCCGCTGGAGGCCATCCGGAAGCGCCAGCCGTGGCTCCCGGAGTTCAGTGCGCTGGATGAGTGGCGGCGGAAGCTCCTGGACACGCTCTTCACCTTCGCCACGCTGGACTACGGCATGACGAAGTCGGAGCTGGACGCCCAGATGAAGACCCACTGGCCCATCTTCAACCCCCGCAACTCCGGACCCCGGAAGGCGTGGGCGGACCTCCAGGGGCTGAAGGACCCCCAGGGTGAGCCGGTGATTGCGAAGGTGGGCGGTGAGCGCTGGGCGGTGACTCATCTCCTGGTGCGCGCGGCCCTGGCGGAGGAGCTGGGTGCCGGTGGCGGCCAGGTGAACGTCCCGGGCCTGACCCAGGCCGGAACCCAGACCACGGAGGAATAAGCCCAGGTCAGGACCCAGACCACCCCAGCGGCCAGATGGGGGGTCTGGTCTGGGTCCAGGGTCTGGGTTGCGCTGGGTATGTGCTGGGTCCGTGGCCTGGGTTTGACCAGGGGAAACGCTGGATGGTCTGGGTCTGGTCTGGGTCTGATTTTGACCCCCGGTCTGGGTGCGCTGGGTTGGCCCCCCCCCCTTTAGGGGGGGCCTACAGCTCCACCGCAACAAAGGATCTTGAAGCAACCCAGGCCACCCAGACCACCCGGCCATCATCTGGCCGCCATACCCTGGCCGAACGGATGAGCCCACCAGTTGCGATTAGGACTGGCCTGTGGGAGACTTGTCTTACCGGGGGGCGCACGGCCCCCCACACCGAAGGAGACATCAGATGCTCGCCGCCGGAAAGACAAACGCCAGCCAGGCCCGCGAAGGTGACCGCATCCTGATCCAGTTCGCGCTGGGCGGCGTCCCGGTCCTCAGCCCCACGAAGACTGGCGCGGAGGTTGTCCGGATCACCGGGAAGTCCTTCGCCCAGGCGGGCCGGGGCCAGGCCCGGGGGACCTTCACGCTCCACACCACCGCCGGTGACATCGCTGGCCTCCAGGCCATCCAGACCATGTGGCTGGCCCCGGAGGACGCCGCTGGCGTGAAGCGCGCGGAGAAGGAGGCCCGGGAGATCCACGCCACGGTGACCGCCAGCGCGGAGACGGTAGTGGCTGAGGTCTTCGCGGAGACCCACCCGGACGCCGTCATCCGCCACGCGGTCCGGCCCACCAGCACTGACCCGGAGGTGGGCTTCAGCTCCCAGTGCCGGAAGGCGGAGTGCCCGGGACACTGGCGGACCGGCCTGGAGACGGCCGCCGCCGCGCGGGCCGCGTACGCCGCTCACCCGTGTGGCGTGGCTGAGGCCGCCCAGGCTCAGGCGGAGGTGGACCAGCTCCTGGAGGAGGCGGCCCCGGCCGCGCCGGTGGAGGCCCCGGCCCCCGCCACGGTGGCGGAGCTGAAGGAGACGGAGCCCACCAGCTCCAGCGCCCTGGTGCTCATCGGCCGGTGCTGGGCCGGCGGCCTCCACACCGGGAGCGCGCTGAAGGCGTGGCACTCCGGGGACTTCACCCTGGCCGCCGCCTTCGCGCTGGACCAGCTCAGCCTCCAGGCGGAGACCACGGACCCGCTGGAGGCCCAGATGACGGTGGACACCCAGGAGGTGGCCCGGGACGCCTACTGGACCCGGGGCTGTGGCGCGGACATCCTGGCCCGGCACCAGGCGGAGGCCGCCGGGAGCGCGGAGGAGCGCGGCCGGCTGGCGGAGGCGAAGCTGGCCCGCGCGGTCCTGGCGGACTACCAGGCCGCCGCCCGGATCATCGACGCACCGAAGGTCTTCCCGGTCACGCGCCAGGCGAACGGGACCCTGATGGTGGAGAACGCCGGAGGGGACCCGGCCGGCCAGGAGGCCGCGCCGCGCGCGGCCCGGGTGGTCCGGGGTGACGTGGTCCGCATCCACCGGGGGACCGCGCTCTACGAAGTGCTCCGGGTGGAGACGGACCACGCCACGGACCGGACCCGGCCCGGGTCGGAGCCGGAGGACTTCAGCATGGCCCAGCTCATCGCGCTGGACCCGGACGATGACCGGCCCGCCCGGTGGGAGTCCCTGGACCTCCTCCACCGGGTCCCGCCGGTGGCTCGGGTCCGGACCCTCCCGGTGGGTGGCCGCCAGGAGCTGGCGGAGGACTTCGTGGTGGTGGCCGGCCCGGGGTGGGAGCGGGACATGGGTCCGCTCCGCCAGCCGGCACTGACCCAGGTGTCCGGGACCCGGCTCCCGGCCGCCGCCCTGATCCCCGTGGGCGCGGAGGTCCGGGAGGACCCGGACGTGGTGCCGGTGGGGTGCCTCCGCATCGGGGACGCCATCGTGATCAATGACCGGTGCTTCACCGTGACCTGGGACGGTGGGCCGGCGGAGCCCCGGTTGGAGCCCACCCGATGGCGTGACCGGTAACCAGTTGCCATTAGGACTGGGTGGCTGTAGACTGAGGGCATGACGAAGATGGACCTCACCCCCGCCGCCCAGTCCGCGCTCCTGAGCACCGGCACCAGCCGCCAGGGCGCGAAGCCCACCCACCCGATGACGGAGGCCGTCCGCCTGGAGCTTCAGGACGCCGGCCTCCTGGGTGAGGGCCTGGGCCTGACCCGCACCGGCACCATCCAGCGGGACCTCTTCAACGACATTCCTTTCTGACCCGCCCGGGGCCGGACCTCCACGGGGAGGCCCGGCCCCGCTTACTGAGGAGCAACACATGGAAATCGGACCCAACCTCCTGGACCTCCTGGGGTCCATCGCGGCCCTGGTCTTCTTCGGCTTCCTGGTCTGGAGGGTCACCCGATGATCCTCATTCACACGCGGGCCGGCGGCCGTCCCCGGACGAAGGGGAGCCTGAAGGTCTACTGCCGGAAGGACCGGGCGCACACCATCCACCTGGAGGAGGAGGTGGCGGAGTCGAAGAAGTGGCGGACGGTGGTGGCGCGCGCGGTCCGCCAGGCCCAGATGGAGACTCACGGGAAGCTCCTCCAGTACACCGGGGCGGTGGAGGTCCGCCTGGTCTTCTTCTTCCCCCGGGAGGAGAGCGTGAACGGCGGCCCCATCCCCACCCACTCCACGGAGTGGCCCATCCACATCACCCTGGGGGACGCTGACAAGCTGGCCCGGAACGTCCTGGACGCGCTGTCCATGCCGAAGAAGCGCGCCCAGGCGGTGGTCTGTAGCGGCCTGATCCAGGATGACTCCCAGGTGGTCAGCCTCTCCGTGGCGAAGTTCTGGACGGACGCCGGCCGGGAGCCGGGGGTCCAGATCCTGGTCATGGACGTGGACTCCCCGGAGGAGACCCTGGGCGTGGAGGGGGAGATCATCCGCTCCGCCCTGGAGTTCCGGGAGTGAACGTCCAGGAGGTGGAGACGGTGGCGGCGTGCCAGGAGGCGATGGGGCACGCCGCCCGGTCCGGGGACTGGCACCTCTACCACCAGCTCCGGCACCGGTGGCAGGACCTGGAGGACGTGGAGGTGGCGGCCCAGCCGCCGCCGGAGCACACCACCCGGGACCCGTGGCCCGAAGGCTTCGCGGTCCCGTCCGGGGCCGCCGGCCTGAAGAAGAAGGCGGAGGCCGCCGGCTGGACGGCCCTGGTGGGCTACTCCCGGGGCTGGCGTCCTTCCACTGGCCGGGGGGTCTTCGTCCTCCATCACTACGTGGTGGTCCAGGCCCGTAAGCCGGGGTGCCTGGAGATCCGCGCGTCCTGGCGCGCGAAGGTCACGGAGGAGAAGCTGAGCTGGGCCACGGACTCCGCCACCATCGGCGGAGCCCTGGCGAACGTGACCGCCGTTACCGCCCATGTGTCGGCTAGCTGACAGCCCAGTCCTGATGGCAACTGGTAGCGTGGAGCCATGACCACATCACTGGCCGTCTTCGCGGCGGCATTCGCGGCCCTCTACACGTGGCACCACATCGGGGACTACTGGCTCCAGACGGATCACCAGGCGGCCCACAAGGGTGACGCCGGCTGGGCCGGCCGTATCGCGTGCCTCCGGCACGTGGGCACCTACGTCCTGGGCCAGGGCCTGGGGCTGGCGCTGGTGGCCGGCTTCCTGGACATGCCGCTGGGCATCGTCCCGGGGCTCCTGGCCCTGGCCGTCTCCGGCGTCACCCACTACCTGGCGGACCGCCGGAGCTTCGGCCTCATGTTCGCCATCATCGCCTGGCTGGAGCCCATCACGGGGAAGGCGTCCTTCATGAAGCTGGGCGTCCCCCGTGCCGGCGTCCGGGTGGACCTCTTCGGCCCGTGTGACACCTGTGGCGGGAAGGGCACCTCCACCGATGAGTCCACCGGCGGGAAGTGCTGGGACTGCCGTGGCGGCGGGGAGCTTCCGGTGGGCACCGTGGGTGACCTCCCGTCCCTGGGGACCGGGTCCTGGGCGCTGGACCAGTCCTGGCATATCGCGCTGGGGGTCTTCCTCCCGGCCCTGATCATTGGAGCGTTCGCCTCATGAGCTACCACGTCCCCAGTCAGCGCCACACGGAGCTGGCCCTCCAGCGCGCGGTGGCCGGCCTGGCGGAGGCCGCGCGGCCGGTGCTGGCCGCGTACGGTCAGGCCATCCAGAACGTGGCGCGCGCCATGCGCCCGGCCCTGGACCAGCACCGGGCCGCTCAGCCTCACCTGTGGCACGCGCACTTCAGCTTCAGCCAGGACCAGCGCTGGCTCCGGGTGAACCTGGGTCTGGTGGGCCTGAGCCTGAAGCGCGCCCGGGGCATCCAGGACGGCCGCCGCCGGCACGGCATGACGAAGCACCACCGGGACCGCCTCCGCTACCTCCGTAAGCTGGAGCTGGAGCGCATGAAGACGCATAGGAGTGGATCATGAGCGAACGCCTGGAGTCCCGGGACTGGGACTGGTGGGAGCTGTGGATCTCCGGCCGCCCACAGGCCCGCATTGCTGAGGACGCCGGGGTGGACCAGTCCACGGTCAGCCGCGCCCTGGACCGCATCCGCGCGCTGATACCGGAGGAGGACCGGGAGGACATGGTGAAGCGGAGCCTGGCGATGCTGACTGACCTCCAGGCCGGAGCCCTGGAAATCTGGCGCGGCACGGCGGCCCCACTCACCGCCGGGAAGGACGGGGACTACGTCCTGGACCCGGAGACCGGGGTCCACGTCCGGGACCACTCCGGCCGCCTCCAGGCGCTCCAGGCCGCGCTGAAGGTGAACGAATCCGTCCGCCGCCTCCTGGGCCTGGACGCCGCCACGAAGCTGGACATGGCGGTCAGCCAGGGTGAGGTCCAGGCGGCGGAGAAGGTAGCCCAGGACGCCGCCGCGCGGCTGGCCCAGGAGGAGTGACGTGGACCGGATCATGACGTGGCTCATGGCCCAGGAGACCTCCACGGTGGTCCTCCTGGCCGGTGGCGCTGGTCTCATCCTGATGGGCCTCCTGATGCTGTGGGTGCGCTTCGCCTGGCGTTCGGTGGACCCGCCCTACGAAGCGGTCCGCCGCCGGCCGCGCCACCTCCAGCCCTGGCACGTGGACCCCGTGGAGCCGGAGACCCAGGTGGACCTGGTCCTGGCTCCACGCCGGAGCCTGGACCCGGCCTGGCGGGACCGCATCCTGGAGGACCAGCCCCGGCCCCCCGCGAAGCACCGGCCGGAGCATGTGGGAGAAGAGACCCGGGCCTGGGACCCGGAGGAGCTGAAGCGGCGGCTGGAGCGCGGCCGTGGGTAGCTGGGAGCTGGGCTGGCTGGGGGTGGCCCTCATCGGTGTGGGCCTCATCCTGGCCGGCGTGGCGCTGATCCGGATCTCCAGCTCCTGACCAGTTGCCATCAGGACTGGCGCGTGGGAGGATAGACGTAGCGGGGCCGCCGGCCCCCAGACGGACGGAGCGCACCGTGGGCATGGAAGACATCGTGATCATCAGCCGGGACGGGTCGGACCTGGGCCGCCTTCGGGACCTCTTCAACCACGCGGAGCGGACGGCCCAGCCCATCCGCTTCACCGTGGATGAGGGCACCCTGAAGCTGAAGGTGGGCCACGGCACCTGGTCCCCGCCGCTGGGCCACCGGGACCCGGAGTGCCAGGCGGCCACGCCGGAGGACATCAGCGCGCACTACGTCCGGCAGTACGGCTATGACCCCGGCCCCACGAAGCTGAACGCCGCCGGCTGGCCGGAGCCCATCGCGGCTGACTACCACCCGGAGTACGGCACCCAGGAGGCCACCATCCGGCTCCCGGACACCGCGCCCACCGCCCAGGCGGTGAACCACCCGGAGCCGGAGACCCAGCCTGGCTACTGACCTGGAGAGACCAGCACCCCCGGCCCCGTACGATAGGGCCGGGGGTGATCCATTTGGCACGGTGGGACCGGGACTGGCACCGGCGGCTAGACCTGGAGCTGGCGCTCCTGGTCCATCAGCCCCTGGAGGCCCAGCGTGCTGTCCGCCGCGCCCTGGGCGCGGACCCGGTGGCCTTCGCCATCATCTACCTGGGCGCACACCTGAAGGACCGCGAAGGCCGGATGAGCTTCGCGGAGGTCCACTACGAATGGGCGCGGCTGGCGCTCTCCTGGAAGAGCCCCAGCGCGGAGCCCCAGGACAACCGTCACGCCTTCATCGCGCCCCGGGAGACGGGGAAGTCCACCTGGTGGTTCCTGGTCCTCCCGATGTGGGCGGCGGCGTACGGACACCGGAGCTTCGCGGTGGCCTTCGCGGACACCACGGCCCAGTCCCAGACCCACCTGGGCACCTTCAAGCGGGAGCTGGAGACGAACCCCCTCCTGGCCGCTGACTTCCCGGAGCTGTGCGCCCCGGCCCGCAAGAGGAGCGGCCACGCCCTGGCGGACCGCGCGGGCATGATCCACCAGCGGAACGGCTTCGTCCTGGCGGCCAGGGGGATTGACGCCGCCACCCTGGGCCTGAAGGTGGAGGAGCGGCGGCCGGACCTCCTGATCTTCGATGACGTGGAGCCGGACGAAGCCAGCTACAGCGCGGACCAGGCGGTGAAGCGGCTGGGCACCATCACGGACGCCGCCTTCCCCTTGAACATCTACGCCGCCGTGGTGATGGTGGGCACCGTGACCATGCCCGGGTCCATCACCCACCAGGTGGTGAAGGCCGCCCAGGGCGTGGAGGTGGCGGACTGGATCAGGGACGAACGCCTCCAGTGCCACCACCACCTCCCCATCCTGGCCGGGGACGATGGGACCGAACGGTCCATGTGGCCGGAGAAGTGGCCCCTGGCGTGGCTCCTCAGCATCCGCCACACGCGGAGCTACATGAAGAACTACGCCAATGACCCGATGGGCCGGGAGGGTGCCTTCTGGCGCGCGGAGGACTTCACCTACGGGAGCCTGGGCGTGGCCGCCACGCGGTGGCTCCTGGAGCTGGACCCGGCCGTCACCACGAAGGGGACCAGCGACTGGACCGGGTGGGCCGTGGTGGCGTATGACCCGCTGGGCCGCCGGTGCGAAGTGGTGGCCGCCGGCCAGGTGAAGCTGGTGGGTGAAGTGCTCCGGCGGTGGCTCCTGGAGCGCCTGGTGGAGTGGCCCCGGGTGAAGGCCGTCCGGGTGGAGGTGAACCAGGGCGGGGACCTGTGGAAGACGGTCCTCCACAGCCTCCCGGTCCAGCTCCTGGTCCACACCTCCAGCGAACCGAAGGAGGTCCGCTTCGCCTGGGCGCTGGACTTCTACCAGACAGCCGGCGGCCGGGTCCTCCACCGGGAGCGCCACCGCGCGCTGGAGGAGCAAATGGTGGCCTTCCCGAAGGCCCCGCATGATGACATCGCGGACGCCGCTGTGGGCGGCATCCTCTACTTCCTCCGGGACGGGAAGACCCCCGCCCTGGCACCAGCCGGCTCCGCCAGCTACGTCTAGGAGGCACCACCAGTGACCGCATCGAATGACCTCCTGGAGGGCTGGAAGGCCCTGGAGGACGCCCAGTCCGCCTACGTCCGGGCCATGAGCTACTACCAGGGCACGGCGGCGGAGCGCTTCGTGAACGAACGCATCCGCGCCCTGGTGGAGCGGAAGGGCCAGACCTACCAGTTCCGGCTGGCGGCCGTGCCGGTGAAGGTGATGGCGAAGCGATGCCGCATCGCCACCGTGACCGGGGAGACGGACGCCGTGTCCACGCGCCTGGAGGAGATCCGCCAGGCGAACCAGGCGGACCAGTACGAACCGCTGATCATGCGGAAGATGTTCACCTACGGGGACGCCCTGGCCCTGGTCTGGCCGGTGGAGCGGGAGGAGGCCGGCCGAGCCCAGGTGGACGGGGAGACCACGGACGTGGCGGCGGAGGCGGACCTGGCGGACGTGGCGGTGGAGATCAGTTACCAGTCCCCGCTCCACGCCCGGGTGATCTACGACGGGGAGGACGGCCGCCGGCCGCGCTTCGGCATCCGCCGGTGGCGGGAGGGTTACGCCCTGGGGGAGGCCGCCACCATCTGGCGCGCGGAGATCCACTACGCGGACCGGGTGGAGCCCTGGACCACCACGCCCGGGGCCAGCGGCGGGACGGAGGCGGACTGGCTCCCGTACGCCGAAGACGAAGCCGGGGACGCCGTCCTGGTGGAGGCCGGCGTGAACTGGCCCCTGGAGAACCCCTTCGGGGAAATCGCGCTGAAGCACGCGCGGACGGACCTCCCGTACGGGGAGCCGGCCCACATCGCGGCCTACGGTCCCCAGGACGCCATCACGAAGGCGCTCACCACCCAGGTCACGGTGGGCATCGAAGCCCACGGCTGGCCGGAGCGCTACCGGCTCCTGGATGACGCGCGCCTCCTGGAGAACGGCCGGGAGCCGGTGGCGTGGGGAGACGATGCGGAGGCCGGCCGCGCTTCCACCACGATGGAGCCGGAGGTGACCGGCCGGCGGCGGGGCTCCGGCATGGAGCACATCCTCAGCGGGACGAAGGCCGTAGGCGAATACAGCCAGCCGGACCCGGGCGTCCTCATCGCGCCCATTGACCACTGGGTCCGGCTCATGTCCGTGGTGACGGAGACCCCGCTGTATGAGCTGGACCAGACGGCCCAGGTCTCCGGCGTGTCCCGGGAGAAGGCGGACGCACCCCTCCGCGCGAAGGAGCGGGAGGCGAAGTCCTACCTCACCAGCTTCTGGACGGAGGTCTACGGCCTGGCCGTCCGCATGACCGGCCTGGAGCCGGGGACCATCAGCGTCCACTGGGCTCCGCCGGAGGTGACGATGGACTCCGACTGGTGGGCCACCGCGCGGGTCCGGATGGACATGGGCGTCCCCGTGGCCCAGATCCTGAAGGAGGCGAACTACCTCCCGGACCAGGTGAAGGCGTGGCTGGACAGCCAGGGTGAGGAGATGGCCCTCCTCCAGCGCATCACCGTCCTGGAGCGCCTGGGCGCGGCCGTCCAGACCCTGGGCGTGGGTATCCAGTTGGGGGTCCTGGACCAGGCCACCGTGGGGAAGCTGGTGGAGCGCATCGTGGGTGAGGCCACGGCGGAGCCCACCGATGGCTGATGAGCTGAGGGAGGTCCCGGATGAGGAGAGTCTGGCCCATGAAGCGGAGGCGGTGGCACGGGTCACCGGCTCCCTGGGCGCGGCACTGGCACCGGTCCTAGCCCGGACGCTGGCAACGTACGCCGCCGGCCGGACCGGTGGCGCGCTGGCGTCCCTGATCCGTGGGTGGCTGGGTGCCCTCTCCTGGCCGAAGATGACGCCGCGTCTCCAGGAGGTGGCGGTGGAGTCCGTGGACCTGGGCGTGGACCGGGCGTCCCGCTACCTCAGCGCGCCCCAGCGGCGGAAGGCCCGCCGGACCCGGGGTCCGGTCCTGGAGGTCCCGGACCTGGACGCCGCCACCAGGTCCCGCCTGGAGGCGGTAGCGGACCGGACCCGGGACCTGAAGCTGGACACGAAGCGGGACCTGGATGCCGTGGTGGGCGGCATCAGCGCGGTGAGGTCCAGGGCGGAGGGCCAGGTCCGGTGGACCGTGACCCAGGGCCTGAACGCCGGGACCAGCGCGGTGGCGCGCTCCCTGGACCGCCGGCTCATCTGGGTGACGGAGCTGGATGGGTGCCTCCATTGCCTGGCGTACGCCGGCCACGCGGTGGAGCCGGGGGACACCTTCCCCGTGGGGCTCACCTTCGGGGACCGGCCCCTGGAGGTGGAGGGCATGGAGTACCCACCGCTTCACCCGGGGTGCCGGTGCCAGGTCCAGCTCTACACCGGCGCGGCCGGCCCGCCGCCGTCCGATCGGAGCGCGGTGGATGCGGCGGCCAGGCTGGCGGCGGAGGCACGCCGCTCCGTGGTCTATGGCTGGACCGCCCACGCCAGCCAGGCGGCTACGATGAGGGCCATGTCCCGGCTCCTGACCAGCGGGGCTGGCCTGGCTCCATCCGTGGAGCGAAGGGCCAGGGAGCTGGTGCGCCAGGGACGAACGCTAGACCCACCGAAGTAGGAGGCCCAGCATGGCAACTGACCAGGACCCGCCGGAGGACCAGGACCCCCCGAAGGACCCGGGCGCGGACCAGGACCCGCCGGAGGACCAGGACCCGCCGGAGGGCGGGGACGATAAGGACCCGGAGAAGAAGCCGAAGGACCAGGACCCGGAGAAGGCCCGCCTGATCACCCAGCGGGACCGCGCGAAGGAGAAGGCGCGCGCGGCGGAGGACCGCATCCGGGAGCTGGAGGAGAAGCTGAACCCCGGGAAGAAGGACCCGGTGGCTCAGGCGAACCAGCGCCTGGTCCGGTCGGAGACGAAGACGGTCCTGGTGGCGAAGGGCATCACGGACGCCGGGGACCAGAAGGCCGTCATGGACTTCCTGGGCCTGGACACGGTGGCCGTCACGGATGACGGTGACGTGGACGTGGAGGAGATCACGGAGCGCCTGGAGACCCTGGCCCGGGTCTTCGGGAAGGCCGGCCCGAAGAAGACGGTCCCCCGCCTGGACACCCGGGACCGGGGCGGGGAGAAGCGGAAGCCGGAGGACGCCGCCACCGCGCGGCGGAGGGCTATGCTCGGAGGCTGATGGCCCAGCGGAGCTGACCGGTGGCGGCCTAACTCCACCAGGACGCGCGGAGCCCACTATCCCTACGGGGGTGGTGGGCTTCGGTGTATCCTCAGCCCCAGGAGGCCCAGCGCCCAGGGTGGATGCCCAGCGCGGAGGCCCCTCCTCCTGGCCGGATGGCCCGGACGCACCACCCCGGCACCTTCGGACGAAGGCACGGACGCTAGCTATCCGATGATCTTCAACTGAGGGGAGACCTTGACGTGACTACCAACCGTCAGGACGTGGATGTCTGGAAGCCGGTAGAGACCGGTGGGGACGTCATCCGGGAGCTGAACCGGGTCAGCGCCATCGAATCCGTGGCCCGCCCGGAGCCGATGGCCTCCGACACGAAGCGCGTCCGCCGTTCCGGTGACTTCGACGTGGCCGGCGTGGCGAAGGGTGCGGAGTACGGCTTCGACACCAACACGAACGACTACGTGGAGCTGATCGCTGCGAAGGTCGGCGGCCTCCGGAAGTTCGCGGAGGAGGACCTGGGCGGTGACGTGGAGGGTGGCACGGACCTCCTGGGCGAGACGGAAAAGCAGGCCGCGA
>WUUC01202141.1_pt1 | contig 40599 bp, 58 predicted proteins | sample 6278441 | NCBI WGS metagenome assembly WUUC01 (sample SAMN13675441, study PRJNA597444) | soil metagenome | isolation source: soil | place: USA: Washington | collected 2017-10
GCCCACGGACACGTTTTACGTCTTGGCGCGCGGCGGGAGATCACTCGGCGCTCTCACCGTTGATCGCACCACCTGGAAGGTGACCGAGCGCCGCGTTACCCCTACCGGTGCCCCGTTGCCCACCCATGAGACGGGCTACGCGTATGATCCCCGGTACGCTCTGATCGGCGGTGCGATCACCAACGGCACGTACTACACCTTCGACCCGCGCACGAACACGACCGCGGCCCACCCCATCCCCAATGCTCCGCCCGATCTGACGAGTTTGTATCACCTGCTGGACTATGACCCGGCGTCCGGCAGCGTGATCTTTCTCAGCACCAAAAAGCATGTCTGGGCCTACACCTACACGCCCCCGCCGCCTCCTCCACCGCCCGTCCTGCCCCCGCCCGCCCCGCAAGAGGTGCGGGCCGTGGCGCTCTCCCCCACGACGGTTGAAGTCCATTGGAGCGCGCCGCCGGACGTGCCCGTCGTCTCCTACACCGTGCTGCGCGACGGCCAGCCGGTGGCGGACCTCACGCCCGGCAGCGGCCCCTACCGGACGACGGAGTGTGCGCCCTGCCAGCACGCCACCTATACCGTGCGCTTGACGGCCCAAGACGGCCAGACGAGTGCCGAATCCGCCCCCGTCACCGTCACCACCCCGGGCGGACGCCTGTTGCAAGTCGGCCCGCGCCGCACCCTGCACACCCCCGCCCAGGCGGCGGCCCTCGCCCGGGACGGCGACACGGTGGAGATAGACGCTGACGGAACGTACAGTGGGGCGAACGCCGCGGCGACCTGGACGGCATCCTACCTGACGCTGAAAGGAGTCGGCGGTCGAGCCCACCTCCAAGGCGGCACGGGTATTGGACCTAAGGCCATTTGGGTGATCCAGGGCAAGCACACGAGCATTGAACACCTGGAGTTTAGCGGCGCCGCCGTGCCTGCCAAAAACGGCGCGGGCATTCGCCAGGAGGGGCAAGGCCTGACCGTCAAGGACAGTCACTTTCATCACAACGAAAACGGCATCCTGGGCGGCGGCGGCCCGCAGTCGCATATTGTCCTTGAACGCACCGAGTTTGCGTCCAATGGGGCCGGGGATGGGCAATCCCATAATCTCTATATCGGGGAGGTCGCGTCCCTGACCATGCGCGGCTGCTACAGCCATCACGCCAGGGTCGGGCATCAAGTCAAATCCCGGGCGATGGAAACGCGCTTGGAATATAACCGCTTTGCCGATGAAGCCGAGGGGGATTCCAGTTATGCTATAGACACGCCCAACGGGGGCGTCGTGACGCTCCTTGGCAATATCATTCACGAAGGCCCCGGGAGTTCCAATCATGGGGTGGTCGCTTTTGCCGCCGAATCGAAGCGTCATCCGACCCAGGATCTCACGGTGCAGTACAATACCTTCCTCAGTACGAAACCGCGCCGCGTCACCTGGCTGCAACTCGGCGGCTCGCCGACCGTGCGCACGGCCAACAATCTCTTCATTGGGCAGGGCACCCTGGTGCCGGGCGCCGGCAATCTGGCCGTGCCGGTCATGCAGGATCCGTGGGCGGCCCTCGTCCCGTCAGCGACCATGCCAGGCGTGGACGCAGGCGTGGCGGACGTGCCTGCACCCCCGCACCAGTATGTGCATCCCCACAGGGTACAGCCCCGGCCCCTGGTGGGGGCTCCCGATGTCGGGGCGGTCGAATGGGAATCTCCGAAATAAAGGAGCAAGCATGCCCCCGCACGATCAGGCAATTCAGCGCGAACAGGCACGCATTAAAGAGGCCCTGTGGCACGCCCTGCAGGCGCTCGGGACCGTCACAATCGAAGCGTCGGCACAAGCGCTGCTGGAATTCTGGGTCGAAGCCACGGTGGAAAATCTGGAGGAATTCACGCGGAGGCACCCGACGGCGGACGTGGAGTTGATTGTGGACCGCTTGCTCGTCGTCATGGCGCACGAACTCCGCCGCGGCATGTCGGGCATCGCGCGGCAAAGGACACGCCACCATGAGCGCCCATCCGATCACTGATACCGACCTCCTGACCATGGCGAAAACGATCTACGGCGAAGCCCGGGGGGAGCCCCACCTCGGGCAAATCGCCGTCGGGTATGTGATCCTCAACCGCAGTCAACGCCCGGGGCGCTTTGGCACAGGCCTCGCGGCCGTCTGTACCCGCCGCGCCCAATTTTCGTGTTGGAACAGCAGCGACCCGAATTGCGCCATCCTCCTCGGGCTCACCTGGGAGGACGCCGTGGCCCAGCACTGTCTGCGCGCGGCCCTCTCGGTCCTCTCGGGGGCGGTGCCCGATCCGACCTATGGCGCGACCCATTATCACGCCGTGGGCATCGTCCCAGCTTGGGCAAAAGGGCGCACCGCGCGCGTCAAAATTGGTCACCACCTGTTTTATACGGATATCCCTTAGTGGATGATGACGCCGCCTTAGCCCTCTTTGACCGCCTGGTGGCCGTGCTCGGTGAGCCGCACCCCATCCAGTCGCACGTCTTGCTCCGCGGCGTGTCGCTCATGTGGGAGTTCTGCACCGCCACCGCCCTGCGCGAGGGCGTGTACCGGGGCGTGCCCGTCGATTCCGCCTTGCACACCCTGGACTGGCTGCTTGTCCAATTGAAGCAGGATACTATGACGCTGCTCGATGTCGAGCGCTTGCGGCGCGTTGAGGGGGTCATGAACCAGTAGCGAAAATCCCCCTGGCCACGAGACCTACTCCAAAAGGAGGTGCATGAATGGCATAAATCGGGAGAAACGCTATGCGGACCCTGCTTCTGCTCCTTGTTGTGCCGCTCTGGGCCCAGGCCGCCCCACCCCACATCTTCACCGCCGCCGTCGTCCGACCCATTGATGGCGATACGCTGCGGATTCAGACGCAGGACGGCGAGCGCACCGTGCGCCTGTACGGCATTGATGCCCCCGAAAAAGCCCAGGCGTATGGGGACCAAGCCCTCCTCCTGCTCCGCCTGCTCACCTCTGGCGATCTGGTCACCGTGACGGTCACCGCCCAGGACCGCTACGGGCGTCTGGTGGCGATTGTCGCGCTCCCCAATGGCGTGGTGTTGAATGATGAGTTAGTCCGTGTGGGTCTCGCGTGGTGGTATCAGGCGTACGCCAAAAAGGCCACCCATCTGCACGCCCTGGAGGCCGGAGCGCGCGCGGTGCGTCGGGGACTGTGGGCCGATCCCGCGCCCATTCCCCCGTGGGCCTGGCGGAAAGGGCACCGCTAATGCGCACCCATGCCCGACAGCGGGAATTCGCGGAACAATGCGCCCTGGTGGAATGGGCCACGCTGCGCAGCCGTGACGTGCCCGACCTCCAATGGCTCTTTCACGTCCCCAATGGCGGCTGGCGCGATAAAAAGACGGCCTGGAATCTGAAGCAAATGGGCGGGAAAGCTGGTATCCCCGACCTCTGGTTGTGCGTGAAACGCACCCATGACGGGCGGACGTATTCCGGGCTGGTGATAGAAATGAAAAGCGTCGAGGGTATTGTAAGCCCAGAGCAAGTGCGCTGGATGAATGAGTTGAAGCGCCAGGGCTTCTTCACCTGTGTGCACCGGGATTGGATCAGCGCCGCCGAGCGCCTCTGGTGGTATCTTAAGGCCGAGGGGGAGGCGATCCCTGCCCGTCTCGGGGTGGGCGGCCGATAATGCGCGACACTTCGGCGCGGACTTTCTCGCGGTCGACCGGCGACAGATCCCGGACGTCCTGGAGCAGCTCGCTGCGCCGCGCGGATTCCATGACGTGGAACTGCGTTTCCAGCCAGGCGAGGACGACGCCGGTCAGGATCACTGGGGGGTCGGCGCTCACTTCGGTGCGGGCGACATAGGCTTCCAGGGCCTCATCGTACTCCGGCGTCGTATCAATCGTCAGCGTATAGCGTGCCATACTCCCTCTTTTCTGCCACTGCGTGGGCAGAGGGCGCTTCGCCCTTCCTCAGGTTAACTGCGTGGTCGTAAACAACAGCGTGCAAAACCCCCGCAACGTTTTGGCGCCCGCCCCGGCTTTGTTGCGCAAATAGAGGGCATAATAATCGGTGCCGGAATAGCCCGCATCGCTCACGGCAGTGAGCAAGCCCGAGGCTCGATGCAGCCACTCACGGCTGCCCAAGCTGCCCCAATTATACAGCTCCGCGTAGGTGGTGCCGGTCAGGACGACGGTGCCATCGGTGGTATTGCGGACATACCACTGATAGTCCGCACTGCCAAGGCCCGTTGCCGTATCTTCGGCCCCATGCGCAAGTATCACCACGGAGCGATTGATCAGGCGAAATTTGGTGCTGATCTGTATCCCGGTATTATCGTCGGGAATGCTAATGCCGGTGATGTTGTACGTATCGCCGCTCATCTGCGTCAGCACGCCCGCCTTGCCGTCGCAGGCAATGCGGGTGGTGGGGGAAATAAAGTATTCGTGCTGGGCCAGGGCAATGTGCGTGTCGCTGACATTATTGATGCACGGCGCTCCGACCTTGTGGACGTTGCCGTTGAGCACCCCGCCGCAGACACGGATATTTTTGTGTGTGGCGCCCCCGCCGAAATCGCAGCCGTTGATATGGATATGCTCGTCACCGTAGGTGGCGCTGACGGCAGCGTCGATATGGTAGTAACTCCCGTCGCTATCATCGTCATTGTTTTCAAAACTACAGCTTTGAATCGTGCCGCCCTGGGCTTCAAAGACCCGAATCGCGCCGCGTGCCCCGCGTTCAAACAAACACCCCGAGATGCAATACGACGAAGCCAGGCCGTTGAGCGGCCCCGGGCCGCCGTTGGCAATCGGATAAAAATCCCTGCCGCCGCCCTGCCCGAGCTCGATATAGCGCGAATTGGTGCCGCCCCCGAGCGCGGCATTCTTGAACCGGCAGCCTTGGATGAGTGGCGCCTGCACATTGGCGAGAATAATCGCCGTGTCTTTGTTGGCGGTGACGTTACACTGCACAAAACGAAAATGCGGGGCTTGCTCCAGGGCGCTGATTTTATTGGCATGCACAAACACATGCCGGAAGTCGGTAAACGAGCAGTTGACCATGCAAAATTCGCTGCCCTTGGGGTCACTGTGGATAAAATCACTGCTGCTCGTGCCGTTGGCGCCGGTACAATGCAGCCCTTCAAAGGTCAGACCGCCCTGCGTCGTGGAGCCGGTGGCATAAAACGTCGGGCCGCCGCTGCGTCGACAGTCAAAGGTCGCGCCGTACCCAAGATAATGGATTTTCCGGCTGCTATAGTGCGTCAGCACTTCGGTATCGAAGCGATACGTCGCGCCAGGGGACCACAGAAGGCACGCCCCGGGCGTCGGCAAGGCATCGAGCACCGCTTGCAGCCCGGCTGTACAACTTGTGGCGCCCGTGGGGTCAATATTCGCGCACTGGTCCATGACGATGAGCGGCATGAGCGGCGCCCAGCGCGTGCCGGTGTCATAAAAAAGGCCGTGTAAATTGTCGGTGACATACCGCAAACGCCCGGCTGTCCCGGCGAGTGGAAGGGCCGCATAGGTGCTCTGCGTCTGCGTATCGGCACTGATGCCCTGAATATTGTCCACGGTCCAGATCGTCACGTCGGACGCGTCTTTCAGGACGATTTTGTACGCCCCATTTAACCATAAATCCACGCGGCCCGAGGCGTCGCAGATAGCGGGATTGGTCTGCGCTACGCCCCCTGACGCATCGGTATACGCAGCTTTTGGCGTGGACGTCCCAGCGGTATACGTGTATACGCGGGCGCCCGCTATGGGATTGCCGTTGCCATCCAAGGCAACAAACTTTGGCGCGGGGGCCAGGACTGCAGCCATCTCTCTACTCCATTCCACACATCCGGACAATAACGGACAATAATTACGGCGTGGCCGGTGCGGTCTGCGCCTCGGTCAACTGCCGGGCTTCACTCGTCAGCGCCGCCAGCGTGCCGGGCGACAGGCCGCCTTCTGTGCGCAGCGTGGCCAGCAGCCATTTGCGCCCCGTGTCGCTCATGAGGGCGCGGCTGATGATCTGCGGCGCGGCGGTGACGCCCCCGGCCAGGATGCCCGCCGTCGTCGCATCTTGCGTCAGCCACAATGTCACGGCATAGGTCAAGCCCCCACGCGCAAGGGCCTGTCCCGAGCCATACGCCTGACCCTTTGGCGGCGCCAGCCTGGGCAGTTTGGTGGCCTCCAAGAGCGTCTTGCGCACCTCGTGTAATTCCTGGTGCGTAAAGCTCTCCCGGAACACTTTGTCGGTCGTCACCAGCCGGTTGAACCGATCCAGGAGTTTGCCGCCGTGCACCTGAATCAAGCCGTCTGGGCGTGTGGTGATGCCCGGGGCGCCGTCTTGAAAAAGCCGTCCTAAATCCTCCAAGGCATACTCTTTCCGTGCCGCACGTGTCGCCTCTTTGAGCGTTTTGGCTTCGGCAACCCCTTTGGCCGCGGCATCGTCCAGATCGCTATAAAACGCCCTATAGAGCTTTTTGTAGGCGACGTGCTCTGGGCCGCCTGCCGCCCGCGTCTCCGCCACCTTGAGTCCTAACCGCTTCTGATGCTCGTGAAGGGCTTCAAAGGGAATCGTGCCGCCGTTTCTACTGGCCAAATCGTGCAAATCGGCCGCCACCCGATCCACCTGCGTGTTGCGCAAGCTGGGCTCTAATGCCTGCTCCGCCTTGCGAATCTCACTCGCCTCTTTCCACAGATGTTTGGCCTCAATACCCGGATTGCCCTGGCCGACCTGTTTGTACAGATCCTTAGAGGGCACAGACGGCCGTAAGGCGTCAGGAATCTGCCGGAGCTGTTCCGCCGTTTCTTGATGCAGCGCCCCGCCGGCGCCGGGCAGGTGTTTGAGGCCCCACTTGAAGGCCGCGCCGAGCGGCCGCAGCATGGGCGGCACCACCGCCAGCGCATCCCCGACAACGCCAGGTTCTTCCAGCCCGAGGTGCACATTGAGCTTGCGCGCGGCATAGCTCCCGCCAATCTCCCCAGGCACCGTGCCAACAGGGCCAAGCGTCGCGGTGCCAAGCGCGGCACCGCCCAGAGCCCCGGCCACATTGATGCCGGTCGCTGCGACGTTTTTGGCGCCTTCTTTGAGGTCGGGCGGTTGCGCTTCCTGCGGGGGAAGCTGGGCTTGCGCCTGGCGGAGCTCCTGGAACGTGGCAGGCTGCCGGATGGGCACGTCTCGTCCGAAGAGGCGTTGCGTGCCGACGACAGGCCGCTCGTCGAGCGGTCCGGTGAGGTCACGCCCTCCTGGACTGGCCGGAGCTGGAGCCGCAGGGGCAGGTTCCTCCTCATCCCCCAAGAGCCCCGAAAGATCGCGCCCCTTCGTCGTCGCGGCTTCCGCACTCGCGGGTGACAAGAGCCCCGTCACGCGTTGGATAAAGGAGCGCGTTTCTTTGGGCGCTTGCGGCATGCCCTGCCGGTCCACGTTGCCCTGGCCCCAATTCCAGGCCGCCAACGTTTTGGCGGTATCGCCGCCATATTTCTGGGACAAACGGCTCAACTCTTTGGCGGCGGCGGGGGCAGCTTGCGCAGGATCGTAGGGATCAATCTGGTAGGCCGCGGCTGTTTTTGGCATGAACTGAAAGAGGCCCTGTGCGCCCGCCGATGACGTGGCGTCAGGATCGCCGGCGGATTCCTGCGTCAGGACAGCCGTCAGCAAGCCCGCCGGGAGCTTGTGCTGTTGCTCGAGCGTGTCCAACTGCAAGGTCTGTCGCCATGCGTCAGGCGGTGCCTTGCTGGCCGTGGACACGCCCAAGATGCCGGAGAGGTCCGCCATTTACTGCCCCTCCCAGACCATGCCGCGCTTCTGCGCCTGCTCAATGACCCAGGCCCGCGTCTTCGGCCTGCCCTTCTGCTGATAGGCGGCCAGGGTGTCCTGAATATCCTGCTCGGTGAGCGGCTGCCCCTTCACGGCCTCTGGCGTGAGCGCCGGGGCCGTTTTTGCCGGCGCAGGGGCGGGGGCGGCTTGGGGCTTCGAGGGCATGGTGGCCGTACTGCCCAGATCAATCGTCACGTTACGCGGGTCGCCGCCGCCACGCGTCGTGATCTCACTGAACTGCGTTTTCACCTTCTCATGGTCAGCCGTATGCCGCTGGTAGAGCTGATCGGCCATGGTCAAGAATTGCTGCTTGACGTCCGGCGACAGGAAGTCGCCTTTGAGTGCCCGGTTGTACATCGCAATGATGTTGTCGGGGACGCTCCCCGCCTTTTGCGCCGTGGCGTACTCGCCCTCACGCACGACGCTCGTCGGGTCGAGCAGTTTCATATAGCCGTAAATGAGCGTAATGTCACTCACCCCACCGTCACTCGCGGCGGCGGTGGTGATCCGGCTGTAGGCGTCGCGCACTTCGGGATAGCTTTTCGTCACTTTGAGGTAATCGTCGCGCAGTTGAGCTTCGGTTTTGGTCGCCGCGTCGCCCTTCTGTGCCTCGCGCTTCAACCGTCGGTCCTCTTCTGCGCCAGTGAGTTCACGCTCTTTTTGTTCGGTCTGCGTGCCGAATTTCTCGCGCTCGAACTGCCGGTCAATCTGTTTATCTTCGAGCAGGCCTGTCTGATACCGCGTGGTCTGGTCGAGCGTTGCCTGCTTGAGCGCGAGTTCCGTTCGTTCTTTGGTCGACAGCAACATCTCCTGAAAGCGTGCCACCAACTGCGGGTTGTACTGTTTTGGCCAGCGCTCGACGTTCGGCAAGCCCATCTGCTGCGCGGCGGCCAACGCCTGGTCGTAGCTGGCCTGATCTGTGACCCCCGCAACGAGCGGCGCAAACATCTCTATCTGTGTCTTCAGCGTTTCCAGTTCAGCCTTCTGCGCGTCGCGCTGTTCTTTGCGACTGGCGACATCGCCGGCTTTCCACTCCTTTTCCATCTTGTAGGCGAGCTCGGGCGACTGCTGATAGAGATTTCTGAGCGCACTGGCGCGGTCCAGGGTCGGCTGTCCCGTCGTCGGATCGTTCGTCACGGCACCGCGAAACGCCCCCTGCACGGCGGCCTTTTCCTGCTGCTCGCGCTGGAGTTCGGCCAATTGCGCTTGTCGGATCTGGTCCTGCGTCTGCGCACTGCGAATGTTCTGCACCGCGCTGGCGATCTCCGTCAACGGTTGAAACTTCGGCGGCTCGACCATCAGCGGAAGGCGCGTATCTAAGCGGGTATCGCCAACAACCATGTTCTACCCCCAATAATTGACGCCCGTGCTCGCTGGCGCATACGTGACCCCCGCGCCGTAATCCATCATGGACGACGGCATCGGTGGGGGACTGCTCGGGTTATAGATCGGTGCGCTCGTGGCGCCGCCAAACTGTGGCCGTGACATGGCGAAATTGTTAAACGTATTGGTCAGGCCGCCAATGGCGCTGTTCCAACTATTGGCCGCGCCCACCTGCCCCGCTGCCTGGGCATTGGCGGCGCCTAAATAGCCACTGGCGCGGGCCTGTCCCCCGGCGCCAATGGCGTCACTGATCTGATTGGCCGTATTTTGCCCCAGGCTGGCCAGCGTATTATTGGCCGTCTGCCCGATCCCTGCCACGCCGGAGAGGCGGTTCCAGCGGTTGGTGAGGCCGGTATTCCAGCGGTTCCAGGCATTTTGGTATTCGTTGGCGCCTTGCTCCTGCCCGTACCGCGTGAGGCCGCGCATGATGCCGCCGCCCAGGGCGCCGCCACGGGCAGCGGCGGAACTGTTGATCGCCTTCAGCCCTTCTCTGAGACGAAAGGCATAGCCCGGGTCTTGCTGAAAATCCTGCATCGTAAAATTGCGATTAAACTCGCCGCCTGGCCGCAGTCCGGGGGTCATGTAGCCGAGTGCTGTGCCGCCTGCCTGGCGCCAGGGCTCAATATCCTGGCGCTGCTGCTCATACATCTTTTCTTGCGAGGCGATTTGCTCGCGGGTCGCCAGGAGTTGCGCATCAGCCGCATTTTCGGCGGCATCCGCCTGCTTATTGGCGGCGCTCTTGGCAGCCGAGGCGCTCATGGCGGCAGTTCCGATGGTGGCGGCCGCCGTAATGGCCGCTGCAGCAACTACCATACTACGCATCCTTCTGCGGCAAAATCTTGCTATAGACCAGCTCGACCGGCTGATAGCCGAGCCGGGTAAACAGGGCGCTCACATCAAAGTGCAGTTTCGTGGCGGTCAGCACTTTGCGCACGCCGCGCGCTTGCAACGTCGCGTCCACGGTCCGAAACAGCCGCACGCCCGTCATGCCCTTGCGGTACGCGGGGGCGAGCCAAAACACGTCGGTAAACGCATGCACCGTGTTGGCATAGTGCAGGTGGGGCCGAATCACCCCGACCCAATAGCCCACCAGACGCCCGGCGTCCCGCACCGTGACAATGTGAAGCGCATCCGTCTCTGCGAGCCGGGTATAATCGTCCATGTTGACCTGCAGCGGAATCACGTCTTGGTCGACGGCAATTTCCCGCCAGTGCGCCTCCCACAGCGGCACGGCATCGGGCCAGTAATCTTTCCAGGCTTCGATCTGGTAGGTAATCATCGGGGGCTACTCGCTGTATGAATGTCGATAATCAGATGCAACCGGTCGAGGGCGCCGTCATTCCACACCTCGTGCTCTACGGCATTGTCAAACCACCAGCACGTCCCGGGCGCCATGTGCGTGACCTCATCTTCGGCGCGAAAAAGTGATCCTGCATCGGCCTGCAGCACAATGTGGAACCGCGAATAGTACCGAACCGTATCGTACTGCACGGCATACGGGCCGACATCGGCGTGGGGCGGAATGCGGTGCCCCGGCGCCAGACGGGTAATCATGACCCGGCCGAGCCGTTCCCCTTCGACCCGCGCCATCAGCCCAAAAACCAATGGACGGACTTGCGGCAGCGCATGCCAGGCCGCAAACGTCACACATTCGCGTTTATCTGCCTCGGAGCCATCCAGCGGTTGCATCCGCAACAAAATATCATCCACCTCCGTCTGGGGGCTGCCCGGCGTGGTTTGCCGAAACGTGTGCTGATTCCAGAGGCCCGGCTGCTGGTACAGTTCCGTCAACAGCGGGTAGACATCGATGCTGTCGGCTACCTTCAGAAAGTGCCGCATGCAGATACTCCTCGATCAGAGGGTCAATCCACGGCAAATCCTCCGGGCGGACAACTTCGACCGAGGCCACGCGGTAGGCCAGGCCGTACCGCACCGTTGCTTCTGCCGCAATCCGAATGCACAGCCCAAAGAGGACGCGCTCACGGTCCTGGCGGGTGAGGTGAAACCCCAGCGCCTGCACGCGCTCACAGACAAGCACGTGGTCAGACAACTTCGACTCCCGAGGCCATTAGCGTGAGGCCGTTGCCCTGCCCGCGCAGCTCGCCCCCCGCTTCGAGGACTTGGTTGACGAGTTCTGGGCATCTATAGCTCTCGCCTGCCGCTATACTGCGCGCACTGATCACCGTACGGGAGCTCCCCGACGTGCGCGCCATAATGGCCACCGTGGCACTGATAGCACTGCCCGTGGTGTTGCACAAGACGGCTGCTTTAATCACCGCACGGGTCGAAGCGGCGACGGTATAGACCGCAGCCAGAGACCCCGTCAGCGCCGCATCCGCCAGGTTTTTCGCCGTGATAGTGGCCACTAGGCGACCCTCAAGACATGGGCAAATTGCATCAGCAGGGAAATCGTTGCCCCCGCCGCGCTATGCTGCGCACTGAGTTTTAAGTTTTTGCTTGCCGTACTGTCTTCGGCCGCGGTGCCGTGGTACGCCATACGTTGCGTCACTGGCGACGACGTGGCAGCAATGCCGACCGTGGTGCCAATGCCGCCAAAGCCCCAGCCCACTTGTGCGTTGGTGGCGCCCTGCGCCGTAAGTGCGGCGATGAGATACATGCCGCGCCGGGTGGTGTGGCTTGCATTGGCATCGAAATTCAGCACGGCAAAATTCGTCGCCCCGTAGGAAAACCGCATGGTGCAATCCGCCGGCGCCCCAGAGTTATTGCGATACGCGGCGCCACACAGCAGAATGAGCGCCCCGGACGTGCCGAGCGTTCCCCCCGGAATACTCCAGGACACCACGTCCGTTTCCGTGGTCGTGTTCACCACATCCAGGTCGGTGAGGTCACGCTGAAAATCCTGCACAAACTGCGCCGCCGTGTAGCCGTTGAGCGTCGCGGCATCGAGCGTCGTGAGATTGATCTCTGGCGCCTCAGGCAGGGCGTGCCCAAACAGCCCGAGCATTTCTAAGCCTGCCGCATAGTGTACGGCTTCCGCGATGCCCGCATCACCCGTCTCGGCCATCAGCCCGAGCTGTTCCACCGCGACGTCATTTTGGATCACCGTGACCTGCGTTTGTACGGCGGCAATGTCGGCTTCCGCCTCGTCCATCGCCCCTGCTAGCTCGGCATTGGTATCGGTTTCAATGCCCCCAGCGCGGGCATAGAGGCGATCAAACCACTGCTGCCATTCGCGTGTCACACGCCCCGTGCGCGGATCGGCAATCGGCTGACGATTGGGCGAGGGGGTTAATTTCGTCGTCATGCGCGCCCCCCAGCCGCTTCGACCCATGCCGAGAGCCAGGCCGTTTTGACCGGATCGCTCTGGGTGACTCTATAGACGCGCTCCCGCGAGCGTCCCAGCCGACGCCAGACCGCGCGCTGCGCCCGAGCGCCGATCTTCCCGGCACTCAACCAGCGCGATTCCGACCAGCTCTGCCCCCCATCGTCGCTCCACTCCAGCATCAACTGAGGGTCTGCTCCTGGGCTTGTCCCGGCATCGAGCCCGACGCCCGCTTCAAACACCAGTTCAAAACTGTGATGGTAGAGCCAGTTGCGGTCATTGATAATCGGCGCCCCCTGACGGATGCGTGGAATCACGGTGGTATCGTCCAGGTAATAGTCGAGGTCGAGCTCATAGAGGCGCCCATCGGCATAATCACTGACGAGATGCTTGCCGAACCCCATGACGTGATACTGGGCCCGGTGGCGGCCCAACTGGCCGGTCGTGGGATCGAGAGAGGCGCGCTCATGCCAGACGCCGCTGGCGACGTCGGTCGCCCAGGTGCCTTCTGGGCAGGTCAGGACATAAAACGAGTGGCCTTCTTGCTGATACGTGTAGGCGACCGCCTGGTCGAGCGTGGTATACGTGGCAAACGCGGCTTCAACGGCATGATTGCTAATGCGCTCGGGGTTATAGCCCTGCGCCCGCCAGACGATGCCGCGGCCCCGGCTATCCTGACCGAGCCAGAACACGGTGTTGTCAAGCTTGGCGACACTGTACGGCGCTAAGCAGCCGTGCTCGATGAACGCGCCACTCATGCGGTCAATCGGGAAGTCGGCATTGCCCGTGTTGATCCAAATTTCCGTCGTCGTGGTACCAAACAGCCAGAGTTCACGGTGATCGACGAGCAACGAGACAATGCGGTCAGGATGGCCCTCCGCTGTCGCAAAATCCAGCGCGTCAAAGCCGACACCATAGAGCTGGCTGATATAAAATTGCCCCTGCTCGGGCTTGTTGAAAATAAAATAGCCGTCGAGGAATTGGACGTGGGTCGCGCCGACAAAATCGGCGTCACTGATGGACGCCAAACTGTCCGTGCCGATGGTGTAGACGTATCCCTTGGGTCCGTCCACGAAGACCATTTGACTGCCGTTATCCGCGAAATGGACGGCGCCGGTGGTCGAGAGCAGATCGCCCTTTTCGACGTACGTCGCGTTATCAAACACCTCGTACAGGTTCATCCCCTGGACGGCAAAGACGCGGCCATTGGCAAGCGCGTGCAGGCCGCGCACAGGCCCTGCCCAGGGCAAGGTGCAAAAGGGTTTAAGCCCCGGCGTGCCATAGAGCGCCAGGACGCCTTCGCCCTTGCCGGTGTCGATGACCTCTGGGTACATATTCACCGTCCGACTGGCTTCGGCACGGGGGGAGCGCAGCGGAGTGCTGCCCCCAATCCAGGGGATTTTCATTTCCGCGTCTCCGCCGCCAACCACACAAGACGAATGCAAGGTTTCTTGCACGTCGGACACTGCGGCGCCGATTCATCCTTGTGGCGTGTGACTTCGTATTTGCAGGGCCAGCACACCCAGGAACAGTATTCCATTACCAGGTCTCGTCGGTGGTGATGGTGTAGCCGCCGCGACTGGTCAATGTCGCGGGCAACTCGAGGTAGAGTTCAGGAGCGTTATGGCGTTTAATGCTCTCTTTGCTTTCGGCTGCCTGCCCGGCAATCTCCGGCAGGAGCGGCCTCCCGTACTCGGGGCACATCTCGGCCGCGAGATTCGTCCGCAGCGCCCGCGCATAGCCCGGAGGCAAGCTCACCGTCGCATCGAGCGTCGCAAAGGCACTGAGCACCCGCCAGACCGACAGAACGACCTGTGCTGCCGTCGTTGGGACGGGGTAGACGATCAGCGTCGCCAGCGGAAACGTCGCGTCATAGTACACAGCGCTCGGCTCCGTCGCGGTGCGTGTCGGCTCGGCAAGTTGAAGGTACTCGTGATGGCCAAGCACCGGAATCTCGCGGCGTATCGCGCTCCCCGCGCCCTGCACCACGGCGTGCTCAATGCGCACCGGGCGTGTGATATTGAGTACACCTCCCGTCCCCACGGTATAACTGCTCGTGCCTGGGACGAGTGTCAGCGTCTCGCGGTCGAGCGCGTAGACGAGCAGGCGTTCTAAGCGCCAACTATCCAAGAGATCATTCAACGTCGCGAGCGCGTCCTGGCCCTCAGCGGCCGTCATGGCCTCGCCGCTGGCCAGGACCCCAATACTCCGCAACGCGGCACTAATCAGATCGCGCGCGGTGGCCATTACTTATTCTTGTCCTGCCCAAAACGTCCGCGTTTGTCGCGCACCTTTATGTCCGGCTCGGGCTCGTCCTCGTTCATGGTCCGCGTTGGCACGGGCGGCACCGTCTCCGGCAAGATAGCCATGGCCTCGGGCTGCTCCTGCTCCGGCGGCTGCGTCGCCTGCACTTCTTGGGGCTTGTCGCCGGTCTCGACCTGGGTCGGTGGCGGCGTCATCGGCGTCTCCGTCCGTGGTTCGGGGCCAGGATGGCCATGGGCAGGCTGCATGGTGGCCTCACCAGGCCCTGCCATTTTGCCCTTTTGCGTACGCGCCATTTTGGCCTCGCGGTCAGCTTTGGCACGATCCGCCGCTGAGGGATGCGTCACCACGCCGAATTTGGACGGGGAGTCTTCCCAGCCCTCGCCCAGCTCGTGTTCTTGATCGGCATTTTCCACCATCGTCGCTTCGCCCGACTCATGGTACATGTATTTGGGAAATTCACTCGTCTGCATCGGTTCCATCAGCATTACTCCAAGGGCTGCTTGGTAAAGAGCCGCAGTGCAAAATTGACGAGGCCGAGACCCGAGGTCAGGAGCGCCTCCGGGTTGCCCGTCATCACAAAGGTGCCCACGCCGCCGACCATGGCAACAGCATTTGTCCACAACATTTTCGAGGACCACCACGGCTTGGCCGTGACCGTGGTCGTGCGGGTCGCTTGCATATCAGGGTTGTCTACCATACGAACATCCAGGCCACGAGACCGCCGAGAATGAGGACCGCGCCATACGCCGCAAGCAGCCAGACGAAGCCCCGGAAAAAGTCCATTAGCCGGCGATCCGGCACGCCATTTCCGGCATCACCGTCTTCACGCCGTAGAGCACATCCAAGCGGCACGGAAACCGGTCTTCAACAATGTCATAGTCGCGCACCATGCGAATGCTCAAGCCGAGTTGCCGATCCGCCACCCGCGCCGCCTTATCCACACCGCCCGGTAAAAGGAGGTCCGCGCACCCGAGCACAAACGCATCCCGGTGAAACGCGAGATTTTGCGGACTCAGCGTATTGGCCGCGCCAAGGACCGTCAGTGCCGCATTGTCCGCCGGCGCCGCCGTAATAGTCTGGTAGGCTCCCGAGGCCGTCATAGCCGGGTAAATCGGAATGGTCGCCGCACCGGCACCATCAGACGACGTATCCGCGGTGACGACAAATTGCCGGAGCTTCCCTGTGCTCTGACGGCTCTGCGGATTGACCGCAAAGACGCCGGCAATGGTAAAAATGTCGCCCTTTTTGAGGCGGGCGGCTGCCGCTGCCGTCCAGCCGTCCGTAATCAACGACGAGCCCGTTTGCGACGCGCCATTCACCAGCGGCGTGCCGCCGAGTGGGCCGACCGTGTGCGCCACCACGTTCTGGTCCATGGACCATTTGAAGCCGCCCGCCATGCCCATGGTGCCTTTTTCGTACTGGTCCTCGATCTCTTCTGAGGCGTGGAACAGTCCTTTGAGGGCATCAACAATGGTGATTTGGGCATCAGGATTGACCACGACGGAGCGTTCGGAGTCGCGCGGCGTCGCCTCCTCGTCCATTTTGCCCGCGGCCTGCAAGTAGGTCAGCAGGGCGCTCGGCGTGGTGCCGGGGGTGCCGACCGCGTTAAAGACATCGACGTACAAACTGAGACAATCGCGGTCGATCTTGTTGGCAATCGTCGCCACCGCCGGTTTCAGCACGCGCTTGCTGAAATCATCCAGGGAGAGCGTGAGCTCTTTACTGGTGAAGCGGACATCCACGCCAAATTGCGTATTGAGGACCAACGCCACGGACGTTTCCGTGTGGTCTTCCACGCTCAGCGTGGCGCCGGTGCGGCCGACGTAGCGGGAGGGCTTGCGGATATTGAGTGTGTCGCCAATTTTCGCGCCCGCGATGCCGAACTGGTCGTCGTACTCGCGGTTAATGTGCTTGGCAAAGGTCAGGTTGTTTTCCAGGATGCGCAAGGCTTCCCGGGTAATCATCGAAATGGTCAGCAGGGTATTGGCCACGGTGTCTTACACTTTCTTACCGAGCCCCCTGCTCACGGCGTAGACGCTTAAAGTCCTGGTACTCCATCTGGTCCATCGGGACACTACTTTGGCCGGTAGTCATTCCGCTGACGGGTTCAAGTGGGGCAGGCTTTGGCGGCGCCACGGGACGTGCAGCAGGTGGCGTTGTTGCCGGCGAGGTGGTGGGGTCCGCCGTCCGCAGAATGCGCTCACGCAACGCGCCGAGCTCTTCGGCGGCGTCCATGACGGGCAGCCCTTTTAAGCGCTGAAACTCGTCCATATGCTCTTTGGCGAGCCAGTAGCCGAGTTCGGCGCCACGGGGGTTGCGCCCCAGCGCATTGTCGAGGGCAAGGTCGCCCGCAACGAGCGGCATGATGCGTTGCCACACCTCGTCAAAATCGTCGTGCTGCTCTCGCATGCGCTCCGCATGGCTCATCCACACCCGTTGACGCTCGGCCTGTGCGGCCTGCTCACGGGCGGCGGCTTCCTGGCGGTCACGCTCCGCAAGAGCGCGGGCAACTAACGCCTCGGTGTAAGCCTCGTGGGAGTCGTACTGCTCCGGCTGAGGGCGCACAGCAGGATCGGGCGGGGCCGGGGGGGACGCGCTTGCCTCGCGCTCGGGACGCATCAGACGCTCGAGCGTCTCGTGTTGCGCCCGCAAGGCGGCAATCTCGCGGTCCTTATCGTTCAAGCGCTTCACTAACCGGTCATAGCGGTTCTTGGCGCGCTTGCGCGATTCCGGCTGCTGCTCGTCCTCTGGATCAGAGGGCGTCTCTTCGGTCTCGTCGTCCGCTGCTGGGGCTGAGGCAGCAGGCGTTTCTTCAGGGGCCGCAGGGGGCTCTGAAACAGCGTCCGGCTCGGGCGGTGCATCAGCGCCTAGGGCAGCACGCACCTCGGCGTCCGAGTCGGTGGTGGACACAAGCGTTACTGGCATTGCGCACTCCGCCGCATGCCCCGCACCGTGACGACAAAAAAAAAGAGCGGCTGAGAGATACGTATCTCAGCCGCTCTTCACGACTTTGCGCCTACCGCTGGGGGATCAGGCCGGCGTTGGCGCGGGGTATGCGGTTTTAACTACTCAACAGACTCCATCAGCAGGAGCAGCAGTGCCGTTGCCTCGGCATCGAGACGGGCCTGCACCTCTGCCAACTGCTGGAGCGTCGCCACCTCACCGGGCATGACACCCGGCAGGCGTAGGCTGACGAGCAGCGCCTGCCACTGTGCGGCCGTCCAAGCCGCAGGGACAGGCACTGGCGCCATCTCCCACGGAGTGCGCACAGGCGCCGGCGTGAGCGGTCCTGCCTCACGCCGACTGGCAGACGCCTCTGGAGAGACCACAGGAGCGTCTGCGTCATGGACCACCACGGCACGCGACCGCGGCGGGCGGTTCAGGCGCCGTAAAAAGGCAATCTCCTCGGCGCGTAAGACCCCGCCTGTGGCCAAGAGTGGGGGGCCAGGCACAGGCGGGGGTGGCTCGACTGCGACAACTGCAGCCAGGCCAAGCAGAAAGAGGGCGCTACGGAACGCCATGGTCGCTCTCGGCCCCCACGTCGCCCACAAAGCCCTCAGGCGTCGGCGTGACGGCGATGTGACGGCTCGTCCCGTTCGGACTCTCAATGGCCCCGACGAGCGTGCCATCCGGCTGGCGCTGCACGACAACTTGTTTCGGGGCGTGACGCTGTGCCATGTCGTGGCTCAACAGCCGCATGGCCCCTTCCAGCAATTCCGCCACGCGACCCAGCGCCTCGTGCATCTGCGTCACTTGCGCCGCCACCCGGCCGCCAGGCTTTCCAGCACGCAGCGTGTCGCCCTCCGCAGCGGGTTCCGGCGGCGCCATCTGCACGAGGGCGGTTTCATCACGCCAGCGGTCATCTTCGAGCATCATACGCTGCGCATCCATGTCCAGCTTCTGGGCTTCCAATTGCAACTTTTGGGCTTCCAGTTGCAGTTTCTGCGCTTCAAGCTCGGCTTTCACCTGCAAGTCTTGCTGCTTCAGTGTGAGCTCGGCCTGCTTGGCCTCGGCGCCCTGCTTGAGCTGCTGATTTTCCTGCGCCATCTGCTGGCCTTGCTGCTCGCACTGCTGCGCATAAGCATTCAAGGCTTCAATTTGCTGCTGCAATTGCGGAATCGCCTGTTGCATCTGCGCGAGTTGGTCTTCAGGCGTGGCGCCGTCTTCCGATTGCAGCAATTCAGGCGGCACGGCCTTTTTCAAGCGCTCGCTGATCTCTTGCGCCCCGGGCCAATCCATGTTTTTGACCAATAAATCGCCGGCCATTTGGAACAGCGGCGGATACGCCTGCGTCAGTTGCATCATGGCGTCGACCGTTTCTTGGCGTTTGGTCGTAAACGACGGCCCGGTGTGCACGACGACATCATAGCGCCCAGTGGTGAGGTCGTAGAGCCGCTGCTGCCCGCGCTCGTCAATGTACGGCGCATTCACCTGGACCTGCCGCTCTTCGCCGTCCTCGCCAATGATGCGCAAGGCGCGCTGCGTATCGTAGACCTGGGGAATCAGGTCAATGAGCATGCGGCCGCAATGCCGTAACGCCCGGGCCAGATTGTCCATATAGTGAAAATTGGCGACATCGCTTTCGACCTGGCGGGTGCGAATGGCCCGGCCCGACGTTTCATTACTGCGGGCACCCAACGCGGCATCATAGATGCCTGTCGTTGCTTTTAAATCGTCGGCGGCCATGAGGCGGGCTTGCGTAATCGCCTGCACCGGCGGCTCAAACGTGTTGCGGGCCGGGGGCGGCAAGGGCGCCCCCCCGAGGGAGCGGGGTTTGTAGAGGAGATAGGGATGGTTGCGCACGTTGGCGGTCGCCCACTGGCGCTCATAGCCCTCGAGTTGGCCTTCAGCAGCGATAAACGGCGCACGCGGCGCGAGGGCAATGGTTTCGGTTTCCGCGCTGACCCAGTAGTTATACATGCGCTGCGGGTCTTTGGCGTGGCGCACGACACCGGAGACTTCCACCTCGCCGTCAATATCCAGCTCGTCACCTAACACGGGAATGATCGGGATGTGCCGCCCCAGCCAGCGCGTTTTTTCGAGCACGGCATGGCCATTAATCTTGCACCACCAGACGACCGGAAGATACGCCGTGCGCGTGGCCACAGGCTGCATGCCCTGAGGAATATCCCGCTGCCGCACCACAGAGCGATCCGGCAACATGGCCAAGGTCATCTTTTCCCGCTCCAGGTAGAAATACTCGGCCAGGCGCACTGTGTCACGCGTGACCCACGTATCCCCGACACTGGCCCAGATGTCGAGCGTGCCTTCGTCGGTGTCGGGATACATGCGCCGGAACTCGTCACGGCTCAAGGCGCGAATAATAAAGCCCCACATGGCGTCCGAGTAGTCGGGCTCTTGGCACGTCGGGTCCATATAGACGGTAAACGGATTGCGAATGCGCTTGATTTTGATGCACAGATCGAACGAGGTCTCATCGAGGTATTCAGTGATGAGGCGGAAATACCCGCGCCCGTGCGTTGCCGCAGCTTCAAACGCCGTGTCGTACGCAATATCGGCATGACTGTCCACTTCAATATGCCGAATAAGCCCCTGCAAGACTTTGGCGGTCTCTGGGTCGCCCTTGTCATCGACGGGTGAGACGCGAATGGAAGGCCGATTCTGGCGCTGATCGTTGGTCACCTGGCGTAGAAATTGGGGCAGGCGGTTAATGGTGAGGCAGGGACGCCGGTCCAGTTGGCGGGCAGACTCCATGTCACGTGGCCACTGCTGCCCAGCACGGAACTTTAAATCATCCAAGGCCAGTTCGCGCTGCGTATTTTCGGCCTCTTCGGCCTCAATGAAGCGGTCACGGGCTTTGGCGAGCAGCTCGTCGTCGTTTTTCGGGTCAAGAACGTCGAGTTCCACCACTTACTCCGCAGGCGTCTCTTCTTGCGCCTGGCCTTCGCCGGCAGGTTTATCGACCGGCGACGGGGCCGTGAGTACGCCGCGTCCTGTTTGTGCGGCGCCGCCTTCGCGTGGAAACGCCGACTGGTCCGCGGGATCTTTCAGAATGCCAAAGCTCCGCAAACGCGGCTCGTCGAGGTAGAGTTGCAACCGTTGCAGCCGGTCGAGCGCCTCATCGTACGCCTGGCGCGTCGGGCTATCGGCGTGCCGCTCTCGGTGATATTCGAGCGTCCGGCGTATGGCTTTCACGGTGCGGGCCTCGGCATCAAATTCCTGATCAATGATACTCTCAGCCACTAGCGTCCCTTTTTCTTGCGAGGTTTCCCGGTTTTTTTATCAGCAGCGACATACTCGCGGGCGACAGACTGTGGTATCTGCATACTGTCTGAAAATGCCTTATTATGCGCTGCAGCTTTCATGGTCCGTGCCTGCTTCTTACTCTTTGAGGGCATGTGGTGTATTCCTTTCTGAAAGTATACTCGTCTGTTCTTGAAAGAGTAAAGCCCCGTCCTGCTGTAATCGCGCCCGCGCTAACGCCACGTATTCGGACTTGATGTCAATCCCAATGCCGTGGCGCCCCAGCCGGGCGGCGGCGAGGAGCGTACTGCCACTGCCGCAAAAGGGATCGAGAATCGTACACGGAACGGGCGTCAAGAGGCCCTCCATGTGCCCCACATCCCGACTCCCCTGCTCGAGAGCGGTCGCCACACAGGCGCAGGAAGGCGCAAAGCCGAGGGTGCTGATGATATTGGCCCCAGGCGAAGTTGCCCCCCACCCGTTTGACGCATCGAGCCCTTTGTTTCCCTCACCTTTTGCTGTTCGTTGGCTGGGGTGAAAATCCCGCTCCACCTGTCTCTGATACGGCGCTCCACACTGCCCACAGCACCCCGCCTCACTCGTGCCCATCTTGATGAGCCAGTCGCACAGCCTGGGCGGAAACGCGGCATAATGCTCCGTGTCGAGGCCCACGGACTTGCTGCTGAAGGGCTGCGGCACAATGTCCACGGCCAGCACCTCCTCCTCGCACCCGATCACGGCGTGCTCGGAGGCAAACCACAGGTCGGTATCGCGCAGGGTGCGCCCGGCCTGCTCCTGCCGCGCCTGTGTGCTGACGCGCCCGAGACCATTCACCCCGGTTTTCCCGGTGTCAAACCGACTGCCCGCCGCCCCCCGCGTGTGCGCCTGCCGCACCGCGTCGAGATCAAACCAATACTTCGGCTGCTTCACCAGCAACAAGACGACCTCCGTCCCCACCGTGGGCCGGTCCTTCTGGCTGGACGGCATGACGTTGCGCTTGAGCCAGGGCAGCCAGGAGCGCACAATCCAGCCGTCTTCTTGGAGGGCGAGGGCCACGCGCTGCGGGATGAGGCAAAGGTTCTTGGCGGCCATCCCACGCGGTTGCGGCGGGCGCACCCCGCTGCCCGATGAGCCCCGATTCGTGGCCTGCTTACAGGCGTGCTTCTCTTCCTGCCCGCCCCGGCCCCCGCCCGTAAATGCATCTCCAAGGGTCAACCACAGCACCCCGTCATCCCTGAGCACCCGCTTCACGGCCTGCAGGACCTCGACCAGGTGCGCCACATACGCCTCAAGGGTGGGTTCTAAGCCCAGGCAGCCGTGCCACCCGTCAGCCCATGTCACGGGGGCAATTTGGTAGTCACGGAGGCCCATATACGGCGGCGAAGTGATGCAACAATGCACCGACCCCGGCGCCATCTGCGCCAGCACGTCCCGACAGTCGCCCCCATGCAGCGTATACGTGCTCAAATGTTCATTACCCACCAGTGCAGTGATGCCTACTGCACATTAGCGCATCCACTGCGTATTCCCACTGCCCACGGTGTACCACTCGTCGGGCTCGGGCTCAGCCTTGACCGGCACGGCCCTGGCCACGTCCGCGCCACTCATCACCAAGTAGCGCATGGCGTCCATCAAGTGGTCATCCGTCTTGACCACGCGCCCCTTCTCATCGCGCCGATACAGCCGCAGTTCCTTGCGCAGATTATGCAGCGAGCGGAATACCTTGAGGCGGCCCGTACTCAGGCGTTCCCAGACTTGGTAAATGCCCGCTTCGACAGCATTCTCGGCCGGCGTCAAGTCAAGCCCGAGGTCCAGATAGCCTTGCAACAATTGGCTGCCATCCATTTGTCCGCGCCCGCGCGCCGCCGGATCGATAACCCCGGCAATCCACTCGCCACGTCCCCGCACTGCAGCGGCGTGCACACTCGGTTCGGCCTGGCCACGATAGTGCTCAGAGTACAGCGACCAGGTGTCGGTGTCCGGGTCATAGGCGCCCCACAGCCCCGCCGTGCGATTCCAGCCCACGTCCAGTCCATAGGCCCGTCGCCAGTGCGCCGGCAGCGCAAAGTCCTCCACGAGATAATCGTCTTCGGGCACCGGGTAAATGACGCCCGCACCGAGAAGCGGCAGCCCCCGGGTCCGCGCATCCCGTTGGTGCGGCGGCATGGCGGCCAGGAGCTCTCCCTTGGTGGCCTCATCCAAGTGCGGGACGTCATCCCAGCTCGCGCCCACGACGTACTTGCTGCCGGTCTGGTCCCCCGCTGGGAGCTGCCCATCGGGCAGGAATTGCAGGACGGTGTCGGACAGCCCCAGCAGCGGGGTAAAGGTGAGCACGACGGCGCCGTGCGTCGTCATAGTGCGCAAGAGGCATTCCGTATAGACCCCGAGCGGCGGCTCTTCGTCGAGCGCAATGTAGTGTTGCTCGGTGCCTTGAAACGCCTGGCGGCCCTGGTCATAGCTTTTCAGTTGCAGGAGGGAGTCGCCGCCCGAGGCGTGGCGCACCCGCACCAGTTCTACGGCGTCAGGAAGGCCGTATTTTGGTGAGGTTTTCAGGAGGGCAACACGGGGCAGCATGCCCGTCCCGAACGCCCCGGGCGGCCCGAGGAGTTTGTCTTGGAGAATATCCCGCGTGGTCTTGGCCGTGTCCCCGGCGAGCCAAGCGCGGATCGGATGGCCAAAGCGCCGGCCCCGCCACCACAGCGGGTAGTCGCCGGTGAGATGGGCGACCAACTCATAGAGCGAGGCCATCGTTTTGCCGACGCGATTGGCGGCGAGCAAGAGGCGCTCGCGATGCGCCACCCCTGCCTGGAAAAACTCCAGGTGCTTCGGGTAGAGCCCCCGACGGGTGGGCCCACGCTCCGGGAAGTACGACGCAAAGAGGTTCGTCGCCTGGTCCTGAGCCTCGGCTTCAAGGAGAGACAAGAGTTCCTGTTCTTCAGTCGGACTCAACATGCCCATTCCGTTTGGCGAGCAACTCTTGAATGCGCTCTTGGCGCTGCGCTTGCGTCAAAAACTCGTGCTGCTGCGGGCCGCCGTCTTTGCCCGTGGTTTCGGTCCGCTCGACATAGCCGCGCTCTTTGCCCAACGTTTTGAGGCAGAACGCCACGCCCCACGCTTCCCCTTTTTTGATCGACTGCCACAGCTTTTGCTCCGCCAAGTCGATCATTTGCCCGCGCTTGGCCTCACAGGCGGCCTGCACGCTCGGGTAGCGCTTGCAGTAATTTTTGACCGTCTCCGGATCGCACCCGAGACGCTGCGCCGCAAGATAAATGCCGCCCTTCGTGGCCTCCAGGGCCGCGATGACTTCCGTCGCACTGTAGCGTTGCTTGCCCGCCATACCCCAAAACATCCAAAAATTACGCGGGGTCGCTGCCCGTCACGGGCTCAGCCGCCGCGTCTGTTGTCACTGTCGAGGTCCACGCCGTGGTGGCATCGTCCTCTTTGGTCACGGTCAATGTCGTTCCACTGACCGACCATTTGTTGCGCAGCCAGCGCAGCGCGTTGAGCATCGAGCGGGCCGCTTCGCCCGTTACGGCGCTGAAGTCTCGCTTGAGCACGCCATCGGCAATTTCCGTAACCGCATCCGCAGCCAACGCTGCCGCATCCACCGCGCCAGCTGCAAAGGCCGCCGCAGCAATCCCGCCACTCGCCACGTTGACACCAGCAGTAACGCTTCCCACTGCACCAGTAACACTGCCCACCGATCCCGTAACGTTGCCCTGGACACTCGCCACCCCCTGGCCAAAGGTGCCATTGGTCGTATGGCCTGCCCGCGCTTCGTCCCACACCGCATCCACAATTTCGTCCACGGCATCACTCGCCAGTTTCGTCGCCGCAATGGCATTACTGGCGATGGAGGCGGCGTCAATCACGCCCGCGCCCAGCGTCCCCACGGTGACGGCAGCGGTCACACTGCCAACGGTCCCTGTCACACTGGCCACGCTTCCGGTCACGTTGCCCTGCACGGAAGCGGCTCCCTGGCCAAATGTGCCGCTGGTGGTGTGCCCGCTACGCGCCTCATCCCACACCGCATCCACGATTTCGTCTATGGCATCCGTGGCGACTTTGGCTGCCGTAATGGCGTTGCTCGCCAGCGCATCGGCATCAATGGCCCCGGAGGCAATCGCCGCCGCGTCAATCACGCCTGCCGTAAACTCCACCACGTGGGCTTGCAGCACATCCGCACCGAAGAGGGAATCCCAGACCTGTGCGGGCATAACCATATACTCATGCCAGATCGGCAAGGCGCCGGTTTCAAGGGACTTGAGTTGCAGGCAGCCCAGCGTATTGGTGTCCGTGGTGTTCAATTCGACGCGGTAATACCCCTCAGCATCGTGGGCGGTGGCGGTCGCGGAATTGCGCGCCGCAAACGCGGCGCCATTTTTGGAGAGTTCGACCGCCACCGTGAGGCCGGTCTCTGCCGTCTTGCCATCGGTATCATCGAGGTAGGGGCCAACTTGGACGGTGACGGTGGTGGACTGTTTGAGGAACAACATCTAGGGCGTCCGTCCTGGCCGATCCTTCGGCGCAATGTCTTCAAGGGCGCGGCCCGCCCGGATGCAGTCCGGGCACTTCTCCAGCGGAATCGGCAGCGCATGGCATTTGTCTGCACAATCCACCACGACGTGGCCGCACGTCTGGCATTCGACCCGCCCGTGCCCCTGCTTCAGCAGCCCATGCGGCAGCACAATCTCTCCCATTACGCTACCCGCCTGCGCCGGTACGTATAGGTGCGCTGCGGCAGCACCACCCCTCCGCCGCCCCCGGTAAACGGATAGGCGAGTCCATTGCCGCCATTCCAGAGTTCGCTGCGTTCGCTTGAGGACAATACTTTATTTTTCCAGATACTGACGCTTTCGAGATCGCCACTGAAGTAGCCGGAACTGGAAGCGGAATGGCGGCCCAAGGTGAATTCAAACCCACTCACATACAATCCTGTCGTCCAACTCGTCGTGTGCGACGTGCCATTATTCACTTGGAGACCGAGCTGGTTATTGGTCGCATCATGCCAAAAGACCCAGAAATACCACGTGCCAGTGGCGAGCGTCACTGACGTGCAGGCAATCACCCCTTCGCTGGAGCCATCCGCCACGTAGGTGCGCAACTCGGCGCCGACGCTCTCCACGACGTATTCAAACTCCGCCGCAATGGCGAGATTCCCCTTGGAGACCAGCGCTCGCGTGCCACTGAGACTATCCCAGCGCGTCCAGCCGGCCACGGTCAGATCAATATTGCCCGTTTGCAGATCAGCGTGGTTGCTGCGGCTGAGATACTCGCTGCTGCCACTGACGAAGTGCGCCGCGGTCTCGAGCTTGCCCGTGGTGCTGCCGACCGTATTCTGGTCCGTCAGCGTCATCGAGCCGTGAGACGGCGCACGATTGCCTGACGCTTCGTTGAGCTTCCAATGATTCGTCAGGTTATCAGTAAGAGCCACAGGCACTTCCGAGATACCACAGGTACCACCATAGGCGCCACAGCGCGAGCAGCGCGACCGGCATACACAGCACGACCAGCACGCTGATCAGCAGGTCATACAGCACAGCGAAGTCCACTAGCGTACCGGATGGTCGACACCCGGCTGTGACTGGCCGCCAGCGGCATCCAGGGGCGCATAGCCGTTCCACAATTCGAGATACGGCATGCGGCCTTGATTGCCGTCCTGGTCGGTCATAATGACGGTCCCATCGGGCTCAAAGCGCACCCGCACACGCTCGCCAGTCTGGAGGTTGCGAAACGGGTGGCCCTCTTCGGGCGGATGAGCCATGACATCAGGAGTATCTTCGGCCATTACGTGGTTCCTCGCGGTGGCATATCTTCGTGCAGGGGTTCAAAACGCTGCTCAAACGAGGCTTGCGTGTAGCGGGTTTCGTTGCCGGCGGCGTCACGCACCAGCCACTCGACACCGTCTTGACGGCAGAGACATCTTTGGCCGGTGTTCCTATCCCTATAGCTCTGTTCTTCGGGGCTTGCTTCCATGGAGACACTCCTGTAGAGAGTCCAGCACGCAGCGCGTTCCACGCACCGCACCATCGCCCGGGAGGGCGAGTCTCGTATACAGGAGAAGACACGTCGGAAAGAACGAAGGAGAGTGTGCACTCACGCTACTGCCATTGTGTCATACGCGCCGCAAAAACGCCAGTGCGAGCAGAGCGCCATGAAGCGACCGGGGATCGCCCCCTCACCATACCCTCCGGGAAGCCCCGGGCTTCAGTCCTGGGGAAGGTCGCTGTGCTCCCTGCGCCAACGCAGTCGCGCAAAGACAGGGACAGGAGGCGAGCGCTAAGCGCTCGAAGTATTTGATTTTGTATCCTTGTACAGCACTTTCGTGCATGCTAGACTCCTCGCGGAAGCGCAAAGGCACTCTCTGCGGAGAGCCCCGGTTAGCGCTTGGGTCCGCCGCCCTCGTTTTCGTACACGTTAATGGCATACGCGGCTCCTTCGGGATGCCACTAGGGTCGCCATAATCGTGGAGACTTCGGGCTCCATGGTGTACCCCGGCCTCATTAAGTCGCCCCTGTTTCGGCAGGGAGTGGCAAGCCCCTGGATTTATCCATGGGGCAGGTTACTTCAGTAGGGTGACGGCCATGGTGCCGAGCACGCCGAGCAGTGAAGTCAGCGAGGCGATCAGTGCGACACGGATCTGCCAGTGCCCCTGCACATCGGCTACATGGCGCTTATCCTGCCGATCCGATTCGTTTTTCAGCGATTCAATATCATGCAGCGACCGGTAAAAGCGTTCCCGGAGGGATTCCAGATCCTTGAGATCATGCTCAAGGCCATCAAGCTTGGTGCAGACAGTCGAGAGTTGGGCGGTGAGAATCCGGTCACGGACGATCCACGCTTGGGTCACATCATATTGCGTGTCCCAGCCGAGGGCAGCAGCTTGAAAGCGGGCATCAATGCTAGGAGTCGGCAGAGGTTGGCGGCTGTCCATTGCTGTGCAGTACCTCACTCACCTGGCGCAGAGTTTCCAAGGTCTTCCGGCTCCACTGCTGGCGATCTCTGGCGGTCTGCACTCTGGCAATAAAAGAGTCAAGTTTCAGGCTGGTTTTGGGAATGTAGTCTTGCGCCCCAGCGGCAATGGTATGCTCCGCAATATTCGGATCGGGGTCGCCCGTGACCACGACCACGGGCACACCCGGATTGTCATCCGCCACTGCGGTCAGGGTCGCAATGCCGCACGAATCCGTGAGCTTGAGGTCCAAAATAATGACATCAACCGACGCGGTCGTGAGACAGGTCCGAATCTCGGCCAGGGAGGTCGCTTGCGAGACGATCACCCCGGGGAATCCGGCCACCAGGTATTCCGTGAGGAGGTCGAGCAGAAGGGGTTCATCTTCGGCCACCAGAATATGCCGGATGACTGGCTCAACGGACGGAGATTGTTGATCACCCATGCGGCATACTCCAGGGTCGTGCCTTACGCCGCGAGTGTGGCACATTCTCGCCACAATAGCTAGTGCAGAAAGCGCGAGCCGACGACGACGATCGCCAGGATCACCTGGGCCACCGCCAGCCATTTAATGATCACAATATCCTGCTCAATGTGCCAGAGCGACCGGCGAGACTCATCCGCCAGGGCCTGGGCGGAGGGCGTCATCCGTCCGTGCGGCGCCTGGGGCGGCGCCACCCGGGGGCTCTCCGTGTGCGGAACCTGATTCGCCAGGACACGATACGCCTCAAACAGATCATCTGCCATCGGGCTATCCTCCGTGCGAGCGAGCCATGGACCCTACGGCGTATTGTTCCCTTTTTGGCGCACGGCGTCAATCGGAGAACTCAGAGGAAAATGCCCCCTTTCCTATGAGTTGACTCGCAGCAGCCAGGCGGCACTCGCCACCAGAAGGAGCAAGAGAAAGTTGAGGCCACACAGCCAGAGCAGCACGGCGCCACGAGCTTCCAGGCGGGCCAGCCATGGCAGGAAGCTGACGCTCCCCTCCAGGCGTGCCAGGCGCACCTCCTCACGCGCCACTGTCTCAGCAACCCCCCGAGCCTGGTCTTCCGGCACGCCTGCGGCGCGGAAGGCATCGTAGATACCGCTGTGCATCAAGGACATAGGGCCTCCTTATCGCGCCTCCTGCCCGTTGCCGCCCTGGGGACCGAAGACGCGCTCCATCAGGGCGGTGACGCGCGCCAGCGTTGCATCCAGGCGCACGGTGATGGTCCGCAGTTCCCCCAGAGTGGCGCGGATGTCCGCATTTCCCTCGGCCTGGTGCGCCATCGTTCGGGCCAGGCTGGCGAGAATCTGCGTGTGCTGGTGCAGCAAAGCATCATACTCATCAGGGTCCATATCTTACGGCTCCTGCCCGTTGCCAGAGCGCCGGATCATCGTCGACAGCAGCGTTTCAATGCGTGCCTGGGTGATCTCCAGGCGGTCGCTAATGTCCACGAGGCGGACGTTCAGGACGGTTTGCTGCTCCAGCGCCGCCAGCAATCGTTCATTGGTCACATCTTGGCGTTGATTCCGCTCATGCTGCTCGTACATCATCGCCGTGAGGCGGCGTATCATGTCGTCATACTCATCGTGTTCCATGGTCTGCCTCGTGGCCGTTGCCGCCCTGGGGGCCGAAGACACGCTGCATGAGCGCCTCCATGCGGGACAGCGTGGCCGCGACGTCGCGGTTCACGGCGGCCTGCTGGCGGTTCGCGTCCCGCAGCTCCTCAATAATCACGTCCATACGGAGATTCCGTTCATGCTGCGAGTACATCATTGCCGCCAGGCGGCGGACAATATCCGCATACTCGTCACGGTCCATACCAATAGTCCTTTATCCGACAGCTTCAGCGTGCGTGCGGTCCTGCGGCTCCTCCGATAATCCGACTAAATAATCGGTACTGACCCCGAGTCTTTTGGCAATTTTCGTAATCGTACTGACCCGCGGATCCGTTTGATCTTTCTCGATAAGGGACAGCGAATTTTGGGAAATGTCACTGTCACTCGCCAACTCTTTCTGGCTTAACCCCACCCGAGCCCGCTCCACTTTTATGCGACGTCCAAGACTGAGAGACATAGCCCCTCCTTTCTGTAGGCAGAAATATACCCTGCTTATATGGAAAGGTCAATCTTTTTTGATTTTTTTCCACGTTTGGTATTGACGTACAACTTTGGTTGGAGTATATTCTGTCTCAGACACAGCGAAGGAGCCAAGGCGAGCACGCTTAGGCAAGAGCGAGGGGCGGGGAGCCTGGTAGCCACCCCCACCCCTCTTGGTCACCACCCAGGAGTACAGGAGTAACCGTATGAGCAGTATAGAAATCCACCACAGCGAAAGCAAAGGCAAAAATGGCCTGGCCTACGTGATCGACGCTGAGCGCTGTGTATTCGCCGCAACCGGCGCCGCCTATCCCCACTTTGCTCCCCTGTCCGACGTGGTGTTGCTGGGCAAAATGACCGCCCCCATGGACGCCACCACGGCGTTTCGCACCGCCATCTGCCTCGCCGCACGCGACGCATATGCCGCGCTCCCGCGTCACGCCATCCGCATCGACAAGGCCATCAATATCGCCTTGACGGGGGACGTGGTGCTCCACGAAGACGGCAGCGCTAGCGTGGTGTCCTGCGCCGACCCTGGCCTGCGCTATCACATTGTGGGCACGAAATGCACCTGTCCCGACGCCAAGCGGACGGGCGTTGTGGCGTGTAAACATCGCTTGGCCCGCCGGCTGTATATGCGGGCCGTCACCGTCAGCAAAACGCTGTTAGAGGAAGCCCTCGATATGCCTGAAACACATCTCACGCCCACGCAGGAACAGTCCACTACAGGTACGAAAATCGTTGCCGACCTGACCGTCATAGTGAACGGCACGTCCATTGTGCTCACGCTCGAAGATACGTCTGACGAGCGCTTAATGGCCCGCATAGAGGTGTTGAGTAAAAAGTACGGCGCCAAGGCATCTAAACCTGGCAAGTCCATCGGCAAATAACCCACACCACCCGGGGCCGTGACGAGCGGCCCCTTAGGAGCCTCTATGGACGCATACGACGAAGCGCTCTCCACGGCGCGCCTCGAGACGCAGGCGCAACGCATTGCCCAGCTCGAAGAGCGTCTGAATGCCCTGCAAACGTTCCTGCGTGAGGAGCGCAATTCACTGTATTGGCCCACAGTCTGGCTCACCATTGGAGGCTGCTATCTGATCAGCACGCATCTGTGGCCGCTTCTACGAACCTGGCTGTCGTAGCCGCTGTGACGCTGAGCTTCCCCACACCCGGGGCCATCGCACGGCGGCCCCACGTGCCCCTGAATCTCTTTCGAGAGGACCCCTGTATGGCCTTCAACACCTTTGTGATGGTTGGCGCGCGGGGCATCAACCTCGCCCGCATGACCGACTGGAAATATATCGAAGGGACGGAGACCGCCCCGCCCACAATGGCCATTTCGTTTGATGGCACCGGCAAACGCTATCTGGAATGGGAAGGTGCCGACGCCGAGCGACTGCTCTGGTACATTCGGTTGATTTCGTATCACTTGCACTTGAATGGCACCGACTTTGGACCGATGACCACAACGAACGGAGGGGCGGAATGACGTGGATTCGGGCGACGAAAAACACCTTTATTAATCTCAATCACGCTATGCTGGTCGAAGGCCCCGAAGACACGGGCCGCGTCCTCCACGGCGAATTATTTATCCGCCTCGCAGACGGCAGCGAGCATAAAATGAACGGCGAGGAAGCCGCCGATCTCTGGCAGTTGATGCACGTGTTGGCCCATGTGCGGAAGGACCAGCGCAGTTGACTTTTTTCGGCACTGAACTAGAATAGCGGCATCCAACCTACTCCCCCTGGGGGCTGTGACAATTACGAAGCAGGATCGTCACATGCCCCCACTCCCTACAGCATTAGCCCATTGCCTTCACGGCACGTTTCTCTTTGTGCTGCCGCAACCGCTCCAACTCTTGCCGCTCTTTCTGCCGCACCCAGAAGCTAAAGGTGATGCCCCGCAGCCGCAAGTGTTGCACCAACTGATTGTGCACTTCCCGGTCAACACTGACATTGATCGGCTGCACCCGCTCGCCGTTTGTGCCAATCCCTGGCATAATTTGTACCCCTTATATTTCAATGAGTTTCTCCGCGCCATGGAGAAAATATACCTGTTGTGTTCCCCTATTGCAATGTTTATACTCCGCACAAGGGACGTACAAAGAAGGTATGATGCCAAGGAGAAAGACGTGAAGATGAAAAGTAGCCCCCCGGATTACATGCGGATTGCCCCGGGCGTGTACGATGCCCAGCTCTTGAGTGTCGAGGTGGTGTCTCCCGGCCCGGACTCGCCCTTCCCAGACGATTACTGGCGCTGGGAATTTACCGTGTTTACGCCCGAGTTCCCGGAGGGCATCATGAAATACGGCAGCAGTAGCGCCAATTTTACGCCCAAATCCAAAGCCAAGAAATGGGTCGAAGCACTCTTGGGCCGGACCATTCCCGATGGGGAAGAGTTGGACTCAGAGGACTGGTGTCCGATTGACTGCCAGGTGGTGATTCGGCAGCAAGAGGGCAAAGACACGACGAAGATTGAGGAGGTCTTTGGGGCACCCAAGAAGGTGAAACGCCCAGCGCCCGCAGCAACGGCAAAGGGGGATGGAGAAGATTTATGACCACCAACAATTCAGGGGACGTGTTGCCCGCACGTCCCCTGAGCACTTCTCATCTGAAATTCTTCGAAAGGAAATCGCAGATGCTTTCCCTTTCCTGTAGAAAGGAAAATCGACTTGGATTCTAGCACACAACACGAATATCAGTCCAATACAAACGGACACCACACGAGGACCGAAGAAGAAACGCGGGAGCGCCTGAGCCAATCGCAGCGCCTCTCGTATCTCATTCAGGTCGCCCTCTATGACTTAGACCTGATGCGGGCCAATCAAGACGATGTGGACTTTATCCGCTGGATGGCCCGCGATCCCTTTGTGAATTACGCCATCAAGCAGACGGTCGCCCAAGCAGGCGGAGACCCCTACCACTTCTTTAAATCTCTTGGCCTGCCCGTTACGCCAGAATTCCCGTTCACCGCACCTGACGACGAAGGCGGACTGTCTCTCGTCCCCCTGTCTACCATCATAGCGGAACAGATGGAATGGTTCTGGCACCCCTATGTGCCGCTTAAAAAGCTGACCCTGATTGAGGGGGAACCTGGCCTTGGAAAAACCTTCCTCGTCTTAATGCTTGTCGCCGCTATGACCCGGGGGTTTTGCTTGCCAGGCCCCGATGGACGGGTCGCGCCTGCCCGACCAGACACCGCAGGCAAGGCGATTTACATCACGGCTGAAGATGACCTTGCCGACACCATTCGGCCCCGCGCCGAACGCATGGGCGCTGATCTGGACCAATTATTGGTGCCAAACCCCAGGAAGGCGGCGAAATTCTCCCTGGCGAATCCGCGCAGTCTGGAAGAAGCCATTGTGGAATCTCAGGCAAAACTGGTGGTGCTCGATCCTCTGTCGGCCTTTATTGGCGCCGACGTTGACGCGTACCGCTTTAACGAAGTCCGCCCGCTCATGGCGCTCATTGGGGATATCGCCCGCACGCACCGCTGCGTTATCGCCATGGTGCGGCACTGGAACAAAGGCCGCTCTGGGAAGGCCATTCAGCAAGGCCAGGGCAGCCAGGACTTTGGAGCGGCTGTCCGCTCTATGCTCTCTGTTGGGCATGACCCACACGATGACCGCATGCGGCTCATGGCGCAGGCCAAAATCAATGTGGCCGCTAAAGGCGTCACCCAACGCTTCACTATTACTCCTGACGGAGACTTCCAGTGGGCGGGCACCTCTGAGGTGACGGCAGACGAATTGGCGACCGCCAGCCGCCCCGGACCCAATAGCACGGTGCGCTCCAACGCCCGCCAATGGCTGAAAGATTTCCTGGGAACACAAGCCCGTTCAGCCGGGGATGTTTTCAAAGCCGCTGAAGCTATGGCCTTTAGTGAGAGGACATTACGCCGGGCGAAGGAAGACCTTGGGGTGCTTGTCGCCAAGGAGGGAGAGGCCTGGTACTGGCGCCTGCCGAAAGTCCAAAAATGGGACCGCTACGCGGACCACGGAGAAGATTTGTAGTTGGCCATCTTGGCCACCTTTGGCCATCTTGGCCATCTTGGCCATCTTGGCAAGGTTGCCAAGATGTACATATAGGAAATTTGGCCATCTTCATTGGCCATCTTGACCATCTTGCCCGGAGACCGTTGTGTCTGACCTCCTCGCTCTCACGATCTTTTCCTTTGGCGGCGGCGTGCAGTCGACCGCCGCCCTATGTCTCGCGGCCCAGGGCCAGGTGCCCTATCGGACCTTTGTCTTTGCCAACGTCGGCCACGATAGTGAGCACCCGGCAACGCTGGCTTATCTCCGCGATGTGGCACACCCCTATGCCGAGGCGCACGGGCTCACCCTGGTGGAGATTGAGCGGCGGCGGCGTCCGCACTCTGCCCCAACCCTCTTGCAAGAGGTGCTCTCGTCCCCCCGGAGCATTCCCATTCCGGTGCGCATGGCCAACGGCGCTCCCGGCAATCGCCTGTGTACCGTGAAATATAAAATCCGCGCCGTGGCTGCCTGGACGAAACGCCACGGCGCGACTGCTGCCTGCCCGGCCACTGTCGGCCTCGGGATTTCGCTTGATGAATGGCACCGGCAAAATCCGAGCCGCATCGCCCACCAGAGGCATGCCTATCCCCTCCTGGCCTTGCGACTCACGCGCCAGGACTGTGTGCAGGTGATTGCCCGCGCCGGGCTGCCCGTGCCCCCCAAAAGCGCCTGCTGGTTTTGTCCCATGCACGGGGTGAAGGACTGGCAGCGGCTGGCCCGCGAGACCCCAGAGTTATTTGCCCAGGCTGCGGCACTCGAACGCCTGCTCCAGGAACGCCGGACCCAGCTCGGCAAAGACGCCGTGTGGTTGTCGCGTACGCGACAACCACTAGCGCTCATCGGTGTGACCCCCGGGCCAGTCCAAGCCGAACTGGACCTGACCTGTGACAGCAACTTTTGCATGACGTGAGCACTGCCATGCCTGACCTTCTCTCTCTCATGAACGCCCTCACCGCTGCGGGCCTATGGATCGCCCGCAAAGCCGACGGCTCCGGCTGGCAGATCGGCCCCAAAGCGCTCATGGACCAGCACCCAGATCTGGTCGCGGAAGCCCGCGCCCAGAAGACGGGTCTGTGTGCGCTGATTGAATCCCACCCGGCCACGGCGCTCTTCACCTTGCCCGATGACCCGGCACACGGCGAGACGGAAGCCTGCGCCGCCTGTGGGCAGACGGTCTATGTGATCGCCGGCGACAACGGCCAGGGCAAACGCCTGGGCGCGCATCGCCTCCCGGACGGGCGGACGGTCTGCACCAAAAGCCTGGTGCCCGTCAAGCCCCCTGTGCCACAGGCCGTGGCACTCCTGGAACGCTTCATTGCCGAGCGCTGCGAGCCCCGTCCGCAAGCCCTGCTCACCTGGTATGGCTTTCGTGGGGCACTGATGGGCTACTGCCTTCGCCACCATCTCACGATGCCCCAGGAAGACGAGATTCGCGCCTATATGCTGGCGCACTACCCGCTGCCCCCGGGCATCCGGAAGCACCAGGGCGAGGCGTTTGCCGGGCTGGTCATGAAGGTCAGCGAATGGTTGGGCGATGACAAGGAGGAGCCATGAGACGTCCCGTGTACAGCTCGCGCCCACAGCATCCCCAACTGCACTGGCTGACCGAAGAAGCCGGCGCCAAGCTGGCCTTGGCGGAGGTGCCCGAGGGCCTCCAGACGCACGACGCGCAGTTGCGCTTCGTCATTTATTGCCTGGAACGCGGCCTGCTCGAAGGCAGTCCGTCGCACGTCGCCACCGCGCTCGTGCTCGTGCAGCGCCTGGAGGTGGCCCTGCGCCACGCCCGGCAGGGCTCGGATGGTTCCGAGGATGTCGACGACGTCACATGGTGAGACCCCCCGGAGGAGGCTGTGATGAAGAAAATGAGCCTGTACGTCACCGATCCTCAATATGACAGGATACACGCCGACGCGAGCCGCGTCGGCATTTCCTTTGCCGAGATGGTGCGCCGACTCCTTGATGAGACGTTGGCCGCGCGCGCCGGGTCAGAGACACTCCTCCGGGAGATGCCCTTGCAGAGCGAGCCTGGCGTTGAGCAGGGGTGCGTACCACCTCCAGGCTAAGGAGTGTCTCTATGGAGGAGCAGCAGATACAGATGTGGGGAGAAACGCCCCTTGCTTCCCTGGTGCGGGAGCGCACGGAACGCATAAAACTGCAGTGGCAGGGGATGCTCAAACGCACGGTGACGGACGTGTGGACCCTGGGCACCGAGTTGTGTATCCAGCAGGAAGAGTTGAGCGATTACCATCACGGAGCCTTTCTCGCCTGGCTCAAGAACGAGATGGAGCCTCTTGGCCTCTCAAAGAGTACCGCGTATCGCATGATGGACGTTGCAAGGCGCTTCAGTCTTCCCACTTTGGGAAATCTCCCCTTTGCCGTCTCGGCGCTGTATCTCCTCGCCTCGCCCTCATCCCCAGAGGAGGCCCGGAGAGAAGCCCTCCTCTTGGCAGCGGATGACGTCCCTATCACCCGTGCCAAGGCCCAGGAGTTGATTGCCCATGCGCAGGCCACCGCGGCTCCCACCACCGCCCCTGCGTACCCCTGCCCCACCTGCGCCAAGGATTTCCCCATCGCCGTCTGGGAATGCCCCGCGTGTCACCATCATTGGCCGCTCGATGAGCCGTGTGATTTCTGCATCCCCGACGAGACGGCCCCTGCCGTGACGCCTGAGGAGCCCGAGGAACCGACGCCACACGAGAAAGCCTTGCTGCAGCCTGGGAACCGCTGGGCCAAATTCCTGACCGAGCTGTATACCCTAGCCGGTGGCATCGAGGAGGTAGGCGGTATGGGGGCGCTCACGGCCCGCTGGCCCATCGCCCAGCGCCACGCTGTCGCCAAAGAATTAGACCGCCTGGTTGCCCGCATGCTCACCTGGATTGCCATCCTTCAGGAAGAAAGGCCCACCTTATGACGCACCGCGAACAAGAGCAGTTCGACCGCCTTGTGCGCTCGCTGTATGGCTGGTGCACTATTGACGACATCAAGGCCAAGCTCGACCGGGAGGATTACTGGTCGAAGCAGTTCCTCACCGTGGCCCTGGACACCGCCAAGAAGGCGAAAATTCGCCAGCTCATGCGGAAGGTCAAAGAGCCCGACGGGCGCAAGACGTTTGCGTCGATTGTCCAGCCGACGCCGAACGGGGAATTGCAGCGTGTCTACAAGCAGGAAACGCTGTTCACGCTCGACGACCATTATCAGGTCATCAACTATCACGTGGACCGGGCGACGTATCACATGCACGTCGCAGAAGACCATCGAGAGCGGGCGCTCAAACAGCACCCGACGGTCGATCCCACCCAGCTCCAGTTCCCCTGGGAGCTCTAGCAGCGGGGCGAAGCGGACGAGACTCTCCCGCGGGAGAGTCCCCGCGAGAGACGGCGGGGCACGACCACACATGCAAAAGGAGCCACTCGTGAAACGTGCCATTGTCTCGTTGCAGTCTCTCTCTCCCTATGGCCAGGGGCGCAAATTTACGACGCCCAAACGCCCCCGGGAGCTTGACCGCGATTACGAGGAACGCACGTGGCGGGACCGATGCCATGTGACCGAAGAAGGCTATGTATTCATCCCCCCAATGGCCTTTAAAAATTGTGTCCGGGATGCAGCGCAATACGTTAGTGAGCAAATCCCGGGCAAGGGGAAGGCGACCTATACCAAACATTTTCTGCAAGGGGTGCAGGTGTTTGAAGGGGTCATTCTGCCCGTGAAGAAAGAGGACATCGACGGCACCTGGGTCTTTGTCCCGGCCAATGGCCAGCGCGGCGACGGCAAGCGCGTGGATAAGTGCTTTCCGACCATTCCAGCGTGGAGCGGCGAGGTGGAATATTTTATTTTGGACGACATCATTACCGAAGAGGTCTTTCATCGCCACCTGATCCTGGCCGGGCAGTTTATCGGTCTGGGCGTCTGGCGCGCCCAGAAAGGCGGTCTGTGGGGGCGCTTTCAAGTGAAAGACGTCGCCTGGCACGATGCGGTGCTCTAGACGAGACAGGACGGCACACATTCTGACACGACTGCATAACACGGCGCGAGACCAGATAACACGCGACAACACTCGATGCGATAGCACCGGACGGAACAAGATCGTCCCTGACAGCTCCCGCTATGACCCAACTAGATAGATTACGATGCGACAGGACGCGACCGGAAGTCGCGCGATTGGACTGCACTAGACATGCTGAGACAACACGTTTCACGACCTGATGTCTCCCTAAGGAATGTTCTTGACCCGACTGGACTTTCCCGGACAGCACATCACCGGAATCGACGCACCTCGGCCGAACTCGACATGACGATACAGCCATTGTCACGACACGATGCGATATGATAGCACGCGACGCGATAGGACGCGCTAGGATACGTTGAGACCGACCATGAACTGGACGCGACAGAATGTCACTAGACAGGACACGTTCTGAGGATTCTGTAAGAAATGCAGGCAAGACTCGACATGTCCCTATCAGACAAGATGGTACTCGACTCGATGGGATGTCACTCGACTCGACGGCATTGGACTGGACCTGCGAGCTCTCGATCAGACTCGACTCGTCCAGACAAGTCCCAACGGAACAGCTCGTGACGCAACGCGATACCCACGGTGGGTATGTGCACATAACCTACCCCATGGCTGAAGCCAGGGGCTTTCCACTCGCCCCGCATACGGGCGGGCGGCGTATCAATGACGCGACCTGAACATGACAGCATCTGACCCGGTATGTCCCGATTAGTCAACACAGGAATCGACAACGCTTGATAGCACGCAACTTGACATGCCCTGCTTCGGAAGGAGATGTGAAAGTCCCGACGTGCCTTGTCGAGACATGATTGCACAAGACGCAACCGTCTGCGACCGCACCCGACGCGCCGGGCTCATGGCTCGACACGTCTAGCCTGGACAACACAAGAAAGCACCAGGCTCGACAGGCCGCGGTATGGCCGCACTCGACCCGTCCTGACAGAAAGGTGGTGTATGCTCACGCGACTCCCAAAAACCCAAGCCAATACCTCCTTCGAAGCCCGTGCGCTCGCTGACCTGTTGTTGCAGGCCCGTGAGGGCGATCTGCTCCTCTACACGGACCTGGAAGCCGCGGTCGGACGCGATCTCCGCAAGCAGCGCTATTTACTGGCGACGGCCCGCCGCATTGCGCTGCGGGAAGGCCAATGCGTCTTTCGCGCCGTGACACGCCAGGGCCTGAGGCGGCTGTGCAATCACGAGCTGCCGGCCATCGGGGAAGCGAGACGCCAGCATATTCGCCGCACGGGCAGCCGCGCCATGGCCGAGTTGGAATGCGCGCGCTTTGGCACGCTGCTGCCCCAGGAAGCGACGAAAGTCCTGGCCTATATCTCGGTCATGGGCGCTATTGCAGCGCTCTCCCATGCCACCACCGTCAGCCAGGTGACGCGCGTGATTGCCAACGCCGAGATGCCGCGCCGCCTCGATGCCACCGGCGTGATCGATGTGTTTGCCACGACGTGCACTGGCCACAGGAAAGGCGCCTATGGCGCCTAGCGCCGACGCCGTCGCGCAGAAAAGAGGCCCCATGTCTGAACCCTGCATCAAAGGCTGTCACCAAATCATTCAACATTTTCGCTATCCCCCCACCCTCTTGCCCCCCCGGATTGCCGGGCTCTGGTACGTCGGAGAAGACGACATGCCCACCGTCCTCACGGTAAAAGTCACTGAGGATCGGGCCATTCGCTACGAGGAGGTCCACGACGCCCCGGTGTGTTTGCTCAACGCATTAGCCAAGTATTTGGCGCAGTAACAGGCCGGGCGGGGGCCATCAATATAGCGAGGCGTTTCGTCGCCTGCTGATTGACGTGTAGCCTGCCGGGAGGGGTGGTCCCTGTCGGTGGCCCCCGCCCGGTTTCAAGGAGTCGTTCTATGTGGTGGGTATGGTTTCTGGTCGTGTCCCTGGTCGGTTCAGCCTCGGCGCAGCCCTTACGTCCGCTCGGTCCCTATGTGCCGTCACAAGGGCACGAGTGCTCTCCGATGACCATTACGGCTTATAGCCGCTTGATTGCCGACCCCGCTGGGGGGACGCTGTACCTGCTGGGCGGGGGCCATGCCGCGACTCCCCGCACCGATGTCGAGGTCTATGACGTCGCCACCAATCGCTGGGCGGCGCTCTACCCCACCACCCGCGTGGCCGACATGACTCTGGAGAATATGGACCAGATCACCGGCGCCTGGACGAGTACCGGCCACCCCCGCGCCCGCCATACATATGATATGCTCGCAGTCCTGCCCTCGCGGGAGCTGCTCTTGCTCAACGCCTTCGCCGGAGGCGGGCCGTATTGCGTGCCCAAGGATGCGGGCGCCGCATATTCCCTGGGCAGTACCCGCGTGGCGCACCTTGATCTCACGACCGGGCAATGGTCCTACAGCCCTACCGCCGAAGGCTTCTGGCCCTACGGTGCGGCGGAATATGATCCGGTGAGCGGGCAGGTGCTGGTGATCACCAAAACCGACCTGGAGCGCTACAACCCGGTCACGCGCACGCGTCACCGTGTCGTCTCGTTGCGGAACACCCCCCTCGCCTATAGCTCCAATCTGGTCTACTTTCCGCCCACGGACACGTTTTACGTCTTGGCGCGCGGCGGGAGATCACTCGGCGCTCTCACCGTTGATCGCACC
>WUUC01038655.1_pt1 | contig 40571 bp, 44 predicted proteins | sample 6278441 | NCBI WGS metagenome assembly WUUC01 (sample SAMN13675441, study PRJNA597444) | soil metagenome | isolation source: soil | place: USA: Washington | collected 2017-10
CACGATGGGCGCGCTCGCACAGCGCTTCGGTGGTGAGCCGAGCGCGCCGGTCGTCGTGCCTCAGCCCGAGCGCTCGGCGTTCGCGATCGCGCTCGATAACGCGGTCGAAGGTTGCGTGCGCGAGACGTACGGCGCGCTCGTGGCTTTTTACCAAGCAGAAGCAGCGACGGATGCGCACGTGCGCGCCGCCATGCTGCAGCTCGCGGAGGACGAGACGCGGCACGCGCAGCTCGCCTGGCAGGTCGCGCAGTGGCTCGAGCCGCAGCTCTGCGCGACCGAGCGCGACGCGATCGTGCGCGCGCGGCGCGCTGCCTATGACGAGCTGCAGCGCGAGCTCGGCTCGAAGCTGTCGCACGCGGCGCGGACGCTGCTCGGTTTGCCCGACGAAACCGTGGCGCTGGCGTTGCTGCTGCAGCTCGACGCCGCGCTCAGCTTGCGGAGCTAGCCGCCGCAGCCGTGCACTCGACGCACGCCCTGCGCGTATTCGCGCACGCATGCGCGCGTTGCAGGGTCGATTCGCACATGGGGGCGCGTATTACGATTGCTGGCCATGAGGCCTTCGATTCGTCTTGCGACCCTGCTCTTGGGATCGGCGCTCGCGCTCGGATGCGACGGTGGCTCAGGCAACGCCGACGCCGGTGACGCGAGCGACGACGCGATGAGCCCGAGCGGCAGCGGTGGCTCGGGTGGCAGTGGTGGCGCGGGTGGCACGCCCGCGATCCCCGCGGCGATGTACACGAGCTGCTCAGCGCTCGCGCCCGAGTACGCCGGCGCGGGTTGCGACAGCGCGTGCAGCTCGGTGCGCTGCGATTGCGATCCCTTCCCTGCGAGCTATGTCGGCTGCCACCCGCAGCTCGGTTGCTTCAGCGGCGTCGACTGCGAGCTCGCTTGCGAGCTGGACCTCGAAGACGTGGTCTCGTGCATCGGTGACTACGCGCCGTGTGAGTCCGACACGGACTGCGACACGGGCCGCTGCGTCCGGCAGGGCGACGCCGACTCGGGCGACTGCATGGCGGGCGTCTCAGGCTCGACGTGCCTCGACGACGCCGATTGCCTCATGAACGGTCAGTGTGTCGCGATCGCTTCGAACGGCGAGCGGGCGTGCGCCGACGGAGCGCGAGGTGCGACCTGCAACCTGCAAGCCGAGTGCGACGAGGACCTGCGCTGCATGCTGTCGGCGGGCTCGTTCATCGGCCGCTGCAGCGACGGCGCGCTCGGCGAGACGTGTCGCCTCGGCAGCGATTGCGACAGCGGCATTTGCAGTAAGCCGTACGGCGAAGCGAGCGAGGGCACCTGCACCGACGGCAGCGCAGGCAGCGCATGCGCCTTAGTGGAGCACTGCGCTTCTGGGCTCGACTGCGCTCGGGGCGACTTCGGCGGCCACTGCACCTCGGGCGCGATCGGCGAGCCGTGCGCGAGCAGCGATGATTGCGACAGCGGCACCTGCGCGTCGGGCACGTTCGAGAGCTTCTGCACCGAGGGCAAGCTCGGTCAGCCATGCGGCGACAACACGCAATGCGAACAAGGCCACTGCGTGCGCAGCTTCGTCTCCGAAGGCCCCTCGAACCGGTGCAGCGACGGCGCGGTCGATAAACCGTGCGACAGCGAAGACGACGGCGACTGTGCCGAGGGCCGCTGCACGAAGGACGACGTCGGCGCGGGCTGGACGTGCAGCGCGGGCGGCATCGGCGATCGCTGCAACAAGGACGGTCACTGCGTCGAAGGCGAGTGCGCGCTGAGCGGCGTCAACGGCGGCTACTGCACCGACGGCGCGGTCGGCTCGGCTTGCGTCGCGGACGCGCAATGCCAGTCGACCCGCTGCGCGATCCGACTCGGCGATGAGGACGGCACCTGCACCGACGGCCTCGATACGTCGGTCTGCTATGAGGACACCGACTGCGAGTCCGAGCGCTGCGCGACCGACACAGGCGGTAGCGCCGGCGCGTGCACGAATGGCGCCGTCATGTCGCGGTGCGTCGACGACATGGATTGCGTCTCGATGCTGTGCGCGTTCAGCGCGGGCAATGGCTACGGTGCGTGCACCGATGGTCAGCTCACGAGCAGCTGCAGCGAAACCAGCGACTGCCTCGAAGGCATCTGCGCGTACTCGCCAGGCCTCGGTCGGGGTGAGTGCACCGACGGCGAGCTCGGATCGTTCTGCGTCTCGGGCGCAGAGTGCGCTTCGATGCATTGCTACACCGCCGGCAACAGCGCAGGCACCTGCATCAGCGGCGAAGCCGGTCAGGAGTGTTGGAGCGCCGGCGATTGCGAGTCGGGCGTATGTACCCAGCACGTTTGCGAGTGAGCCGCGCGCGCTTCCCATAAGCGCCAGCGATCTTCGCCACTTGCGGCCGCCTTCGCGCTTCGCCTCGCACAGGCCTAGACTGGCTTTCCTGCGCGGGCTTGGGGAAGCCGCGCTGCACGGGAGGGCTCTGCCATGTTCGTCTCGCAAACCGTCATGGGGTACTTGGAGCGTTCAGGTGTCGACTTCGATCTCGTCGTGCATCCGCACAGCGCGACGTCGTTGCAAACCGCGCGCGTCGCGCGCATCGAGCCCGAGCAGCTCGCGAAGGCCGTGCTGTTGTCGGACGAAGCGGAGTACTGGTTGGCGGTGATCCCCGCTTCGGGGCGCGTCAATCGATGGGCGCTCGAGAGCCTCGTCGACGCCGACGCGCTCTCGCTCGCCGCGGAGGAAGACATGCCGACCGTGTTTCGCGACTGCGAGCGCGGCGCGCTGCCGATCGTCGGGCCTGCGTTCGGCGTGCGCACCGCGTATGACGACGCGCTGCTCGAGTCGGAAGACGTGTACTTCGAGGCCGGCGATCACGAGCACTTGGTGCACATGAAGCGCGAGCAGTTCCAGCGCTTGATGGCGGGCCACCCGCACGGGGCGATCAGCCACCGCTCGCACGCGCACCTGCACTCTCGCTCGCCGGCAGGCGCGTATTGAGCGCTGGGCTCGCGCGCGACGCTCTTACTTGTCGCGCTCGAGCCAGAAGAAGAAGTCGACCGGCCGGCCCTTGATGTCGGCGAGCCCGATCACGAGGTCGGGCGTGACCTTGCGGAAGTAGTCCATCATCGGCTGCTTGTCGTAGATGAGCGCGGCTTGAACCTTGCCGCCGAAGGCCATCTCGCGCAGCTGCGCGTCGCCCCAGTCGGGCCACGCGTAGACGGAGCCGTCTTCCTTCTTGCAGAGCATCGGGTCGACGTGCGCGCGCGACACGAAGCGCTTGCCGTACCAGTTGATGGGGTTGGGCTCTTTGCCGCCGTCGAACTTGCCGCCGTGCCACTGCCCGATCATCCCGCTTTCCGTCGCCGGCTCGAGCTGATCGAACAGCGGCATGAGGGTCTCGGCGGGGCAGGCTTCGCCGCTTCGAATGATGCTCAGTAGGGTGCTCTCGGCGCTCATAAACGATTCCCTTTCCTTCGCCCCCTGTTAAAGCAGGGCGCCCAAGGAATCGTTTGCGAAGTGTTGGCGCGACCGCCGCTGCTCAATTGGAGCGCGTCGCGGGATAGTCGTAGTGGCGTTGGGCCCACTCGAAGGTCCACACGATCGGCTCGACGTACACGTTGGGATCGGCGCCCAGCACCATCCCGCTTCGCACCTTCGCCATCGCCGCGAGGAACAGCCGGCGGTCCCCTTCTTGAATCGGTCGCAGCTCGCTCGACGGTGGATACAGCTCGCGCACCCGCGCGACGGTCGCGGCGTCGTCGAGCCACGCGTCGGCGTGGCTCAAGCTGCCGTCCTCGAGCCAATCGCGCAGGTCGTTGGTGCCGCGGTTGAGCCCGTCGATGTGGCAGCCGATGCACGAGCCGCCTTCGTTTAGGCGCAGGTCAGGCGTCGCGAAGCCGGGCCGGGCGTTGATCGTCTCGTCGTCTGTCATGCGCAAGATGCGCGGGTCGCGCACGATGTTGACGAAGGCATCGACCCTGCGCTGGTTGAAGCCGCCAAACAGCGCGTAGCCCTGAAGGCCGTTCGGCAAGTTCCAGATCGATTCTTCGGCCGACTGCTGCAGGCCGTCTTGGCCGGTGTAGTAGCGACAGTTGTAATACTGGTCGGCGCCGCCGTAGTTGGGTTGCGGGTCGCACTGCTCGGTGAGCGCCGCGTCGCCATCGATGTCGGTCTTGAGCGGCTGCGCGAGCGTTGCGATGAACGAATACGGTTCGTCGCCGCCGAAGCCGCCGCCGCCGAAGGCCGAGATGAACTTCGGGATCGGGTTCGCCCAAAATGGAAAGCGCTTCTTGTCCGGCTGTGCCTCGTCCTCCTGGCCGGTGAACACGTCGAACGTCTTCCAGTAGAAGCCGCCGGCCGTGCGCGCGCGGTAGTAGAGCCGCGAGTCGACGGTGATCGCCTGCTGCGTCACGACGTATTGATAGGAGTCCATGCCGTTGTCGCGCACGACGCCCAGCTCGTCTTCGAGCTCCGTCGCGTAGAACGGGATGACCATGATCGCGTTGTAAACGTCGGGTCGAGTCAGCGTGTACACCAGCTGGCTCGCCTCGATGTACTCGGGCTTGAAGCCGTCGATGTTGGCGGGGATGGTACCGCTCGAAACGGCGCCCTCGACGTTGCCCGCGAGCACGCGGCGCCAGATCATCTGCGCGAAGGCCGGGTCTTCGCTCGCCGTATCGGTGAAGCCGTAGCGTTGCTGCAAGACGCTGCTGTCGACGGGGTTGCCCTCGGCATCCGTCTTGTTGCTGCCGAAGAACAGATCGTCGTCGGAGCCGCCGAAGAACAGCTTCTGGACGCCCTTGTTGTGGCCCCAGTACGCGCGCGTATCGAAGCGGTACACGAGGCCCTTCGCGTTGATGTCGACGGGGTTCACGATCTCGGGCGCCCAGCGCGCTGTCGAGTTGAGCACCTTCGAGATCGCGGCGCGCGCGACGTTCAGCTCATCGGCGCTCACGCCGGCGTTGTGCAGCTCGTGCAGCGACACATGCTTGATGTACTCGGCGTCGGCGGGCGCGAGCGTCGCTTTGTCGTCGGCGATCCACTGCAGCACTTCCGCTTCGCTCACGCTCTCACCTTGCGGCACCATGCGCGGCGTCTCGGGCAAGAGCGGGGTGACCTGCGCGGCCCACGCTTGCACCGCGCTCTGCATCATCATCGCAGCCTCGCGGCAGTCGCTTCCGAAGCAGTTGTGCCTATCGATGGCCATGCGCACGACGAGCTTCGAGTCCGCCGGCTGCTTGAAGTTGACGCGCGTCAGCGCGTATTCGTGCGCGAGCGCCGGATCGACGTCGGCGTGGATGGGAGCTTGACCGCGCGTGTCGGTGCTGTGGCACGGCGAGCAGCTCTCGCGCAGCAGCGGATACAGCGTCGACTTGAACGCTTCGAGCGAGACGTTGCGATCGAACAGCCCGGCTGGATGACAGACCTGCTCGACGTTCAAGCCGCCGTACCCGTCCGAGAGCTCGCTGTAGCCGAGCGCGCAGCTGTCCTCGGGCACGCTGCTCGATCCGCCCGTGCCACCGCTGCCCTCGGGTGGCGCGATCATTCCGCCCGCGCCGCCGCTCTCGCCCGCCACCGGCTGACCTGCGATGCCGCCCGTGCCGCCGCCGCTCGGCGTCGCAGCGCTGCCTCCCGCGCCACCGGCTCCTGAAGTCGGCTGCTTCATGTCGCCGCTACCGCTGCACGCCGTGCAGAGCACGAGCGCCGGCATGAGCCCGCGCAACGCTGCGCGATGAACCCGAATGCTATGGGGCATGCGATCTCCTCCAACCACCCGCGCTGCCTGCGAATGCGCAGCAAACCCCGGATCGATCCACCAAATCGTCCAGCGCGCCGCGAAGGCGCAACGACGGACAACGTCTCGCGCACGACGCGCGAGGCGTAGATCTCGAAGCAACCGCGCGACCCGAGGCGCGCTCAGCTGCGCGCGGAGATCGGCGCCGCCTTGTAGCGACCCCAAGCGATGAATACCGCGACAGCGCCCAAGCCCGTGTTGAACGGCAGCGCGGAGAGCTCGCCGCGCATGACGTGGAAGATCGCCGCGAGCGTCATGATCACGACGAGCCCCGCCGCCGCGAGCGGCGTGAGCCAGGGCTTGATGCGTGTCAGCGACGGCAGCAACAGGCCGATCGCGGCCGACAGCTCGGCCACGCCGATGAAGCGCACGAGCGCTTCGGGGATGTCGCCCGCCCAGACCATCTTCGGCGCGAGCTCGGCGATCGGCGCGGTGCTCTTCATGACGCCAGCCATACCGAACATGACTGCGAGCACGACCTGTGCGACCCAAAGCGAAGCGTTCAGGGCGCGCGATGGCGCTGACATGCTGGTCATGCGCAGCGAAGTACCACGGAAGCGCGCGCTCAGTCGTCCAGCGCGCCGGCGGAACGGTTGGCGGTTGGGCGCGCTAGTCCAGCGCGTACGTCGCGTCGCACGAGTAGGCGAGCAGGCGGTTGCACTCGATGTCGCCGACGATGCCGTTGCACGCGCTCTCGGCATCGAACGACGTGAGCTGGCGGCGCAGCGACGAGAGGATGTGCGACGTCAGATCATGTCGGCCGTCGCAGCGCGGCTCCATGCAGCGAATCTCGAACGTCGCGGGCGCCGAGCTGATCACTACGACCTTCGAGTACGACATGCCCGTGGTCTGGCCATCGGCGCGCCGCTCGTCGAAGCGAATGCGCAGCGAACGCAGCGTGCGGATCTCGTCGGCGAGACGAATGGCGGCGTCGTCCCGACGGCGTTGCTCAACGGTGGCATCGATGCGCGCTTGATCGCGGCGGGGCGGCCTCATCTCGTAAACCTACTTCTTCCCCTGCACGACCGTCGTTGGAGCTTGGCGGTCCTGCTTGGTCTTGGCTTTGTTCGCGCTGTCTTGCTTGACCGCGTCCTTCTGTTTCTGATCGCGCGATTTCGACTTGGGTGATTTGTCGCCCATGTGTCCCCCAGATGCTTCGCGAGCCCGACAGACGGATCACTGAGCGCGCTCGAATTCGCTCAATGGCAGCGCGCGATGAATCGCGCGCAAGACACCGGTCATGTGCTCATGGATCGGTGTTTGCCGCAAGGACGACATCAGCGCGCAACGCGCCGCGTTCCCTTGCTAATTGCACTTGTGCCACCCATCCTGCCGCGGCGCGTCGGCGAGACGTGAATCGCAGCCATGCGGCGCCTGCGCATCGATCATACGACCGAGTACGCGTTTGGCTCGCAGGTCACGCTGCTGCCTCATCGCCTCATGCTGCGGCCGCGCGGCAGTCACGTGCTGCGCATCGCCTCATCGGAGCTCGAGATCACGCCGCCCGCGGTCTTGCACTGGCAGCGCGACGCGCTCGACAACTCCGTCGCCATCGCTTCATTCCTGCAGCCGACCATGCACCTGAGCATCGTCAGCTCGGTCACGATCGAGCATTACGAGGAAGCGCCGCTCGACTTCATGGTCGACGACCACGCGGTGGCTTACCCGTTTCAGTACTTGGCGGAGGAGGCGAGCTTGCTCGCGCCGTTTCGCGAGCGCATCTGGCCGGACGACGACGGCGCGGTCGAGGCCTTTCTGCTCGCGCTCGGCGCACAAGCCCGACCACTGCAGACCTTCACGCTGCTCGACCGGATGAACCGCGCGATCCAAGCGCGCTTTCGCTATCAGGCGCGCGAAGAGGCCGGCGTGCAGACGCCGACCCAGACGCTCGCGCGTAGCGCCGGCTCGTGCCGCGACTTTGCGGCGCTGTTCATGGAGGCGTGCCGCGCGCTCGGCCTCGCCAGTCGCTTCGTAAGCGGCTACTTGCACGGCCCGCTCAGCGAGCTGGGCAACGGCGCGACGCACGCGTGGTGCGAAGCGTACCTGCCCGGCCCCGGCTGGAAGGGCTTCGACCCGAGCTGCGGCACGGTGACCGGCGACAGCCACATCGCCGTCGCCGTCGCGCACCATCCCGAGCGCATCCCGCCCGTCGCAGGCAGCTTCCGCAGCGCAGCGACCGAGCGGCCCACGATGCGCGTCGCGGTGCGCGTTCAAGACCTCGGCGGCTGAAGGCGTTTTACTCGGCTTTGCCGAGCAGCGCGCTCAGCTCGGCAAGCACGCGGTTCTCGTCCTCGGCGATCTCCGTGTCGGCCAGAACGAGCTGCTCGGCCGCTTGGATCACCTCGTCGCGGCGTTCGCGCAGGATGCTCATGTTCGGCGCGGGAAGCGGCGTGCCGCCGTCGAGACAGGCGCTCACGAGCTCGATCTGCTCCGCGCTCAGCGCGAGCCGCTCCGCGAGCCCGAGCAAGACGCGGCGCTCTTCAGGAGCGACCTCGTCGTCGGCCCACACGATTTGGATCAAGAGCTTCATCAGCTCCCAACGAAATACGGCTTTGTCTTGCGTCATGGGTTCTCCGGCGGCGAGCAGCGTCCGTGCGTCAGCCCACGGCGTTGCGCAGCGCCGCGCTCGCCTCGCGCAACGCCGCGCGCCCGACATCGAGGTACGGGTACATGCTGACGAAGGCGTGGATCGCTCCGTCGTAGCGCGTGAGCGTGCACGGCACGCCCGCCGCGACAAGGGCGCGCGCGTACGCTTCGCCCTCGTCGCGCAGCGGATCGTACTCGGCGGTGATCACCAGCGCGGGCGGCAAGCCTTGCAGCTCCGCGCACGCGAGCGGCGATGCGCGCGGGTCGTCTCGATCCTCGAGGCAGGACAAGTAGTGATCGCGAAACCACGCCATCGCGCTGCGGGTCAGGTAGTAGCCCTCGGCGTTCTCGAGATACGAAGGAGTGTCGATCGAACGCAAGTCCGCGACGGGATAGATGAGGAGCTGGAACGCGAGCGCAGGGCCGGCGTGTCTCGCGAGCATCGCGACCGCGGTGGCGAGCGTGGCGCCGGCGCTGTCACCGCCGACCGCGATGCGCTCAGGGTCGATCGCCAGCTCGCGCGCGTTGTCGTGGACGAAGCGCGTGGCGGCCAGCGCGTCGTCGACGGCGCTCGGAAACTTGTGCTCGGGCGCGAGCCGATACTCGACCGAGATCACCGCACAGCCGCTGTCGACCGCGAGCTGCCGGCACACTGCGTCGTGGCTCTCGATCGAGCCGAGCACGAAGCCGCCGCCATGAAAGTAGACGAGCGCGCCGAGCGGGCCGAGCGTGCCCGGCGCGCGGTAGACGCGCAGCGCGACGTCGCCTGCGGCTCCGGGCATGCGGTGATCGCGCACATCGGCGGTGGGGCCGGGCGGGAGCTTTTGTCGTTCGCGCAGCGCGCGCGCGTCCGCGACCTCCATCACGCTCAGGTCGGGGCTACCTAGCTGCTTGATCAAATCGAGCAGGGTTTTGCACTGCGGATCGAGCGGCATTGCACGTTCATACCATCGGTTGCGCGCGCTGCGGTGGGCCTTGGTCGCGGGCGCACCGTTCGGCGTATGCTGCGTTGCGGTCGGTGGTCAGGACTTGATCTGCGTGGTGTTGCCGGACGATACGATCGAGTGCCTCGGCGAGGACTTCGATACGGCGCCGGCGTTCAATCCTTCCGGCAGCTACGCGCAGGTCGCGGCTGGTATCCAGTACGCGTGCGCGCTCACGACCACGGGTGAAGTCGAGTGCGCGGGCGTGGCTCTCCTCGGCTCGCTCGATGTGCCACCGGCCGCCGCTTGCCCGGAAGCGGGCGGCGCGGATGCTGACGGCGACGCGATCGTCGACATCTGCGACGTTTGCCCGCACTCGCCGGACCGCGCGCAGCTCGACAGCGATCGCGACAACGTGGGCGACGCCTGCGATAGGATCGACATGAGCTTCGCGGCGAAGACGACGCCGTTCTCGAGCGTGGGCAAGAGCGCGCTCGGCGACTTCGATGGCGATGGCGACGATGACTACGTGCTGTCGTCGCAATTCGGTGATGGCCTCGCGATCGAGGAGAACACCACTTCGCCACCTGCGGCGGCAGCATGCTGTTGCTGTACCGCAACGACGGTGCAGGTGGCTTCGCGCGCCACGTGATCGATCGCAGCGCAGGCGTGTGCTCGCACTTGTCAGCCGGCGACCTCGACGCGCAAGGCGGCTTTGACCTGCTCGCCACCAACGACAACGGTGAGGCGTACCGGAGCTGGCTCAGCGGACAGTGAAGGACGCTGCGTAGCGCGGGGTGTTGCGCACGAACCCGCGAATGCTCGGGTCACTGTCTAAGGGGTTTCTTCTGCGCTCGCGCTCGCCCTATCGTCCCCGCACGTCGTGGGAGGAATGGGAATGCGAAATGTAAGCGTGTTGTGTCTCGTGATCGGTGTTGGGCTCGTGCTGGGCGGCTGTGGTGACGATGAGCCCGCCGGTGGCAGCGATGCCGGCGGTCAGGGCGGTGGCGGTGGCAGCGGCGGCTCGAGCGGGAGCGACGGCAGCACGAGCGACCCGGGCTTGCCCGACGACACCGCGGGCAAGGCCTGCACGGACGCCGCGGAGTGCGGCGGCGGCACGTGCGCGACGACGGTCTTGGGCACGATGATCGGCGGCGACCCGCTGCCTGCGCCCGGCGGCTACTGCACCGCGACGTGCACGAGCAACACCGACTGCGGCGCGGGCGGCGCGTGCATCGGCGCCGTGATGGGCTTCGCGGAAGGCACGTGCATGGCGACGTGCAGCGGCGACGATTGCCGCGACGGCTACATCTGTGGCGGCGGCATCATGATCCTCGGCGTGACGATCCCGGACACGTGCCGGCCAAGGCCTGCGACCGATCAGCTCGACGACGACGTCGCCGGCAAGATGTGCATGGAAGACGACGAGTGCGCAGGCGGCTCGTGCTTGCTCGAGCGGCCCACGATCGGCGGCGCCGTGGCGATTCCCGGCGGCTATTGCAGCGGCGCGTGCCTCGAGGACGCGCACTGCGGCGCGGGCGGCGTGTGCGTGGACTCGCTGCTCGGCGGCGCCGGCAGCTGCTACGAGGCGTGCGCGAGCGACCCCGACTGCACGCGCGAAGGCTTCCGCTGCAGGCCGCTGCTCGGCGACGTGCGCGGCTGCAACCCCGCAGCCGACCCGCTGCCGGACAACACGGCGGGTGATGCGTGCGCGAGCGACACCGATTGCGGTGGCGCCATGGGCACGTGCAGGAGCGCGCTGCCAGAAACGGGTCTCGAGGGTCTGGCCGGCGCGACGCGCGCGGCACCCGGCGGCTATTGCTCGCAGTCATGCCTCGAAGACCTCGACTGCGGCGCAGGCGGCATTTGCGTCGTCGGCACGTGCTTCGCGCCTTGCAGCGTGCCCACCGATTGCCGCGACGGCTACACCTGCGAGGAACGCGCGTCAGGCGCAGTCGATCCCGACGCCGGCTTGCTCTCGGTCAGCGTCTGCGCGCCCGAGCCGAGCGACGACAACGACGGCGGCATGTAGATAAGGCACGACCCGCGCGGCGTGCGGCGAGCACGCGCGCGGGTCAGTCGTCCGTTCTGCGTACTCGAACGCGATGGAGCACGGTCTCAAAGCGCGACGTAGAACGATGCGCGCAAGATCAGCGTGGTGGTCGCGTAGCTCACCTCTTCCCGATCGCGCTCGATCGGGTTCGAGTTGGTCGCGGTGTAGCGCCAGCCGTGGTGGAGCCAGTGCCGGCTTAGGCCCAGCTCGCCACGCACGCCGAAGCGCGCGTGCAGCGCGACCGACGCTCCAACGAAGAAGCCGAGGTTGAAGCCAGAGCCCGTCGCAGCCTCTTCACGGAAGGTCTCGTGCTCGATGTCGGCGTCGATGAAGCTCGCAGAGACGCCGAACGGAAGCGTGGCGATGATGAGGACGCGCCGGCCGAGCGGCAGCTGCAAGCGCGGCAGGAGCGCGAAGTCGAGCGCCTGATAGCGCGGGTAGCCGAGCTCGAAGTCTTGCCGCGACGCCCAGTCGCGAAACTGCGCTTCGATGCCGAGCGCCGCGTAGCGCATGAGCGGCTGCATGAACGAGAGCCCGACGGTGAGGGTGCCTTCGTTCTTGAGCCCGACCTGATCGTCGTTGAGCAGGCCGAGGCCGGTCGCGGGTTGCTCGTGGCTCACGCCGTCCGTCGTGCGGTCGACGGCCAGCATGGTCCCGATGCCGAGCGTGAACGCGAGCGTCGGGCGCTGCGCGTGCTCGAGCGGATCGTCGTCGGCGGACGCGACGCCCCGACCGAACAGGAGCACGAGCGCTGCAAGCGCGAGCGTCTTCACGGCGCCTCGCGCGTCGGCGCTGGGGTCTGTGCGATCCACACGCCTGGGTTGGCGAACGAGCGCAGGTCCGAGCTCGGACCCTCGAGCGCGAGGCTGTTGAACTGCGGCTCGTGGTCGTGAAACGGCACCGCCTCGGCGGTGATGATGAGGTCACCCAAGGCCTGCGCGCTGATCCAGTACGCCGTGCAGGTCTGCGTCGAGCCCTCGAGCGGGCCGAGCTCCATGTGCTCGGCCGGCTCGATCGTCTCCGTCTGCGCCGGACCGAAGTCGGACGCGAGCGGAGCTTCATCCCTGAGCTGCGGCGCGCTCACGCTCGCGTCTTCGCCCCTGCAAAGGACCGTGCCGAGGTAACGCCGCGCGGTCACCGTGACCGGCGCGTGCGAGAGGTTCACGACCAACGGCAGCCTGGGCGCGATCTCGGACGGCCCCGTCGTCGCAAGGCAGGCGAGGCTGGCGAGCGCGATGCCCGCGCGGTGCACGAGCGGCGTGCCGAGGCGCAGCGGCGCACGCGCGACGCTCGGCGCGGGCGTCATCACCCGCCACGTCAGCGGCAAGATCGCGAGCGCGAGCAGGTCCGTGAGGTCGGGCCACATCCGCAAGCGATGGCCGCCGATCGCGAGCTGCCCGACCGCGGCCGCCCACGTCGGGAACAGCTCGAAGCACGCAAAGACGAGCGCGACCGCCGCGATGCACGCGAGCCGGCTGCGCGGACTGCGGGCTTGCACGAGCATCGCGAGCAGCACCGGCGCGACGATCAACCCAGCAAAGTCGCTCAGCTTGCCGGTCAACCAGCCGGGCGCGAGCTGGCTGTGCTTGAGCCAGTGATCGTTGGCGACGAGCAAAACGAGCGCGACCCAGAATACCCACCGCGATCCATCTCGCCGTCGATCGAGCGTGCTCGCCTTCATCGTGTTCCGCCGAGCATACGCGCAGACGGCGCTGCGGGCCGCTCACAACGCTCTCGTCCGTACTCGGCAAGACCGGCCGCCCAAACGGTGACGCGGTCGCCGTGTGGTGCAGACCTTGCGCGAGGGCCGGTTGCGCCGACACTAAGACGATGCGCCCGGCGCTCCAGCACCTGCGCGAAGCGCTGCTCTCGATCTACCTCTACAACGAGCACCGCGGCTACACACAGCTCGAGGCGCTCGAGGCCGCGTTGCGCCGGCAAAGACCCGAGGAGGAGGCGCTCGCGGCCTTCGTGCACGCGCACGCCGGTGACGAGCGGCGGCACTACAAGATGTTCCGCGCGTGGTTCGTGCGGCGCGGCGTGATGCCGCTGCGCGTAGGCGCGTCGAGCGGCTACATCGATCGCTTGGTGCGCAGCGTGACGGGCCAGTCGATCGATGCGATCGACCTCGACGCGGCGGTGCGCGATCAGGACGCGCTCGAGCGCCTGCTGCGCTTGATCGTGCTGACCGAGCGTCGCGGTCTGACGCAAGTGCACGCGCTGCTCGGGGCGCAGCGGCTCCTGCTCGACCGCGAGCTGCGCGCGATGTTCGAGGTGGTCGCGCGCGACGAGCCCTCGCACTTCGAGCCCTACGCCGCCTGGCTCGCCGCGCGCGGGCGCGCTGCATCGAGCTTTCGCGAGACAGCGGCCGACGCGCTCACCCACTGCGCGATCGTCGCGTGGAAGCTGCCGGTGCTCGTCTGCGACACGAACCCCAAGCGCATCGCTGCTTTCCCTGCGTGAGCCCGATGCAAACCCTCCTGCTCGATAGCCACTCGCTCTTGTTTCGCGCGTTCCACGCGTTGCCGCCGATGAGCACCACGCAGGGCGAGCCGACCAACGCGCTGTACGGCTTCTGCGTCCTGCTGCTGAAGCTCTTGCGCGAGGAGCGCCCGTGCGAGGTGGCGATCGCGCGCGACTTACCCGGTAAGACGCTGCGGCACGAACGCTACGCGGCGTACAAAGCGGGCCGCCCGCAGACCTCGCCGCTCTTGGTGCGCCAGCTCGAGCTGTTCGAAGAGCTGGTCGAAGCGCTCGGCTTTCCGCTGGTCGCGCTCGCCGGCTACGAGGCCGACGATGTCCTTGCGACGCTGGCGACACGGCAGGCCGCGCGCGGACGCGACGCGTTGGTCGTCAGCGGCGATCGCGATCTATTGCAGCTCGTCGACGAGCGCTGCCGCGTGCTGTTCGTCGGTCAGCGAGGTAAGCCGCCGCTTCGCTACGACCAAGCCGCGGTGCAGGCGCGCTTTGGTATCCCAGCCGAGCGCTTGCCCGGCTACGTCGCGCTGGTCGGTGACAGCGCGGACAACATCCCGAAGGTGAAGGGCATCGGCGCTGCAAAAGCGAGCGCGCTCATGCAACAGAGCGCCACGCTGGCGGCGCTGCTCGATGACTTGGCTGTGATCGACGAGCCGCGCCTGCGCACGCTCTTGGCTGCGCACGAAGCGCAGCTGCGTCAGAGCGAGCAGCTGGTGCGCTTGCACCGCGATCTCCCGCTGCCCAACGTCGAGCCGCGCGCGCTCGACGCAGAAGCCTGCGCGCGCACCGCAGTGCTCCTCGAAAAGTGGGAGTGCAGGAGCCTCTTGCCGCGCCTGAACGCGCTCATCGGCACAGCGCCCGCGTGATGTCCTAGGCTCGACTCACATCGGCCCTTCGGGCTCGGGCGGGTCGCACGAGAGCGTCAGCTCGATGCCCGAGACCTTCGGGCTCTTGGCCTCGGAGTTGGCGCATTTGTCGCTGACGCCCGGGTCCATGTAGAGCTCGATGAGCAGCTCCACGTACTTGCCTTGGCCGGCGCCGCCGATGCCCAGCACCGGCGTGAGCGGGACATCGCTCACCATCGAAGGTGCGCCTGCAAGCGGTTGCCACGATGCGCTTTCGAGCGCGTCGAGCGTCTCCGCGGCGCGCGCTTGGAACACGACGCGCGTGCCGACCGGCGTCTCGGCCTCGAAGCTGAAGTCCTGCCAGTGCGTCGGACCGTTGTCGCAGCCTTCGAAGACCTGACGGTACGTGCCGGGCTCGTCGGTCGCAGCCAAGCGTTGCTGCACGCCGGTCATGTCCGAGTAGGTGTACGGGCTGAGGAAGCCGGTGACGGGATCCGGTTGCACGACCGCATCGTTCAAGCCCGCGCCCGGCTGGATGATGCGGACGTTCTGGCCCCCGCCAATGCCCCAGATCTTGCCGTCGATGTCGACCGCTACGCCCTGCGCGTACTCCGGCATCATCACGTTCACGGTCTGCGTCAGGTCGTCGGCGTTGACGCGCACGATGTTCGTGCCCGCGCCCCACACCCAGCCGTTGGCGTCGGCCGCGATGCCCGCGACGAAGCTGTCGCCCATGGGATTGGTCGCGATCATCGCGAGGCGCTGGTCCGCGGGCGCGAGCGGGTCGTAGCGCTTGATCTGACTGCCGAGCCACACGCGCTGCTTGCAGTCGACGGTGATGCCGTAGGTGTCGGTCGGCTCGAGCACGATGTCGCCCTTGACCGCGCCGTCGCAAGTCGCAGGGCACGCCGTCGTGCTGCACGTCGTGCTGCACGGCGTGACGTCGCAGCTGGCGTCGTCCACGCACAGCGTCGTGTCGATGAACGCGAGCGAGCCCATCCAGTACGCGCCGCCGGTCAGCCACAAGATGCCGCGTCCGTCGAGCGCGAAGCCGTACGCGCCGCGCGGCATCGTCGTCGAGAGCAGCGTTTCACCTGTATCGCCGTCGAGCTTGTGCGCGGTCGGCGTGCCCAAGCCCGCGCCCGTGCCCGAGTTGTCCACCGTCGACAGGCCGATCCAAACGTAGTGCTCGGCCGGCGTGATCTCGATGATCGGCGGGCCGTCGGGCTGCTCGGTGATCTCGGAGCGCGCCGGGATGTCTTGCGCTGCGACCGCGCGGATCTCTTGATCGAACTGGCGGTACCACAAGACGCAGTCGTCCTCGCCGAACGGCAGCACATCACCGGGGCCGGTCGAGGTCGTGATCATGCCGTCGCCGTTGGTGTCCGGGCAGTCCGCGCCGCGCGTCGAGATCTTCGTGATGCCCTTGCCCGCACGGCTCGCGACATACGCATCGCCTGTCATCGAGAGCGAGGTGCGCGACGGATCCATCGAACCGACCGCGTAGCGCGCCACGATCTGCTCGGTGCGCGTATCGACCTTCGAGATCGAGGGCGGCGTGCCCTGCGTGTCCGAGATCCAGATGTAGCTCGAGCTCTCGCTCGAGCCGTGCGCGACGATCAGCGCGCCTTCGTCATCGAGCTCGACGCCGTCGCTCGGATTGGCTTCGGGATCGAAGGGTTCGCCGTCTTGGCCGACGGCGTGTCCCTCGCAGCTCGCACCGCAGTCGCCTGCGTCCGTCACGGGCGGCGTAACGGGTGGCATCACCGGCGGTATGACCGGCGGCGTAACGGGTGGCATCACCGGCGGCGTCACGGGCGGCGTCTCGGGCGCCATATAAGGTTTGCGCGTCGGGTCGCTTCCGGAGCAAGCGCCCGCAAACCCTGCGATGCCGAGCAATGCAAGCATGAGGCGCGAGGCAAGCGTGCGTGTGGCCATGGGTGCGAGCATGCCCCGAACACGCCGTTCGATCCCGTCCGCAGCGTCGTAGCGAGGCACCGCTCGCCTAACGGCAGGCGCGCTTTGAAATGTTCGCGTTCGGCTGTCACATCACGCGCCAGCGCCGTCGGCGGCGCTCGACGCGTGGTGGTGCTCGGTGGCTGCGAAGACCTCGTTTCGATGCGCGCGACTAGCTCCTGGCCGGCGGCTTCTTCGCGGAAGTAGCCAATTCGGGTGGCAGAAGCCCGCTCGTCGCGCGTGGGCGGCGTGGATGAGCGCTTCGCTTACCCCAGCGGTTTGATACCTTGGGTGCATGAACGAGGCCGTCACGCTCGGCTCGGTCCTCTTGGTGGACGACGAGCCGGCCCTGCTCACCGCGTACGCGCGGTCCCTCGTCCTGGCCGGCTTCGTCGTCGACAAGGCAAGCGACGGTCGGCAGGCGATCGAGCTGGTGTCACAGAAGCGCTTCGACGCCATCGTCAGCGACATCTCGATGCCGGAGCTGGACGGCATCGAGGTCCTGCGCATGGTGCGCGAGCGCGACTTGGACGTGCCCGTGATCCTCGTGACGGGCGGCGCGAGCCTCGAGACGGCACTGCAAGCGGTCGAGCACGGCGCGCTGCGCTACCTGCAAAAGCCGATCGACGTCGCCACGCTGGTGTCGGTCGTCACGCAAGCGGTGCGCCTGTGCAAGATGGCGCGGCTCAAGCGCGAAGCGGTCGAGCTGCTCGGCGATCCTTCGAAGGGCCTTGGTGATCGCGCGAGCCTCGAGGGCGCGTTCAAGCGCGCGCTCGATGGGCTGTGGATGGCGTATCAGCCGATCGTCCAGTACTCGCAGAGGCGCATCATCGCGTACGAAGCGTTGATGCGCTCGAGCGAGGTCGCGCTGCCGCACCCAGGCGCGATGATCGAGGCCGCGCAGCGCCTCGACATGTTGCCGAGCCTTGGCCGCGCGGTGCGCCAGCACATCGCGGGCACGCTCGCCAAGATGCCGATCGCACAGGTCTTCGTGAACCTGCACCCGAGCGACCTGCTCGACGACGACCTCTACACCAAGAGCGCGCCGCTGACGCGCATCGCGAGCAAGGTGGTGCTCGAGATCACCGAGCGCGCTTCACTCGACGACATCCCCGACGTGCAAGCGCGCATCGCGAAGCTGAGGCAGCTGGGCTTTCGCATCGCGATCGACGACGTGGGCGCGGGCTACGCGGGGCTCACCGCGATCGCGCAGCTCGAGCCCGAGGTGATGAAGATCGACATGAGCCTCGTACGCGACGTCGACGTGAGCGCGACCAAGCAAAAGCTGATCGGTGCCATGGCCGGGCTGTGCGCCGAGATGAGCGTGATGGTCATCGCCGAAGGCATCGAGACCAAGACCGAGCGCGACGCGATTCGAAGGCTCGGCTGCGACGTGATGCAGGGCTACTTGTTCGGGCGGCCGGACAGGCCGTTTCCGGAAGCGGTGTTCTGAGCGGCTGAGCCCACGAAACGACTCGGCCGAACCATGAAGCTCAAGATCATGGCGGACTACTCCGCTCATGCCACGTGGCTCGAGGAGGGCGCGGAATACAACGTCGATCCGAGCACTCTCGGCTTGAGCGCGCAGCTCCAAGCAGACCTTGCTGCGTGGTCGGAAGACTATACGGCGACGCTAAACCAGGGCGATCCGGCCAGCTCCGGCTTTCCGAATGCGACGGCAGAACGGTTGTGGATTGAGCGTGGTCGCGTGCTAGCTCGGCGAGTTGCCGAAGAGCTTGGGCCCAGCGCTGAGGTTCGGTACCACGAATAGCATGCAGCGACGCACGCGCTGCTCAACGCCGCCGCCCTACGGCTGCGCTTTCGCGAGTCGGCCGAGCCAGTAGCCCGGGCGGCGATGTTGGTGAGCCACCGCGACGATCAAGAGATCATCCTCAACCACGAGGGTCACCAGGTCGTAAGGAAAGCGCTCAAGCGAAAACCGCCGCATCACGATGCCCATTCGAGTGAGGCGCTTGCTGTCTACGGGTGAGCCCGATTCTGGAAAGCGCAAAGCGTGCAGCGCGGCGGTTTCGTAGCGCTCGAAGAGCTCGAATCCGAGGCCGTCGCGTTCGCCTTCATAGTGCGCGATAGCGTTCATGAGCTCGGCATCGGCGAGCTTGAGCAGGCGATAGCGCCTGAGCATCAGCGGCCGAACATCGCGCGGACGCGTTGGGCGACGTGCTCTCCATCCACGGACTCGGCCTTGCCGCCAACGATCGCCTCGGCGCGCCGAACCAGCTCGTCATCCCATGCCGCCTGCACGTCCTCGGCAGAGTTTGAACCCAGGCTTTCCTGCAGCTCCGCGACGACAAGAGCGCGCTCATCGGCAGGTAGCGCGAGTGCTTCGTCGATGATCTTGCGCGCCCGTGCGTTCATGTACGCCATTCTAGTCGCCGCATGATGAAGCGCCATAGGGTTGGCGCGAGCAGGGCGCGACCGAGGTCTTTGCTCGCTCGCTCATCTTCACGACAGCGTCGAAGGCAGCGAGCAGCGCACGCGCGTTCCGGCTTGAGCGCCGTCGTTCGCCGCGCCGATCTTCAAGTCGCCGCCGAGTAGCCGCGCGCGCTCGCGCATGCCGACGACGCCCAGGTGGCCGGCCTTTGCCTTCGTGGCGGCCTCCTGCGCCGAGAACCCGCAGCCGTCGTCTTCGATCTCGATCTGCAGCGAGCTCGGGTCCTGCCACACGCGGATCAGCACGTTCTTGGCTTGTGCGTGGCGCATGGTGTTGGTGACGGCCTCTTGCACGACGCGAAAGCAGGCGTGCTCGAGCTCGGGCGCGAAGCGCTGCGTGACGCCGCGCGCGTCGAGCGCGATCGCAAGCCCGCTGTGCCGCACCTGCTGCTCGACGAACGCCGAGAGCGCGGGCTCGAGCCCGAGCTCGTCCAAGAGGCTCGGGCGCAAGTCGAACGACATCTTGCGCACGTGCGTGATGAGCCCGTCGACGAGCTCGAGCAGCTCGCTCGACTGCGCGGTGTCGGGCGCGGAGCTGCCGCGGAACATCAGCTGCAAGCGCAGCTTCAGCACGGTGAGCGTCTGGCCCATTTGGTCGTGAAGCTCGCGCGCGAGCGAGCTGCGCTCTTCTTCTTTTGCAGCTTCGAGCCGGCGGTGGAGCATGCCGAGCTGGTCGTACGCGGTGCGCAGCGCCGCCGCGGAGTCGAGCGCCGCGCGGTAGCCGCGCTCCACTTGCTGCACGATGTGGTGCAACGCGAACGCCAGCAAGATCGAGAGCAAGCCGATCACGCTCGCGACGCGCAGCCAATGACTCAGCAAGAGCGGGTTCGAGTCGTCGAGGCGCAGCTGATGCGCGCCGCTCGAGACAAGCGTGCCGACGATCACGTAGGCGAGCGGCGTCACGGCCATCACGAGGTACGTCGCGCCGCGGCTGAAGAAGATCGCGCACAGTGCGACGCTGATCAGCGCGGCCATGCCGGAGCCGGGCAGAAGGCCCGAGCTGGCGATGGCGACGATGCCGGCGAGCTGGAGCACGGCCAAGAACAACGCTGCACGCACGCGGTAGCCGAGCTGCGGCATGAGTCGCAGGGCGACGACGCCCGCGGCGAGCCCCGCCAGCACCAGCATGTACTCGTCGACGTGATCGCGCCTGCGCGACAGCGCGAGCACGGCGAAGATGATCGGAAAGAGCACGCTCGTGATGCGCAGCGCGGTCTCGAGCACCTGCCGGCGCCACTCGGCGGGTGCGTAGGGCGTGGGATCGCGTTCGGCCATGCAGGTGCGGGCGACTGCGCGCGTGTTCGGCGCGGCGTGGCTCGACGAAGCATATCTGAAGCGCGCCGAACCACGCTTAGATGCGCATGGTAAAGCCTAGGAAGCCGCGCACGTCCTCGCCGCTGCCGAGCAAAGTTCCGAACACGCCGGCGTCGAGCTGGATGTCATCGCCGATGCCGTAGGTGAGGCCGCCGTGCAGCTCGAGGCTCGCTTCGGTGCCGCCCTCGAACGTGAGCGTCGAGGCGACCTCGGCGAAGGCGCCGAGATCACCGACGACGTCATGCCCGACCGTGAGCGTTTGCGTGAGCGTCGCGACATAGTCCGCGCGCGCACCTTCGACGAGGTCGACCTGCTCCATCACGCCGAGCGCGAAGCCGAGCGGCAGCGCGATGCCGAGCGGGACCGCCAGGCCGAATTCGACCTGGCCGATGCCGAGCGCAGCGTTGCTCGCGATCGGCAGCGCGACGAACGGCAGAAGGCCGAGCGCGACGTCGCCCTCGTCGTTGCCGAACAGGTTGATCTTGGCGCGCACGACCGTGTCGCCAAAACCCGTGTGCGTTCGGCTCACGCCGCCGGCCTCTTCGCGCAGGTGCACGAGCGGCGATAGCACGAGCTGCGCGTCGATGCGGTCGGTGACGCCGAAGCGCACGTTCATCGCCATGACGCGCGTCTCGTACAGGCTCACGCCGGCTTCGTGCGTCACGCCGTACGAGATGGGCTCGCTCTCCACTTGAAGGTGCCCGGCGTCAACGGAGTAGGGGCTCTCGGTTTGGTCGGGGCGATCGGTCGAGAGCTCGCGCAGGGGCTTGTCTTCTTCTTGCGCGGCGAGCGGCTGCGCGAGCACGAGCAAGAGCGCGAACGTCGCGAGGCGTTGGACGCGCATGCTCAGAACTTCCTGAAGCTGTGATCGGAGGCGCCGTTGCCGCGGCCGTTGGCTGCCCAAATGCTGGCGCTCGCGCTCATCGATCGCGCCGCGGGGCGCGCCGCGATCGGCGCTTGCTGTGCCTCGTTGCCCAAGCGGAAGAACCCGACTTGCTGCATCAACGCTTCGGACTGCGCGGAGAGCTCTTCGGCCGTCGACGAGAGCTCTTCCGAGGCAGCCGCGTTGCGCTGCGTCACCTGGTCCACTTGGACCATCGCGCTGTTCATCTGGCTGACCGAGCTCGATTGCTCCATCGAGCTCGCCGCGACCTCTTGCACCAGCTCCGCGGTCTTGCGAATCGAGGGCACGAGCTGCGAGAGCTGCTCGCCGGCCTTTTCCGCGACCGACACGCTGCCCGCCGCGACCGTGTTGATCTCCTTGGCGGCCTTCTGGCTGCGCTCCGCCAGCTTGCGCACCTCCGCTGCGACGACCGCGAAGCCGCGACCGTGCTCGCCGGCGCGCGCCGCTTCGATCGCCGCGTTCAGCGCCAAGAGGTTCGTCATGTAGGCGATGTCCTCGATGATCGTCACCTTCTCCGCGATGGTCGTCATCGCCTCGACGGTCGCGACGACGATGCGCGCGCTCTCCTCGGCGTCCTTCGCGCTGCGCTTGGCGATCTCTTCGGTCTGCCGGCTGTTCTCGGCGTTGTTGCTAATCGACGCGTTGAGCTGCTCGAGGCCGGCGGTGGTTTCTTCGACCGACGAGGCCTGCGAGCTGGTGCCTTGCGAGAGCGCTTGCGCGCTTGCAGAGACCTGCGCCGCCGCCGAGCTCACCGCCGAAGCACCGTCGCGCACTTCGCTGATCGTCTGCGTGAGCTTTTGCACCATGCGCGCGAACGACAGCGCTTGAACGTCGTGCTCCGAGCGAGGCGTCACGGTCAGAGTAAAGTCACCTGTCGCGAGCCGCTCGGCGTGGCGCGCCATCGAGCGCGTCGATTCGACGACGTCCTTCAGCGCGCTCAGCATCTCGGCCATCTCGTCGCGGCCGCGGATGTCGAACTGGATCTCGAGATCACCGATCGCGAGCTGCTTGGCGGCGCGCGTCGCGACCGCGAGCGGCAGCGTGATCGAGCGCACCAAGAGCGCGGCGATGATCACGGCGAGCAAGAGGCCGAACGCCAACAGCGCGAACGAGCGGCGCAGCGCCTCGCGGTTGAACGTCTCGGTATCCGTGAGCAGCACGCGAATCCGCGCGCGCTGCGTCGCGTCGAGCGTGCGCAGCGTCTTGCTCGCTGCCGAGAACGCTTGATCCATCTCGGCCATGCGCGTACCGGCGGTGCCCGCAGCGTTGTGCGCCGCCGTGGTGTTGCCCGCGCGGTCGGCCTCGAGCTTGCGCTCGACCGCGTCCATCACGGCTTCGGCCTTCTGCACCATGGCGAGCACGTCGCCGCGGATCGTCTTTTGGCCTTCGCGCAGCTGGTTGTCGCTCGCGATGCGTGCCTTGAGCGCTTGCTCTTGCTGCTCGTACTGCTCGCGGTACGCGCGAAGGTTCGCGCGCTCACCCACAGGGTCCCAAGTCGCCAGCACGTCGTTGCCCGGCGCGTTGAGCTGCAAGAGCAGCGACGCGCTGTCTTGCAGCATCTGCGCCTTCTCGAGCTCCTCGGCGACGAGGTGTTGCTGCCTTCCGATCGTCGAGACCACCGAGTCGACGAAAGCCCACATCACCAGCAGCAAGACGATCGTTGCTGCGGACGCGAGCCAGAGCCTGTGCTTGATGCTGAACCCGTTCATTGTTCGTCTCCTCGTGCGGTCATCCGCGTCCTCGTCGCCGTCAAAATCGCTTGTGGAATGCGCCCGAGCGGCGCCACCACGTCCACTGCGCCGCGCAGCACGGCTTCTTTCGGCATGCCGTAGACGACGCAGCTCGCTTCGTCCTGCGCGATGGTCGGCGCGCCTTGCTTGCGCATCTCGAGCATGCCGTCGGCGCCGTCGTTGCCCATGCCGGTGAGCAAGACGCCCACGGCGTTTGCGCCGACCGCGCTCGCGACCGAGCGAAACAGCACGTCGACGCTCGGGCGGTGGCGGTTAACCGGCGCGCCGCTGCGGACCTGCACGCAATAGCCGCCGGTCGGGCGGCGCAGGACCATCAAGTGATGGTTGCCGGGCGCGATCAGCGCGGTGCCGCTGCGCACGGTGTCGCCGTCGACGGCCTCGCGCACCTCGATGCGGCACATCTCGTTCAAGCGCTGCGCGAAGGCCGCGGTGAAGCCGGCCGGCATGTGCTGCACGATCGCAAGGCCAGGACAATCGAGCGGCAGCGCAGCGAGCACCTTGTGCAGCGCGGCCGTGCCACCCATCGACGCGCCGATCGCGATCACGCGCTCGGACAGAGCCGCCGGGGCGTCGAGCTTTGGCTGCGCGCGCGGCGCGACCGCGAGCGGCGCGAACAGCGCGCGCGGCTCGCTGGCGTCTTCGACCTCGAGCTCCTTGCCCGTCGGGCGCGGCGCGCTTGCTTTGCCGGCAGCACCAGCGTGTGCAGCGGCGCGCACCAGCTCGACCAGCGCGATCGACGACTCGTCCAAGAACTCGCGCAGGCCGAGCTCGGGCTTTTGCACGATGTCGATCGCCCCGTACTCGAGCGCGCGCACCGCGGCGTGCGTGTTCGCGCCCGAGAACGCCGAGCAGATCACGACCGGTATCGCGTAGGCGCGGATGCGGCGCAGGAACGTGAGCCCATCCATGCGCGGCATTTGCAGGTCGAGCAGGATCACGTCCGGCAGCGCCTCGCGCATCTTGCGCAGCGCGATCAGCGGCTCTTGCGCCACGACCACGTCCATGTCGGCTTCGCGCGAGAGCACCGCGCCCAGAACCTGCCGCACGACCGCGGAGTCATCGACGATCAAGACGCGGATGCGCCCCTCCTTGCTGGCGCGCGCCTTCATGTCGACTCCACGGCGTCGTACGCGACGGCGTCGCGCCCGGCGTCGGCTCGCACGTACACGCTCGGCGCGATCAGGTTCACGCGCCGCGTGACGCTGTGCAGGCCCTCGGAGTGGCCCACGAACAGGATGCCGGTCGGGCTCAGCCGATCGATCAGCGCGTCGATCACGCGCGCGCGCGACTCCGCGTCGAAGTAGATGAGCACGTTGCGGCAGAAGATGAGGTCGAGCTGGCCCATGCCCGCGTACGGCGGCGAGTTGAGGTTGATGCGCGCGAGCTGAACCGCGCTGCGCAGCTCCGGGCCGCAGCGCAGCTCGCCCTCGTGCGCGCCGAAGCCGCGCAGCATGAAGCGCTTGAGGTGCCGGTCCGGGATCTCCTTGGCGCGGTCCATCGGCCAAGTCGCCCCGCGCGCGCGGTCGAGCACGCGCGTCGAGATGTCGCTGCCCAGCACCTCGACGCTCCAGCCGCGCTCGGACGGCAGCGCGCTCAGAAGGCACATCGCGAGCGAGTAGGGCTCTTCGCCCGTCGAGCACGCGGCGCTCCACGCGCGCACGCGGCGCGGTCGCGCGCCTGCGTTGCCGAGCGCAGCCCAGCGCGGCAGCACCGTGCGCTCGAGCAGCTCGAAGTGCTTATCCTCGCGAAAGAAGCAGGTCTCGTTGGTGGTGATGCGGTCGAGCATCAACACCAGCTCGCGCTCGCGCCCTTGGCCCGAGCTGCTGAGCAGCGTGCAGTACTCGTCGTAGCTCGACAGACCCAGCTCGCGGATGCGCTTGCCCAAGCGCGCTTCGACTAGTGCGCGCTTGCTGTCGGGCAAGAAGATGCCGGCTTCGTCGTAGACGATCTTGCGCAGGCGCCGCAGCTCTTCGAGCCGTAGGGCGCGCAGCGGTGGCAAAGACGAGAGGCGTTGCTGCGGGCGTGCCTCAGTCATGCGCAGCCAGCTCCAGCGCAGCCAGCTCCAGCTCAGCGCTCGGCAGCGCGGTGCCCGCGGCATCCGGCGGCGGCGGCAGGCTCCTCGCTTGCAGCAGCTCGTCGGGCGAGAGCACGCGATCGATGTCGAGCAGCAGCACGAACTTCTTGCCGACAGCGCCCATGCCGAGCAGGTACTCGGCGGGAGCGACGGTGCCGAAGCTCGGCGCGGGCTCGACCTCGGCGTCGCTCAGCTCGATCGTCTGGTTCACCGACTCGACCATCAGGCCCATCACGCTCAGCTCGCCTTCGACGTCGATCTCGACGACCACGACGCAGGTGCGCTTGGTGACCGCGCACTCGGCTTGGCCGAGCTGAAGCGCGAGGTCGGCCACGGGCACCACGCTGCCGCGCAGGTTCATCACGCCGCGCACGCAGCGCGGCGCTGCCGGCACGCGCGTGAGCGTCTCGAGCTCGATGATCTCGCGCACGCGCAGGATCGGCACGCCGTACTCCTCGCCGGCGATGAAGAACGTCAGGTAGTCGGCCTTGGCCGCTTGCGTCACGGGCTGCATGAGACGGTCTCCTTGTGAAAGCTCGTGCGTCGCGCCTCTGCGAGGCCGAGTAGCGCCTGCACGTCGAGGATCAGCGCGACGCGGCCGTTGCCGCCGATCGTCGAGCCCGCGACGGCGGGCACGTTTCGAAACAGCGCGCCGAGCGGCTTGATCACCGCTTGGTCTTGTCCGAGCAGGTCGTCCACCGCGATGCCGATCTGGCGCTCGCCGCAGCGCACGATCGCGACGTGCTCGCGCTCGGGCGGCGCGTCGTGCATGCCGAACACTTCGCGCAGGCGCAGGTACGGCAGCGGCTCGCCGCGGAAGCTGAGCACGCCACTACCGTCCGCATGCCGAACCTGCTCGGGGTCGAGCGGCCGGCACTCCGTCACCGAGTCGAGCGGCAGGACGAACGTCTCGGTACCGACCTCGACGAAGAAGCCTTCGATGATGGCGAGCGTGAGCGGCAAGCGCAGCGTCACCGTCGAGCCCGAGCCTTCATCGCTCGTGATCGAGACCGAGCCGCGCAGCGCCTCGATGTTGCGGCTCACGACGTCCATCCCGACGCCGCGCCCCGAAAGCTCCGTGGCCATCTCGGCCGTCGAGAAGCCCGGCGCCATCACCAGGCCGAAGATGTCCTCGTCGCGCATCGAGCGCGCGCTCTCTTGCGAGATGCCGGCGCGTGCTGCGATGCGCGTGCGGTTGAAGCCCGCGCCGTCGTCGCGCAGCGCGATCACGATCTGGCTGGCCTCGCGCCGTGCGGCGAGCGTCAGCCGGCCCGTCGGGCTCTTGCCGGCAGCGACTCGGCGCTCCGGCAGCTCGATGCCGTGATCGAGCGCGTTGCGCAGCATGTGCAAGAGTGGCCCGCGGATGTGCTCGCCTAGCGCGGTGTCGACCTCGACGTCTTCGCCTTCGATCGCCAGCTCGACGCGCTTGCCATGCGAGAGCGCGAGGTCCCGTACGACGCGCTGGTACTGGCGGAAAATCGGGCCGAGCGGCACGAGGCGCGCGCGCATGATCTCGTCTTGCAGCTCGCGGTACAGCCGCTCGGCTTCGAGGTGCGTCTCGAGCGCGGCGAGCGCTGCCGGGCCGAGGTCCGCGAGCTGCGTGCGCAGGCGACCGCGCGCGATCGAGATCTCGCCGCTCAAGCTGAGCATCGAGTCGAGCTTGGCGGAGTCGATGCGCAGCGTGCTGGCGTGGCTCTCGGCATACGCGGCGCTGCCGTGGTCGAGCTCGGCTGGCAATGTCTGCTCGAGCTCGGCGCGCAGGGCGTCGAGCGAGGCGAGCATGCGGCTCACGAGCGCGCCGCTCACCGTCGCGCTGCCGTTGCGGAGCGTCTCGAGCACGTCCTCGATCTCGTGCGCGCGCTCGGCGACGGTGCTGAAGCCGACGATCGCGGCGTTGCCCTTGAGCGTGTGGGCCGCACGAAAGATGCTGGCGATCAGCTCCTGGTCGGCCGGCCGATGCTCGATGTCGACAAGACCCTGCTCGATGATCGCGAGCTGCTCGCTCGCTTCCACCGAGAACGTCTGTAGCAATAGGTCTTGATCGAGCTCCATCGGATTTTCCTTCACAGCGCCCAGAGCGCGACGCTGCCGTCGTCGGTGCGGAACACGACCTTGCGACCGTGCGCGCCGCCGACGTCACTGCTGATCACTGGGATGCCGGCGCGGCCGAGCAGCTCGGTCGCGAGGCGCGCGTTCTGCACCCCGACGTGCCCAGCGCGCGGCTCGACGCCGGCGATCATCGAGGCGCCGCCGAACACCTTCGCCTGCAGCCGCGAAGCCCGCGCGCCCTGCTCGAGCATCGCGGCGATGAGGCGCGGGATCGCGGAGCTGCCAAAGCGGCCCGGATTGGGGCTCGACGACGCGCCGTGCGGTAAGAGGTAGTGGTTCATGCCGCCGATGCCGCGCTCGCCGTCCCACAAACACACGCTGATGCACGAGCCGAGGATGGTCTTGATCTCCGCCGCTCGACTGGTCGCGAGCAGCTCGCCCGGGTGCAGGTACACGAGCTCCGGCGCATCATTCACTGCGGACGGCGCCGCGCCTTCACGCGCGAGCTCGGCGTCGTACGCGCTCACGACACCTCGCGCAGACGCGCGTGCAGGCCGCAGCAATAGAGCGCCATCGCAGCGTGGCTGCCCAAGAGGTCGAACAGCTCGCGGTCGACCGCTACCAACGCCGGCTTCTGCGGCAGCATGCGGAAGATCGCGATCACGCCGATCACGCGCTCTTGCACCTTGAGCGGGATGCACGCGGTCAAGCTGTGGACGGGCGCCGAGGTGTTGCTCGGCGGCGGCTCGTGCAGGAACATCTCGCCGCTCGCCGCGGTCCTCGCGATCGGCGAGTCAGCGTGCAATAGGCGCGCGTCGCTCGGGTCGTCCATGCCAAACGATGCGATCGCGCGCAGCCGGCCGTTGTCGAGCTCGTAGATCGCAAGCTCTTCGGAGCCGATCAGATTGATGATCACTTCCTGCACGACTTGCAGGATCTCGGCGCGGTCGAGGCTGCCGTGCAGCCGGTAGCTCGCGACGTACAAGTTCGCGAGGTTCGAGTTCTGCTGCTCGATGTCCGAGTACTCGCCGAACACTCGCCGGTTCTCGCTCTCGAACTCCGAGACCTGCTGCTGCTGGCGCACCTGCTGCAGCTCGAGCTTCGCGATCGTCTCGCGCAGCTCCAAGACCTGCTCCACGTTGCGCAGCCGCTCGGCTTCGAGCTGCATCGCGAGCGCGCGCAGGCGCTCGTTTTCGCGCAGCGTCTCCTCGAGGAACGTCTGCGTGTTCTGCAAGACGGAATCGACGTACTTCTGATGACTGTCGCCCTTGGTGCTCATCGACCGCTCCTTTGAAAGTTACGCACGCGTGAAAGACAGGCGCGCTTCATGGCTCGAGGTAGCTGCGCACCTTGGCCAGGAGCTCGGCGTTGTTGAGCGGCTTATTGATGTAGTCGTTGCAGCCGTTCTTGTAGGCGGTCTCGACGTTGCCCGCTTCGCTGCGCGTCGTGACCATGATGATCGGGATGTTCTTGGTCGTGTGCTGCGCGCGGATGCGCTTGCACGCCTCGATGCCGTCCATCTTCGGCATCACGACGTCGAGCAGGATCAAGTCCGGCTTTTCGCTCGCGGCCTTGGCGACGCCCTCTTCGCCATCGCGAGCGACGACGATGTCGTAGCCCCCGCCGGCTAGCATCATCTTCTCCATCATGATGACGGTGGCGGAGTCGTCTACCAGTAATATCTTCTTGCGCGTCATGAGTGTCCTTTCACGGCATCGAGAGCTTGTTGCTTGTCTCTTTCGCGTATTGCGCGAGTTGGCGGCGGAGCAGCTCGTTCTCGTAGAACATGCCCACCTGTGAGGTCGCGATCTCGAGCAGCTCGGTGTCGTCGATCGGCGTGTGGCGGCGACCGTTGTCGACGTACATCGTCGCGATCACCTTGCGGCTGCCGAGCAGCGGGAAGACCGCGCAGCTGCCCGATGACGGGCGGCCGATCAGCGCGGTGAACGACTCCGGCAAGCGCGCTTCGTCGTAGCTGATCGAGCGCGAGCGCGAGTCGCGCAAGCTGTCCGCGAGCACGCCCGCTTGGTCCATCGGGATCTGAAACTGACGCGAGTGCTCGGCGAGCGATTGGTCGAGCGCGGTGTAGCCGTACGCGCCGAGCACGACGAGCCGCGTCGGCGCCGCCATGAACAAGACAGCGCGTTCGACCGACTCCGAGACCAGGTTCATCAGGTTCAGCGAGACGGTCGCCGTGAGCAGGCCCGAGCGCATCTCGCCGAACACGCGCGTCAGCTTCGCGATCGCAGGCGAGCGCGCGGCGCCGGCTTGCGCTTGCGCGGCGTTGTCCGAGAGGTGCAGCGCGTTGGCGGTGCACGCAGCGATTACGTAGGGGTCGGCCGGGAGCACCGCGAGCGCGCCGTGCTCGTAGGCCTCGAGCTGGCGGCCCGGGTCGTCGACGATCGCGATCAGCGTCGCGCGCGGCCGTGTGCGGCGAATCGACGTGAACAGCGCGATGTCCCCAATGCCGCTGCGCAAATCGACGATCACGATCGGCGCGGCCTCGCCCGGCATCCGCGTTCCGGCGTCGCGCGCGGTGACGCGCACGACCGAGGCGTTGCTCACGCAAAGCGCGCGTTCGACGCGCTGGAACAAATCGTGGTCGCTCGAGATGAGCTGTGTTCGAAAGGCAGCAGGCTTGCTCTCGATCGCTGCCTTCGGCGCGAGCTGGGTCGGATCGGTCGTGTGCTCGTCGCGCTCGACGTCGCCGGAGCTCGGCCGGTTGCTGCGCGCGATGTCCGCCCGGTTGCGCTCGTCCAAGATGCGCGCCGCCTCGAGCAGCACCATCTGCGTGTTGATGTTGATGTCGGGCAGGATGTCGCCCGGCGACATCGAGAGGTCGTCGATCGGCTTGAGCTCGTCGAGGCTGAATTCGAACGTGCCGCCGGTCCAACCCACGATGCCGTAGACGGTGGTCTCGATCTGACGCTCGACCAGCTCTTTGAGCCGCGCCACGTCGATGAGGCCCATCTCGAGCAACACCTTGCCGAGCGCGGTCGGCGTCGGCATGCGCTTTTGCACGCGCAGCGCGGCGTCGATGTTGCCCGGGCTCAGCGCGCCTTGGCGGACCAGCCACTCGCCGAGCGGCAAATGCTCGGGTCCGCGCGCGCTGATGATGCGTCCGCGATGAAAGCCGATCTCCGCGCGCTTTTGGCTCTCGGGTCGCACGGGCTCTTTGCTCTTGCGCGACTGGATCAGCGTGAGCGTCCCGGAGCGCCCGCCGAGGTGGATGAATTGCATGACGTCCGCTACGGAGACGTCGTCGAGGCTTCCGGTAAGGCTCATCGTTTCATCCTCGCTGTGCGAGCTTGACGAGGCTCTCGAGCGTCTTGAGCTTGCGGTCGGCGCTTTCGTGCACCTGCGCGATGAACAGCGCGGACGCCGCGTGGGCTGCGAGCAGATCGAGGAGATCGCGGTCGTGCGCCGCGAGCGAGCCGCGGTGGCGCAGCAGCGTGAAGATCACGAGCGCGCCGACGATCGTGTCTTGAACCACGAGCGGCACCGCCGCGATCACGGGCGCCTTTGCAGACTCGGCAATGCGCAGGACGCCGTCGTTGAGCGTCGCGTCGATCATCGGGTCGTGCCCGACGTAGCGGCCGTCGGCGAACAGCTCGCTAGGACCGTCGCTCGCGCCGTGCTCGAGCGCGACCTCGCACGGGCCTGCGCTCGTGCCGCGTAGCAGCAACGCGAAGCGCTCGGCGCCGAGCAGGTTGCTGGCGATCTCGCCGATCGTGGCGCGCACGTCCGCGGGGTCGAGGCTCGCGTGCAGCTGATACGTCGCGACGTACAGGCTGGTCACGCGCGCCGCGCGCTCCTCGGCGGACGTGAGCCTTTCGGCCATCGACTTCTCTTCGCTCTGCGCGTGCCCGAGATCCTGCTCGAGCGCTTCGATGCGCCGCTCGTAGCCGCGCACGCCCTCGAGCATGCCGTCGAGCTTGCTCACCACATCGACCAGCGACGTGCTGAGCTTGGGGCTCAACGCGGCGCTGAGCGTGTGACGCGGTGGTGTGCGCTCATCGCACCTCTCCGGGCTCTCGAACCTGTTCATGTCCTGCAGCATCGCGGCTGCAGCACGAGCGCAGTATTGGGGCAGGCCCTAGGTTCGACCCGGGAGATCCCTCGGGCACGTAGGGGGACTCAACCCAGGACGAGCGAGGCAATCACCGGTCGGAAGCGACTATCCCCGAGCGGATCGCGAAGCGTACGAGGCCGGGCAGGTCGTGGATGTCGAGTCGATCCATGATCTGTCCGCGGTGCGCTTCCACCGTCTTGATGCTGAGCACCAAGAGCGTGGCGATCTCTTTGGTCGAGCGGCCTTCGGCGACGAGCTGCAAGATCTCGCGCTGGCGCGGCGTCAGCATCTCGACCGGGTTGTCGACCGGCTCGCTGTCCGGGTTGCGATTCAAGAAGCCATCGACGACTTGCTTTGCGATGGCGGGCGAGAGGTACGTCTCGCCGTTCATCACGGCGCGCAGCAAGACGGGCAGCTCCTCGGCGGCCGCGTCCTTGAGCAGATAACCCGCCGCGCCCGCGCGCAGCGCGCGCGCCACGTGGGCGCTTCCGTTGTGCATCGAGAGCATGACGACGCGCGTCGATGGCGCCTCGCGCGCCGCGCGCTCCGCGACCTCGATGCCGTTCATGCCGGGCATCGCGATGTCGAGGAACGCGATGTCGGGCCGCGTCTTGAGCAGCAGCTCGAGCGCAGAACGCCCGTCGCTCACCTCGCCGATGATCTCGAGACCCGGCAGTGCTTCGAGCAGCGCGCGTATGCCTGCCCGAACCAGCACGTGGTCATCTGCTAGAAGCGCTCGCAAATCTGCCCCGCCCGTCGAGTCTCAACGTACTCCGGTCCCGGTGCTTTTACATCCAGATGCGCCCCAGAACACTGGGTGCTCGCGCAGCCCGCGAGCGCATCTTCAAACGCGAAATACCTCAGTCCTCGGGTGGCCGGCGCCCACTGTCGCCTACGAGCCTGCGCACCAAGACGCCGACGCGCGCGCCTACCACCTCGACATCCGCGAGGATCGCGTAGGCCGGGTGGTCAATCGGCAGCTTGCGCTGGCCGAGCGCCGCCTTGGTCATGATCTCTTGAAGCAGGTTGTTGAGCTCGAGCACTGCGCCCACCAACGCGTGGCTCGAGGTGTCGGATACTTCGGTATGCGTAGGCTGTTCGAGGGTCTGCATACGGGATCCTTGGATTCGTGCGAGCGCCGTCCCGACGCTCTGGGCAAAGTCGTTCTTGGGAAAGAAATCATCGGCGCCGGCGGCGAGAGCGGCGCGTCGCATCGCGTCGTCGGCTTGCAGGCTGAACAGCACGATCTGCGGGCTCCACTTGCGCGCGCGCAGGGTGCGAGCGGCTTCGAGCCCGCTGCCACCTGCCATGTGGATGTCCATGAGCACTACGTCCGGCAAGAGCTTCTCCACTTGCTCGACCGCTTCGCGTCCGCCCCCTGCTTCACCGATCAGCTCCACACCATGGATGGCTTTTAGGTAGGCGCGAGCCGCCGAGCGAAAGGCAGCCACATCGTCGACCAAGAGCACCCGCACGGGTGCTGCGGCTTCGATGTCTACTGCCATGGACCCGAGCATCGTGCGGCGCACGGGCCTGTGCCATCGGGGGCGCCCCCGAGTCGGGCTAGGAACGACCCTTAGAGAGCTGCTTGAAACCTATAGGCCCAGGTGCGCTCGCCGGATGCAGGGTCGGTTCGGAACACGAACACGTTGCTGACGGGATCGCAGGCGAGCGCGTGGAAGGTTACTCGTCGCCCGTGTCCGCGCCCGCGTCGCTGACATCGACGCCAGCATCCGCCGGCAAGCAGCCAGAGAGGCTCAGGCCGATGACGAGAAGCGCAGCGCGCCGCGACGAAGTTGAGTTTAAGGACATGCGTGAACGATGTCTCGGTCGTGCGATCGGCGCTACAAGAGCGCGATGGCCAAGCACAGCGCAGGGCTGCTCCTGTACCGCGTCGCTCCGAACGGCACCGAGGTCTTCCTCGTGCACCCGGGCGGGCCGTTCTTCGCGTCCAAGGACGACGGCGCGTGGACCATTCCCAAGGGCGAGATCGACGCGAACGAAGATGCGCTCGCGTGCGCCAAGCGCGAGCTGCAAGAAGAGACCGGCATCGTCGCGAGCGCGGCACGCTACATCGAGCTGGGCTCGATCACGCAGAAGGGCGGCAAGCAGGTTCAGGCCTGGGCATACGAAGGCAACTGGGACGGCACGCTCGTCAGCAACAACTTCGAGCTCGAGTGGCCGCCGCGCAGCGGGCGCAAGCGCGCGTTCCCCGAAGTCGACCGTGCGGCGTTCTTCTCGATCGACGAAGCGCGCAAGAAGCTGAACCCGGCGCAGGTCGCGCTGCTCGATCGATTGCTCGAAGCGCTGGCTTGACGCGCTGCTCCCTGGCACGTGGCTTGCTCGGTGCTCGACGCGGTACGGCATGGACGCTCTTCCGTCACCGCCACGCATTCAACGCCGCGTTCGCGTCACGCCAGAGCAGCTCATCGGGCTCGGCTTGCTGGCGAGCACGATCGTCGCGGGCACCGTCCGTGAGCCCGAGCGGGTCATCGAGGTGATCCCGCGCATCGCGGCGATCTACCTGTTCTTGATGGTGGCCTTTCGGCTGCTCGGCAAGCGTGAGCTGTCGGTGATGTCGCCGCTCGAGCTCATCACGCTGATGATCATCCCGGAGATCGCTTCGGGGACGCTGAGCGGCGAGGGGCCGCTGCTGCAGGCGCTCGCGGGCATTAGCGCGCTGCTCATGATGGTGTTCTTCGTGTCCGCGCTCGCGGCGCGCTTCCAGTCGATCGAGCGGCTCACGGAGTCGCAACCGCGCGTCCTGGTCGAGAACGGGCGGCTGTGTGAAGACGCTCTGTCCAAGGAGCGCATCACCACGGACGAGCTGTTTGCGGAGATGCACAAGCACGGCATCTCCGAGCTCTCACAGCTGAGCTGGGCGGTGCTGGAGAGCAGCGGGGACATCGCGTTCGTGCCCAGGGGCGGACGCGCCGCCGTCGAGGCGTCCGACCACCCGCGCGTCGCCTAACAGAATCGGGCGTGACCTGCCGCCTCGTGTGAGGAATCGAACCGCATGAGGCAATGGGCCGCGGCTCGAAACAGCGCGTTCTCGTCGAGAGCTCGGCACGGCTCGAGGCGAAGGCGATGGCATGCCCGCTGCTGAGGTGGCGTCGCCCGTGCAAGCACGTGGCACTCACACCGCAGGAAAGGAAATCGCATGGCAAACGCAGCTACCAACAAGCAGGGCAGCAGCGCGGCAAAGGCTCCGAAGGGAGCGAGCGCGAGCACAAGCACCGGCGCTCGTTCGCGCGAACGCGCTCGCGAGCGCGACAGCGATGCGCGCGAGCTCACCGGTGAGCGCGACGAGAACTACAACCTCATCGCCGTCCTCTATCACGGCCTGCAAGGCGCCGATCAATGCGCGATGTACGCGGACGACGCCGAGGAAGCCGGCGACGACGAGGTCGCAGAATTCCTGCGGGCCTCGGGTCGCGCGCAAGCGGATCTCGCGCGTCGCGCCAAAGCGCTGCTGATCGCGCGCCTGAGCAATGGTGGCGCTGCGAGCCGTAGCGAGGACGACGACGACGACGATGAGGACGACGACGACGAGGTGTGATCGCTCGGGTGATGCAGAGCACGGCGCGGGTTCTCTTTGGCCCGCGTCGTGCTTTCACCGCAAGCAACTGCCGCGCGCTGCGATCGATCGGCGCGCGTTCACACCCCTCTCACCCCGGAGCCAAAACCATGCGCGCCGCCGTCTTCCATCACGCCAAGAAGGTCTCATGCGACACGGTGCCGGATCCGCAGCTCAAGTCGCCGCGCGATGCGATCCTGCGCGTGACCTCGACGGCGATCTGCGGCTCCGACCTGCACATCTACAACGGCTATTTTCCGCAGCCGAAGCCGATGATCCTTGGCCACGAGTTCATGGGCATCGTCGAAGAGGTCGGTGCTGACGTGCAGAACCTCAAGCGGGGCGACCGCGTGGTGGTCCCATTCCCCATCGCGTGCGGCACATGCTTCTTCTGCCACGAGGGGCTACCCGGCGCCTGCGAGCAATCGAACCCCAAGCACTACGGTCCGCACGGCGGCCTGCTCAGCCAAAAAGGCGGCGGGATGTTCGGCTACACCGATCTCTACGGCGGCTACGATGGCGGCCAAGCGGAGCTGGTGCGCGTGCCATACGCGGACTTCGGCCCGCGCGTAGTGCCAGCGGAGCTGAGCGACGAGGAGGCGCTGTTCCTCACCGACATCTGTCCGACCGGCTACAGCGCGATCAAGTGGGCCGAGCTGCGCGGCGGCGAAACGGTCGGCGTGTTCGGTTGCGGCCCCGTGGGGCTAATGGCGATGAAGGCGGCGCGCTTGCTCGGCGCCTCGCGCGTCCTTGCCTTCGATCGCGAGCCGTACCGCTTGGCGCGCGCCAAGCAGCTCGCGGACGCCGAGGTGTTCGACATCACGCGAGATGGCTGGCTCGACGCGGTGCGCGATACCACGGAGGGCCGCGGTGTCGACGTCGCGGTCGATGCGGTCGGGATGGAGGCGCACCACGGCGTTCTCGAGACGCTCAAGAACGTTGCGCACCTGCAAGCAGGCAGCATCAACGCGCTGCGCATGTGCATCGACGCCGTGCGCCGCGGTGGCGTGGTCAGCATCGTCGGCGTGTACGGCATGCCGTACGACAACTTCCCGATCGGACAGTTGTTCGACAAGGGCATCCGCCTGGCGATGGGCCAAGCGCCGGTACACGCGATCATCGATGAGCTGCTCGAGCGCGTGGCGAAGCGCGAGCTGCGTCTAGATGACGTGATCTCGCATCGCTTGCCGCTCGCCGACGTCAGCCGCGCCTACGACATCTTCAACGACAAGCAGGACAACTGCGTTAAGGTCGTGCTCAAGCCCTAGCGAGTCGCTGCGGCGCCGACCTGCTCGGCCTTCACGACGCCGCGCTCGAAGCCCGCGTTTTGCTCGCCCGGCACGTTGTCGATGAAGCCGATGATCTGCGGATCCTCGAGCGAGCGCAGGCCGAGCTTCACGCGGTTGCCGCAGTTCCCCTCGAGCGTATTGATGGACTTTCCGTCTTCGCTGACGCGCAACACGTAGCCGATGTGGCCGTGGCCACGGCCCTTGTCCATCACGAACGCATCGCCCGGGAGCGGGTGCTGTTTCGCGGCCGCTTGGTACTTCGGGATCCAAAGCCCCATGCGACCGGCGAGCGCGCGCGCCGAAGCACAGCCGCCTTCACGCCGACCGAGCGGCCAACCGCCGAGCGCTTCCTTCGCCACCCACGAATAGAAGAAGCAACACCACGGCGGGCCCTTGGCGTCCGCCTTGAAGTGGTCCGGCAAGTAGCGATCGACGTGCGAGCCGCGGTTGCTGCCCGGCGGGTCTTCTTTCACGTCCTTCTTGTGCTCGGCGAGCGCGACCTCGAGCAAGCTCGTGCGCTGCGGTCCGAGGCCATTGGGGATCGACGCTGCGATGTGCGAGCGCTGCGCTTCGCCCTGCGCGTTGAACAGCGCCCACCAGGTTTCATCACCGACCACTCCATCTGCATCGAGCGGCGCGCCGCTCGGCCCCAGATGCGTCATCTGGAAATCCTCGACCGCTTGCTCCAGCTCGAGCGTGAAGGTCTCCGGCGCTTCGGCAGTGGGCCCATGGCCTTGCTCGCGCAGCTTCTCGACGAGCAGTTTCACCGCGGCGGCATCGCTCGATCCGAGGACCAACAAAGGATGCTTGGACATGCGGCATTGATGCCTCGGCTTGGCGCTTTTTCCCGGTGATCGGGATCACGTCAGCGATGCGATCGAGGGCCGTCCTCTGTTCCGACCGCAGCCTGCAACGTGGGTGGGTGCGGGCCCTGGCAAGCGCCTGTCACGCTTCGGCCGGCTCGCGCCTATCCCGAGCAACGCGTCGTTCGACGCGCCCCAAACAGGAGAACGTATGAAGAAGCTGACTCGAATCGGGATCCTGCTCGTAGCCTTGGCAGTGCCTGGGTTGGCGTTCGCGGCCGCGTGCCCGTGTGGCCCTGACTGCGATTGCCCGGATTGCCCCTGCGGCGATTGAGAACCATGACGTAACGGCGGCGCGGCGCACAGCGCGCCTGCCAGAATGGCTGGAGCGCCGGCGTAGGCGCCGATCATGACCCGCAAGAGTGAGCCCGACTTGGAAGCGCTCATGCTCCGTCTTGCCGACGGAGATCGCGCCGCGTTCGAGCCGCTCTATGCCGCGCTCTGGCCGATCGTTCGACGCTTGACCGAACGCATGTTGCTCGGCGCACCCGAAGCGGAAGATGCAGCGCAAGAGGCGATGATGAAGGTGTTCGCCAGAGCGTCGATGTTCGAGCCCGGCCGCGATGCGCGCGCTTGGGTGCTCGGTGTTGCGGCATACGAATGCAAGACGCTGCGTCAAAAGCAGCGCCGCCGGCGCGAGCAGGCTCAAAGCGGCGCCGAAGAGCGCGCGCTCGAGCCTTCGCCCGAAGCTCAAGCGATCGCGCGCGAGCTCGAGGCCGCCGCGACCGAGGTGCTCGGCGCGCTGCGCCCGGCCGACCTCGCGACGTTGCGCGCCGTGATGGACGGCGAGCGCCCGGATCTCCCCGCAGCCACGTTTCGCAAGCGCCTCGAGCGCGCGATCGCGCGGCTGCGCAGCGCATGGAGCTCGCGTCATGGCACCGAGTGACGTGCAGTCGCGCGCGCGGCTGGCTTACGAGCGTTCGCGGCTCGTGCTCGGCGCGCGCGCGGCGCTGCCCGTGGTGCCGATGGTCGCGCTGTCGCTCATCGTGGGTGAGAAGCCGGGGCTCGCGCTCGGCGCCGGCGCAGCGCTGTTTTTGGTCGCGCTCGGGCTGCGCGCGCGGGGCCAAGCCTACAGCCGCGCGCTCGTGCCCGGCCTGCTGGCGGGTAGCGCACCGCTGATCTTGCCGCTCGTCCTGCGCGCCTCGGGCCATTGCTGCATCGGCGGTGCGTGTTGGTCGATGTGCATGCTGGGCTGCACGCTCGGCGGCTTCTTCGCGGGCGTCGCGATCGGCGTAACCGCGGCCAGCGAACGCGAAGACCGCGGCGTGTTCTTGCTCTCTGCGACGCTGGTCGCAGGGCTCGCCGGGGTGCTCGGCTGCGCGATGGCGGGTGCTTCCGGCATCGCGGGCATGGCGATCGCAATGGCCGCCACGTCGCTCCCGACCGCGCTGATCGCCCGCGCGCGCGCGTAAGCTGGTGGTACCTCGAAGAGCCCCGCCCCGGGTTGCGGTTCAGCCCTCTCTTAGGCGTGGAACTTTGCGACCAGCACGGTCATGTCGTCGTCCTGCCGGTTGTTGAAGGCGCGTACGCGCTCGAAGATGCGATCGAGGATCTGCTGCGGCGTGCCGTTCGGCAGCTCTTCGATCGCGCTCTCGAGGCGATGCAGATCGAAGAGCTCGTCGTACTCGTTGGACGCTTCGATAATGCCGTCCGTGTAGAGCACCATCACGTCGCCGTCCTGCAGGACCAGCATTTGATCGTGCGAGATCGACAGGATGTCTTTGCGCACGCCGACCCAAGCGCCTTGCGTCGGGATGCGCTTGCACTTCTGCGTGGCGGCCCGCAGCACCAAGATGTCTTGATGCGCGCCTGCGAACAAAACGCGGCCATTGGTCGCGCAGCGCAGCACGCTGAGCGTGACGTACTCGTTGCGCTGCAGGCGCTCCGAGACGTTCTCGAAGATCACGCTGTTGAGCAGATCCAAGAGCTCGGCCGGTGAAGCTTCCGGGCGAGCCAGCGCGAGCGCGCTCGCCGCGCTCTGCATCATCATCATCACCAGGCCCGCGTCGAAGCCATGACCGGAGACGTCGCCGATCGTGATCAAGCCGTCGCCGCCGATACGCCGCACGTCGTAGTAGTCGCCGCCGATGTCGTCTGCCGCTTCCATGCGCGCGGCGATGCTGAGCCCGGGTAGAGCGAGCTCGCGCGGCAGGATCGAGGTCTGCACGCGCCGCGCGATCTGGAGCTCTTCCTCGTGCTTGGCGTCGCGCACGGCGTTTGCGAGCAGCATCTCTTGCGCGAGCTTGCTCTCCGAAATGTCGAACGCGACGCCCTGCAGGAACTGCGGCCGGCCGTCCTGGTCTTTGATCAGCCGCGCTTCGCCGTGAACCCAGACCGTACGGCCGTCGCGCGCGAGGAAGCGACACTCCGCGCGAAACGGTCCGCCGGTGCGAACGCCGCGCGTGAACTCCGCGTTCCACAGCGCGCGGTCGTCGGGGTGCAAGCGGTAGTACCAAAGGAACGGATCGCTGAGCCATTCCTCTTGGGTGTAGCCGAGCATCTGCTCGACGTGCGGGCTGACGTAGACGTCGTTCTCGCCTTCGCCGAGCACGGCCATGAACGTCACCGCGGGGATCTGCTCGACCAGCGTTACGAAGCGCGCTTCGGCGGCCTTGAGCCGCTCCTCGATGCTGAGCTGCGGCGAGCTGTTGGCGCCCGGGGTCGAGTCGCCGAAGCGCTCGGCCCACGTCATCAGCGCAGGGTCGATCTGACCGTCGGGAAACATGCCGCGCGCGAGCTGCTCGAGAAAAGCGCTCGCGAGCTTCAGCGTGTTCTCGTCGGCGATCTCGGGGGGCTCCGGGAAGACGAACAGAGGATCATCGACGGGGCGCGTGGGTCCGGCGCTCATGGTCGGCTCCCGAGCGCCAGCGGCAGGGCGCGCGCGAGCTTGTGCTGCAACCAGCGTAGCCACGCTTCCATGCCGTCGCCGCGCCGGGCCGATAGCACCAAGATCTCGGCGCGCGGGTTCATCGCCAGCACGTTGCGGCGACACGCGTCGAGGTCGAAGTCGCAGTGCTCGAGCAGGTCGAGCTTGTTGATCAGCACCAGATCGCTGCTGCGAAACATATGCGGATACTTGAGCGGCTTGTCGTCGCCTTCGGTCACGGAGATCACGGCGATGCGCCGAGCTTCGCCGAGATCGAACATGGCTGGGCACACGAGGTTGCCGACGTTCTCGATCGCGAGCAGTGCGCCTGCGCTCGGGGCGAGCTCGCGCGCGGCGCGCTCCACCATCGCGGCGTCGAGGTGGCAGCCCTGCCCGGTGTTGATCTGCACGGCACGCGCGCCCGCGGCTCGCACGCGCTCGGCGTCGCGGTCGGTGGCCTGATCGCCTTGGATCACCAGCACCTCGAGCTGCGGGTCGCGCAGCGCGAGCGCTGCGATCGTGCGCTCGAGCAGCGTGGTCTTGCCGGAGCCCGGCGAGCTCATGAAGTTGAGCACCAAGAGCGAGGACGCCTCGAACGCCGCACGGTTTTCAGCCGCGAGGTGCGCGTTCTTGTCCAGCACGGCGCGCTCGAGCCGATCGCGGCGCGCGGCCTGCTCATCCGCCGTGTTGGCGGCCAGCACGACGCGCGCGCTCGGCCTTCTTTTGGCGCGTACGAAGCGCCCCGTCTCCGAGCAACCGCATGTGCCGCACAT
>WUUC01238748.1_pt1 | contig 40561 bp, 53 predicted proteins | sample 6278441 | NCBI WGS metagenome assembly WUUC01 (sample SAMN13675441, study PRJNA597444) | soil metagenome | isolation source: soil | place: USA: Washington | collected 2017-10
CTACCGGCCGCCGCCGTCGACACGCTCACCGCCGCCGACACGGCGGCCCGGACGCTCGCGCAGCCGAGACCGGCCACGGACACGGTCGAGCTGGCGGACGCCGGCACCCGCACCGCGTCGGTCGCTCGCTCGCCCGCCGACACGCTCACCGCGGCGGACACGGCCGGGCGGACCACGGTCCGGGCCCGGACGGTCGCGGACACCGTCAGCGTGGCCGACCAGGCAGCCGGGCCCACGCTCGTGTCGCGTGCGGCCGCCGACGCCGCCGAGCTCGCGGACGCCGCCGCGGCGAACGCTGCGCCCGGGCGGGCCACCAGCGACCAGGTCACCGCCGCCGACGCCGCCGCCCGCACGGTGGCCGCTGCGCGGTCCCCCGCCGACGCGGTCACGCTGACCGGCGCGGCGGCCGCGGTACGCGCTATCGCCGCGGGCGGCGCCGACGCAGTCCTCCTCGAGGACGCCCCGGCCGGGATGCGGTCGCTGCTACGTGCGGCCGACGACGCGGTGACCGCGGACGATGCGGTGGCCGGGTTCCGATCCGCCGGCGTGCTGCCCACCGACACGGTCGTGCTCACCGCGACGGCCAGCCGGCAGGTCGCGCTGAGCGGCAGCACCGCCGACCTGATCGACGCGGGCGACACGGCCGCAGCCGTGCGCGCGTACACGCGGGCCGGCGCGGACGAGGTCCAGTTGGCCGATGATGTCCTGGCCGGGCAGTTGGTGGTCGCCGCGGCCGCCGACACGGTGCACACTGCCGACGCGGCGCAGCCGTCTCTGTCCCACTCCCGTAATCCCGTCGACCAGGTCGGCGCCGTCGACACGGCGGTGGCCGCCGGGACGTACGGCCGCGCCGTCGTCGACGTGGTCGCGATCGCTGAGCAGACCGTCGCAGGGCGGCTGATGCTCGCCGCGGCCGTCGACGTGGTGGCGCTGGCCGACTCGGTGGCCACGACCCGGCACGCTGTGCTCGCCGGCGCCGACCTGCTGTATCTGGCCGACGCGGGCGCCGGGCGACGGCTGTTGATCCGGCAGGTCGTCCAGCAGCTCACGGTCGCCGACGTGGCCCGGGCCGGCGCGTTGATGTTCGCGGCCGCGGTGGACGCGCTGCACCTGGTCGACGCGGTCACCGCGACCGTGCCCGGCCCGTTGCCGCATGTCTCTTGGATGCGGTTCGTGGTGTTCGCGCTGCCGCCGGTCACCCAGGTGTCCGGTGTCCGGCCGGTCGAGCAGGTCGCCAACAGCCCTGGTTCCAGCCAGGCCCTCGACACGTCCAGGGTCGAACAGGTGACTCACGGGCTTCTGGTCGAGGCCACGCCGCCGACCCACTACTGGTGAGGAGGATCGATCACCCATGTCCGCTGTGGCCTACGTCGGCTCCGCCGTCGAGCTGATCTTCACCACCGTGCCGGGCGCGGACGTCACCATGACGTGGCTGGACCCGAACCAGGCGCCGGTCCTGGACGGGGTGGAGGTGGCCGAGGATCCCGACGGGTCCGGGAAGTACCCGTACACGTTCAGCCTCACCTCGGCGGGGATGTGGACCGCCCAGTTCACCGCGTCCGGCACCACCACCGTGTTCGACCAGTACTTCATGCGGGCCATCGTCCCGACCGGGCCGCCGCCGTTCGCCGCCGTCGGTGACGTGCGCGCCCAGATGGGCTCGATGACCGCGGCGCAGGAGTCCCTGGCCGCGTGGCTGATCCGCGCCGCGTCCAACCTGGTCCGGTCGCGGGTGCCGTTGATCGACCAGCAGATCGCCCTCGGCCTGGTCACCGCGGAGATGGCCGCGCTCACCGTCACCAACATGGTGCTGAGGGTGCTCCGAAACCCGAACGGGCTACGGTCCGAGACGGTCGGCCCGTTCTCCCGCGCCTACGACACCAGCGTCGCCGCGGGCCTGCTGGTGTTCTCCGAGGACGACGCGGCGATCATCACGCCGGTCGAGCAGATCCCGGACGGGCTCGGCGGGCTGGGCATCGGCACGATCCGGATCGTGCCCGGCATGGCACCGCCGGTGTACCGGCGCCGCTGGGGTGGGCCGCATGCAGGGCTCTGAAATCGTCACCGTCGTCCGGAAACCCAAGCGGGACGGGTTCGGCAACATCCCGGTCGGCGCGACGTTGCGGTGGGACGTGGGTGGCTGGCTGTTCGCGCCCGGCCCGTCGCAGGAGATGGGCGTCGGCGGCGCGCAGGTCGAGTCCGACGGCACCTTGTACGGGCCGGCCAAGCCCGAGATCGATGCGACCGTCCCCGGCGGGATCCAGCCCACCGACCAGATCGAGGTCCGCGGCGACACGTACTCGGTGGTCGGCCGCGTGCAGGACTGGGGCCCGTCCGGCGTGGTCATCGTCCTGAAGCGGGTGACCGGCTGAGGAGGTGCCCGTGGCTCGGGATCCGAACCTGTGGCAGTGGACCGGGAAACAGTTCCGGTACACCGGCGGCACCCAGTTCGGTGGGCGCCGGACCACCGTGTACGTGTCACCGCGGATGCTGGTGCAGTTCGAGATGGACCGCGCCGGGATCGCCCGCGTCGCGGTCGGGCAGGAACTGCGCGACGCCGTGCACGACTGCGTCGTGCAGCGGGCGATGCCGTACGCGATCTCGATCTCCCCGCACGGCGACACCCTCGACTACGTGTCGAGCTGGCGGGCGATCGACACGTACGAGGTGATCGCCGGGATGCGCCGGGCCGCGTGCCGGCTGTTCAACGGCAGCGGTCACGCGGCCGCCGTCGAATGGGTCAGCAGACGCGGGTTCGGGCGCGGCTACGCGGTCCTCGGCCGCACGCTGGCACACCTCAACTCGACATCCCCGATGGGGTTGGAGAAAGCCGCCCGGGCGGCGAAGTTCGACCCGCAGTTGCACCCGCGCGGGCCGCGCGGCCGGTTCGTGCCGAAGGCCTCCGCGGAGGCGTTACGGCGGCGCGCCCAACGCGCGGCGACGCTGCGCGGCGGCGGCCAGTAAATCCCGTGGGGAGGTGCCGGTGACCGACCCCGACCCCATCGAGCGGGACTTCCCCAACATCGAGCGTCTGGTGGCGGCCATCTTCGCGGTCGACCTGGGTGGCGCCGACCACGTCGGTTCGGAGACGCCCGACGACCTTGAGGCGCACCTGCCGTTCCTGCGCGCGGTGCGCATGGGCGGGCCCCGTACACACCTGTTCGACTACCCCGTCGTCGACCTGAGCTACTTCGCCGCCGACGAGCTGACCGGTGCGCCGGGCGCTTCGGCGATCGCGAACCGGCTGCTGGGCAAGCCGCCGCCGCATGTAGCGCTCGACCTGGTCACCTGCGAGCCGGCGTTCCGCGAGTTGCCGTGGGGTGACAGCGAGACCGTCCGGCACTGGGGGGCCACTTTCCAGTTCGAGACCCGCATGGTCCGGCTGACGCTCCTGCCCTGAGAAGTCCCCAGGCCGCACACCGGCCTGGGGGAGGCCCACCCGCCTTCACCCGCCCCGCTCAGACCGGGGCACCACCCTGCCTCGACCTTGAAAGGGGCGAGTCCCATGGCGGTTTACGCCGATCTTCGAGACAAGAAAAATGAGCTGATCAGGCGGGCCAAGGACGGCAGCGTTTTCGTCGCGCAGATGACGGTGGCTGTGCCGGCGGCGTTGACGTCGACGGCTGCGTCGACCCTGCTGACGCTGGACGCGGAGGACTGGCTCGACCTGGGCTGGTTCTCGACCGACGGCGTGACGTACGACCGGGAGACCGACCAGGTCGAGACGTCGTCGTTCGGGTCCAGCGAGTCGACGCGGTCCGACGTGACGCGCGACGAGATCTCCATGTCCTGCACCGCGCAGGAAACCAAGGCCCTCACGATGGGCATCACCACGGGCGCGGACATCGCCGCGATCACGGCTGATGCCACGACGGGTGAGGTGCAGATCGCGAAGCCCACCCGCCCCAAGCTGCGGTTCTACCGCGTCCTGGGTCTATTCCTCGACCACGACGACAACGGCGATGAGATCTATTTCGGTCGATTGATGCCCCGTGCTCAGGTCGCCGATTTCGGCTCTCAAGGGTATAACGAGGACGAGACCGGCATTTCGTACCCGATGACGTGGCGGGGCAAAGAGGACTCGACCCTCGGATACAGCCACAAGTGGTTCTGGGGCGGCCCGGGCTGGGCTGCGCTTCTGACGAACATGGGCATCCCGGACACCGTCTGACCGTCGCCGGCCCCGTGACCGGGGCGGGGCGGCGTTCCGGGTGGGCGCGCCGCCCCGACCCCTCCAAGCACCACATCACATCCCATGGCCCACCACCCGCGCAGGAAGGCACCCCGATGGCCAAAGAGCCCAAAGAGACCGTTACCCGCGTCTTCGTCAAGAAGCTCCACGACGGCGGCGAACTGGTCCGGCACGTCACCGCGGCGCCGTCGTCCGAGGTCGAGGCCCGGTTCGACGGCTACGTCGAGAAGACATCGAAGACCAGCAGCAGCAAGCCGGCCGGTTCGTCCCCGAGCTGACCGGGCCGTATCCCCAACCGATATCGGATCGAAGGAGCCCACCCGCTCATGACCACCACACCACCGACGGACGTCGCCGCCGAGGAACTCGACGCCGAGCCGACCGCTTTCCTGCGGATCACCGGCACCTACCCGGCAGCGGGCGGCCGCGCGTCGACCGTCGAACTCCAGATGAACCTCGACGACGGTCAGCCCATCGCCGACGTCGAAGACACCGACGCGGCCGTCAAGTCGTGGCTGACCAACCTGTGCACCGAGGTCATCACCGCACTGCGCGCCGGGCCGCACCCGCCCGAGCTAAGGATCACCGGCAACGCCGTGTCGCTGCTGGCCGACCGGATGCGCCACGCCGAGGACTGCGAAGGAGAGTGCGGGCAGCAACTCCCGCTCACGCAACTCCCACCCACCCCGCCCGGCCAGCAGCGCGACGCCTGCACGGGCGGTGCATGATGGCTGGCTCGGCCCCGACGAAGCGGGCAGCCCTCAAGGCGGTGCCCACGAAGAGGACCGCCGGCGCGGCGAAACCTCGTGTGGTCCTCGACCTGGACGCCCTCACCAAACAGAAGGCGTTCCCCGACCTCAAGATCCCGACCGTTCCGTTCACGTTCCTGCTCAACGAGGTCGAGTACGAGCTGGGAGACCCGCGCGATTCGGACTGGAAGCTGGCCCTCGAGCTGAGTTCCAATCCGTTCCTGCTGATGCGCACTGCGCTGGTCGGCGCGGACGACCCGATCGACGATCCCACCGAGGACGAGATCAGGGTGTGCCGGGAGCGGTGGGGCTACGTCAGCAAGGAAACCGCCGAGGTGGCGGAGTTCGTCCAGGACGGGAAAGTCAGCGGGGACGTGCAGGCGAACATGGAGGACCCTGTCCCTGCGGTGATCGACCGGTTCACGGCGAGTTTCCTGCCCGGCTGGAAGCTCAACGCGTTGTTCGCCCGCTGGCACGAGCACTACAAGATCGACCTGTCGGCCGGCAAGGGGATCCTGGCGTCGCTGCTCGGCCAGACCGAGTAGCGGCGGGGCGCCGCGATGGCCGCGCCGACCGACCAGCTCGACGACTTGGACGGTGAACGGCCCGGCGAGCCGTTCACCGCGCTGGCCGCCGGCCGGACGGTCGTATTCGCGCCGGCGGCCGGGCCGCCGTGGCAGGACCTGCTACAGGCGTGCGCGTGGCCGCCCGCGTTCATGACGTTGTTCGGGCCCGACGACCCCGCCGACATCGCCGCGATCGAGGGCCTGTCGGTGCGGCAGATGCGGGCGCTGCTGCGCCGGTGGCGGGTCCACCACGGGTTATGCGTCGACAACAGCGACCACCTGCGGCTCGCCGCGATGCTGGCCAAACCCGCCTACCGGGCCGCCGCCGAACGGGACCTATGGGAAGTCCACCGGCTCGACCTGACCGCAGAGTGGCGGTCACGGCGGTGGCGCAGGCTGCTGAACCTGCTCGACGGGCTGCGCCGCACCAGCCATACCCACGAGGCCATGACCGACGACGAAGAACTCGCCGAACTGCACCTCGAGCGGGAACGCAAGGGCCTGGTCCCGGACAAGAAGAAGCAGCACCGCCGGATGAGCGAATTCACGATCGAGGCGGAACTGCTGTCGTACGTGGTCGACCGGCTCGGTGAGCTGATCGTCGCGCAGGCCGTCGGCCGTGGTGCCCGGCGCCGCAAGGTCGAGCCGATGCCCCGGCCGGATTCCGCCATCCACCGGGTCCGTCAGCGGCGGGCCCGCAACCACCACCAGTACACCGTCGCCCGCGTGTACGGCTACGTCGACGAGACCGGCAACCCCACCGGCCGCGGACAGGCACCGCCGGACGCCACGCCGACCTCCTGACCCGGAAGGGGGACGGCGTGGCGAAGGGCACCTACAGCGCAGGGACCGCATTTTTGACGGTGGTTCCGTCGTTCCTGGGAATCGAGGATGCGTTCAAGAAGCAGGTCGCCGCCATGGCGGCCGCGGCGGACAAGGACATCGCGTCCGGGGTCGCCAGGGGTCTGAACGAAGCCAACCGGCAGGCCAAGGAGCGCGGTACCAAGGGCGGCAAGGACTACGCCGGCGCGTACGCGGCCGAGGCCCGCAAGGTGCTCGACAAGGCCTGGCGGTCGCTGCCGGAGCCGCAGCCCGACGTGAACCTGCGCAAGTGGGACCGGGCGCTGGCGTCGATCCGCTCCGAGATGAAGGAGTTGGCCGGGCAGCGCATCGGCATCGACATCGACCGGGCGACGTTCGACCGGGCCCTCGACGACTTCCGGCGTCGGCTCGAGGAGCTCCGCAACGCGGCTTCAGGCCCCAACAAGGAGATCGGCTTCTTCAACGCGGACTCCGCCGCGCGGCAGCTCGCCGAGTTCCAGCGGTTCGCCGATGAGGTGTCCCGGCGCGCCGGGGACGCCGGCGAGCAGACCGGGTCCGCGTTCAACCAGCGCTTCGCGCAGGTGCTGCGCGACGGCGTCTCGAGGATCCCGCCGATCCGGGTGGGCGCCGACTCGACCGAGGCCGAGCAGAAACTCGCCGGGCTGCGGGACCGGATGCTCGAGCTGGCGGACAAGCAGATCGGCGTGAACATCGACGCCGGTGCTGCGTTCGCCGAGCTGAGGGCCCTCCAGTCCGAGCTGAACAGCCTCGACCGGCGCGACGTGCGGGTGGACATCCGCACCAACGCACACGAAGCCGCGACGGGGATGAGCGCGTTCATCTCGCAAGCCCAACAAGCGGGGCAGTCCACCCAGGACATCGGCACCCGCGCCAACTTCTCGTTGTCGCGGCTGGAATACCTGATCGCGTTGGGTGCGTCGCTGGGCACCAGCATTGTGCCCGCAGCCGCCGCCGCGGCCGGCGCGATCGGTCTGATCGGCACCGCCGCGGTCAGCGCGGTGGCCGGCATCGGGGTGGTCGCGCTCGGCCTCGGCGGGGTGTCCGACGCGGTCAAGGCGCTGAACGGGTACGCGCAGGACCAGGCCAAGTCGGCGAACTCCGTCGACCAGGCGAACCGGCGGATGGCGTCCAGCACGGACCAGGTCCGGCTGGCGCAGATGTCCCTCGCCAACACCCAGCGGCACGTAGCTGAAGCGGCTGCGGACGCGGGCCGGCGGGTGGCCGACGCCGAGCGTGGGGTGGGCGAGGCCCGCCGCGCCGCGGCGACCGCAGCGTCGAACGCGGCCCGGGAGGTCGCCGACGCCCGCCGTGGTGTGGCCGAGGCGGAAGAGGCCGTCGGTGACGCCCGCCGGCAGGCGGCCCTCGACGTGGCCGAGGCGAACCGGCAGGTCCGCGACGCGCAGCGGGCCGTCACCGACGCCGAGCAGGACGCCCTCGACGTCCGTAAATCTTTGAACGAGGCGCTTGAGCAGGCCGTCCTGAACATGGAAGAGCTGGACGTCAAGCTCTCGAGGAACGCGGTCAACCAGCAAAAAGCGGTCACCGCGCAGATGGAGGCCCTCGAAGAACTCAACCGGCTCAAGACCAACCCGCGGGCGTCCGAGGTCGAGTTGCGTCAGGCGCAGGACGCCTACGACGAGCAAACCCAGCGGATCAAGGAGTTGCAGCTCGACCACAAAGAACTCGCAGCCGACAAGAAGAAGTACGACCGGGAAGGTATCGAGGGCGACCAGCAGGTCATCGCCGTCCGCAAGCGGATCTCCGACGCGGACGCGGCGGTGGCCAAGGCCCGCGAGCGGCTGGCCCGGGAGGAAGCGCAGCGGCGCGAGGTCCAGATCCGGGCCGCCGACCGGATCTCCGACGCGCAAGACCGTGTCGCCCGGGCGCAGGATCAGGTGGCGCGGGCGCAGCAGTCGCAGCGCGAGGCCGAGATCCGCGGGCAGGAACGCGTCGCCGACGCGCAGCGGCAGGTCGCCGACGCCCGGCGGGCGCAGGCCCGGCAGGCGCTCGACGGGCAGTTCCAGCTGGCGCAGGCATCCAATGCGGTCACCCAGGCGCAGCGGGCGCAGCAGCAGGCGTGGGAGAAGACCGGTGTGGCCGGTGGCGCCGCCCTCGAAAAGCTGAACCAGTCGATGGCGTCGCTGTCGCCGGCCGCGCAGCGTTTCGCGAAGTTCCTGTTCGGGTTGAAGGACGAGGTGTTGCGGCTGCGGGCGGCGGCCGCGGAGCCGATGCTGCCCCGGTTCGAGGAGGCCATCAACCTGCTGCTGCCGTATCTGCCGGCCGTTGAGCGTTTCGTCGGTAAGGTCGCGGCGGCGATGGGTGAGCTGGCGGTGCGGGCGGCGCAGGCCTTCGGCTCCCCGGTGTGGCAGCGATTCTTCCACTTCGTGGACCAGAACGCCGTCCCCAGCCTGAACATGTTGTACGAGACCGGGCAGAACATCACGCAGGGCCTGATCTCTCTCTTCCTGGCATTGACCCCGTTCAATGACGAGGTGGGGACGGGGCTGGTCGACCTGTCCCGCGACTTCGCTCTCTGGGCGGAGCGGCTCGACAAGAGCCAGGGCTACCGCGACTTCCTGGACTACGTGCGGGAGAACGGGCCCAAGGTCGTCCACTTCCTCGGCGAGATGGGCGAACTGCTCATCGACCTGGTCCGGGCGGCCGCGCCGCTCGGCGCGATCGTGCTGAGCTCGCTGACCCTGCTCGTCGACGCCCTCAACTCGATCCCCTCCGGCGCGCTGACCGGTCTGGTGTTCGGCATCGGCGCTGTAGCCCTGGGGCTGACCTCGCTCGGCGCCATCATGCGGGTGGTCAAGTTCCGGCAGCAACTCACCGACATCTTCGGGCCCAGGACCTCGCAGATGGTGCAGACCTACGCCCTGGACACCGGCCGCGCCACCGAGGAGACCAGCCGGTTCGGGCGGGCCACCGCGACCGCGTCCGGGCTGGCCGCGGCGGCACGCGACCGGGTGCAGGGGTACAGCTCCGCGGTGGCCGCGGTGCCAGGGCGGCTGCGGGACGCGAGCACCGGCAACAGCGTGTTCGGGCGCAGCATGGACTCGGTGCGGACGGCGTCGCTGTCCGCCGCGGCCGCGCTGAACGGGCCGGCCGGGATCGCCGGGGCAGCGCAGGCGGCCGGCGGCCGGGTGATGGCCCTCGGCACGGCGGCGGGGGCCGCCGCAACCGGCGGCATGAACCGTTTCAAGGTGGCGATGCTGGAAGTCGCGACCGCGGCGAACGGTCCCGGCGGGATGGGCGCCGCAACCACCGTGGCGGCCGGGAAGGTCGGCGGGCTGGCGAAGTCGGCCGGCAACGCCGCGACCGCGATCGGCGGGAAGCTGGTGTCCGGGCTGTCCTCCGCGTCGGCGGTCCTCGGCGGGCCGTGGGGCCTGGCACTGGCCGGCGCCACCATCGCGATCGGCACACTCGCGGCCGCGTCCGCCAACTACAACGGCAAGATCGCGACGTTGAAGTCGACGCTGGAATCGTTGGGCACCGAGTACCGGGACCTCGGCCAGGCCGGGAAGTTGGGCACCCCCGACGCGACGAAGATGCTGAACGAGATCGCCCAGCAGAACCCGGAGATGCGGCAGGCCGTCCTCAACCTCAACTCCATCGGCGTGTCGATGCAGACGCTGGGCCGGGCCGCGGCCGGGTCGCAGAGAGATCTCCAGACGGTGATGCGGGCCCTCGACGAGGAGATCGACCTCACCGAGCAGAAGTGGAAGGACCAGTCCAACTTCCTGACCACCGTGTGGACGAAAGACGCCCGGCAGACGTCCGACCGGCTCGAACAGCTACGGCAGCTGAAGGCAGGGTTGGAGCAGCAGGCCGCGCAGGGCAAGGTCACCGCGGATGTGCAGCGAATCCTCAACGGCGAGGACCAGAGGTCTATCGCGATCACCGCGATCAAAACCGCGAACCAGAGCCGCGGTGTGCAGGTACAGCAGCAGTTGATCGGCGTCTACGATGCGAACGCCGCCCGGATCCAGGAACTGAACGGGCTGCTGGCCGCGTTCGGCACCGCCGAGGGCACCGCCACCGACCGCGCCAACGCGATGCGCGGCGCGATCGAGCGGCAGACCGGCGCCGCGATCAACGCCATCGAAACCGACGAGGCGTTCAACCGCAGCCTGATCTCCCTGCGCACCCAGGTCGACAGCGCGAAGGCCGCACACGACCGGCACGCCACCTCGCTGTCGATGAACACGACCACCGGCCTGGCCAACCGGGACGCCCTCCAGGAGGTGGCACGGTCGATCCGGGAGATGTACCTCCAGGACATCGCCTCGGGCAAGCCCATGTCGGAGGCGACCAAGGCGCACAACAACCGGATCACCGCGCTGAAGGAGGAGGCCAAACGGCTCGGCCTGACCGAGTCCGACACCCGGAAACTGATCAAGGCGTACGGCGACGTCGACCCGTCGGTGACCACGAAGTTCAGCACCAAAGACTTCGCCAAGGTCTACAACGAACTCAAGCAGCTCAAGTTCGTCCAGGAAGCCCTGGCCAAGGGCTGGTCGGTGGAGAAAGCGAAAGCCGCCTGGAACGCGCAGGCGTGGTGGGCCAAAGGCAACCAGGGGCCAGTGTTCATCCCGGCGAAGGCCACCGGCGGCCCGATCGAGGGGCCGGGCGGGCCGACGTCGGACGACGTGCTGATGTGGGGCTCGGACGGCGAATGGGTGCACCAGGCCAAAGCGGTCGACTACTACGGCGAGTCGGTGATGAAGGCGCTCAACGAGCGGCGCATCCCCCGGGAGGCGCTGCCCGGGTACGCCGCGGGCGGGCGGGTCCAGCCTGCGGTGAAGCCGAAGGAGAAAGACGGGGTCGCCGCGTACGCCGGCGGCGGCCGGGTCACCACCGTGCCGATGCCGATCAGGCTGGCCGACACGAAAATCCCGACGATGGCGCAGGTGATCGCGTCGGCTCAGGTGCCCGGTTTCCACGGGCTGTCCCCGGACGCCTCGGTCCGCAAGCTCCAGGAGTTCGCGCTGGCGCAGCGCGGCAAACGGTACCTGTGGGCGGCCGTCGGACCGCGAGCGTACGACTGCTCGGGTCTAGTCGGAAATCTATACGCCCTGGCCACGGGCCGGAAACTGTACCGCCGGTACATGTCCACAGGGGACATGGGGCCCGGCCGGCACGGCATGGTGTCCGGGCCCGGCAAGCACATGACCATCTACCTCGGCCCCGGGCACACCGCGGCCAACGTCGGCGGGTTGCACGTCGAGGCGCACGGCGGCAACGGCACCCCGCTCGCGATCGGGAAGGTGGGCACCCGGTTGTCCTACTACAACCGGAAGCTGCACCTGCCCGGGTTCGCCGAGGGCGGCATGGTCGACCCGAGCCGGTTGCAGACCAAACAGGACCGGATGATTTCGTTCCTGCGGTACGGCTGGCCCGAGCCTCCGCCCGGCGGGGAGTTCGGCGCGCTGCTGTCCTCGCCGCTGGTCACCAACCAGTTCGACGAGGGCGGGATGATCCCGCCCGGCTACAGCACGGTGTACAACGGCACCGGCCAGCCTGAGGCGGTGCTGACCAACCAGCAGTGGCGGGACATCAGCGAGCTGGCCCGGGCGGCGACCAACGCCGCCGCCGGCCGCGGCAACGTCTACAACTACGAGTTCCGCGACACCACACTCACCCCGGCGTACCTGCGCGCGCAGCAAGACCGGGAAGCGGTCCTGGCCCGCGACGGCCGCGCCCGCTGAACCAGATCCTTCCGACGCCCCGGCCCGCAGCCTGCTGGCCGGGGCGTCTGTCCGCCCGGCCCGAAAGGAGAGCAGGCGTGACGGATGTGCTCGAGGACGTCGGGACGATCACCGCGACGTGGACGGACCCGACCGGTGTGGTGTGGCCGCTGTCCGACACCTCCGACGACGTCGGCTGGTTCACGACGAACGGGCCGGCCGGGTGGCACGCCACCAGCTACGAGATCGTCAGCGATCCGCTGCCCCGCGGCGGCGAGCAGGTGCGGTTCATCAGATCGAAGCCCGGCACGATCACGTGGCCGATGTACGTGTGGGGAGACAGCCACCTCCAGTACGTGGAGCGGCACCGGCAGCTGCGGCGGGCGTTCCTCAAGACCATGCACCTCGGCCTGCCCGGGGTGCTGCGGGTGGAACGCCCGGACGGTTCAGCCCGGACGGTGGAGTGCTACTACCAGGCCGGTTTGGAGGGTCAGGCCGGCGAAGGCTGGCTGTGGTCGAAAGACGCGATCACCCTGTGGTGCCCGGACGGGTATTGGCGCGACGAGACACCGATCACCGTCACGCATTCGTACGTGCCGGGCAGCGACTTCCTCTCCCCGTTCCCCACGATCTCCGAGGGGCTGAGCCTGGGCGAGACCCAGCTCGACAACCCGGGCGATGTGCAGGCGTGGCCGTACTGGGAGATCATCGGCCCGATCGTGGAGATCGCCGTCACCAACGTCACCACCGGTTACAGCTTCAGCCTCGACCTGGGTATTTCGGCGGGGGAACTCATCACCGTGTCCACGGACCGGCCGATGGTGCGCGGCCCGAACGACCAGAACTATTCGTCGTCGCTGAACTGGCCTAACGCGTACCTGTGGTCGTTGTCGCCCGGCGTCAACGACGTGGTCCTCAACGTCACCGGCGCCGACGTCGGCACGTCGGTGACGGTGACGTACCACCCCCGCTACGAGGGTGCGTGACCGGTGTCCGCCGACTACCTGATCCTGATCACCAACAAGAACTTGCAGATGGTCGGCGACCCGATCGCCTGCTGGACGATGATCGACGTCACGTTGAAGTTCAACGAGCCGGGCACCGGGCTGTTCACCTGCCCCGGCTACGACTGGATCCGCGACCAAATCATCCCCGGCTGCCGCATCGTGGTGATCCGCAACGGGGACGTCCTCATCTCCGGGCCCATGGAGCGGTCCCTGTGGGAACGCGCCGACGACGGTGAGAACGCCGGCGCCGGAACGTTGACGGTGAACTTCGCCGACTTCCTGTCTTTGATCGTGTCCCGGCAGACGTACCCGGACGGCACCCTCGCCCCGGCGGCACAGGTGATCGACAACTGGACGTTCGGGCCGGACCTGGCCGAGCACGCGCTGCGCAATCTGGTGCTGTTCAACTGCGGTGTCAGCGCGCTGCCCGCGCGGCAGATCCCGCAGCTGATCATGGGAACGTTCGCCGGGCTCGGCAGCAGCGTCACCGTCAAAGCCGAGCGGATGGAGCCGATGGGTGACGTGATGCGGCGCATCGCGGTCGCCGGCGGTGGGCTCGGGTTCCGCGCCGCGCAGAACGACCAGGAGGAGATCGAGTTTCAGGTCTACCAGCCGCTCGACCTGGCCGAAGAGGTGGTGTTCGGGTTCGGCGCCGGGTCGTTGAAGTACATCGCGTACGAGCAGGTCGCGCCGACCGCGAACGTGGCGGTCGTCGGAGGGCAGGGTGAGGGCGCGGACCGGGCCCTGATCGAGCGGGTCAACGACGGCAGCGTCGACGCGTGGGACCGGCGGGAAGTCCTGGTGAACCGGGCCGGTAACGACCCGGTCGCTGACCTGAACGCGGCCGGTGACGAGGCATTGGCCGAAGGCGCGGAGTCGGCGCGGGTGCCGTTCAGCGTCTCCGACACCCCGTACGTCAAGTTCGGTGACTACTCGCTCGGGTCGAAGGTGTCCGTGGAGACCGCACCCGGGTCGATGATCAGCGACGTGATCAAGACGATTCACATCCAGGTCTACCCGACCGCCGGTGAGGTCATCTCGCCGACCGTCGGGTCGCAGGCGCAGAACTCCGACCCGAGGTGGGTGCAGCGGATGCGGGCCATGGACCGGCGACTGGCCTATTTGGAACGCAACGTCGTGCCCGCCGTGGTGTAGCGGGCAACCACCACAGGACGGGGGGAAATCGAGGTGGCTGAACAGTCTTGGCCGAGTCCGAGCAACGGCAGGGTGATCGACGACGCCGAGTATGAGAAGGTTGGCGCGACGCTGGGCCCGAGCTACGGCATCATGGGTGACTTCACCAGCCCGCAGCTGATCTACGGGGACAGTTCCGGCCGGCAGATCAAGGTGGCAGCGGACCGGTACGCGCTGGTCCGCGGGCACGTGTGGTGGTCCGGTAGCACGATCGTCACCAAGGCGATCGCGGCGAACTCGTCCGGGTCGACCAGGATCGACCTGATCGTTCTGCGGCTGTCGCGCACCACCTGGGATGTGACCTGCGAAATCATTCAGGGCACCCCGGGTGCGGGTGAGCCGTCGCCGACGCAGGACTCCGGCACCACCGGGGTTTTCGAGGTAGTCCTGGCAGTCGTGACCGTCGTGAACTCGGCGTCGTCGATCAGCGCTGGCAACGTGGTGTACGTCGCCCCGCATTTGGACTCGGGTGGTGGCCGGCTGCGGATCCCCTCGTATACGTATCCGTGGGCGCCGCCGGCGGCGTTCATCGGTTCGGAGCTCATCGACGCGGCTGGTGTGGTTGTCCGGTGGAACGGGTCGAGTTACGAGCAGATCGAGACGTGGCAGTCGTGGACGCCGACGGTGTGGCAGAACCTGTCCACCACCCGGACCGTGTACGGCGGGACGGTCGCGATCAACCGGGCCAGGTACCTCAAACGGAACAAACTCGTCCACGCCACGTTCGACATCACGATCACCGGAGCGACGACCAACGGTTTGGGCATCAGCCTGCCGGTCCACGCGGCGACGCGGATCTACGCCATCGGCTCGGCGGCGGTTTACAACAACAGCAGCCCGCCGGCGAACCAGTCCGGGGTCGCGGCGTGCGGCCCCGTCAACGGCTCGTCCCAGGCCGACAACGTGCACGTGCTCACCACCTCGAACGGCTACGTCAACACGGTGGCCGGCACCAATGCTTTCCGCGGCCAGCTCACCTACGAGGCGTAGAGGGCGGAGGTCAACCCATGCTGCCGCCGTGGGCCGTCACGTGGGCGCAGGAGGCGATCAATCCGCCTGGGTGGGATGCATTCGCGCAGTACAGCGTCCTCGGCATCGCGGTCATCGGGCTGGGGCTCCTCGTCTACCGGATCTTCATGCAGCTGTGGAACCGCAGCGGCGAAGAACTGACCCGGGAGATCAGCCGCGGCGATCGGTTGGAAGCGGAGAACAAACTGCTCAACCTGGCCATGCAGGAGAAGGCGATCCCGGCGTTGCTCGCGGCTGCCACCGCGATCTCCGAGTGCACCGAACTGATGCGGTCGCTTCAGCAGGAACGTGATTACGCGCTGCGGCGCCAACACAGGGATGGAGATGCGCGGTGATGGTTGGAACCCTCCCGCAGCCCAGCGGCGCCGACCGGCTGGCGCGCGTCGCGGACATGGTGACCAACGCTGTTGCCTTACTCCAGCAGGCGATGGATGAAATCCGGGCCGACCAGAAAGGAACCGACGACGATGACGGCGATGCTGCCGGCGCACCTGACGGAGACATTGAACAGCCTGGGTGACGCGGCCCGGGAGTTGGCTGACGAGGTCCGCGCCGACCGGGCTCAGCGCGAGAAGACCAACAAGATCGCGCTGGATAGGCAGCGTCGGCAGAACCGCCGGACGACCATTCTGCTGGTGTTCGTCGCCGTGGTGGTCGTCGGCCTGCTGACGATCGTCGTGCAGAACCGGTCACGGTCCAACGAGAACGCGACCATCCTGCGGCAGACCGCCAGGACCAGTTCGCAGGTGGTCGACTGCACCACGCCTGGCGGGGACTGCTACGAGCGCGGCAACGAGCGCACCGAGGAGGCCCTCAGCCGCTTCATGCAGCTGATCATCGCGGTGGAGGCCTGCGGCGGGCAGTACGCCACCGAGTCGGAGATCGAGGCGTGCGCCATCCGGCGCCTGGCCGCCACGGAACCGTCGCCGAGCCCGTCGGCGTCGCCCACGGACTAATCCCCGGCGCGCGGGGAACATCCTCGCGCGCACGACAGGAGGAGGGGCTCATGGAGTCCAATGTCATCTTCCCTGAGCTGCCGACGTACGTCGGTGTGCCGTCGCTGGCCGGCGGGCTGTCGCTGGCCCTGACCGTGCTGCTGCCCGTGCTGGCCGCGTTGTTCATGCGCACCCAGTGGTCCGCTTTCGTCAAGGGTCTGATCCTGCTGGCCTGCGCCGCGGTGAAGGGGTTCCTCGAGGCGTGGATCGTCGCGGCCGACATGAACGTCGCGTTCGATGTGGGCCCTGCCGCGTGGTCGGTGTGCATCCAGTTCATCATGGCGGTGTCCGCCTATTTCGGGCTGCTACGCCAGACGGGCGTGCAGCAGGCGGCGATCGCCGGCGGTGTGGTACGCGGCAAGGTGATCGACGGAACGGTCGCCTGACGGCGGTTTTGCCGCGGGGCCCCGGAACACCAGCCAGGGCCCCGCGCGTCGCAAGCGACGACCGGAAGGTATTGAGGAGCATACATAGCGGCCCCGGCCCGCGCACCACGAAGGTGCGCGGGCCGGGGGCCGCTTCGTCGTTGCTGGGCAACGGAAACGGCCCCCTCCTGGTGAGGAGAGAGCCGGTTCCGGACACGAACTCGACTTACCTTGTACCGCAGTTCCCGCACACCCGGAGTCTAAGACAGGTGTCGGGCTTGTCAGGTACGGTAGCACACTGGCGGGTGATCGACCACCGTCTGTGTCAGGTCCTCACCGCGTTGTAGGTGTTGATCAGTTCGGTCCACTCGTCGAGGACCTTCGGCTTGGTGGGCCGGTACTCGTACCGGTCGTCGACGTTGCACCAGAACCCGACGGCCTCGACGCCCGCGTCGGACATGACCTGGCACGATTCCCGGTACCAGAGGGCCTGCGCGGCGCCGTCGGTGTCCCAGGTGGTCGGGTGGGTGCCGTACTCGGTGATGTGGGTGCGCACCCCGAACTCGCGTTGCGCGGTCAGCGCGAGCCCGAGCAACGCCTCCGGGGCCTCGTACACGTCGGGGTTGGCCGGCCGGTAGCAGTCCCACGAGTCGACGTCGGCGCAGCCGGGCAGCATGAACCGGCGCCAGTCCATCGCGCTGCGCTTGTAGCGGCTGGCGTACTGGGTGTGCACGTTGATCAGGGTGACTTTCGGCCGGGTCGGGTGGTCGTCGACGGCTTGGCGCAGCAGCGTCCAGTAGTTGGTGTAGCCGTCGATGTCGTGCGCCCAGTCGATGTCTCCCTCGTGGTGCCAGGTGAGCCACACCTCGGTCGACGGGGCGGGAATCGAGTCGAGGAACGCGTGGATCGTCGCGGCCGGGACACGGTCTTTGAAGCTGACGTGCGGGATGGTGCCGGCCGGTAGCGCGGTCACCGCCCCACCCCATTTCGGCAGGCCCTTGCCGTTGGTGTGGAACACCCGCGTGAACCACGGCCGCGGCAGCTTACCGAACCAGGTCTTGAACTCGGCTGGGGTCGGGTGGTAGCCGATCCGCATCAGCCGCCGTTCCCGTACCGCGGCCGCGCCAACCGGCGGGGGCGGTGCGGGCGGTTCGGGCAGGGTGATGGTGAGTGTGCCATCGGCGACCGAGGTGGTGAACCCGGCGCCGAGCCCGGCGATCTGGATGGTTGTCATTGGTGTCTCCCCCGTGCTCGGTGCGGCGGACACCCCTTGGCGAGGTGCCCGCCGCGGGTGGGCGTCACATCGTGACGAGCGCTACCCAGCTGTTGGTGCCGCCGATCCCGTCGCCGCGGCCGCGTACGACCGAGTTACGCACCTTCCGGTCGGCCTGGAACCGCTTGAGCGCGCCGATCGTGTCGTCGCCGGCGTCGCCGTCGATGATCCCGGGGTTGAACCCGCGGGCGAACAGCAGGCACTGGAGCAGCCAGACGTTGAAGCCTTCGCTGCCCCGGATGACCGTGGCCAGCTGGTCGGGTGCCAGCACCGCCCAGGTGCGGGCGTCGACGACGCCGGTGACCGGCAGCCCGGCTGTGCGCTGGAACGCGCGGACCTTCCCGTCGGTGCCGGCGCCGAACTGGCCGTCGATCTGGTCGCGGGCGGACCGGTTGTTGCGGGGCCACAGTTCCCGGGCCACCAGGAACGCCTGGAGGAGTTGGACGGTCCGGCCGGTGTTGCCCTTGCGGATGACTGGCAGCTTCGCCGTGGCGGTGTCCAGCGGCCGGCCCGGCGGCTTGGCGGCGGGCTTGGCCGCGGCCGCCGGTGGCCGCTGCGATGCCGCGGTCGCCCGGTTCTTGCCGGTGGTGCGGTAGTGCTCGTAGTCGCCGAGGATGTCGACGACGGCGAACTCGGCGCCCGGCATGAACGACATGTGCAGGTGCTCGTCGCGGGACCGCGCCGACTTCGCGAACGGCTTGCCGGCCTTGACGATCCGCCGGTTCCAGTGCCGGCCGAGGATGTTGAAGTACTTCACCGCCGGGTAGTAGCGCGCCCGCAGCCGGGCCAGGAACCATCGCTCGAACTTCGCCGGCTCCGGCACCCGGGAGTCGACCGCGTAGATCCACCCCTTCTTCGGCACGTAGTGCTTCCCGCCCACCCAGATGTCGTGGGTGGAGAACGGCGTGTGGTCGCCCGGGTGGGCGGTGGCCAGGTGCGCCCAGTTGCCCGCCACGCCGAGGCAGCGGTACGCGTCGCCGCCGGATTTGGTCAGGAACTGGTACGCCTTGGCGACCGGTGTGACCGGCCGCCAGCTCAGTTCGCCGCGCGGTGTGCGCAGCCGTCCCCCCGTGATTACTGCCATGGCTCAGCCCGCCGCCGACGCGTCGGCGCCGGTCGCCAGGTACTCGTCGCGGCCGGTTGTGTTGGTCACCAGGGTCGTTCCGGGACCGAGGGTGCCGCCTGCGTCGTACGCCGCTTCCGGATCGAGCCCGACGTGCTCGGCGAGCGGGTCGTCACCGTCATCGGTCACGTCCAGGGCGGGCTCGTCGACCAGCGGCGGCTCGGGCAACACGATCGCGTTCTCGCCGGGATCGGGGGTGGTCTCCACCTCGGGCATCGTCTCGGCGGCCGCGGCCAGGCCGTCGTCGGTGGACAGCGGGTCACGCTCCACGCCGTCGACGTCCTCGGCGGCAGGGCCGGTGTCGGGCTCACTCATAACAATCCCCGTTCATATCGGGCCAAACATGCGCTAAGCCTCACGATATCGGACGGGTCGGGCGTGTCCGGGTGCGTTGAAGGCGCGGTCCCTCGTGCCGGGGGCCGCGCCTTCAGTCGGGAATGATCAGTAGTAGCAGATGTCGGTGTCCGTGGTGGTGCCGTGGGCGTGGGCGGACCCGAGCAGGCCCAGGGCCAGGCCGGTGACCGAGACGACCGAGTCGATCGGCACGTTCACCTGCGTACCGTTGAGGATGCCGTAGTTGGCGCCGGTGCTCTGGTCGGACAGGTAGCAGGACGCCTGGGCGGCGCCGGGCGGGGCGAGCAGGACGCCGGCGGCAGCGAGGGCGGCTACGGCGAGGATTCGGCGCATGGGGACGAGCCTTCCGGTAGGCGTGATCGGGCCAACGAACCCGGCCGGTCCGTTTCGCCCTGGTACGGGTGGGATTGTAGTACCGATGGCGAATTCGTGGCGGCAAGTTGGGCCCGGTGGCCGGTTTCCGTCAACTAGTCGCGGTGCCGCTCGGGGAGGTCGTCCGCGCCGGCCATCGCGGTGAGGACCTCTTCCAGCGCGTCGTCGTCGCCCCTGAAGAGACGCTCCACCAGGGGCGGCTTCCGGCCCTCCTCTTCAGGCAGTTCGTCCAGGCCCGTCACCTGGTTCGAGAACCAGCCGCCGCAACCCTGGCAGAACGCCGAGCCGTTGCGGTAGTCTCGCCGGTCCCACGGGCCGTGGTCCGGGAAGGCCGGGCAGGCCCGCAACGCCTCGTACTTCGCCCAGCACGCACGCTCGGCGTCGGCGATCGACGGCCCCTCGCCGCGCAGGAACGTCCCCGGGAACGCCTCCACGAACGCGGTCCGGTACGGGCCATCCTTGCCGCCGAGCACGACGCCACGAGCGCCGCCCTGGATGAAGATGTCCTCCGGCCAATCACAGCGGACCGGCTCAGTGGTGTTACGGATCAGACGGGTCATTCTCTTCCCTCTCCGTCGGGCGCAGCCTCGTCCGGAACGTCAGGCTGGGATCCGGGCACCCGCCCGCTGACCCGCACCTGCCCCGGCGCAACCTGAGTCACCGTGACGTCGAGGCCGGCGGCCCGCATGTTGCTGGCGTACCGGTCGACCGCTTTCCTCGCCGGTCTGAGATGGCAGAATCCGCAGCAAGCACAGTGCAGTAGTTCCGGGTCGGTTCCCTCCTGCGGGGACGCGATCCGCGCGGGGCACAGCCGGTCGTGCAGCGCAACGGTGATGACCTTCAGCGTGCAGCCCTCGTGCTCAACGAAACGCAGGCCGCCGATCGCGTCCAACTCGGCTCGCAGCCGAGCGACCTCAGCCTGGATCTGGCGCACCTCGTCGTCCTGATCGGCGGTCTGCAAGGCGATGTCGACGGGCTGGTCGCCGTAGAGGTAAATCTCGGTGCCGTGGTCGTCGAGCGGCGTCCACTCGCCGGGCACGACGGTCATGGTGTCGCCCATCTCGGCCGGGCTGGGTTCGAGTTCGTTGTGATTGTCAGGCACGGTCAAACCCTTTCAGGTCGAACAGATCGAAGATCGATTACGTCAAATCAGTTGTCGAGCTCGTCGTGGCGCTGCCAGCACTCCAGCAGGCCCACCGCCGCCAACTCGTCATCACGCAGCATGGCCTCCGCGTACTCCACGAGGCGATCGCGGCGGATGCGGTACCAGCCGTCCGACGGCGATCCCTCCATGACTGGGAGGTGTTCGTCGTCCCACCATCCGAACCGGATCGCGCAGTCCGACGAGCCGTTCGCGTCGGCGCGGGCCACGGCCGCCTCTGCGCCAGCAGCGTCAAGCTTCCAATCCTGCTCGGCGTACGTCACCATTTCCGCGCGGTCGCCAACCGCAACGGGTGCGTCAACGATCGACGACCACACGATGTAAAGATCCCTGTCGCGCGAGGTGCGCACGATTGCCTGACCCACTGCTATTCCTCCTGGTCGATAAACATCCAATTCGTACGTCAGGCTCTCCCGGCAGCGCGAAGCCGCGCTTCTGCACGCAACCCGGCGATGATGTCTTCTTCGGTCAGGTCCGGCACTCGACCGCTGCCGATGAGGTCAGAGACCGCCCGGGCCACAGCCCCACGCACGGCATACACCCGCGGCGAGGTCGCCAGCGGCCAAGCCGACGCGAGGTGGTCGATGGCGAGAAACACATCGGCGACGATATCCTCGGCCTCGGGGCCGTACGTGCCGTATTTGCCCGCGCTCTGAAGACGCTCGGCGATGGCCGCGATCCGAGGTAAGTCGTCCGCGTTGATCATGCTGTCTCCCTCGCCTGGTCGATAACATTTGGCCGGGTCGACGAACCGCGGGGATAGCCGACTGGCCAGGGCCTCCACCGTGTCGTACTCCGGGTAGGTCGGCCGGGGCGGGTCGATGAGCATCTCGATCGGGTACATCGCTCAGACCTCCGCCTGGCTCTCAGAGTCCGCCGGACCGAACGTGCCTGGACACCTCTCGCCACTGGGCTGCGGCATCCCGCAGGTCTGCCCAAACTCCTCCGTCGACCACGTGTACCGCTGGCACGAGGAGCAGCGCTGTCGAGGCGCTTCGTCGCGCAGGTGAGCCGGCCACGACGACTGGTCCGCAGTCCAGCCGATCCCGAAGGCGTACCCGCGCGCCCACAGCATCGCGTCGTGGGCGATCTCGACGGCCATCCGCCTCTGGTCGGTGCCTTCGATGAAATTCGACAGCGCGATCTTGGCGTGGAGCGCGACGAGGAGAATCTGAGTGGCGACCGGCACGGGCAGCGAATTCCGCTCGCGCAGCACAGCGATAAAGCGCTCACCGTGCTCGGCCATCCACGGCTCGACAATGGCCAACTCGGCATCGCGCTCGATGGTCTCGGCTAGCCAGTCGGCTGGCTCGGCGCCGTCGTACGCGCCGACCAAGAGGTGCCGCTGGAAGGCAGCCCGCTCGAAGGGACTGAGCGCCTGGTCGACGGCCAGGTTCGCGTCCAGGCGGTCAATGAGCAAGGCGTCTGTGACCTGCACTTTCGCTCCTTCTAGGTCGATAATGGACCTTATGTCAGGTTCCGTACCTTATGTCAGGTTCCGTCTGATTCCAGCCAATCCGCATCCAGCCAATCCGCATCCGGCCGGCTCGTATCAGGGTCGTGCGTGCGCCGGTACGGCTCCATCGTCACCTCGTCGTCAGTGATGAACAGACCGGGCAGATAGGGCCGCCAATACACGGCGCCCGTGCGAAGGAATTCGATTCGCTCCGCGCCAGGATGCAAAGTAATGTTGACGGGCGGCTCTGGCGAGTCACTGTTCCCCGAGTCCTGCGGTAGATCCATCTCGCCGATCCCTCTGGTCGATAAGATCAATTATGTTACGTGGACTACTTCGCGCGTTTCCGTAGCTCTTCAACCAGTTCCCGTAGCCCTCTGTCAATGCGCTCGAAGTCGGCCTCGGTGTAGTCCTCATTGTGCGCGTCGGTGCGCGGCCAGCCGATAGAGATCATCTGGTCTTCCAGCAGCCCAGCCACGAGCCAGCACGCCTCCCGCTTCGCTTTCGCTTGGTCCACGCCCGTCCCTCCCTCAGGCCGATAAGATCGATTACGTCAACTAGGTCCGATTTCCGCTAGACCAGCATCGTCATCACGTCGGCGCCGTCGATCCGGCGCTCCACCACTAGCCGGTCGGCCAACTCCTGAATGTCACCCCAGAGGCGATCGACGAGGCGAGCGGAGAGCGAGAATCCGAGATCCTTCGGCCCGGCGTATTTGGCCGTCATCTCGTCGGCCTCGCGGGCGTCGCCGAAGGCACCGAATAGGACGTCAATCTGGTTGGCGCGGCTGTCCTCGCCACGCTCGCGGAGCCACCTCAGGCCGGCGAACTGTCCTGCCCAGACCATCGCCAGGTGATCAGCCAGCGGTAGCTCCCAAGGTCCCCAGGTGACGAATCCGCCTGGCTCCCGGTCGCCCTCGCCGCCGCCGTTCTCGGCGATCGCGATGACCTCCAGCGGGTGCCCCGTGAAGATGCCGACGACAGCGTGGGCGGCCTCATGGGTGGAGGCCTGGTGCTCGACCTGCTCGGTGGTGAGATCGCGCAGGAGGCGGAGCCACAGCCCTTGCTCGTCCTGAATCTCACGCCCTATCGCGTCGCAATCGGTGCACGACTGGGCCAGCAGCCGATAGTCACCGGCCACTGGCCAGCGCACTATGGTGCGGTGCGAAACACACAGCGCCTCGATGACGCGCCTCGGGGTGCGGCTCATCGCGATCCTCTCCCTCCTCCAGGTCGATAACATCCGTTACGTCAACTGCGGGCGGCCCAGCAGCCCTCGGCCTCGTGGCCGTCCAGGCTTTCTTGCGAGGGGAACTCCTCGCCGCAGTCGTCGCAGATGTAGGCGACTTCGTCGTCATCGTCGTAGTCGCGATCGTCGAATGGGCACATGAGTTCCTCCAATCAGGTCGATAAGATCATTCGATTCGGTCGACTTACGTGCCGGCGCTTTTGCGTTTGCTCCATGGGCCGTCGTGCTGCCACTCTTTCCGGTCGTACCACTCGGTCACGGCCTTGCGGCTGAAGAGGGCCGTCTTGCCCTGCGCCACAGTCGCGAGCGGCTGCGGGAAATCCGGGTAGCGAGCGATCCAGTTGCTGACCGCCGATTTGCCGACGCCGCACTCCTCGGCAATATCAGCCGGGGAGACCAGGTCGGCGAGTTCCCAGTTCACGGCCGGCACCGTTCAACGTCCGTCGCGGATTTGGTAGAGCCGGGGCTCGCTCACCCGGGCTGCCTTGGCGATCTCCGCGCGGGGCACGGTCGGCTCCATCGCCATCAGCTTCCGGACCAACTCGTCGCGGCGAGCGTCCAGTCCGGCGGCGCGGTCGCGGTTGCCGCACAGTTCGTCCAGAGCTAGATCGGCGCCGGTGTATTCGGCGGCGGGCGTAGTGCCGGTGTCGGCGTCGGTACCGCTCCAGACCCGTACGCGCCAGTGATCTCCATCGGCGACGTTCCGGTTCGCGGCCACCCAGGCGGCGACTTCAACAGCGGAGTCGTCCGAGGAGGTGTTCTCAGCCGGCGCGAGGGCCTGCCAGATGCCGTCCCGGCTGTCGCCGGTCTCGATCAGTACCGTGTAGTTCGCCATGCGCTCCATCCTATAGCCAGCTATAGCCATTGTCTATAGCTGGCTATAGGATTCCGATCGATAGTATCCGTGACGCCGCTTTTGGTTACTGGCCTACCTTCCGTCCGGCGGCCAGCAGCACCAGCGCGGTGCCGAGGCTGATCGGCAGGTCATCCCGGTCGAATCCAAGCGAGCTCGCGAGCGCGCCAGCCTGGCCGGGGAGCGGCATCGCCGGGAACTGCTCGCCGTGGAAAGCCTCGGACTGGTCGGAGGCGAACGCCGCGGCGTAGCGGTGGAAGTCCTCGACGTACCCGGCGACGTGGGGATGCATGTCATCGGGGACGGTGGGCGCCTCGCCGCGGCCGGCGCCCCACGCTGCGGACAGCAGGATGCAGGCGCGCACCTCGGGCTCGGCCTCAGCCCATACCTCGGCCGCCTCGGGGTCTTGCGCTATCCGGGCCAGATCGCCGGCGTAGTGCACATGGTCGAGCGCGTTGCACAGCGTCAGTAGTAGGCCGGGCAGTTGCATGGCGGTGTCGAATCCGGGGGGAATGGTCACGTGAGGTGCCTCGTCTCCTGATCGGGTATGTGCGTTACTGGGCGTTGCGTAACTTGCTTGGATCTTGGTACGAAGGACTTGCCGCCTTCCGGCCGGTTCCCCGCCACCGGCCGGCAGGTCAGGAAGAGAGCCCAGGCGCCGAACTGTTCCGCCGCCCACCGGGGACTGGCCGCCTGGGCTTTCGCGAGCCTCACGTCCAGAACGGGCCGGCGGTCAGTAGCGCAGCGGGCAGCATCCACGCCTTGTGCCACGACTGGTCCAGGTGGAAGACCGCGGTGCCTGGCCCGTACTGGTCGGCCCGGGCCGGCCGGACCACCTGCACGAAGTCGACGTACCCGCCCCGGCCGAGCCTGGTGGCCAGCCAGACCAGCGGGGTGCGCAGGTCCGCTACAAAGTGCGTGGTCGCGTTGACCGTCATACCGGCGGCTACCCAGCCCGGTTCCAGCGGCAACCGCAGCCACCAGCAGGCGGCCAGCACGAACGCGGTCGTGACCGCGGTCCAGCTGGCGACGTGCTTGGCGCAGTGCCGCATCGAACAGCCGGTCGTCTCGTCGCTGTCGAGTGCCTTCTTGCACGCCTGTTCGCTGGTCTGGATCCAGTGGTCGCCGATGCCGTGCCCGGACAGCATGCCGATGTACGCGACGACGGCGGTCACTGCCGGGAGCAGATCGTGGGGCATGATGGACTCCTCCTTCACGGGAGAGAGTCGAGCGGTCAGATCCGGCCAAGGTGAAGGCCGCTCGCTCTCCGTGGCTCCTATTTATCGTCATCAGTGCACCACACATCCGGTCCCGGGAGCCCCGCCCGCGGCGGGCGTCACACGGTAGGCCCGGGTCGTATCGGCGACAGTTCACGCCGCCGCCCGCACCTTCGCCGCCCACATCAGGCACCGCTCGCACGTCGCCGGGCCGCCCTCGCCGCCGGACAGGTCCAGCGGCTTGCCCCGGTTCTCGGTCTCGCACAGGCCCCGGCCGGCGCGGTGCCGGCGCGGCCGCTGCTCGGAGCCGGACAGCACGTCAGCCTTCGGCACGATGTGCCCGAGGTGGTGGACGAACCCGTACCGGACCCGGCCGGTGCCGTTGCGCAGCACGGTCACCCCGACCGGGAACTCCGCCAGCGCGGCCTGCGACACCGTCTCGTCCTTGTCGTCGCGGGCCTTGCGCTGCGCCGCCCGGGCCGCGTCCCGCTCCTCGCCCGCGGCCAGGATGTCGGCGAACCACTGCTGCGGCGGCGGCATCAGGCCCCGGTCGGCGGCCAGCAGCAGCATGTGCAACTCGACCAGCGACTCAGTTCTGTCGTGGCCGAGGACCGACACCCGCCACTCCCACGGCCGGCCCATCTGCTGCCAGCGGCGCACCTTCCCCGGGTCGACGAACCCGCCGTCCGCCCGCGCGGACGCCTCAGCATCCGCCCGCAACTGCGCGTACTCCGGGTACGTCGGCGCCGGCCGGCGCGGCGTCCGCCAGTTCGGCGGCAGCGAAGACTCCGGCAGCGTGTACAGCCGGCGCCGGCTCACGGCTGCCGTCCCACACGGGCGGTGATCGCCTGCGCGGTGGCCGCGCTGATCCGGTCGACCATCACCTGTTGCAGGTCCGGCGAGGCGAGCAGTTCGGCGGACGGGGCGAGGACGACGACCTCCGGCGGCACCGGCTGACTCGCAGGCCATGACCTCTGGTGTAACGCGCGGGCCTGCGCCTCGGCGAGGGTGAACCGGCCGGCCCGGGTGATGTGGTCGGTGTAACCCGCGCCGCCCGGCTTCCACCAGATGCCCGCGTCGTGCGACCACACCAGGTACTCGGCGGCCGGCTCGTCGCCCTGGCCGGTGGTGAGCGGCTGGTTCAGGTCGACGCCGTGCAGCTCGAGCAGGCAGCAGACGGCCCGCGTTCGCCACGCCTGCATGGTCTCCTGCCCGCCGCCGCGGCCGTAGACGTGGCCGCGGGGGAGTACCCGCTCGGGCTCGACGTACGCGATCCCGATCAGGGTTTTCAGGGTCAGCTTGGTCGTGCCGAAGTCGGCCGGGTTCAGACCCAGCAGCTTGTCCGTCACGCTGGCACCTCTTCCTTCTCTCGGGTCTCCGGCAGGATCTCGATGATCGGGCCGTCGAGGTTCGGCCACTGCTTCCAGATGCGGCCGTCCAGCTCGCAGCCAGCCGTCTTGCCCTGGTAGTAGCGCATCGGCGCGTTCGGCTCGCCGGCGGCGAGCTCGTGGCGTTCAACCGACCACGGCTTGTGACTGGCCTCGCCGATCTCCCAGCTGTGGTGGTGCGCGAGCGGGTTGTAGAAGTGCGTCGCGCCGATCTTCTCTGCCTCGGCCTTCGCGGCGGCCAGCAGCACCGGGTCGCCGAGCACGGTGGCCGGCACCCGCACAACCCACGGCGCCGGGCCCCAGCTGCCCCACTGCTTGAAGAACAACGCCACGCCGGCGGCCACGGCCTGGTCGCGCAGCCACCGCGCCCAGATCGGGTGCATGGGCCGGGCCCGGTCCTTGGCCGCCGACTCACCGCCGACGATCACCCAGTCCAGGCGGGCGCCGTCGGCGGTGAACGGCGTCTCGCGTTCGCCGACCTTGGCGATGCCGGTCAGGGCGTTGAGGCGGACGCCGCCGCCGACGTCGAGGTCGGTGAGGGCGATGGGGCTGAGCAGCGGCTCACACGACACCAGCCGGATCGCGGCCGGGGTGCGGAACAGCCACGTCAGCCGCACCTCGGCCTGGTGCTGGTCCTCGGTCGACACGCCGAGCCACACGTTGGTCAGCACCCCGAACCGGGCGGCCATCTTGGTGACCATGTCGTGCATCCGCTTGGGTAGCTTCGTCAGAATCACGTAGATGTGGTGCGGGGTGTCGGCCATCGTCTGCCACAGGTCGACGATGAAGTCCTCGTCGACCTGTGGGTCGAACAGTTCCCCCAGCGCCGTCACGAAGATCATGCGGGGTTTCGTCAGGGCTCGCAGGCCGGGCAGCCGTTCCGGGTAGGTCTCGACCTTGCCCGTCCAGACGGTGCGGCCCTGGTCGTCCTTGGTGACGATGCCGCCCCGGCCGGGCAAGTGAGCCTGCCGGGCCACCCACCGCGGCGCGAAGCATTCCCGGCAGCCGGCCGACCGGTGGACACAGCCGAGCACGACGTTAGCGGTCATCGGCAGGAAACCGGGCTGGCCCAGCCAACCAATCAACGATCGATCAGACATTTCAGGCTCCTACCTGGCCGGGATGATCCGGTTAGGGGCGGTGATCGTGAAGCACGCGGTGCAGCCAGTGCAGAACGGCTTGGACGGGCAGCGCATACCGGCCAGCACCCACGCAATCGTGGCCGGGTCAGCCCCGTGGACCGGGTCGCCCGCGGCCTCCTGGATCTGCCCTGCGAGTTCGTCGGCGACCACCCGCACCGCCAGGATCAACTCGCCGGAGCCCATGTTGCGTTCCTGGCCGTGAGCGTCGCGGAATTCGCGTAGCGCCCACAGCGCCTTGTCGAGCCGTTTCGCGGTGCGGCCGGTGCTCCATCCGGACAGGTGCAGGAAGCCGGAGCACAACTGCTGGAACGGGCCATCTGCTTTCGCCCGCCGGGCATCGACCCTCGCCCATCGGTCGTCAGGCATCTACGGGAGCCTCCCGGATCGGTTCGGTGGGGATACGGCGGAGGTCGCATTTGCGGACGGTGGTGGTCTCGCCGCTGACCCAGTGGATATCCACCCGGCCCCACCAGCGGCGGCGGTGGGTGACGAAGCCGGTCCGGGATGGGCTGCGGTCGCGGCCCCGGATCGCCTCGACCGGCCAGCCGGCCCGGATCTGTTCGTCGGGGGACTGCGGGGCGGACGGCGGGATCGACGGCATGAATCTCGGGTGGAACAGCCAGTGCATGCTCATCGTCGTGGGGGCTCCTCGTCAGCGGGGCAGCGGGCGCAGTCGGGGTACCAGTACCGTTCGGTGGTCCACCAGCTCTCCGGCCCCTGGGCTCGGGGGTAGGTGGCGCTGACGCCTTTGATCCCGGACCCGCGGCGGCACTGCGACTCGAGCTCCGGCTCGGACCGGCCGTTGCTGTTCCACCGCTTGACCTTGTGCATGACGCGGCCCTTGCGGATCCGCATCCGCTGCGTCAGCAGTTCAGCCACGGCAGGTCACCGCCGTGGGGATCTCCCAGACCTGCCGGACCGGGTTCCAGTAGCCGGCGCGGATGACCCGGTCAAGGTCCGGAGTGGCATCGGGGTGACTGGGCTCGCACGGGATCCAGCGGCGCCGGCCGGGGTCGCCGGGTCGCCGCTCGCGGACGAACAGGCCGGCGGCGGCGGCCTCGACGGCGCCGTGCGGGTAGCCGCTCCACACGTCCTCGCCGCAGACGTGCTCGTCGAAGCCGGGAGCCGGGATGAGCCTGCCGGGCGGCGCAGCGGAGTGCAGCACGCGCTGGCAGCCGGTCATGATGCAGATCGCCACGCTGCACTCGCGGGTGTGCTTGCGGCCGATCGGGACTCGACAGTCCTCGTCGGGGCAGGTGGTGGCGGCGGTGAGCCGGGGAAGGTCAGTCACTGTCGCGGGTCCTCCGTCAGTGCGGGGCCAGGGGTTCAGCCTTGGTATCCGCCACGCTACACCCGGACGGGTTAATCGCACAGCACCGTGACGGGGATTTTCTTAGCGGTCCGGGAGACGGCATGAGACCGCACTCCCGGTGGGACGGATAAGTCCTGGTTGGGTAGGTACGATCCAATCGCGCCTCGGCCGGCAGCCGAGCGATCAAGGCTTTGCTCTACACCGGGGGGATGCGGCGGCGGCGAACGACCGGGCAAGGGCGCGGAGGCTCAGCACGCCCGGTCCTGCGCCGCCGCCGCGCGCGGGTGTCTGCCGCGGGCCTGGTCGGAGGCATGCGGCGACAACCTGGGGAGCCGGGGAACCGGCTCCCCGACGACGGGCCGGGAGCCGGCCCCCGCTGCTGCCGACGGCTCACAGTTCGTCGGCAGCGGGCCGTGCGCGGGGGAGCCGCGCTGAGGGAACCATATCGAACACCGCAGGCCGACACAAACACGGACATACCATGACACGCGGTGGGGGTTAGGTCTGCATCGTCACAACGATCGCCTCGACCACGGCGCGTACCTGCGCGGGCCACCGCACGTACAGCATGCCCGCCGCAGCGAGGGTGCACGCGAGCCCACAGCACCAGCGGATCGCGCCCTCCCGCCAGCTCCGCGCGCTGGTGTCGAACCGGATCCACCGCGGCGCCCGGAACTTGTACCACCGCCTGCCCCGGAACTTGATCGGGAACAGCAGCGGCACACCGGTGTTGGTCAGCCAGTCGCCGAGACTGTGCACCAGCACGCCAGCGCCGATGGCCCAGCCGAGCCACCACCCCGACGGCGCCGGCCACCACCACGCCGCCGCAGCGACCGCGGCGGCCAGCACGTACCGGCCGGACCGAACCTTCAGCGCGCGCAGCCCCGTCGCAGCGGCGAACGCGGTCATGGCCATGGTCGCGTACCAGGCTCCGTGCACGCCGAGCCACCCGAACGCCAGGAACATCAGCACGGCGAACAGCACCCCATGGGTGATCGTCCGGTGGCCGTCCTCGTCGCGGCCGTCGAGCGGGGTGCGGGTCGTCGCGTGCAGCCACTTCCCGAACCGGGCGACACCCCCGGCCAGCTTCCGGGTCGGCCAACCCAGCGAGTGCGCGACGCTGGACGAGCGGTGGTCGATGTCCGACAGGATCGCGCCGAACGCGGCCAGCGGTGTGCCGGCCACCAGCTCGTAGACGCCGGGCTGGTGGCCGAGCACCGCAGCTGTCGCACAGCCGGCCAGCCACGCCGCAGCGCCGGTCGCCGCGTGGCTGGACCCCATCACCGCTGGGCCCCGGTGAGCCGGGCGCGCAGGTCCTCGCGACTGTGCCGCCCGGCGCCGTCCGTGCCGTCCGGCCGGTCCTCGAGGATCCGGGTCGTTTGAGCGCGCTCGGCGGCGGCCGCGATCGCCGCAGCCGGGCTGGCGGCGGTCAGCGCGGGCGCCGGGCGCGCCGCGCCGACCTGGTCGCGGGGGAACAGTTCGCCGCTGCCGGGTACGGGTTCCGGCATTTTGGTCGGGGTCGGGTTGACGCCGTGCTGCCGCAGCACCGCCCGGGCGAGGAGTTGGACGCGGCGGATCGCGTCATCGGCGGACGGCTGCACGATCTCCGCGTCGGGGTCGACGATGGGTTCGGCGATGCGCCTCTTGCCCTCGAGGACCTCGAACATGGGCGGGTCCGAGCCGGCGTCGGACACCATGTAGAACACCATGACCGGGTCGGGTTGGCCGTCCCGGTTGAACCGGTCGATGAGTTGGGTGTGCACGGCGGGGGACCAGTCCGGCTCTCCGAACACCAGAGTCGAACACGCCGTCTGGAGACCGTCGGTGCCGGATCCGGAGCGGACGGCCATGAGCAGCACGCGGGCGTCGCCGTCGATGAACTGCCGCAGCGACTCTTCCTTCTGCCGGTCGGACTGCCGGCCGGTGAATTCGACGACACCGTAGCCGCGCAGGTGGTCCCGGTAGATCTCGTAGCAGTCGTGGTGGTGGGCGGCCAGCGTGACCTTCCCGATGCCGCTTTCCAGCAGCATCTCCACGAACGCGGCCACGAACGGCGCTTTGGCGACGCCGGTGGCCTGCCGCAGCCTGCGGTCGAACTGGCCGGAGAGGAGGAACTTCTCGTCGCTGCTGGTGGCGTCGTCGAGGACCTTCGCCGCCATCGCGACGATACCGTCGGCCAGCAGTTGCTCGAGCTGCCGGTGGTCGGTCTCGACGGGCTGGAACACCGGGGTGACGGGCGGCAGTTCCCGGCCGACGTCCTTGCGGCTGCGGCGCAGCAGGATGCCGGACTCGCGCAGGTAGCTGCCCAGTGCGCGGGAGTCGGGAAATTCCTTCAGGAACTCGTCCATGGTGCCGAGCACGTCCGGGTCGAGGATCGCCACGACGTTGTGCAGCTCGTGCCGGCGGTTGTAGACGGGGGTGGCGGTACACGCCATCCGGAACGTCGCATCGCGGGCGATCATCGCAGCGGCGATGTACTTGCCGGTGCCCGACCCGGTGCGCAGTTCCTGCGCCTCGTCGAAGATCACTGAGGTGATCTTTCCGCGCAGGTAGTCTCCCCAGCCGGCCAGCTTGTGGTAGTTCGACACCACGACGTCGGCGGCGTTCAGGTCGGCCAGCAGCCGTTTCTGGTTGGCGGTGTACGGGGTGCCCTGGCGCAGCTTGTGGGTCCGTATCCACGGGTAGAAGCGGCGCAGCTGCCCCAGCCATTGGGGGACTAGGTGGGTGGGGCAGACGACCAGGCCGCGCAGCGCGTCCGCGTCGCTGAACAGCAGCGCCGACTCGAGGGTCTTACCGAGGCCGGTCCCGTCGCCGAGGAGCAGGTAGCCGCGGGCGCGGACCATCATCCGGGGCAGCAGTTGGTATTCGCGGGGCTTGAGTTCCGGCTGGCGGCTGCCGAAGTCGACGATCTCACCTTCGAGGATCTGCACGAGTTGTTCCTCGCCGCCGCGGTGCTCGGCGACTAGCCGGGCCAGGTGGGCGGCCGAGTCGGCGTCGAGCGGGTCGAGCGGATGCCGGTACAGGAACGCGTCGAAGTCACGGGCCAGTTCCCTGGTCGCGCTGAAGAACAGGTTCCCGGTTCCCGCGTCCTGCCGGCCAGCGGGGATGTGCCGCTTCAGCTTGAGCATCAGGTGCGGTTTCGCGCCGACCACGAACACCGGCCGCCCGCCCGAGCCTAGAGGCAGGTACTTGTACTTCCCGTCCTTGTTCACAGGACCCCCCGATTGATCAACGCGACGCCGAAGGGCATCCCGTTCAGCTGCCACACCGCGCCCGGCTCGTTGCCGTCCGGGGCGGGTTCCGCGTAGGACATGACTGCGGCCATGTGGCGCTGGATGCTGGTGACCAGCAGCAGCGCGTCGAGCTGCGGGAAGTCGGTGTAGCGCCACAACTGCCGACGCACGTCCCCGCCCACCCCGGCGATCTTCGCCTCGATGCCCAGCACAACCGGCGGCCCGGCCGGGCGGGGCAGGCCGGTAACGAGGTCGATGCGGTTGTTCCGGTCGAGCTCGACCTCCCGCAGGACGATGAGGCCGAGCCCTGCGAGGACCTCGGTGATTCCGGTGTGCAGCTCGAACTCGTTGGTGTGCGCGTACCGCCTCCTGCGCAGCTCCACACGAAGTCGTTGCAGCGTGATCGTGTCGGTCATGCGGTGGGGTGCCTCCGTGAGCGAAGGGGTGGGGCTGCGGCCGCCGTCCGGCCGGCTAGCTAGCTGACCGCGTCTTCGCGGGCGGGTCCGCGCTTCACCGACGGCGCTGCACCGCCGGGCAGGCCGAGCACAACGGCCCGCCCGGGCCGAGGGTCAGCCACGAGCAGCCGCCGTCGCAGGCCCGGTCCTCGGTGCAGCCGCACACCCGGCACCGCGGTCCCCCGAACTCGAACCCCTCCGTCCGGATCATCTTGAGGACGTCTTTACCCGCCGAGGTCAGGCCGTAGGTGGTTCCCAGCCACGCCGGTGACGGCGCGCCTTCCTCGACGTTCAGGTCGCCGGTGTAGCCGGCAGTCGTCGGGCGGATCAGCGGGGCGAAGCCGCCGCGAAGCCGCTGCAACTGGCTGTCCGGGACGCGCAGGAGTTCGTCGGGTTCCGCGCCGATGTGCTGGTAGCTGGCGCCGGGCGCGCCGGCGTGGCTGATTAGGGCGTGCCGCTCGGCGGCCAGCAGGGGTTCGATGTCCGCGGCGCGCAGGCTGGTGTACGGGCTGATCTTGTGGTTCAGGGTCGCGGCGATCGCCCACGCCTCGACCCATGCGGCCAGCAGGTCCGCCTGGTTGGTGACGTGCGCGTCGTACGCGGTCAGGTTCGCGAGCGCCCGCCCGGGGATGATCCAGTCGCCGTCGCAGTCGGCGCGCTCGTCGGCGGTCATGTTCTTGAAGTTGCGGTAGGTGGTGCCCCGCGGGCGCGGCGCGGCGATGCCGCGCAGGACGGCGACGCCGGCCGAGGTGACCGGGTCCAGGCCGTCGCTGCCGTCGGCACGCTCGGCGGGGTACGGCTCGACCAGCCAGATCGGTCCCTCGCCCGCGACGATCGTCCCAGCCGGGTAGTAGATCACCGGATACCACGCGTCGAGGGTCGGGTAGTCGTACGGGACACCGGTCGCGCCGGGCGCGTACCGGGTGGGCAGGGTCGCGCGGACCGCGGCGAACGGGTCACGCAGGCAGACCACCTCGAGGTGCGAGGGGTCCACGTCGAGCAGGTCCTGCGTGCCGTCGAAGCGGATGAGGACGCCCAGCCAGCCGGTGGGTGAGACACCCGGCAGCGGGTGGGAGTTACGGACGAACGTGCCCAGCTCCCCGGGTTCGGTGAGGTTGTCGCCGACGACGTCGCGGACGCGGGTCAGGCCCGGCATCCAGTCGGCGGGGGCGTGCCGCAGCCTGCGGCTGGGTGAGCTGGTGGTCATGGTGGTCCTTCCGAACGGGGGTGGAGGGGGATTTACGCGTGTTCGCGGGCACGTCTGCGGGCGATCATGGCCGCAACGAAGTCGTCGACGTCGACGGCCGGCCAGGTGATGTTGTGCGGCTCGTGCCAGTCGTCGCCCTCGGGCTGGCCGAGGTAGCAGGCCCACAGCAGCCCGTCGTGCTCGAAGACCAGGGGGTGGTGCGCCGTGTAGGTGGCGCCCTTCCAGATGCGGGACTGGTAGGCCAAGCCGTGCGTCTTGAGCATGTACGTCGGGTCGACATCGGGCGGCGGTTTGAAGTCGGACAGCCATTTGCGGGCGGGGTTGCCGGCCCGCCCGGTCGCGGGCTCCAACCGTTGGGGACGCGCCCTGAGGCGCCAACCGGCGGGGATCTGGCCGGAGCCGTCCGGCATCAGCCCGAGGATCTCCTCGGGGCCACCGAACCCGCCCGGCGCGGAGACCGGCCCCAGGTTCCCGCCGATCGCGGCGGCGGCGGGCCGCAGCCGCATGGTGAACTCGTGGCGGCGGGCGGACGCCTGCCGGTAGGCGTCCAGCGCGGCGGGGTCATCGGTGCAGTAGGCGTACTTCTGGTCGGGCTCGAGCTCGGCCATGCAGGTCTCTCCTTGGTTCATCCGCCGCCGGCCGCTGGTGGGTCGCCGGTCGGGGGTTTCGATCCAGTTCATGATCGGGCTGGATCGAGACCTCACCAGTGCGATCAGGTCATTCAGGTGCTCGGGTCTCCGCAGCCGCGGCCTGCCGTGCGGCCCAGCAGTCAGGGCCGTAGCCGTGCTCGTAGCCGGGCTTGGTTTCGTCGTCGATCGGGGTGTTGCAGGCGGAGCAGCGGCGGCGGGTCCGCCCGTAGAGGCGAGCGGCCTCGGCCGGGTCCGCGGCGATCTCACGCATCACGAGGGTGGCCTGGTAGCCGTAGATCTTCCGGCGCTGGCTGCGCCGCTCGCCGGTGATCTGCTCGACGGCGCGGGCGCCGGTCGCGTCGAGGGTGTAGATGCGGTAGCAGCGGGGGCTGCCGTCCTGGCGCAGCAGCGTGAAGTAGCCGTCCGGGGCCTGCCAGCCGGACCGCCGTTCGGCGTTGGCGGCGAGGATGAACGGGCGCAGCGGCATCCGCAGCCACTCGCGGACGGCGCGGTCCGCTTCGATGTAGGTCAGTTCCCGGTTTTCGTAGCGGCGCATGAACATCTTGGACAGCGCGGTGGGGACGATCCGGGAACGCATCAGCCCACGCAGCGCGTCCCGCTGGGCGGGGATGGCGTGCGTGGGCTGATGTCCTTTGTCGGCCAGCGACCGGAGGTATATCAGGGCGTCGCTCGCGGCGCGGCGGCTGAGGCCGTTCGCGGCGTACACCGCGCGGTAGAACCGCTTACGCCACTCGTCGTCGACGGCCTTGCCGGCGATCAGCTCGTGGAGTTCCGCGCGCTGATCGCCGGTGGCGTCGCCGAGCGACTGAACCTCAGCGGCCTCTGGCACTCCCGATCACCTCCTCACGCAGTGGGCGTCAACGACTCCCCCACGCTACTCCACCGACCGGTAATTCCGCTACACGGTGACGCATAAAAAACGGGTGTCGGGCCCCTCGGCCGACACCCGTCGTTGACCCACTTCGAGCAAAGGATGAGCCCTCTACGGTCAGCGCCGCCGGGCCCGGCGGGTCTTGACACCCGCCAGGGTCACAGCGGCCGAGGCGATCAGGCCCAAGATCGCGCTCAGTGGTGTCGCCGAACCGATCCAGATGTGCGCACCCCAGACGAGCAGCAGCGCGACTACGGCTCCCCACGTCCACTTCATCGCGTTCCACAGTTCGTCGACGTCCACAGCTGACTCTCCTCGGTACGGTCGTTGGGCGGTGGCGCCGGCCCGGGCGATCGAAGCAGCCAGACCGGCGCACCTATGCCAGGAACATTACCCCCGACACCACGAAAATGGGCTACGGCGCGTAGGGTACTTTCTGTGCAGATGGTGAACGGGGCGAGTAGTCGACCCGGCCGCCGGTCATCTCCACGCCCAACGTGTAGTAGTCCCGCACCGCCTGCCGGGTGATTTCCAGCCGGTACGGGCCGAAGCTTGGTAGATCAGTCAGGTCCTCGTCGGCTGCCCTGATGACGGACTCAACGGTGCGATAGCCACCGCGCCACAGGATGCGCAGTGTCCGTGTCGCCAGGCTCGGCGCCAGGTGCGGCCTGAGTACGCGGATGTGCGCCTCCGGCCTCACAGGCGACTTCAGCTGACGTCGCTCCGGCACCGGTGGCGGGGGCGGGGGCGGGGCCGCGACTAGGTCGCCGAGAAGACCGCGGCACCCGTGATCGAGTTGCGGAACCCGCTGCATGCAGTCGTGACACACCAGCATGTCTACGGCGCCGAACGCGTACATGACGGCGGTTGCCCCGCTGCTGACCGATCCGCGCCCGCGCGCGTGTCCGGGGCGGCGGAGGCTGGTGAGGCGTTCGCCGCCCCGGACGGCCGCTGCGGGCGGCCGGTCCGCGGCCGCCCGTCGCCGTCCAGCCAGCAGCCCTCAAGGTTGCTGCGCATCAGGCACCTGCCTTGGCTGCGGCGACCAGCTCGAGCATCTCGGCGTGGACCAAGGTGTTGCTGATGATCGCCCCGCGGATCTCCCGGTCGTAGCGCTGCGGCTGGCCGTACAGGTCGGTGATCCGGCCGCCGGCCGCGGTGGTGATGACCGCGATCGCGGCCATGTCCCACGGCGACGTGTACGGGTAGACGGCGGCGGCGGCGAACCCGACCGCGACCATGGACGCGTCGTGCACAGCTGATCCTGTGGTGATCAGGTCGCAGCCCATACCGATCGCGAGGTGGTTCAGCCGGCCGGCGTCGAACGCGTCGACACGGCCGCCGGGGAGCACCAGGCACGCGCCCGGCACATGGGCGGTCGTGTTGACCCGGATCGGCCGGCCGTGGCCGACGCCCCAGAGATCGACGCTGCGGGCCGCGCCTCCGTCAACCGCGTAGATCATCCGGCCGGTCCACGGGTCGTGGACGATCCCCACGACCGGCCGGCCGTCCTCGACCAGCGCAAGCGAGAACACCGACAGCGGCACGCCCGCGGTGAGCAGCCAGGTCCCGTCGACCGGATCGCACACCCACACCCGGCCGCCGACCGGCTCGACGTGCTGAGCGTCCTCTTCGCCGAGCATCGCGTCGCCACGCTCGGCGACCTCCTCAGCGACGAAGGCGTTGACCCGCTTATCGACGTCGGTGACGGGGGTGCCGTCTCCCTTCGTGCTGGCCTGCGCACCGAGTCCGGCGCGGATCATCTGCCCGGCCCGCGCGGCGAGCCGGCGGCCGAAGGCCAGGTCGCCGGAGTGTGCCTGGGCCGTCATCAGGCACCGTCCCCGGTCGACGCGACGTTGGAGGTCTGCTGGTCCAGGTCCTGCCACTGCCGCCGCCGGGCACGCCGACGCCGCCAGTACCACGTGTGTCCGTGCCGGATGGGCCAGGCGATCACGATGTCCGCCAGCTGAATGGCCAGCAGCACCAGGGCGCCGTGGGCGAGGTCCACCGTGGCAGCCTGGTAGATCGCGTAGCTGATCCCGGCGAGGAGCGCGACGCGCACGAGTCCTCGCCAGGCCGCCGCGTGCCGGAGCGGCGTCAGCGCGTTGAGGGTGTAGTCGAGCGGCGCGAGCCGGCCGCTCAGAATGAACGCGAGCCACACGACCGCGGCCAGCACGTTCGGGTACCGCATGGCCAGGTCGGTGGCGAGCGTCACCAGCAGGCCGCCGGCCAGCACAGCAAGGAAGATGATCCATTTGGGTGTGGTGCGAGGCATGAGGCTTGGGCTCCTCACCGAAGGGGTGGATGTGGTTTCCTGATAGAGGGCCCACCGGAGGCGGACCAGCAAGAGTCGTGACGTGAGGGCGTTGTAGCGGCGCCTGTCCGGCTCGCTCGCCGCCGGGCGGCCTCCGCAGGTCGGGCGGTCGACTTGGGCAGTAGATCGCCCGGCCTTGCGTTCCCTCCCCGGGCTCCCTGCCAGGTGTGAGCCGAGGCTACCCCGCCCACACAAAAACCCACAACGCCGTGACGTGGATTTTCCGGGCTTGTGCAGATGACGAAAACGGCGGGCGCCGGGTCACCCCGACACCCGCCGTTTCAACGGCCGAAAACCTTCCCGTTACGCCCGGTCCCGGCCGCGTCTACGCGACACCACCAACGACACCACGATCGCGACCACCCCGGCCACAGCCACCGCCACGATCACCACCGCCTCGGGCCCCGTCGTCCGCCCACCGGTCACCGCAGCCGTCGACGCCGCGCCGAGCACCGCAGCGCACACCACCACACCCACCGTCACCACCAGCTCAGGCATGACGCCGCACAACCCCGTGGTACGCGGCAAGACCGTCCAGCCACACCGGAAAGTCGGCCACCGGCAGCTGGTACATCCGCTGCCCCACCGCCACAGTGAGCCTCGTCAACCAACGCGCATCGTTCGGGCCCGGCTTATCGACGTACCGCAGCCACCCCCGACGAGACGCCTCCAGAATCTGCCGCATCACCGCCATGATCGGCATCTCCGGCGGCGGCGCCGACAACGGCTCACCGTCGATCCGCTCAACCTCCGCACTCTCGGGGCCGACCCAGCGCAGACCGAACGCCTCAAGCATCCTGTCCGCGAACTCCAGTTGCCTCCCGAACCGCGGCTTCCGGCCGAGCGTCAACGTATGCACCAGCGTCTTCTTAGCCGGCAACGCCCCCACACTCGGCAGCTGAGCGATCATCTCCGCGAGGTGCTCAAACTTGATCTCCGGGCCCGGCCCGCCGTACATCAGTCCCAGGATCACCAGGCGCCGCTGATCGTTCAGGTCCGGCGCACCGAACAACGTCTTGAACCCGGCGCTGTTGTCCGAGCCGGCGTGTTCCTGACCAGCCGCCGCATGCGCCGCCGCATAGCCGCGGTACCACAGCACGACGTCCTGCGCGGGCACCCCGATCTGACGCCGGCCGAGCCGGTACACCTGGGTGCCGTCATCGTCGACCCTGACCGGAACCGCCGCACCGCCCATAGCGCCGACACGCTCGACCACACGCATCCGGGCCACCTGGTCGAGGACATCCGGACCCGACATGACCTGCCTGCGCCCCGACACGCTGACCTCGTACCGGCCGCCGCCGATGAACCCGTGGTAGCTCAGCAGGCCGTCGCGTTGCGCGGCCAGCAGCGCCTCCAGGGGATCGTTCGGCACCAGGTCGGCGTCCACGTCGGCCTCCGATACGTCGGCTTGAGCGAGGGCCACTGTCCCCCCGTCCTGCGTCAAGGGTGAGCATCCGGACGTGCTCGTCCGGGCGAATCCCCAGATGCTACGCCGATCACCGGTAAATATTCAACGGCGCGTAGCCAATTTTCCTGGTCACGGCGGGGGCACCTCCGCACGCCCCCGCCGTGACATGGCCGTTCGTTCACCCCGCCGACGCGTCGGCGTCTTCGCGGGCCGTGCCGAACCGGAGCCCGCTCGCCGCGAACATCGCAGCCAGGTCCGGCGCTCGCTGCGCCGGCGCCGGGGGTGCCGGCCAAGCGGGCTCGGCCGGTGTCCGCTTCGAGCCCCGATCGGGTTCGGCGTCCAGCTCCGCCGCCTGGGCCGCGATCGCCAGTTCGGTGGCCGCACGGCTCCAGTGGGGGCACCGGCCGAGCGTCAGCAGCCGGCGCGGCGAAGTCGTGCCCGGATCGCGGGCTGCTATCCGGAGCGCCTTGCCGACCAGTTCGGGCTGCTGCGCGGAGATCTCCCGCATCAGCGGGGTCGCCAGGACTTTGCGTAGCAGGCTCGGGGTCCACCGGTCGTCAGCGGCGACGACGCAGTCGTAGACCAGCTGCTGCTCCCAGTCGGTCAGCGGCGGGAAGAAGCTCACATCTCTGGTCAGGTCCTGAGCGGTTGCCTCTTGGTTTTTCAACGAGGAGAAAAAATCTTCGAGGTTGTCGGCGGTGACGACCGATGTTGCCGACGGTGACGTTTCGTGCGTGCCGTAAAACCTCGAGGTTTTATCTCTTGGTTCTAAACCTTTAGGGAAGGGTGCAGCGGGCTGCACCCCTGATTTTCCGCCATCTTCCTGTTTCCCCTGGTCAGCGGAGGGGGGCAATTTCTGCACCCCTGCCGGCAGGGGTGCAGCGGGCTGCACC
>WUUC01063531.1_pt1 | contig 40549 bp, 32 predicted proteins | sample 6278441 | NCBI WGS metagenome assembly WUUC01 (sample SAMN13675441, study PRJNA597444) | soil metagenome | isolation source: soil | place: USA: Washington | collected 2017-10
CAGACGCGCTAGACTCAAAATCTTGTTCCGAAAGGAGTGTCGGTTCGACCCCGACTCTGGGCACCAACGAGAAACGCTTGAGGCGCGCGATGAAAAAGTTTGAGGGAAGTAAGTTCGGCCGTCGTAGTATCACCCGAAGCCAGTAGAAAACTGGCGTCCAAATAATCCTACGATCTCTATGAAATACCTCCGACTGCTCCTGACCCTTGGTTTTGTCTCCATGCTCTTCGTCGGCGCCGCTCAAGCGGGCGACGCGAAGAAAGAAGGCGGCAAGTCCTGCTCCGACTGCTGCAAAGACAAATGCCCAGCGGACAAAAAAGAAGAGAAGAAGCCCTAACCCGTTTCGATCTTCGAATCGATTTGCGAACCGCGTCCCATTCGGACGCGGTTTTTTATGGGGACCGAAAGTGAGCTGAGGAGAGAGGCGAATCGAACTCGCTTAGAGCGCTTCAGTTAAAACTGTAGCCGGCTGAAACCAGATAGCGGCTACAGGTGATCAGAATTGGTTAGAGCGGTTCAAATTAAGTGTAGCCTTCCGGGCCATATCCGGAAACCCGGCCCGGCGTGAGCGAAAAAACGTCGCGGGAAACGGCGCAGACAAACGGCCATCGTTTTATTTGAAGTGCTCTAAGCTAACCCATGGTTTTTCGTTCCAAGCTAGAGCTCCTGCTGAAAAGGGGAGCTTTTTGCGTTGTCCGAATTTAACGAGGGTTCGCGGCGAAGCGTGTGCTGGGCCGATCAGAGCAATCGGCTGGCAATGGGGCGCGCCGCCAGATGTTGGGTGATCCACTCCAATTGCGAGCGGCTAATTTTTTCGCGGTCCGCGGCGTCGCGCAGTTGCTGAAGCACGGCGTCTCCAAAGGCCGCGGCACCAGTGGCGACGATAACAACTTTGCCAGACTCTAAATCATCGAACCCTTCGGCGCCGGCGGGTGTTGTGATCACCGGGCGGCCGTAACTCATGGCTTCGACGAGCTTGATCTTAAGGCCGGTGCCGAGCGGAAGCGGCACGAGGCAAACGGACGCTTTGGCGTATTCGGCTTTAAGATCGTCGACCGGGCCGAGGACATGCACGCCGGGGGGGCGCTCCTTGAGGCAGCGACCGACCGTCCCGACGATGGCGAGCTGCGCATCGGGACGCTCGTCAAGCACGCGTGGCCAGATGTCGGATACGAGCCATTTTACCGCTTCGATGTTGTGGCCGCTGAAGCCACCGACGAAGAGGCAGCGGCCGGGAATCGCGGCAGACCAAGGCTGCGGCTGCGGCGCAAATGGCATCGGGACCGTGATAACTTTTTTCCCCGGCAGCATGACACGGAAGGCTTCGGCTTCACGTTCCTGAATCGCCACGACGGTGTCCGCGCGAGCGAGGAGCGCGGTTTCGTCGTCGGCGCTCATCGGGAGAAAATCGAGGGGCTGGCCGGCGGTGCGGTAGAGCTCGGTGCGGCGGGAGTTAAGGTTGTGCGTGAGGACGGAGACGTGGAGCCGGGCGCGCTCGGTGGGCGCCAGCGTATCGAGCAACGTCAGCATCGGCGTGCTGTCGATGAGCACGCGGTGCGGCTCCAAGCGGCGAATGACGGAGGCGGCGAAGGCTTGTTCATCGGCGGTCGCGGTGTGTTCACCGCCATTTTCTTGCTGGCCCGTGGGAGGCGCTTTTTCGCCGAGCCAGCCGCGCAGCGTTGCGGGCACGCGCATGGAGCCGAGCTTGGCGGTGCCGCGCACCCAGCCAGTCGATACGTAAGTGGCGTTGAGCGGATCGCGCATCCAGCGGCGACCGTTGACGAGGGGTTTGCCGAGCCAGGCGTAGTCGATGGCGATGTCTTGGCGGTGGAGTTCGGTCAGCAGCGCGTGCGGATAAACACAGCCGCCATGCTGAGAGGGCATGGCGAGCATGGGACTAAAAAAAAGCAGGCGGCGCTGAGCGGACATTATTTACGCGCGATGCCGGTGAACTGGAGCCAAGCGCCGGTTCGACGCATGGCGTCGTTGAAGGAAAGCGCGGGAGAGTAACCGAGGACGCGTTCGGCCTTGGCGATGGGGAAATGCCACTGGCAGCTTTGGAGCTGGCACATTTCTTCAGAGATAGTTGGCGCTGCGGCGGAAGGGAGTTTCCAGCCGTCAGGGATGAGGGGCTCGGGCAAGGCGGCGGCGGCTGCTTTGGCAAGGCGCTTCACTACGCGCGGGATGGCGGGCATGACGGCCATGGCGGATTTTTTCGCGGCGAGGCGGGCGAGCTTCTGGCTGGCGCTGTCGGGGAAGTTAGGCGGCGTGACGCTGTGGACGCTGCTAAGATCGGTGCCGATCGACGTTGCGATAGCCGAGTAGAATTCACGCCAGGTGACGGTTTCGCGGTCGTTGACCAGGAAGGTGTTTTTGTCGGCTTCGGGTTTGATGAGCGCGAGCCAAATGGCGTCGATAAGGTTATCGACGGCGACGGCGTTGCAGATGCCGGAGCCGTTACCCACGAGCCAGGCGGAGCCTACTTGAAGCTGGTGGGCAATGTCGGCGACGAGGCGGGAACGCGGGCCGTGAATGATGCTGGGACGCAGCTGGACCAGTTCGACGGCACCGGAGGCGCGGGCGCGGTTGAGGATGAGTTCGGCTTTGGCCTTCGCGACGTTGTATTCGGATTTCTGTTTAACGATCGGCGCGGATTGGTCGGTCGTGCCGACAGCCGGAGTGAGCGTGTGAACGGCGGAGCTGCTGAGCGCGACTATGCGTTTCACGCCAGCTTTTTGCGCGGCGGGGTAGAGCGCCTCGGCCATGGAGACGATTTGGCCGGCGTCGGCGAGGGCGGCGTGGACAACGGCGTCGCAACCCTTGAGGGCTTCGGCGAGTTGGCCGGCGTCGGTGGGATCGGTGACGCGCCACGGGAGCGAGAAACGTGCGAGGACGGCGAGGCTGCGGAAGGCGTGGACGATGGGAACGACCTCGGCTTTGCCCTCGAGATGGAGGCGTTCGACAAGGCGAAGGCCGACGAAGCCGGAAGCTCCGATGATGGCGATTTTCATGCGGCGGCTCCTTTCTGCAGACGCGCGTAACCGGCGGTTTCCTCCGGCGAGAGCCAAGGCAGTGTGAGCGGCTGGCGCTGGCGGTAGCACGCTTCGATGAGTTTCAAAGAGCGGAGGCCTTCGGCGGCGGGAATGTGGAGCGGCGCGGTGCCGCGGACGGCGTCGGCGACGTTCATGAGCTGGCGGATGAAGGCTTGCGGAGAACCCTCGGCGAGGCGGCCGGTGTGGAGGGCGAGGCCGTCATCAGTTTTCGGCAGAATGTCGCCGCTGAGGACGGTATCGACGCCGTTGATGTTGAGGGCGAGCTGGCCGGCGCCGCCGACGGACCAGGAGACGGCGCCTTTGGCGAAGTTGACGCGGAAGATGTTTTTCGTGGACCAATCGCGGCTGATGCGAACCTCGCCGGAGAAACCGCCGGCGTAGTTGAGTTTCAATGCGCAGTTCGCTTCGAGTCCGCCCGCGGCGTCGTCGCGGTAGTCGAGCGAAGCGGGTTCGCCAAACCACCAGAGGAGAAGATCGAGCGTGTGGACGCCGGTGTCGTAGAGCACGCCGCCGGGCGTGATGTCGCGGCGGAAGAACGAGTCGGATGCGGCGTCCCAGCGGAAGGGGCCGCCTTCCTCGACCTCGAAGGAGACGATCGGGCCGAGAGTCTGGGCGTCGCAGAGATCTTTGATGTATTGAGTGGCGCGAAAGAAGCGGCGGTAAAGACCGATCGCGAGAGGCTTGCCCGTGCGTTGGGCGGCGGCGGCCATCGCTTCGGCGTCGGCGATGGTGGCGGCCATCGGCTTTTCACAGAGGACGCCGCAACCGCGTTCGAGGGCCAGGATGGTTTGCGGGGCGTGCAGTTTTGGCGGAGTGCCAACGACGACGACGGTGCCGGGCTCTAGCGGGGCGTCTTCGAATTTGGCGAGACTGCGCGAATGGGGGAAACGCTCGTGGATGGCGGCGCGGTTGGCCTCGTGCGGGTCGCAGAGTGCGACGACGCGGATGGAGCCGGTTTTCTCCAGATACGAGAGAGCGGACGCGTAGAAAAATTTGGTGATCGCGCCGCAGCCGGCGACGACGACGGGTACGGGAGATTGAGCGGTGGCGGGCATGGTGGCGGCGTGAAAGGAGCGGAGAATTAAGAGGTGCAGGCGCGAGGTCGAGCGGAGGTTTACTTGGCAACCGCGGTGAGGCTTTCCACGAGTTGTTGCTGGATGAGCGCCGGATTAAATTCACGGCGAGCGAAGCAGAGCGAAAGCGCGGCACGGTCGCGACAGAAGGCGGGGTCGCGAAGTCGATGCGTGTAACGAGCGATGCCCGCTGAGTCGGACGGAAGAAAAACGTCGGGGAAATTTCGCGAGCGCGCCCATTGGACGATAGCGGTGTCTTCGGGCGCGATGATGAGAAGGGGGAGTCCGAGGTGGCAGTATTCGATCAACTTGCTGGGGAAACTAGTCCGGGTCCACGGCATGTCCTCGCTCGTGCGCGCGTAGCTGACGACCATGGCCGATGCGTGGTCGCGGTAGTAGCCGAGGGCTTCGGTGTTTTTCGGAAACGGCGCGCGCCAGTCGACATGGTTGGCGCGGAGAAAGGCGACGTGCTCGGGATTTTCTTTGAGCACAGCGAGCAAGGTGCCGCTGGCTTCACGGATGGATTTTGAGAGCTCGGCGAGGACGGGGAGTTGAGACGGCCAGTAGTTTCCGGCGTAGATAAGGAGCGGGGAGGGGGACGGTGGAGCGTTGAGGGTTAAAGGTTGGGAGGTCGGAGGGGACGAAGGGCGATGGGTGAGGGGCGAAGAGGAGGACGCAGTCGTAAGTAGGTCGGAGGTGACGGTGCCTTCGGGGATCGGAGGGAGGACGCCGACGATTTTCTCGGGGAGCGTGAAGCAAGCGGCGAGACCTGGGGAGGCGAACCAGGCTTTGGTGGAGTTTTCGACGATCCACTGGCGGCGGGTGTGGGCGCGGGCGCCTTCGTCGGGAGTATTCGCGAAATCGCGGGCGTCGTCGTGGATGATGGTCGCCAGCGGCAAATCGTAGCGGCGGGCGAAACCTACGGCGGCAAGAGAGAGCGTGTCGCTGAAGGCGGAAAGGTAGGTGAAGACGGCGTCGGGTTTGGCGGTGCCGAGCCATGCACGGGTTTCACCGGCCCATAGCCAGGCGCGGAAGGCGCGCGAGAGCGGACGGTCGGGGTCGAAGGGTGGCCAAAACGTTTTGCGATGACTAAGCTCGGTAACTGGCCAGTCGTGTTTGCGGCACCAATCGTGGGGCTGTCCCCAGTCGGCCACGACACGGACATTCCAACCGGCCTCGGCGAAGCGGCGGAGGTGGCGGTAGACGATGATGGCACTGCCGGCGCCCTCGGCGGGGACGTGGCCAAAGTAGACTAAGGTGCGTTTGTTCGTGGCGGAGCTCATCGATGCGCAATTCTCACGCAGAGGACAGGCGGGCGGCGCGGAGGAGTTTGCGGTAACCGCGTTGGGCTTTCGCGGCGTAGTGTTTTAGCGGACGCGCGATGCGGTAGGGGATTTCGTAGCGGAAGCGTAGGCGGAAGTTTCGCAGTGAATTTTTCTGGCTGAAGGCGAAATGGAAACCGTGCTCGTCGATCCGGATGCTTTGCAGGTCGCGGAGCGGCCACGGATAGAGTGGAAGCTGCCAGCGACGTTTCCACTCGAGGAAATGGAAGAACATCATCTCCTCGCCGGATGCCAGGTGATAGATGTGGCCGTCGCGCCATTCGCAAGGGCCGAGGGGGAAACGGACTTTGGCGGGGCGGCCGAGGCGTTTGGTTTCGAGTTCGGAGGCCCAGTTTTCCCACGACGGTTCGTAGAGACGTTCCCAGACCTGCACCATGCGACGCGAGACGCGGAGCTGGCCGCGTGCTTCGCGGGCGCAAGCGGCTTTATCGATGAGGAGTTCGTCAACGCCGCGATATTTCGGATCGGCGAAAAGCGCGTCGATGTCGGGGATCTCGGCGGTGAGTTCGCGCGGAAGATCGACGCCTCGGAAAATCGTGAACTGGCCGACGATGGCGCAAATGTGCGAGGTGACGATGTCGTGGTTCGCGAGCTCTTGGGGCGAGAGAAATTTCCGGAGATCGCCCCAAAGAAGATCGGTGTCGCAGTAGCCCCACCACTCGTAGCCGGTGAGCAGTTCGGGAAACATCGGCCCGAGGAGGGGCTTTAAGTCGCAGGCTTTGTACGGCGTGGTGAGCCCGATGGCGCGACCGGTGAGCCGTTCGTAACGGCTCGCGATATCGGCGAGCGAGGTAGAGACGAAGTGTACGTTGGGCGGGCGATGGACGGGCGGCGCCGGTTGATCGTGGAGGAAGAACCAGGCGATGTCGGGATTACGCGCGCAGCTTTCCAGGTGGAGATTGATCCAGCCTCTCCAGTCGCCGAACCAGACGGTGACGAGTGCTATTTTGGTGGGTGAGGACATGCGTGCGGTCGCCGTCTACCAGTAGCCGCCCTTGTCGACTTTCTTGGCCTCGCGGGGCGTTTCTTCGGGACGTGGACGGACCCAGGCGTCGTTGAAAAATGACTGGAACTGGGGGCGCGAGTCCCAGCGTCCACCACGGATGCCGAAGAGTAATTGAGTAGGACCTCCGGTGTGAATGCCGACCTTGCCAAGGCGTTTGCAATGCACAGCGAGGGGGACGCCGGCGGCGCCGCAACCGATCAGGGCGACGTCGAAACCGGGGTCGCGCGCCGCAGCGGTGACGCGCTCTTCGAGCCAGGCCAGCATCGCGAACCAGTCGGCGAAGGAATTGGTCGAGAATCCGTACGGGCTCTTCAACGTGAGCAACTCGAAGTCGGGCATGAGGCCTGGGACGGAGGACCAGATGTGGCGAAGTTTCGGATACTGAGAGCGGATGGTGTCCTCGAATGGGTGGACAACAAGGACGCGTTTACCGGCGAGGGCGGCGGACCAAGGCGCGTGCGCATGGAAATAGGGCTCGAGCGCGGTGAGGTCGGTCCAATGGGCGCGCGGGCAGAGACGCTGGGTGATCTCGAATTCGCCGGGGTTGTGCCAGAGAGCGCAGAGGTCGAGATCGGGCAGACGCTCGGCGAAGACATCGCAGAAGCCGTGGTAAGTCGCTTCGTTTTTGGGGAAGACGCCGGCTTGTTCGAAGAGCTCTTGTTCGCCGTATGTCGGTACGGCGCGGTTGAGGGCGTAGTAACGCGGAATGCCGAGATGCCAGCTGAGGGCTTTGACCTCGACATCCCCGAGTTTGCCGAGGGCGGCGGGCTGGCCGGAGCGGAGCATGCCGCCGATGAGTGTGTGGGCTGTGGGACCGGCGTGAACGATCCGACGGCGGCTGAGTCGGAGCTCCCGGGGGTGGTTGCGCCGCGAAAGATCGATCACGCGATCCAGACGCGTGGCGAAGATGAGACGGCGGAGGTTAGCCTTTAGGGACATCGGGTTTTTCGGAGTGGGTCACAGAGGGCACGAAGGTCGGAAAGAGGAAATGGGGGAGAAGAGGAGAGGAGTGGAGGGCGATCGAGTGTCGATGGATTGGAGAGGAGGCGGGCGGATTTTTTAAACAGGAGGTAACGGAGAGAACGGGAGGGAGATCGGACTGTGGAAGGGAATCGAAAGCGGGCGGTGTAGGCTCTGTGTTCGGCGGTGATTTTTTCGTACGGATCGGGAAATCGGGGCGGTCAGCGGGGGATCAGGCCGAGGCGGTATTTGAGGACGTAGGTGAAGGTGCGCCACGAAGCGCGGGAGGCGGGTTCGGCGCGGAGGGCGCGGAAGGCATAGTACCAGGGACGGCCGAGGTGGCCGTATCGGAGAGACGTCACGGCGAAGTCGCGGAGGTCGTCCGGGGTGATGGCAGACTTGAAATCGGGCGGAGGAAACGCGGCGGGGTCGAAAGCGAGTCCGCGGGCGGCATGCGCTTCGGCGAGGATTGCGAGCTTGCGCTCGTGGCGGCCCTGATTGCGTGTGAAGTTCACGCTCTGCTCGTGGAAACGATAGTGAAAAAGAACCTCGGATAGATTCGCCAAGCGGCCGATCCGGGCGAGGCGCAGATAGAGGTCGAGGTCTTCGATCCACTGGGCTTTTTCGCGGTAGCGGCCGGCCTGCTCGATGGCGGCGCGCCGGAACATCGCGGCAGGATGGATGACGATCCCGCCGTTACCGGAAAGGAGTGCGCGTTCAATGAGCGCGTGATCGGAGGAGCGGATACACTCTTTGATAAGACCGCCGGCGGCGTCGATGTAGAGGAAGGCGGAGCCGACGCAGACGCAGTCGGGATGGACGCGGAGAAAAGCGATTTGTTTTTCGAAGCGTTGCGGGAGGCAAAGATCGTCGGCGTCCATGCGGGCGACGAATTCGCCGCGGGCGGCGGCGAGACCGTCGTTGAGCGCGCCGACGATTCCGGTATTCGGACGGCTGAGGATGCGCAGGCGCGGCTCCTGTGTAGCCATGCGCTCGAGGATGGCCTTGGTCCGGTCCTTCGAGCCGTCGTCGACGACGACGATTTCGAAATCGGTGAACGTCTGCGCGCGCACGCTCGCGAGCGCGCTTTCGAGGTATTCGGCGGCGTTGTAGGCTGGGATGACGACTGAGATCGCGGGCGTGGACATGGCGTCAGCGGGTCTGGGCAGCGGCCCACGCGAGGAATCCTTCCGGATCGTTTTTTGCGATGTAGGGCTGGGCGCGGGCGAGTTTTCCAGCGTCCCAATTCCACCAGGCGAGTTTTTCCAGGCGGCCGGCGATTCCCTGCGTGAAGCGCGGGCGTATCGGTTTCGCGGGCACGCCGCCGACGATGGTGTACGCGGAGACGTCGTTAGTGACGATGGCGCCGGCGGCGACGATGGCGCCGTTCCCAATGGCGATCCCGTCGCGGATGAAAACGTGAGCGCCGATCCAGACATCGTGACCGATGCGCACGCGGCTCCGCTCCTCGAAGGAGGTCTCCGCGGCGAAGCTCGTGCCGCACTGTTTGCGGGTGGAATAGAACACCGGCGCGGTGCTGATGCGGTCGACCGGGTGCTCGCCGGCACCGATGGTGGTGCGAGGACCGATGGAGCAGAAGCGGCCGATTTCGACGTCGTTTAAAACGACATCGCGAGCGACGTAGGAATAAGCGCCGAGCGAGACTCGATCGAGGAACGCGCCGGTCTGAATGCCGACGTGCGACTCTAAGGTGGATTGGAAAATTTGGGCCCCGTTATCGACGTGGCAGGCGGCACCGAGCGTGGCGTCGCCGATGCGGGCACCGTCGGCGACGCTCACGCCGCGACTGAGCCGAGCGCCGGGATAGAGGCTTGAACCGGCGACACGGCAATCCTCGCCAATCTCGACGCCGTCATGAATGACCGAGTCGCGGCGGATAAAGCAGTCGTTGCCGAAGCGCGCGCCGCGGTAGCGCAACGTGTATAGCAAACGGCGGAGCTGTGACTTTAGCGGCATCGGGAAGCGGCTCAGCGGGAAGCGTCGCGCCAGAGGCGGAGGCGAGCTTTGAGGTTGTGCCAAGGGGAAATTTTTTCGCCGGCGTAGATGCGGGTCAGCAAGTCGTCGGCGTAGCGATCGACGCCTCGATGAGCGGGGTGATCGATCGGACCTAGCTCGCGCGTGGGAAGGCGGAGGCGGTTCATTTCTTTGCTCGTGTGGGTGGAGTCGCCGCCGAAGCCAAGATTCTCGATGAGGTTTTCCCGAGGGAAAACGCATAGGCCGCCGAGGGAGCGACAAGTGTAGACCCACGGGAAATCCCAGGTGCCGGCTTTGGTGAGATCGCGTCGGACGTCGTCGTAAGCGGCGATCCAGAAAGCGCGCTCGCGTTCGCTGGCGAAGCTGGCGCCGAGGGTGGCGCGGCGTTCGTCCCATGTGCGCATATCCGCGTCGTAGTGACGCCATGCACGGCGCCACGTGGCCCAGCCCCAGATCCACGGATGGCGGCTGAACCAATAGGCGTGATCGGAGCGGCGGTGGGGGGCGATGAGGTTGTTGCCGGACACGTGCATGACGCGCGGATCGTCGCGAAAGCGGCTGAGCATGGCCTCGGCGAACAAGAAGAAACTGGGGTCGGGCAGGCAGTCGTCTTCGAGGATAATGGATTCTTCGACCTGCTCGAAAGCCCACGTAAGACCTGAGGCGATACGGTTGCGGCAGCCGAGGTTTTGCTCGGCGAAATTACGGAGGACCTCGCAGGGCCAGTCGATGCCGTGGTCGATTAACTTACGGACGGCGGCGACTTTGACGGCATCGTCGGGTCGGTTTGCCCGAGGACCGTCGCAGACGATGAGCAGCTTCGGGGGACGCGCGTCGCGGATGCGTGCGAAGACCTGCGCCGTGAGGTCGGGCCGGTTGAAAACGAGGAAGGTGACGGGCGTCTGCATCGACTGGAACGAGGCTGGGCGACGGGAGGCAGGCGTCAATCAGCGCTGCCGGTCAATCGGCGGAAGCGGCGCATCACTGCATGCTGCAAGCGCTGGAGAGGCGTGTGATTGAGAAAGTAAACGCTGTGATCGGGAATGCGTGGCAGCGTGATCGCGGAGGCAGACGAAAGCGGGCGGCTAATTTGCCGATCTTCGGCGATGAGGCGGGCGAGGCGGGGGAAGAGATTGTGTTCATCGAGGACGCGGCGGCGCGCCTCTCGGAGCGCGTCGTGATTTTTCTCGGCGAGATCGGAGGCGATAATTTCGGCAACACGCTGAGGAGCGGCGGGATCGTCGATATCGAGCCAGACGAAGGAGCCGGCGGGAAAGTAGGACGTCAGGTTAGTCGCGCCGAAGTAGATCGGCATCGCGCCGGCGAGGAAGCAGTCGGCGATTTTTTCGGTCCAATAGTCGGGGCCCGCGTGGTTTTCGACCGCGATGGCGTAACGATAAGGAGCAAGACCGTCCCACTTATCGGCGACGGGATTGAAGCCACGGCCGAAAAGATCGAAGGGGACGCCGCAGGAGCGTAGGCGTTCGAGAAACTGGAGACGCAGACGGTGGCCCCGGTGAGCGCCGAGATTACTGGTGATCCAAGCGAGGGTTTTCGTTTTTGGGGGAAGCGAAGAGGCTGCGAGTTCGTCGTAGCTTTTCCCGACATGCCAGGGCAGCGAGCCGTGGGACTGGATGAATTTCGGACCGCGGAGGCGGCGATCCTGCGTGAAGACGCGGTGGTAATGACGGAAGCCCTTTTCGAAGCATCGATACGCGGGCAGCGGTGGTTCTTGGATGAAGCACCAAATGTTTTGGCGGGGGACCTCGACCGTGATGGGCTCGGGCACGTGGTTGAGAATCGCGAGATAGTCGCAGCGCTCGACAGGATCGAGTGTGAAGCGCACATCGCTCCACACGCCGGCGCCTCCGGGAGTTTGCCGGAGGAGGTCGGGTGTGGACCAGGATTTGACGATGCGGACGAGCGTCATGAAAAAGACCGAAGTGCTAAAGCCGAATGCTGAAGTGGGCAGGCAGGAGCGGAAGAAGGTTTAAGCGGAAAGTGACGAGTTTCCGGCGGCGAGGTCGCGAAGCAGGCGCGCGACAGGACCATAACAGGCCTCGGGCGAAAGATGGTCGCTGGCGAGGGCTTGGAGAGTGGCGGCGGTGGACATGGCGAGCGCGGGATCGCGCAGAAGAGCGAGGGTATCGCGAGCGAAAGCGCCGGGCGTATCCGCAACGCGGAGCGTGGGGCGGAGATTTTCGAGCCCTTCGGCACCGACAGAGGTGGTGATCACGGCGCGGCCGAAGGTAAGGGCTTCGAGAATTTTGATTTTGATGCCGCTACCCTGGAGAATGGGGGCGATGACGAGAGAGGCTTGGGCGTAGGCGGCGGACAGATCGGGAAGACGGCCAAGTTTTTCAACGCCGGGGGGGAGCGCTTCGGTGAGCGACGAACAAATCGAACCGGCTATGAGCAGCCGGACGGCCGGGAGATCGCGGCAAAGTTCGGGCCAGACGTTAGCGAGAAACCACCGCAGGCCGGTGAGGTTGGGTGCATGGCCGCTTCCGACGAAAAGTGCGACTGGTGCGTTGGGCACGGGGAGCGGACGAAACGCTGCGGACATGGGTGCGGTGACAACGCGCTTCGTCGGGAAATGGCGGGCGAAGACGGCCGCTTCGGTGGACTGGATCGCGATGAGGGCGTCGGCGGGAGTTAGTTGAGCGAGTTCGGTTTCGAGAGGGGTGTGCTCGTTGAGAACTTCGACAAGTTGCCCATCGCGTAAGTGAAGCTGGCGGTGGCGGACATCGTGCGTGAGGACGGCGAAGGGCACTGCGCTTGCAGCGGGCGCGGTGGTGGAAGCTTGACGGTTGAAAGCGGAACGCCGACCGGTGGAGGAAGCGTGGATAGCGGGTGAAAGCCAGGCGTAGTTGGCGATGATGACATCGGGGCGATAGCGCCTGATCGCGGAGCGGAGGAAGACTGTCTCGGAGCGGGAAGCGGAGCAGCCCCACGTTGGAACCTTAGCGGCGGCGGAAAGTGGAGGGTGGAGGGTTGACGGTGGAGAGATGGGCGCGGCGTGGGAGAGGGCGGGTGCACGCGGGCGGGACACATCGCGCCACAGGCCGAGGAAGCGCAGGGCGGTTTTGATACGATGGGCGGCACGGGCTTTAAGCGGGAGCCAGACGATGGATGAGCGCCAGAAGCGTTCGCCGACGCGGACTGTATCCATGATCTCGAGGCTGAAGACGGCGGAGCTTTCGGGCGGAGGCGTGAACCAGCCTCGGGTGGGATTGAGGTCGGGCGGCTCGGTCCAAGCGACGTGAATTTGGAAATCCTCGCGGCGGAGGTGACTGAGTAAATCGAACACGTAGGTGCCAGAACCGGAATCGCCGGCAAAGGGCGACGTGCGTGTCGCGAAAAGGACTTTGATCGGAGCGGCGGCCACAGAATCAGGCGGCGGGGGCGTGCGGTGCGGTGCTGGCCGGGCGCAAGCGCCACCAGGCAAAAATGGACATCAGGAAGGTAAGTGCGGAAAGCGCCCACGTCGCGGCGACGACGGCCTTGTATTTGTTTTCTTGAACGAAGTGGACGATGTGCGCGGTGAGCGTGACGGAGTTTTCCCAGTAGACGGAGGGGCCGTGGGTCGCTTCGAGAGTGGCGGGACGCCAGAGCGCGGCGTGTTGGGACAGCTCGATCACGGTTTGCAGGAGCAGGCCAACGGCAAGGGCTTGCCCGCCCGCGGAGAAGCGCGGCGACTCGCGGCTAAAACGTGTGCAGGCGAGAAAGAGAACGACGAAAAAGGCGACGGAGAGAAAGCGCGTCGTGACGCGCTCGGAGTTGAAAAGCGGCAGCGGCAAACTGCAGATGGGTGCGTAGAATTCGGAGAGAGAAAAAATGAAAAGAACGCCGGCGGCTATGAGCACAGTGGCTGCGGAAAGTTGAGAGTGGGGATTTGAGCGCTGAGAGATTAGCGCGGTGGAATCGGATGCGGTAGCCAGAGGCGAGTAGCGGGTAGCGAGGAGGTCGGCAGCGCTGGGGACAGCGGGGCGCTTGAGTGCGTAAATGAGCGCGAAGGCGACGGCGGGAAGACCGACGAAGTGATCGAATTCCCACCATCCGAGGCTGATGCGCGGTGTCTGGGTGAAAGGAGTATCGTAGCCGAGATTCACGGCGAGTGCGCGACCGAGGGTGAGCAGATCCGGATAGCCGGTGCCGAAGGCGCGTTCGATACCTCCAAAGGTAATCGCGGCGGGGGCGATGCGAAACAGGCAAAGCATACTGGCGAGGATGAGGGCTGCGCTGACTGGAAGGAGCAGGCGCGGACGGATGAGCGCGACCACACCGAGAAAAAGCATCCACCACACGGCGAGATGGAAGGATCCGACGAGGAAGAGCGCGAGGACCACCCAGGAGAGCTCGATCCAGCGACGGAGTGTATCCGGAGTTTCGAGCAGGCGAAGCGTGGCGAGCAGCATCCACGGAAAAAGATAGTAGCCGGCCCACATGAAATGGCCGCAGGCGAGGCGGCAGGTGATGAAGCCGTTGAAGGAAAAAACGGTGACGAACGCGGCAAAAGAGAAGGCGTTCCATTCGAAACGGCGGGCAAGCGCGTGGCAGCCGGCGAGCCCGACAAGGAACATGAAGCAGGCTTGGAGTGTGATGAATTGCTGGTTGGTGATCCAGGGTAGCAGCGCCACGTGAGGTGCGATCATGGTCTCCGGAAGAGCGAGGAAGCGCTGTGTCATCTGAAGATTAGCGCTCATGTGGAACGGAAGCGTGGTGGTGGAGACGGCTTCGCGGAGCAGGTCGAGGTAAGCGCGCTCCTTGGGCCAGTCCTCGAAATCGAGGGCGAGCGGGCCGGAGAAAAACCAGAGCCAGTGGGCAACGCCGGCGGTGGCGAGAAAGAGCAAGGTGGCGCGAAAAGGCCAGGTGGCCGCGGGGGAAGAAACGAAGAGCGCGCCGAGTGTCTTGACGAAGAATCCGCCGAGCGTGCGACCGGCGGATTCGAGTGAGGCCTGGATTTTCGCGATCATGCGGAAGCCGTTCAGGAAGCTGGGCCGGGTTGAGTTCGGCCCAGGAGCTTGGCGGTTTCCATGCGCAGGCGGAGCCATTTGTGCGCTGACCATTTCCTGAGTTTTTTCCAGGGCCGGGCGACCGACCAGCGCCAGTGGTCGGCGAGCCGATAGGCGATGCGTGTGGGCAGGGATTCGCCCATCAGCCGGAAGCGATAAAAGATGTGGCGGTTGGGGAAAGGGTCGTCGCCGTGGTGGCCGGCCCAATGCAGGAGCGGCTCGGCTTTGCCGTAGTCGCGGTGGCCGGGGGTGAAGAGCCGCCAGGCGCCGTCGCGATAAAGGACGGGCGTTTGATCGGCCCAGAGTTTATCGGGGTAGTCGGTATTGAATTCCGGGAGACGGATCTGAAGGAGGCCCTTCATGTCGACGGCGAAGTTGAAGAAAGGTTGGTCGTACTGGTAGACGAAGTTTTCGCGGAGGAGTTTGGCGTGGGCGAGCAACGCGGTGAGTTCGGGGTGAGTAAAGTGGCCGCGCTGCGCGAGGAAGGCGCCGGCGTTAAAGCCTTTCGTGCGACCGGCGCGAGCGAGCTCGGCAGTCCAGGCGGTACGTTTGTAGACGTTGTCGAGGTCGTTATCGAACGTCATGAACGCAGCGCCGGAGCGGGTGAATTCGTCGAAGAGTTTGTCGAGCGGAGCGAGGACGGCGATATCGATGTCGAGGTAGAGGAAATCGTCGAACGGGCCGGAGAAGGCGGCGAATTTCCGAAACATGTGATGGCCGATGTGGACCTCGTCCCAGAGCCGATCGCCGAGGCGGTCGTAGAAGCCGTAATCGGGATCCTCGTGGAGCTCGATGTTGTACAGCTTCATCCACGGGCGGAGTTTTTCGAGTCGGCCATCGTAGGGCAGGAGTCGGACAGGGATGTCTGGGCTATAGTGACGAAGGCTGCGGAACAGCCCGATGGCGAATTCGATGACGACGTCGTTGCCGAGAATGTACACGCCGCGCCGCCGTGGTGTAGCGGCGGCGGACGTATCGAGGGCCAAGTGCGAAGTGGGCATGGCGAGATCCGCGGAGATGGGCGTCGGAGCTCGGATCAGTTACTGGCGACGAGCAGAGACGTGGGTTTGGGGCGAGTGCCACCAAAACCGCGGTCGGAGACGTTGTCAGCGGCGCTCGTTTGCACTTCCCAGACGGCTGCGTTGGGGACGGAGTCGAGGCAGTTATGACCGGTGATGACGGCGGTGCTCACGGTGTAGGAGCCAGGTTGCAGTGGCCAGTAGTCGAGGCCGACGCGAACGGTGTGGCGACCGGCGGGAAGGTCCCAGGCGACACCGCTAGTGTCGCTATCGAGCGTGAGAATGCGCGCGCCTTCGAGCGTGTCGAAGCCGAGGCCGACCATAACTTGCTGGGTGGATTCCGTGAGATCGAAGGTGACCTCGATGTAGCCGGGCTTCGCATACGAGAGCTGTTCATCGGCGGCGATGCCGATGGAAAGAAGGCGGGCAGAGCGGCCCTGTTTGCCGAAACGTTCGCGGTCCTCGATCGCGACAGTGTTGGCGGAAAGCGCGTTCCGAGAAGTGTAATAATCGATGGCTTCTTCGACGGGGAGCAGGCGACTGGGTTTGCCGCGTTCCAAGAGCACGCACTTCGAGCAGAGGCGGCGGATGGCCGTCATGTGATGGCTGACGAAAAGAATGGTGCGGCCGTGTCCTTGGGAGATGTTTTCCATCTTGCCGAGGCACTTGCGTTGGAAGTCGGCGTCACCGACGGCGAGGACTTCGTCGACGAGTAGAATCTCGGGTTCGAGGTGGGCGGCGACGGCAAAGGCGAGGCGGACGTACATGCCGCTCGAATACCGTTTCACGGGCGTGTCGATGAATTTGCCGATCTCGGAGAAGGCGACGATCTCGTCGAACTTGCGCGCGATCTCGGCCTTACGCATGCCGAGGATGGCGCCGTTGAGGAAGACGTTGTCGCGTCCGCTAAGCTCGGGGTGAAAGCCGGTGCCGACTTCGAGAAGGCTGGCGAGGCGGCCACGCAGGACGATCTCGCCGCTCGTGGGCTCAGTGATGCGCGAGAGGACTTTGAGCAGGGTGGATTTGCCGGCGCCGTTGCGGCCGATGATGCCGACAGCTTCGCCGGGTTGGATCTGGAAATTGATGTCGCGGAGAGCCCAAAAATCGCGCTCGGCGGATTCCTGCTCTTTGATGCCGCGGAGGCGACGGCCGAGGCGTTGGAGGTCGTCACGGAGCGAGGTCATGCCGATCTGACCGAGTCGGTATTTTTTGGAGACGCCGCTGACTTCGATGATGGGCTTGCTCATTCTCAGGAGTGCGAAGGTGGAACAGGTGCGAGCGGGTAGTCGTCAGACGGTGTCGACGAAGGTGCGAGCCGATTTCTGATAAGAGAAGAGGCCCACGGCGAAAACGACCACGGTGATGGCGATTGAGGTCAAGTAGCCGGTGGGAGTCACCGTGCCCACGCCGAGGAAAAGGCTGCGGGTGGTTTCCACGATGGCGGTCATGGGGTTGAGTTCGGCTAGCCAGAGGAGATTGGGATATTTTTCGGCGATCGTGGAGAGCGGGTAGATGATGGGCGTGCCGTACATCCAGATCGTCACGAAGAAACCTTGGACCTGTTGAACGTCGCGGTATTTGGCGGAGAGCGCGGACAAGATCAGACCGACGCCGAGTGCGAGAACGGCCATGTGAACGACGATCAGCGGAAAAAGGAGCCAAGAGATGGCTGGGGCCGCTAGGAGTTTTTCAGGTGCTGCCGTGAGCTGATGATGCGCGTAGAATGCGAGGAAGGTGATCAGCTGGATGACGAGTGCGAGGAGGCTGGAAATGGTGACTGCGAGGGGCGGGATGATGCGTGGGAAATAAACTTTGGCGAAAAGGTGGGTATTACCGGCCAGCGAGTTGGCCGTGGAGCCGAGGACGGTGGAAAAATATGTCCAGCCAAGCTGGCCGCTCAAAAAGAAGATCATCGGCGGCACGCCGTCGGTCGAAACGCCGACGATTTTCCCGAAGATTAGCGTGAACGCCAGGGAGTTGATGATTGGGTTCAGCAGAAACCAAAGTGGGCCAAGAATGGTCTGCTTGTACTTCGAGGTGAAGTCGCGTTGGACGAGGAGCCAAAGCAGATCGCGGTAATGTTTCAGTCCTTCCAGATCGATGTGAAACCAACTGGTGTTGGGTCGGATGCGGACTTCGATCTCGGGCTGAGGTTGAATGGAATTCACTGCGGGCGGCTGGTTATACGGTGGCGGAAACGACGTTCGATGAGAGCCTGATAAAAACGGCGCTGCCGGAAATCACAAAAAGGATGTCCGGCAGCAACGGTGCCCAGGCGGGCGCTGAAGGTTATTTGGATTCAGCTTTTTCGCCTTGGTAGGACTTGTAGTAATCCGCTTTGTAAGCGCCATAGCCGTCGTAACCGTAATTCATCATGGATGCGTGCGGCATGCAGTTGAGGACGACGCCGAGGATGGTGATTCCGGATTCGCTGAACTTCTCGAGCGTTTTGCGGATGACGGCCCTGCGGACAGTCTTGAAGCGGCAAACGTACACCATCTCCGTGCAGAAGCGGGATAACAGGAGCGCGTCTGGGAAGACGGCGGACGGGGGCGTATCGATGACGATGAGATCGTAGGTCTTCGAGAGTTTATTGAAGAGATCGCAGTGAGCGATCTGGTCGATGACTTCGGTGGGGTTCTTGATCGCGTCACCTGCGGGCAACAGATCCAGGCCGGGGCTAATGGAGACGACGCCCATTTTCTTAATATCGATCTGCGCGTCGGCGTTGGTCCCGTTTTCGCGGAGCCAAGGAAGCAGACCGACGCCGGACTGCGTACCAAAGTAGCGGCGGAGGGTTGGACGGCGGAAATCGCAGTCGACGAGGAGCGTCTTTTTACCGTGTGCGGCAAAAACCGCCGCCATGTTAGAGGCCGTGAGACTCTTACCTTCGCTCGGGATGCTCGAGGTGACGAGCAGGCGTTTTGGATAAGGAACGATGGACCGGATTTCGATTTCGCTGAAGATGCCGCGATAGGCTTCGGAGAGGGCGTCGTCCTTTCCGAGGCGGAAAACGTTGGGACGCTCGGTTTCGCTGAGCTTTTTCATGGCCTTGATGCCGCCGAGAAGCGTCTGGTTCAGGCCCGATTCCACGTCAGAGCTGGATTTGACGCGGGTATCCAGGAAGCCGAGACCGATAGGGATGCCGACAAAGAGCACGAAGGCGAGAGCGGCGGCCTGCTTGATGACTTCCTTCGGGGTGCCAGTGTCGGGGAAGGTAGGGACCAGCGCTTTGTCGAGGATCTTGATGTTAACGTTGTCGAGCTGAGCGACGATGCTAGTTTCGCTCAGACGGGAGAGGATGCTCTGGTAGTTGTTGTTCTTAATCGCGCCATCGTCCTCGAGAAACTTGTACTGGATGGTGATCTTATCAAGTTCCTGCGCCTGCTTTTCGGCTTCGGCGTAATCGACGCGGAGGCGTTGTTCGTGCTGTTTGGCGAAGTTGAAGCGGTTTTTGATCTCGGCGATGGCGAGTTCGACGGCGGCGTTAAAGCCGGCTTCGGTATCTTCCAAGGCGAGCTGGTTTTCTTTCATGCGGGGATGCTCATCGAGATAACGTTCCTCGAGCTGCCGGCGCGCGCCACGCAGGGCGTCAATTCGGCTCTTCAATCCGGAAACGGCGCCGTAGTTGGCGATCTCGGCTATCTCCAGGAGGTTTCGGCCGTTCTTTTTATATTCTTCGATCGATTCGAGGAGCGTGCGGAGATTGGTTTGCTTGAGTTCGGCTTCGGCGAGGGAGTTGCCGAGCATGCCGACTTTTTGCTGAACGACGCCTTTGTTCTCACCTAGTGCGGCCATGTTGTGTTTGGCGCGGAAGTCCTGCTTTTCGCGTTCCACGGCTTCCATCTCGGCGCGCTTTTCATCCGCTTGATTGCGAAGGAAGAGGATGGCCGAGCTGGTCTGGGTCATCGCCCGATCGATGGTGAAGGTGATGTACTGCCGGGCGAAGCGATTGGCGATGAGGGCGGCGGCCTCGGGATCGCGGTTGGAGACACTGATGCGCAAGATGGTAGTGCTGCGCTGGGGCTCGATGCGGATGTTAGGGCGGATGATCGATGCGAGCGAGGGCGGTGGAGCGGCCGGGTTGTCGGGGTTGCGATAGGCGTTTTGGATCTGTTCGACTTCCTTCGGGGAGAAAGAACTTTGAACGGATTCGTAGAATGTATTGCTCAGCATCTGCTCGATGTGGAGCTGGAGCTGAAGGGCGTTGGTCGTGGTGGTGTCGACGACTTCTTTAATGCCGATGACCTGGTCCTTCTGGGGTTCGAAGAGGAGCTTAACTTCGGTCCTGTAGATCGGCTCCGGCTTGGGTTGGGCGAGGACAAACGCTGCTGCGGCGGCGGCACCGACGATCAGGCCGATCCACCAGCGCTCAAAGAACATATTGAGCAGACTCTTGGGCGAGAAACCGCCTCCCGAGGGCTTGTTTTGGCTCTGCTGATCTGAGCCGCGTTTGGAGGAGGAAGATTTGGCTGATTTAGACATGGTCGTGCCTGGATGAATAGGTCGGTAGGATTAGAACAACCGCTCGTCGACGAGGATGCGGTCTCCAGGGTAGATAAGAAAACTCTTCGGGGCGTTCTTCTTCGATGATTGCATCGCTTCATAATCGACTACGAAGGTCGTTTCGCGACCGGTGTCGTCTTTGCGATAGATGCGCACGGCATCGGACTTGGCGTTCGGGGTTAGACCGCCGTGACGGGTGATGAGCTCCATGAGCTCAATGCTGGCGACCTCACGCGGCATTGGGAATACGCCTTCCCTAATACCGCGGCCAGTGAAGCTGACTTCATTCGTGGCGTAGTCGCGGACGGTGATGTTGACCAACGGCTTTTTTAGCAGCTTTCGATCGATCAGGATCTGCTCAATAAAACCTTCGGCTTCGCGAACGGTTTTGTCGGCCAGATTCACCTCATTGATGAGTGGCATGCGTACGGCGCCCTTTTTGTCGATACGTTGAGCGGCCGACATGTCGTCTTCGCCGTGAATGACGATTGCGATCTCGTCTCCGAGGGAGAGGCGATAACCCGGATCCGTTGCCATGATCAAAGGAGCGTTGGCGTTCGCTCCGGTGCCGGATTTGCCGGTCAGGCCGTTGCCAGTCGTACCATTGACGGTCTTGGCGTTACCGCCGGTCGAGTTGCTTTCTTGGGCGTAAGGAAACGCGCTGGTGAGCAGAGCGGTGAATGCGAGAAGTAGGAAGCGGGAGGATCTCATGAGAGGACTGGCTGTACGTTGTTAGAAAGTAACGGTCACGGAGGCGGTGGCAGTGTGGCGATCGTAGTCGCGCGGTGCGAACCGGCCCGGCTGGAAGCCCGTGGAGGTGTTCTGATTGTTTTGATACATGTAACTCGCGCCGGCGCTGAGGTACTTATTGAAACTGCGGGAAATTCCCACATTTGCGTCTAGGGTGCTGTCGCTCCGATCGACACCGCGGTAGGTGCTCCACGTGTAGCCCACGGAGCCGTTGAGGTTGGTGGCCCGGCCGATCTGCTGATCGAAGCCACCGCCAATGCGTGTGTTTTCCACGGTGAGATCGCTCACCGACAAGTCGATGGAACGGCTGGCGCGGATGTGGAGCTTGGTGCGTAGGCGCGCCGCCCAAGCAAGATTGAGGTGGCCGCTCAGGAACTTGCCGCCACCGTCGTTGATGCCTGCAGTCGCCGATTGCGAATACGATAGGGACGCCGAGCTCGTGAGCTTCGGAAAACGATTTCGGGGCAGAAATGGACCATCGATCGAGGCGCTTATATAGGCGCTGCTAGTGCTAGTCTCTCCGTTGATCGTTTCGCCCGAGGAACGGCGAAGGAGGCTATAGCCGTAACTGAGGGTACCACTCACTTCTCCATAGATGGGGCGGGAAAGGCCAAGACTGACATTGTGAGCCTCCTGGTCGAGGCCGACTCCGACGAAGTTGTCTCCCGAGGTTTCCGTGAAGGTCACACCATGAGTGAGGATGAGGGACGCGCCACGAAGAAAGCCTTTGTAGGTAAAGGAGAGTTGATTGGAGATCATCTCCTGATCGCTGTAAATTTCCCGGGTGGCTTCGGAGTATCCGAATGATTCGGCCAATGTCATCCGCGGGCCGAGCCGGTATTTGAGGGCTAGATTGGTCGATAATGTTTCTGACGCGACGCGATCGTTTACGAAAAGGTCGACGACGGTGGCCTCGCTGTAGTCGATATTGAAATTACCCTCTAGACGCGCGCCTTCGACAGTAGGAAGGTCAATGGAGAAGTTGGCGCGGAGGTCATCGGAATCGAGGTCTTTGTTTAGGTCGTGACGGTTAAAAACGACTCCGACAGACGCGTTGATCGATCCACGGCCCGCATTGCGCGAGTAACGAAGAGAAGGGTACAACGAGTAAATCGTGTCGGGGTCGTTATCGACGGTGCCGATGAAATAGGAATCATACGTAACGCTCCCAGTGGTCTGAAGAAGGAGAGCACCGCGGGCGATTTCCACGAAACCGAAGCAGAGGGCCGGAGCGGTCGAAGCGAGCAGCAAAGGAACAGCGGCGCGGAGCGCGTTTCGGTACGAGGTGATCACGATAGGTCGAATGGTTCTTCTTTATGATTTGAGAGACGAACGATGGCTTTATTAGCAGGCGAGCATCCAACAGCGATCTTCTTTTGAAAGCAATTGGCGGAAACGCGTGTAGGGGATTGGATGATTGTGTTTGCTGACTCGATCAAATGCCTGGCTACCAATTCCAAAGCCTTGTCTCAGTGTTACGAATGCTAGCGGGCTGAACAGGTGCGACGCGCGTGGCTGACCTCAATTTGTGGTTCGTGTTTCTCGCTTTCTTTGAAGGTTTAAGGCCTAGCCTATCTTTTGGAATGTCTCACGGAGTAACCGCGGGAGAAGACGCTAGGTCTGAGTTGTTAGGAGTTTTTTGCCGCGATCGTTTTAGCGAGGGAGTCGGCCATTGCGGATTCCTCTGGAAGGGCGGAGCGGGCGTCGAAGCTCTTCAAGTAGTTGCTGGCCTCGGCGGGTTGGCCCTGCTCGAGGGTGATGGCTGCGCGGAGAAGGTTAAGCTGCGCGGGGCCAGTTTCACCGACGGCGATGAGTTTTTCGATGGTCCGCCAAGCGTCGGACGGGCGGGACTGTTTATAGAGAGAGAGAGCGTATGTTTTAGCGTAGAAAGGCGTTTCGGGAGCTGCGTCGTAGGCTTGTCGGGCGAAGACGTGGGCTTTCGAGACGTTGGTGTTGGTCAGAAGACTGTAATAGGCGAAATGACTCTTGTCGTCGGGACTGGCTCCGTCGGATTCGGCGCGGAGGGTGTAGATGCGGGCGAGTTCGCCGGTCTGGCCATTTTGGCGGTAATGTTCGGTGAGCTGGTTGAGCGCGTTGGTGTCGGAGGGATCGCGCTGGAGGATGCGATTGAGGATATCGAGACGCTCCCCAGACCAGTTCCAGCGCTCGCAAATTTCTTCCAGTACGGTGAGCTGAGCGGGCCGGTTGGCCGTTGTGGTGACCAGACGCCACGTTGCGCGGAAATCGGCTTCACGGCCGAGGTTTTTCTGGGCGTAAGCGAGCAGAGTCAGGCGGAGGAAATCGTGGTCGTCCCACTTTTCGTTTTTGAGCGTGGTTTCCAGGCCTTTGTAGTCGTCGGAAGCGTAGAGCGAGTCGGCGAGATTGAGTTGAACCGAGTCGTTGCGGTAGGTGGCGGGCAGCGCTTGGAGCCAGCTTTTACGCTCTCCGGGAGTCGAGCCGGCAGTTGTTGCCAAATTTGCCAGGCGCGCGGTGGTGGCCTGATCGCGGCGGGATCTTTCTACGATGGTACTGGCTTCCTGATATAGACGGCGTTCTTCGGGAAGAAATTGGTCGATCTTCAAGTGGGCTGTTTGATCGACGCCTTCATCGATCCGTCCGTTGGCGATCAGGATGACGCCATGAAGCAACGTGCGTTCAGGAGAAGCGAGGGCGCCGACGCCGAGTGTTTCGAGTGTTTGGAGCGCTTCCTGGGGCTTGTTCTGTTTATAGAGGGAGAGCGCGTAGGTGGTAGCGAAGTAAGGGTTTTTCGGGTTGGATTCGTAGTTTTCGCGCGCGTCGCTGTGAGCGCGGTCGAGCGATGTGCCGAGGAGAAGGCTGGTGTAGGTATAGTCGTTCTTGGATTCGCGATCGGAAGGGTCGTTTTCATTGATGCGACCGAAGAGGCGGTTGAGAGCTGGGGTGTTCTTTTTGCCGCGTTCCCATGTGCTGATTTGCTGACGGGTGGTTTTATCCGTGGGGTCCAAGGAGAATTTTTTCCAGAGCAGCTCGACGCGTTGTTCCGGCCAGCCCCAGGTGATTGTCCGAGAGAGCAGGCTTTGGAGGCGGCGGGTGTTGCTGCCGACTTCGATGACGGCGAGTTTCCACGATTCGCCGAAGGAGCGTTCATCGCCACGTTTGCGAGCGGAATAGGCGAGCAGAGCGTGACGGGCATACTCGTTTTCCGTCCATTTAAGCGGGCGAAGGTAATTCTCGAGGCCGGTGTAGTCGTTGAGCGACAGCAGGGCGGCGGCGTAGGCGAGTTGGACGCCTTCGTCGTCACGGGTTTTGACGGGGAGCGACTCGATCCATTTGCGGGCGTCGGTACTCATGTCGTGCGCGCCCATGTAGCCGACGAGAAGGCCGATATGTTCGGGTTTGTCGGCGTAGGCGGTTTTGAGCGTGTCCAGGTACGGCGCAAGACGCTTGGGTGAGGCTTGGCGGTAAGCCTCGGCGATCATGAGCTGGGTGCCGGGTGCCACGTCGGGTGCGACGGCGAGTTGATTGGCGATTTCGAGGGCGTCGCTTTCGCGTTTCGATTGGACGGCGTCGGCCAGCAAAAGCGTGAGTGCGCGGACGCGGAGGGCAGGGTCGTTGGAGAGACTGCGAATCTCGGCGCGGATCGAGGGTTTGTTGTCGTCGAAGCCGTCGACCAGACGGATTTGAGCGAGATCGAGACGGGCCTTGTTATTGTCGGGCTGAAGTTTCACCAAGCTCATCAAGTAATACTTGGCCTTGGTCTGGTTGCGCATGACGAGGCTGGCTTGCGCGGCGAGTTCGTAGAACTCCATGGATTGGGCGGCTTCGGAGCCCATTTTATTAATGGCTTCGATGGCCTGGGGGTAGGCGTTGTACTTGATCGCGGTGCGGATGAACTTGAGCTTGTTCTGAAGTGTGGGTTCGACGCCGGCCAGGCCCTGTTGATAGACGAACGATTGAGGAGAGTCCTGCTTTTCCGTGATCTCGACGGCGAGGCGCCAGGCGTCGACGTTGGCCTGATTATACTGGATAGCCTTACGGGCGGCGGCGAGAGCGGCGGGGTAATCGCCGGCTGCGAGGTGCTCGCGGGCGATATTGTTGGCGCGCTTTTCACGCCAGTTTTTATAGGCGGGTTTAGCGAAATACTTGTACGAGACTCCGGCGACTACGAGCAGGAGAACGGCCGCCCAGATAAAGACGATGATTCGGGTGCTGCGTTTCTTGGGGAGGAGTTTTAACATCGGAGGAAGCGATTTCAGGGCTGGGGAGTGTTAACGGGGCGGAGTAGTTGTGAGAGGGTTCGTTGGACGATGGTCTCGGCTTCGTCGCGGGCGAAAGGCCCGGAGAGTGAAATGCCGATGACGCGTTGACCGAGGTTGCGCTGACCGCGAAGGACGGAGTCGATGCGCTCTTCGGTGGCGACGAAGCGATAGCCGATGGTTTCGCCATCGGGGACGACCACATCTTCGAGGATCGCGTGGTAGACGTAGACGATGCGGCCGGCGGATTCAAAAATGTACGAGGAAAAGGGGACATCGAGCGCAACGGTGTGGGCGCGGAATGGGCCGGTCTCGGCTTTTAAAACCAGGCCTGTGGCGGGGAGACAAACAGTCGGATGATGCGCGCCGGAGAGGAACTTCGAAACGCGCCCTGCGTACCAGCGCACGTAGTACATCTGAAATTGATAACCCTCGGGCGTTGTCCACGAAGCGGTCTCGCCTTCGTTGTACTTGAGGATTGCGCGGGTGCGCTCGGGGAATTCGCCCATCTCGAACGCCTGCGCACTTTTCGGCCATTCGACGGCCCATTCCTTGGCCGGTGGCAGCTGGGATTCGTGATGACGGTACCACGCCTCGGTGGTGATTTCGGCGGCAGCGAGGGCGATAAAGCCGAAAACGAGGAGCCCGACCGGGAAAGGCACCGGAGCAGGTGCCACGATGGTTTCCGCGGGGATCGTTTCGGCTGCCGGAACGGTCGGGGACTTTGCCTTGGCCTCGGCGTCTTCGGCGGCATCGAGAGCGGCGAGTTTGGCGCGGAGCTTGTCGAAACCGAGCGCCAGGAACCACAGGCCCGCCAGACAAAGCACCATGACGACCGTGCCGATGTGGTCATGCCATTTCTCCATGACGTCGTTGCCGCGCGTGCCGGCGATGTACGTGAGCGTCGTGGTGCGGCCGATGTTCAAGAGGAAGGCCACCACGAATGACGAAGCCATCAGGAGAATGCGGAGGAAAATCCCGAGGCGGTAAAACTCGCCCAAGAACAGCGACATCATAAACGAAGTCTGGAGGGAGCGAATACCGCTGCAGGCTTCAGCCACATTGACCCAAGTTTCACCGATCTGAATGAGGTTGCCGCGGTTGATCGCCGGAATGCCGCAGAGAGTGAGGGCATCCGCGCTCACGAGCGTGTTCCAGCGGGTGAGCGTCTGCACGATGTTTTCCTCGATGGCCACCGGCCAGGGCAACGCGGTGAACACGAAGAGTACGGGAAACGCGAAGTGCCAGACCCAGCGAAGGCGGCCCATCGCGAAGAGGGCAGCGAACGAAAAGCCAGCAGTCAGACAGGTCAGGTAGAAGTTAACTTTTACCCAGTCGGGGTTGGCTTCGTTGATGATTCGTAGCGGCAGGTAGCCGAGGATTAAAAGGACGGGGAAAAGGAGCCAGGCATTGTGAGGACGTTCCGGCGCCGGCGCGGGACGGTCGCGCCAGCGCTCGACGAAGAGGTAGATGGCCAATGCCGGTACAAACCACCCATAGGCGTAGAGGTCGTTGACGATCCATTCGGTGTGGATGCGGAAGAACAGCAGCAGCCAAAAAAGGGCGATGAGGGCCAAGTTAGCGATAAACACAGGGCTGATGGAAAGAGATCGAGTCGAGGGGGCCTTCATCCGGTACGTGAGCTGGCGGTGGTGAATCCGTTTTCGCTTCGTACGATTACGAATGCAAACGGGCTTCTTTTAAAATCGTCGGAAGGCACCGATTTCAACATCAAACCCCCGAGGGGAAACCCTGATCGCGCCTTTCGGCTAGCCAAATGGCGCGAGGCACTTAGCAACGGCGTCACGTGAAAATCACCGTCTGGGGCATCAACTACGACCCTGAGCCGACCGGTATCGGCCCTTTCAACACGGACTTGTGTGTCTGGCTGACGGCACGCGGGCATGCGGTGACCATGCTTTCGACCTTTCCCTATTACCCGTGGTGGAAGAAGCGGGAGGAGGATCGCGGGAAACTGCACGCACGAACAATCGTGAATGGCGTCACGCTGCACCGTTGCTGGCATTACGTTCCCCAGAAGCCGTCGACCGTGAAGCGCTTGTTACATGAACTGAGTTTTGTGACGACTTCGACGTGGCGGGCGCTCTGGACACCGCGGCCGGACGTTTTTGTGGTGATAAGCCCCTCGTTGTTTTTGGGGCTGGGCGCTTTTATCGCGAGCCGGCTAAAGCGGCGACCCTTTGTCTTCCATGTTCAGGATTTGCAGCCGGATGCGGCGCTGGGCCTCGGCATGATCAAGCCCGGCTTGTCCGTGAAACTGCTCTACGTGTTGGAGAAATGGAGTTACGGATGGGCGGCGTTGGTGTCGGGAATTTCTGGCGGGATGATCGACGCGTACCGGCGCAAAGGTGTACCGGACGCGAAAATTTACCTCTTTCCCAATTGGATTCCGGATGAGCCGCCGATGAATGGCACAACGCAGGTCGGGCAAAGCGATCTCCACGGGAGCGGCGCGACTGAGGCGGCGGCGTCTTTCCGGCGCGAATATGGGATCGCGGCGCAGACGCCGTTGATCGCGTATTCGGGTAATGTCGGCATGAAGCAAGGGCTCGAAGTCGCGATCGAAGCGGCGCGCGGCGGCGTGGCGCATTGGGCGATTTGCGGAGAAGGCGCGGCCAAGCCGGCGTTGGAAGCGGCGATTGCAGCGGACGCGCAGTCGGGCGCACGGTTGTACCCGCTTCAGCCGGACGACCGTTACCGCGCGCTGTTGCGAGAAGCGGATGTGAGTTTGATCACGCAGCAAAAAGGAACGGGGCAGTTTTTTTTCCCGAGCAAGCTGCTCTCGATTTTGCAGTATGGCCGTCCCGTACTGGCGGTCGCAGACGAAGCGAGCGAGTTGGCGCGAGCTGCGCGCGAAGGCGGATTTGGTCTGGTCGTCGAACCGGGCGATGCGGCGAAGTTACGGGCGGCGGCGCAGGAAATCATTTTGGCTTCGGCGGAGCGGAAGGCCGAATGGGCGCGGCGTGGTCGGGCGTGGGTCGATCAGTTTCGGCGGAGCCGGGTGCTCGGGGAATTCGAGGCACGGCTGGTGACCGTGGCGAAGGCGCGGTGAGGGAATGTAGCGGGTAGCGAGTACCGAGTAGTCGGCGGGGGGGAGACGCGGCTGGCGAAGGCGGCGGAGGCTGCGTTTTAACGCGGCTACGTACTTAGAGTGGCGGCGTCAGAGCCAGTCAGTGAGGTCGGTGTCCTCGGTGAGAATGTGCGAGGTGCGGTACTCGGGGGCGAGCAGGCGCGTGTAGCTTTCGTCGGCGAAGCGGCGGCAGTGAAGGAGGATTTTGGCGTGTTGACCGGGAGCGCGCACCAGGCGACCGAGGGCCTGGTTCACCTTTTGGATACCAGGAATTCGATAAACGCGCTGAGCGGCGGCGTCGCGGCCGAGTGGCGCGAAGGCGGCGAGGCGGGCGCGTTGAACGGCGTTTACTTCGGGGAGCGCGGGGCCGACAACCATCGCGTGGCTAATGTGACCGCCGAGTAGATCGATGCCTTCCGCGAAGCTGCTGCCGAGGACGAGGAACAGGAGGTCGCTGGAGGCGAGGGCTTGCTCGACCCAAGCGCTTTGCGCGGCGAGGTCGGGAAGGCGCGGTTGAAGCGCGACTCGGATTTCCGGATACGCGGTGGCGAGTTCGCGTTGGATGGACTCGGCGTAGGCGTAGCTTGGGAAGAAGGCGGCCACGGCGCGAGGCGCCGTGGCGGGCGGTTGAAGGTTGTGGGTTGAAAGTTGAAGGGCCGGGGCGGAGCGGGAGGCGGCGACGAGCGTGACGAGGGTGGCGGCGGTGGTGGCGCTGTGGCGGGCGCGTTGTTGGTAGCTTGTGTCCACGCGGGCATCGACGGCGACGTCGAAGGCGTGGTCGCGCCAGGGAGCGTGAGCGCGGACGAGCGAGGGGGCGGCGAGTTCGCGGGCTTCTTCGACTTTAAGGAGATGGGCTGCGGAGGTGAGCTGTTTGAAGAGTTTTTTGGTGGTGCGTTTGTTGAGTGCGCCGAGGCGGTCGGGGGGCGGAGGGGAGAGGGGGAAGTTGAGTGTGGAGGGTTGAGAGACGCAAGGAGCCGGTGAGTCGAGGCCGATGGCGGCGGTGAAGGCGCCGGTGGGAGTGAGCGTGGCGGAGGCGAGGAGAACGGCGTTAAAGGAAAGGAGCGCCGGGCCGATAGCGGCGGCGGCATCCAGACAGGTGATGACGAGTTCGCCAGCGCGCGGGCTCCACCAAAGGCGGGGAACGTCGACTGTATTCAGAGTGTCGTGGCAGGAAGGGATTTGCCAGAGGAGCTCGGCGATCGGCTGGCCGAGGTCCTGGGTATCGAGCGGTGTGGCGGCGATGAGACTGGCGAGGGTGGCGAGGAGTTCGCGGGCGTCGTCTTCGTCGGCGAGTGGAAGCGAATCACGGGCATCGCGTTGGCGGAGGAAGTGCGCCCAGTGGCCGGCGGCTTGGACGAGTTTTTGCGGGGCGCGGAGACGGTGGAGGGTTTCGACGAGAGCGGAAGCGTCGGCGGAAGAAAAAGTGTGGGAGTAAACGTCGGCGACGCGGGACGGAAGATTGTGGGCTTCGTCGATGATGAGAAGAGTGCGGGCGGGATCGAACCCGGGTTGTTCGTAGAAGAGGCCGCGAGTCGACGGAGAGAAGATGTAGTTGTAATCGCCGATCCAGACATCGTTGAAGGCGAGGGCGGCGCGAGTGATTTCGTAGGGGCAGATCTGCGCGGCGCGTCCGGCGGCGCGAAGGGAGGCGATATCGCGCGGCTCGTTTTCAAAGAGGTAAAAACGGGAGAGTCCGCTTTTGGGCCAGCGAGCGTCGGCGCCGTTAAGGTAGCCGCAGACATCGCGGGAGCAGTGGAAGACGGTGTTGACGCAGTGTTCGTGTTTGGGGCGGACGAGCCAGGCGGTGACGGGAAGTTGCGGAGTTGGTTGAAGGTTGAAAGTTGAAGGTGGAAGGACCGAAGGGGACGCCGGCATGACTGCGGCGGGCTCGGTCATGAAGCCGAGGGTGCGCATGACTTGGAGTTGGCCGGTGGCTTTGCTGGTGAGGTAAAGGACGCGTTCGCAGCGGCCGGAACGAAGTTGGGTGAGGGCGAGTTCGAGCAGGGCGCCTGTTTTGCCGAAGCCGGTGGGGGCTTCGAAGAGAACGATGGGGTGTTTGGCGAGCGCGGCGGAGAGGTCGGCCTGCGTGGTTTCTTGTCCGGCGCGCAGTTCGGTGAAGGGCGGGCGGAAGCGGAGGTTGCGGAGGCGTTCGCGGGCGCGCAGACGGAGGTCGAGAAATTCGCAGACGCGTTCGAGTTGGGCGCGGAAGAGAACGTCGTCGGCCGAGGTGAGCGTGATGGTTTGCGCGAGGCCGGAGGCGACTTCGACGAAGTGGAGTTCGGGCACGACCGCCGCGGCCGTGGATTGAGGGTTGAAGGAGGAAAGTTGAAGGGCGGAGGGATCGAAGCGCGCAAGGGCAGAGTAAGTCGCGAGTTGGATGAAATAGGACGGGTAGGCGGTGCGGAGTTCGGTGTCGTCGGCGGGAAGTTCGCGGGTGACGGTTTTGATTTCGCGGAGCGTGATGCCGCGATCGGAGGGAATGAGTTGGTCGATGCGGCCGGTGAGCGTGAGCGTCCAACCGCGATGAACGAGACGGCCGGTGATGGGGATTTCGAAGAGCGCGTCAGAGCGTTCGGAGGTCGTCTGGGCGCGGAGTTGATTGTGCCAATGCGTGCCGAGTTGCGCGCGCCAAAGTCCGGAGGGGCCGCCGATGGAACCGCGCGGGCCGAGCGTGAAATCGGAGAACTCGCCAACGCTCAGACGGGCAGTGCGTTGATCGAGGTCGAAATCCATGGAAGGGCGGAAAGGGGAATCGCAGAAAGGCGAAGGCGCAAAGTGCAGAAGCAGCGGCGAAACTATGGGAGGATTTCGGTGTGTTCGCGGAGGTAGTCTTCCAGGCGTTTTTGAAGGCGGGTGACGGTGGCGGTGTCGGTGGTTTGGGCGGCGAGAGGTTGGTTAAGGAGCTCGGCGACCACGGGGCGGTCAGCGGATGAGAGCGTGGGAAACCAGTGTTGTTTCACTGGGTGGCCTTCGTCGCGGGCGAGGCGGTAGAGGCTTTTAAAATACACGATGTCGGGCCGCGGGCTGTGCGCGAATGCGAGTAGGGCGTCGCGCAGAAGCTGGTAAATGCGTGGGCGGCTTTCCTCGGGGACGGGGTTGCGCGCGATGAAGGTAGTGAGCGACGAGGCGTGGCGAAGCGTTTCGTAGTCGCGGCCAAGTCCGGCGTGGCGGGTGAGCAAGCGGGGTTCTTTGATAAACCAGCTCTGGCCTTGGTTGGCGGTTTCGAGGAAGAGGGCGACTTCATCGAAGAGATCGAGGGTGAGCGTGCCGGCGGCGGATTTTTTCGGGAGTCGCTGGAGGGCGAGGAGTGTGCCGTGAGTGGAGGAGAAAATCGTGAGCGATTGAAATGTGTCGGCGGGCGGGCGTTTGAGGAGGACGACGGCGTCGGTCGTGAGCGGCTGGCCGGGCATGGTGGGCGGAAGGAAATGGCCAGTGACCAATGAGCAATGACCCGTGGACGGAATGTGGGGTGGTCGAGCGAGGAAGAGGGCTGCTTTTATCGTTCTCGTACTCGGTTCTCGGGTTTGGGCTGACGGTTAAAGGATCGAGAACGAGAAGGAGTAAGAGAACGAGTACGGTGAGGCCGGATCAGGCGAGCGTAGAGGACGCGGTCGGAACCGAGGCGGGTGACCACGGTGGGATCACGGCGCCGCCGGAAATGATCATTTTCATGCCCTCGCCGACGGTCATATCGAGTTCGATGACTTCGGCTTTCGGGAAAAAAAGCAGGTAGCCGCCGGTGGGATTGGGCGTCGTGGGGACAAAGACAGTTAGGAACTCGATGCCGGTGCGGGCGCTCGGTTCGCCTTGGGTTTTGTTGGTGAGAAAACCGATCGTGCGGACACCGGGGCGGGGAAATTCGACAAGGACGACTTTGTTGAAGAGGTTGCGGTTCTGAGTGCCGAAGGTGCCGACGATTTGTTTGACCGTGTTGTAGACGCCGTTAACGCCGGGAATGCTCTGCACGAAACGCTCGGCGAGGCTGCCGAAATATTGCCCGAGGACGTAGCGCGAAATGTAGCCGAGCAGGGTGATAAGGAGGATGATGATGAATGTGGCGATGACGTTCCACACGATGCGCAAGCTGTCGTGGTCGCGGAGATCGGGCGGGACGAAAAAGAAGAAATAGTTGCGGAAGCCGCCGCCGACTTTTTCGAAGAGTGCGGAGAACACGATCCACGTGATTGTGATCGGTGTGAGCAAAAGCAGGCCGGAGAGAAAGGCGTTGCGGAGAGTGGCGAAACGGGAGGAGCGGGGGGCTGGAACTAGATCGGGCATCGGAGGATGGAGAAAGCGGATGTCATGCCTAGCCGGCGGGACGCTCGCAATGACCAATGGGAAGGCCGGGGTCGACGGACTATCTCGAATGCCCCATGTCCGTGACCATGACCAGTGGCCGATGACTAGAGGAGGGGCGCGCGCAGATTGCTCGGATGAGCTCGTGAGGCCGCTTTCAGGCGAGGGCGGCACCGAGTTTGAAACGCGGGAGCGCTTTGGCGGTGCGGAGCAGTTCCATGGCGCGGGATTCGGCGGCGCGCATGCGGCGCTTTTTGGCGGGCTTTAGATCGTCGTACCCGGCGAGGTGGAGCCAGCCGTGGACGATGTAGAGAGTGAGTTCGTCGGAAAAATCTCGGTCGTGGGTGATGGCGAAGCAGGCGGCGGTGTCGGCGGAGACGCAGATTTCGCCGGCGCTTTTGAGAGTGGCGTTGCCTTCGAAAGTGATGACGTCGGTCGTGGCCGGGTCGCCGAGGAAATCGGCGTGAATGCGAGCGAGCGCGGCGTCCGTGAGAAACGCGAGGGACAGTTCGCCGGGCGGCACAACCGCCGGGAATGACCCCTGATCTGCGACCGGAGACGCCGTGGCGGAGGCGGACTTGGATGAGGGAGACTCGGGGGCGGTGAGTGGGGGGTGGGCGAGGCGAGCTTCGGCGATTTTGCGCGCGGCGAGCGTGAGGAGGGGGATGTCGGCCTCGGTGTAGCGGAAGCGGGCGTCGAGGGTGTGGATGATTTTGGCTACGGCGCGGCGATCGAGCTTGAGGCGCGGGTGCGCGTTGTGGATGTGGACCTCTCGGGCGGGCATGGCGGAAACTCGAAATCGGAAGGGCAGGTGGCGCTGGGGCAAGCGCGGTTTTTTCTGCGCAATTGCGCTGGAGTAAAAACGCGGAGGCCGCGAGACGGAGCAGGCAGGCCTGAGCCAAGGACCTGCGGTGAGCGTTCGTTACCTTTCTCTTTCTCAAGAGAAAGAGATCAGGTCGCGGGCTGGGCTTTCGGAAGGACGGACTCGTCGCTTGGCGTGTTATAGCTCACGCGGGAGTGGAGCATGTTGAGCAGCGTGAAGGTGAAGCTGCTCTTGATCTTCGTGAGCTCTTCAAAGGTCAGCGGCGCTTCGTCGAGCTGGCCGTCTTCGATGCGGTCTTTGAACATCTGATCGATCAATTCGCCGAGATGTTGGGGGGTGACTTTCCGCAGCGAGCGGGAAGCGGCTTCGACACCGTCGGCGAGGTGGATGATAGCGCTCTCCTTAAACTGTGGGCGGGGACCGTCGTAGCGGTAGGTGGTTTCGCAGACGCGGGCGGGTTCTAGGCCGGGAAGCGTGTTGAACGAACTGCGCGTATCGGGTCCTGCGGTACGCGCAGAAGGACCGATGGGCGAGCGTTTATCGCCCAGGGCGCGTTGGAAAAAATAGCGGATCAGCGACGTGCCGTGGTGTTGCTGGATCACATCGAGAACGGCTCGGGGGAGTTTGTGTTTCACTGCCATGTCGATGCCGTCCTTGACGTGGGCTTTGATGATGAGCGCGGAAAGCGAGGGATTATTTTCGTCGTGCGGGTTGGCGCGATCTCGCTGGTTCTCGGTGAAGTACTCCGGCTTCTTAGTTTTCCCGATATCGTGGAAAAGGGCGCAAACGCGGGCGAGGAGCGGGTTGGCGCCGATGGCGTTGGCGGCGTTTTCCGAGAGCTGGGCGACGATGAGCGAGTGGTGATAGGTGCCGGGTGCCTCGATCTGCATGAGGCGCAGGAGCGGGTGATTGAAGTCGGTGAGCTCCAGTAGCGTGATGTCGGTCGTGCGCTTGAAGAGACCTTCGATCACAGGAAGCACACCGGCGACGATCACACCTGTGACAATGCCGGTGGCGAGGCCGGCGAGCATTTGTTTGGGGATGAGGTTGGGGGCGCTGATGAAGGAGAGCTGATCGATGAAGCCGAGCAGGCCGGCGAAGATGGCGACGGTGAAACCTCCGTAGGCGGCGGCGCGCACGACATCGCCCCGGCGGCGGACCTGGCGGCAGCAGAAGATGCCGACCATCGAGGCGAGGAAGGTAATGACGAGAATGTCGAGGCGGTTACCGTAGATGACGCTCGTGAAGATCGAGATAAACAGTGCCATGAAAATGGCGGAACCGGCATCGATGAGGATCGCGACGATGAGCGGCGCGAGTGCGGTGGGCGCGATGTAGGGCAGGACGGAGGCGGCATTGGGGTTTTGCACGAAGTAGGGCAATTCCCCGAGCCAGAAGGTGAGGCGCACGAGCGCGAGGTTGCTGATGACGACGAGGGCCAGCAGCCCGAGGCGACCGTTGCTTTGCAGCGTTTCGCGGTCCTCAAGGCGGATGTATAGGCCGCTCGCGGCGAGCATCGCGAGAACGAGCAGAATGCGGCCGAAAAGTTGAAGGCCCTCCTCGATGCGTGTGTCTTTGTTTTTAAGAAGGTAGTCGCGATGCGCCTCGATCATCTCGAATTGCTCGTCGGTGACGCGCGTGCCGGGCTCGACGATGGTCTGGCCTTGCTGGACGGAGACGACGACCGGCTGCAGTTCTTGTAGCGCTTGTTCTTGGAGACGGGTGCTCGCGGCGGCGTCGAAGACGAGGTTGGGGACAAGGCCGTTGCGGAAGATGCGGAAGAGTGCGAGCGACACCTCGCGGCCTACGCCCTCGGCGGTGAGGTTGATGCGAAGAAACGTGAGCGCCTCCTCCATGCTTTGCACGGGACGTTGAACGACATCGCCGTTGGGGCGCGTGATTTGGAAGATCGTAACAGAGCCGGGCGCCGCGGTGCCGCCAGCGAGGCGACCGTCCTGGATGCCTTCTTGATAAAGATCGCGGAGAGCGAGCAGGCCTTCTTCGACGAGTTTGAAGCGGGTTTGGGCGTCAGTCGCGTTGATGAGCGTGAGTACATCGTCGACGCTGGCGCGGTAAGGGCCTTTGGCGTCGAACGCTTCGACGATCGGCGCGAGCGCGGCGCGAGGGCTGTCCGGGGGCGCGTTGTCAGAACGGGTTTTCTCGAACTCTTCGAGCTGGGTGAGCAGCTCTCGGATATGCGTCTCGAAACGCTGAAGGTGGGTGCGCTCGAGTTGGTAAACGCGAGGGACGCGGTTGCGGGCTTGTTCGCGGTCAAGGCGCGTTTTCTCCTGGCTGGTGTATTCGAACGGCGCGCTCGCAGTGATGCGAACCGTCGAGAGTTGGTTCGGAAGCACCGGGAGATTCACGGAGCTAACGCCGACGAAGCTAATGAGGACGATGGCGGCGACGGTCGCGACGAAGATGAGGATCGTGACGAGCTGACTAGTTTCCAGAAATTCGACGGTACCCGAAACGTCGGCGGTCTTGCGCATCCTGAGGGGACGGCCGGCGCCGCCAGGCAGAGCTTTGAGTTTATCGATTAAGGACATGTCGTGCGCGCGGCGCGAAAAACAAAGGACCGGCACGCTGGAGATATGCGGGGCTCGGCGCGAGGGCTTATTTTAATCCGCTTTTGGCGAAATGGCGGCCGAAGCGGCTATTTTACATCCGGCTCACCCATGGGATTTTTATACCGTTCGTAGGCTTCGATGATCTTCAAGACGAGGGGATGGCGGACAACGTCAGCGCCGTTAAACTGGTGGAACTCGATGCCGGGAATGTCTTTGAGGATACGGCTGACCTCGAGCAGGCCGGATTGTTTGGAGCGGGGAAGGTCGATCTGGGTGATGTCGCCGGTGACGACCATGCGGGAGTCTTCGCCGAGGCGGGTGAGAAACATCATCATCTGTTCAGGCGTGGTGTTCTGGGCTTCGTCCAAAACGATGAAGGCTCGGCTCAGGGTGCGGCCGCGCATGTAGGCGAGCGGGGCGATCTCAATGATGCCTTTCTCGGTAAGGCGCGTGACATCCTCGGTGTCGAGCATGTCGCCAAGCGCGTCGTACAACGGTCGCAGGTACGGAAGAATTTTCTCACGGAGATCGCCGGGGAGAAAGCCGAGGGCTTCACCGGCTTCCACGGCCGGGCGGGTGAGGATAATGCGCTCGACCTCATTTTTGAGTAGCGCCGAGACGGCGGCGGCCATGGCGAGATAGGTTTTGCCTGTGCCCGCCGGGCCAATACCGAAGACGACGGGATTTTTGAGGATGGATTGGAGATAGAGTTTTTGGCCCAGCGTTTTCGGAACGATGGTTTTGCGGTTGGTCGAGATAACGAGCGGTTGGCCGAAGAGAGCGCGAAGCTGGTCGGTTTCGCCGCGCGCGATCGAGTCGACGAAGCGGTGGAAATCCGGCGTGCGAATGGCGACGCCTTGAGCGCGGGCGTCGTTGAGAAAACCGAACAGCGCTTCAGCGCGGGCGATCGCTTCGGCGGGGCCGTCGATCTTCAACCAGTCCTCACGCGTGACGAGGCGGACGCCGAGGTGTTGTTCGGCGTAAGCGAGATTTTCCTCCCGTGCGCCGAGGAGCTGATGGATATGGCGCGGGCTGGGGAAACGGAGGGTTTGGGAGGCGGGCATGAGGAAATCCGAAGGTCGAAGGCCAAATGAGTAAGGAAGAAGGAAATGACTAGTGAGCGTTGAACAATGACTAGTGGCGGACGGGGATCGGTCCGCTTCAGGATGCGGGCTTTAACTGCACCGCTTACGACTGCGGCAGTTTCGCCGCTTCGGCGGCGAGTCGTTCCCACGTCGCCTCGAGCGATTGCGGGAGTACACGGGTTTGGCCGAGGACGGGCATGAAGTTGTTGTCGCCGTTCCAGCGTGGGACGAGGTGGCCGTGGAGGTGGGCGATGCTGCCGCCGGCGGCGGAGCCGAGGTTGAAACCGATGTTGAAGCCATCGGGTTTCATCGCGAGTCGCAGGAGGCGTTTGCCAGTCGCGATGGTGGCGAAAAGATCGGTGCTTTCGGCGGGCGTGAGTTCTTCGATGTCGGCGATTTCGCGGAAGGGAATCGCGAGCAAGTGGCCGGGATTGTATGGGAAGCGGTTGAGCAGGAGGTACGACAAAGGACTGCGGTACACGATGAGCGCGGCGCGGTCGTCGCCGAGCTCGGGGAGTTCGGTGAAGGGGCGTTTCACGTCGGGAAAACGCGGGGCCTCGATATATTCCATGCGCCAGTAGGCGTGAAGCTGCTCCATGTTTGAAAAAGTGAGCGCAGCCAAAAGTGAGCAACCGTGAAAGTCAAAGGCGCGGCGGGCGGGCGAACGCGGATGAGGATTCTGATTCTCTTTGTACGACGACGCCTTCCGGCCTGGACCCGATAGCGGGCGACCAGACGTGCGCATAATTTTGGATAACTCCCCTCGTTCCGTTAAATCCCGCTGTACGTTTCATGACTAACCGCCGCCTTTTTTTCCGGAATTACGGACTTTCGCTGACCATGTTCGTGCTGTTTGGGTTTTTTTTCGCGGGTCAAATCCTGACGGGTCAGCGCGAGCTCAACGACGAGCGGGAGAAGCGTGGCGAGGTATGGCTCGAGCTTCGCGATTATGTGCGCAGCGCGCATTTTTTCGAAGTCACGGCGGAGAACTGGGAGAGCGAATTTTTTCAGATGTTCGTCTACGTTTTCGCGACGTCATTTCTCTATCAAAAAGGATCGGCGGAATCTAAAGATCCGCGAAAAAAGCACGCGCATCACGGCGTGGAAAAAAAGCCGATCCCGCCCGATGCGCCCTGGCCGGTGAAACGAGGAGGCTGGGTCCTTTACGTGTATGAGCACTCGTTGTCGCTCGCATTTTTAGGACTCTTCTTGGTGGCGTTCGCGCTGCACGTTTGCGGCGGACATCGGCACTATAATCAAGAGCGGCTGGCAGAGGGCGAACCGCTCTTGAGTGTGGGGCAGTACTTGGGATCGTCGCGATTCTGGTTCGAGTCGTTTCAAAATTGGCAGAGCGAGTTTCTCGCGATCGGGAGCATGGTCGTGCTCACCATTTTTCTGCGTGAGAAAAATTCCCCGGAGTCGAAACAGGTCGAAACGCCGCATTGGGAAAACGAAGAGGACTAGGTGCCGAAGAGCCTGAAATGCGCGCCGTGATATAGATCATCGACGCGCGTGCAGTTTGCCGCGCAAAGCTGTTTTTGGCGTTTGCAGTTTGCCGTGCAAAACGAGTCTGCGCCACGCGCGCATCGTGGGTTCTATTCGGTTGGTGTTTCATCTGCCGCGAGTTGGGTAACTTCGGCGGATAGCGGCGTGTTCGCTGGCACGCGCTGAGCGAAACCTAACATCGTTCGCATGGTGATTTGATCGCAGAAATCCGTCCCGCCTTTCGTGCTATCCCGCGAGTTCGCGGACTGGCGAATGGTTGGGGATGGGTCCTGCGCCATTCACTGGGTGAACGCACATTCCCCATCTCCTGCGCCCACAGAACGCGATGGGATCACCTCAAAATAATAAATCCTCCTTATCACCATGTCCTCACTTCATTCCCTCGAAGACCTCCTCGCCGACGAACTTAAAGATCTCTACAACGCCGAGAATCAGCTCACGAAGGCTCTTCCCAAAATGGCGAAAGCCGCGTCGAACGAACAGTTGAAGCAGGGATTTCTCGATCATCTCGAACAAACCCGCGTTCACATCGAGCGCCTCGCGAAAGCATTCAAGCTGCTCGATCTCCCTGTGAAAGGTAAGACCTGCCATGCGATGAAAGGTCTCATCGAGGAAGGCGCCGAAGCTATCGAGACGAATGCGCCCGACGCGGTGCGCGATGCCCAGCTGATCGGCGCGGCTCAACGGGTGGAGCACTATGAAATGGCAGCCTACGGAACCGCTCGCGCTTTTGCGGAAGCATTGGGGGAATCCAAAGTCGCTAAGTTGCTCCAAACCACTTTGGACGAAGAAGGAGAGACGAATAAAAAACTCACTGCGCTCTCGGAAGTGGTGAATGCCGACGCGCTGGCCTCCGCCGAATAATCTCACGTCACGTCGTTATGAAGAAAAAGCCCGTGCGTTCAAATCGCACTTCCAGCCGTACGACCCGCAAGCCACTCGTTCAAGCGGAGCCTAAGCTTCCCTTCGCGGTGCAGCATCAAAGTTCGCCGGGTTTGGAGAGTAAACTGAAACCGCTACCGCGCTGGCAGGCGACACGTTATCGTCCGGCAGGAAAACTGGAGGATAAAGTGGCGCTGATCACCGGCGGGGATTCCGGCATCGGGCGGGCAGTGGCGTTTCTTTACGCGCGTGAAGGCGCTGACGTCGCAATCGTTTATTTGCCGGAAGAACAGAGCGACGCAGAGCAGATCCAGCAGTCCATCGAAGCGGTCGGGCGCCGCTGTTTGTTATTGGCGGCGGACCTGAGTCGAGAAGCTGCCTGCAAAGAGGTCGTCGAAAAGACAGTGAAGCACTTTGGCAAATTGGACATCCTCGTTTCCAACGCGGCGTATCAAGGCCGAAACGACAAACTCGAGGACGTCACAACCGAAGAGTTTGACCACACCTTCAAGACGAACATCTACGCCTATTTCCACTTGGTGAAAGCGGCGCTCCCGCACTTGAAACCGGGATCGGCGATTATCGCGACAAGTTCGGAGACGGGGATTTTAGGCTCGGCGAAATTGCCTGACTATTCCTCGACCAAGGGCGCCATCAATGCCTTCACGAAAACCCTGGCGATGGATCTGATCGAGCGTGGTATACGCGTAAACGCTATCGCGCCGGGTCCGGTGTGGACGCCTTTGAATCCGTCCGACAAAGGGCTCACGCCGAAGCGTGTGTCCCTCTTCGGCGCGGATTCACCGATGGGTCGCCCTGCGCAACCAGAGGAGCTCGCGCCCTCATATGTGTTTTTAGCTTCGGATGCCGACTCGTCTTATATCACGGGAATCGTGCTACAGGTGATGGGCGGCGAAACAAGCGGAGGTTGAAGCGCGAAGGCGCAAAGACGCTAAGGACGGACGCGAAAAGTCGTGGGGTGCGAGAACTTCGGCGGCGAGCGGGGGTTATTTTTTATCGCGGAAACGCTGAAGAGCGGAGGCGCGGAGATGATTTTGCTTCAGCGATTCCGCTCTTCTGTGCTTCCGCGATTTTCAGGTCTCTTCTTTTTTGTCCGTACCTTTGCGCCTTCGCGTCTTTGCGATTCAAGCTCCGCGTCGGAAAAACGGGCGGCTTGCGTAGCTGAACGTGCGTGGCAGGTTTTCCGATCTCAGCTTCGGGGCCAGATCGTCGCTCTGAGTTCTTTGATCCCAAGGTGCGGTCTAAACGCTGCGCCCGTATTTGAAACTTGGAGAGGAAAGTCCGGACACCATCGGGCAGGATTCCCGTCGAGAAACGTCG
>WUUC01158687.1_pt1 | contig 40503 bp, 28 predicted proteins | sample 6278441 | NCBI WGS metagenome assembly WUUC01 (sample SAMN13675441, study PRJNA597444) | soil metagenome | isolation source: soil | place: USA: Washington | collected 2017-10
CTGCCTGCCCACTGGCTCGCGCATCGCGCGTGCGATTTCCGGCGTCGGCCACGGCGTGCAGGGTCAGCTCCGAGAGCACGGTGAACGTGGGGCGGCGAGCGACTGGCACGGCTGGTGCTGCTCGTGCTGCTGTCTTCAGCGCCTCCCCTAGTGCGGCGCCGGGCTGCGAGCCCGCGGCCAAGGAACCCAGCATGAGGCCGAGCACGAGGCACAGAGCTGCCAGACCGAGTGCGCGGGCCGTCTTGCCTCGCGTCGCGAGCGATGCTGAGCCTACTGGCCGGGCGTCACTCGGTGGGACCGGCACGGTGTCGATGCGCGCTTCGCGCGAGGCGACCACGGGCGTGGCCACGGCGCAGCCAGCAGCCGGTCCGGAAGGCTGAGACGCCGGCGGCTCGCCTGAATGCGACGCGCCAGGACGCGCGTTGCGCAGCGCCGGCGGCGCTTCGGCGATGGTCGTGGGATCGTCCTCGTCTTCCAGGGGTACACGACTCTCTTCCGAGCTACCCATGTCGGCCGTGAGCTCGCTCAGACTGAGCGCCGGCGACGTGCCCTCGTGGTTGTCGAGGTGGAGCTCGACATTCACGTCGCTGGGCCAGTTGGCGCGCCGGCGCTCGAGCTCCTCGCCAAGCATCGTGCGCATCAGCGCGGCAAACATCGGAGCGTCCACCTGCGCAGCCGTCGGAGCAGCCCTGAGCAGCGCTGCGCGGAACGCAAGGGCGCTGTCGTAGCGGTCGTCAGGGTTGCAGGCGATGGCCTTGAGCACCACGCGATCGAGTGCCGGCATGGCGATGGCCGAGTACTTGCTCGGGGCAGGCGGGGACTCGCGCGTGGCCCAGTCGCGTTCATCGTCGATGCGCTTGCAACGGAACAAATTGCGCGACGTGAGCATCTCCCACAGCGTGACGCCGAGGGCGTACACGTCGCTGCGGCGGTCCGCGCTCTGCATGCGTAGCTGTTCCGGCGCCATGTATCCCAGCTTGCCCAGCACAGAGCGTCCGTTTCCGTCGTGCTCGCTGGTCTGTTGGCTGTTGGCGATGCCGAAGTCGATGAGCTTGATATGTCCGGTATGCGAAATCAGCACGTTCTGAGGGCTCACATCGCGGTGGACGATCTGCAGAGGCACACCGTTTTCACCGGTGGCCTCGTGTGCGGCGTGCAGCGCCTCGGCTACGTGGGCTGCGAGCCACGCGCACAGCTTGGGGCTCATACGCAGTCGGCGCTCCACCAGGCTCTCGAGCAGCTCAGCCAACGACACGCCGTGCACGTACTCCATGGCGATGAAGTAGTTGCCGCCGCTCTGACCGACCTCTTCGACATTCACCACGTTCGGGTGCGCGATGTTCGCGGAGATGCGCGCCTCGTCGAGGAACAGCCGGTTGATGCTCTCGTCTTCGAGTAGGTGCGAATGCACCAGCTTCAACGCCACGAGTCGGCTGAAGCCGCCGACACCTCGCCTGCGGGCGAGGTACAACATCGCCATCCCCCCGGAGCGCAAGGGCGTGATGACTTCATAGTCTTTGACTCTGTCGCCGGGGGACAACATTGAGGCACAGCCTATCCAACACGACCACGTGAACACAATGCTCTCGGCGACTCGCGCGAAACAACGGACGCTACCGACATCGCCGCCGACTGTGCGCATGTAGGCTGGACCGCACTCGACAGCGCCGGAGCGGTCATGCTGCTCACGAACTCGAGCGCATTTCACGGATACGCATGCGTCTCGCGGGCGGCAGGACGCGCACTCGAATGATCATTCGTGTCCGGAGAACGGACGCTAGGTGTCAAGACGCTGACCTTCCGTCTCTCGATCGACGCGCGCGAGAAGCAGCGCTCCATGGTCGAGCTCGAGGCGCACACGTTCGCCCACGGTCAGCTTGACGATCGAAAACGGTCGGTCGAGGACCAGCGCGTGTTGGTCTCGGCCCCGCAGCGTGAAGACCTCGCGCTCCTCCACCAGCTCGGCGCGTTCGAGTGTGTACACCTGCTGACGTTCGAGCACGCCGTCGAGCAGCGGGGCGAACCAGCCGGGAACCGGTAAACCCAGCTGCACCAGCCGGCCGTGCGCGAGCTCGGCGATTTGCCGGTGAGGCATGCCGAACACGCTGTTGTCGAACACACGCACGAAAGGCAGCTCGCGCAGGGCGTGCGCCAGATTTGCGAGAGAGCGTGGATAGCGCGCTAGCAACTTCTCGCGCGGCACGTCGTGACCACCGGTCAGCGCTCGCAGCGCGACACGTTCGTCCGACAGTTCGGCACTGTCGAGGCCAATGAAGCACAACACCACGGCGTAGCCGTGCTGGGCAGCCTCTCGCAGGAAGGCAATCTTGTGCTGTTGCAGGTCCGAGAACACCGTTTCGAACACGAAGCTCTCGTGTGCGGCTATCAGGTCGCGGCGCATGCGCTCGGCCGCCTCCGCCGCACGATAGGCATCGATGCCGAGCTCGCGTGCCAGTTCGTCGGCGTTGACGAAGCGCAGGCCCGAGGCGCGCATGTGCACCTCGTAGAAGGTCGACTTGCCGGCGCCATTCGGCCCCGCCAGCGCCACCACGATCGGACGTTGATCGAGCAGCGCCGACATCAGCGATCGACGGGCCGAAACTCCCGACCGATCAAGCGGCCCACGGTGCGCGTGCCGTCTTCGTCAAGGCGCACGAACAGGCCCGGCGCGTCCGGCGCGGGTTCGAAGCGCGGGTAGGGGCGGGCAGCCATATGGGCGTGAAAGCGCGCGCGGCCCGCTTCCGAGTCGGCATCGAGAGCGGCCGACAGCTGCACCACTTGGCTGCGCTTTTTGAACGCGAGCGCCTCGTCGCCTCGCAGCACTGCCTCGACGGCGCGGCCCAGCCGCGCCCAGTGTTCGATCTGTCCGGCGATCGAGCGCTCGGCGACCTCGCCGGTCGCACGTGCATCTTGTACGAGAGCATCCGAGAGTTTCACCGGTTGCGCCATGGAGCGATGGTAGCAAAACGCTACCCGGCCTGCCAGCGTCCCGTGCGCGAACCCGAACTATTGGGAATCCCAGTGACTTATGCCAGCGTGCGGGCGCCCAGCGTGAGCGGTGCCTGGGGTCCGCAGCCCGCGGACTCAGTCCTTGTCTGCCTGTTCCTCGGGTTCTTCGGGGTTGCGCGGGACGCGTTGCTTGCCGCGCCGGCGCTCGAACTCGCGCTCCCGCTCGCGCGACGTGCGTTTGATGCGCGAACGGGAGCGCACGTTGGGGCGAACCCCGGTGCCCGCATCGTTCGGAATGAAGCGCACCTCGGTGCGGACCTCGAAGGAAAGGCTGGTAAGCGCGGCTTTGAGCTCGTCGGCGAGATCCGTGGCCTCGAGGAAATCGCGCACCTCGCGTGCCACGATGCGCAGCACGTCGTTTTTGGTCTCGTCGAGCTGGTTGAACACGGCGCTGGCGATGTCGCGCGGCAGCTTGGCCTCCGTCAGCGCCCTGCCCACGGCGTTGGCCACGTCGCGGGGCAGTTTCACCTCGCTGAACACGCCGCGCACGGCATCGGTGGTCTCGCGACCTGTCTCGAGGCTGCGTTCGAACGTGTACAGCCCCGCTTCGATCCCCTTTTCGATGCCGCGGCGGATCAGCCCCGGCAAGATGTTCTCGAAGCGGTTGCGGCGTGGTTCCTTGCCCTCGGGGGGCGGGTCGCTAGGCCGCTCGCTAGGCCGCCTCTCGCTGGGCCGCTCGCTAGGCGGCCGCTCGGCGGCTGCTGCCGGCGGGTTGGATTCACGTGCGCGCGGGTCGGTGCCCTCCGGCTCGGCCATGGGTTCCGGTGGGGCGGAGGGTGCACGCCGTCTTTCGTCTGCGTCGCCCGTGGCTTGGGCTGGTGGGCGGTCGCTCGCCATGGCAACTCCTTCGCAAGCACCACCTTGTACTACAGCCGGGGCGAGCATGAAATGGGTGTGCGCCCCACAATGGCGCGCGCTTCATCTCCAGACTACCTCTGGCGGCGATGACGTCGATCCTGTTCGTCTCGAAGCCACTAGCACCGCCTTGGAACGATAGCGGCAAAAATCTGGTGCGCGACCTCGCGCGCGGACTCACGCGTTACCAGCCCACGCTGATGGCCCGCAGCGGGGCGGAGCCGGGCGTTCTGGCCGGACGCGTAGTCCGGGTCTACGCGCCCTCCTCGGGAGGGTTTGCCCCAGCCATCACGGATCAACTGCGCGTGCTGGCCCATCTCCTGCTGGCGGCGCGCGGCCACGCGGCGTGGCACTTCTTCTTCGCGCCCAACCCACGCAGCTGCCTGGCCGGCAGAACTGCGACCGCCTTGCGCCGGACGCGCTCCGTCCACACGCTCTCGAGCGCGCCGCGTGACCCGCGTGCCATCGTGTCCAAGTTGTTTGCGGACATGAACGTGGTCTTGTCTCGGCATACGGAGCAGCGCCTGCTCGCTGCGGGATTTTCGGCAGCGCGCCTCACGCGGATCGCGCCCGCTATCGAGCCGCTGACGCCACTGACAGCGGAACAGCGACGCGCGGTCCGTGCGCGCTTTGGGCTCGGTGCGGACGAACCGGTCGTGGTGTATCCGGGGGATCTCGAGTTCGGCGAGGGGGCAGAGCTGATGCTCGAGGCGTTCCGATCGCCTGCCCTCGCGGCCTGCAGCTTGCTGCTCGCATGTCGCGCCAAGACGCCGCGCGCACGCGCGGCCGAGCTGAGCTTGCGTGCTCGGGCGCGCGCGCTGGGCCTCGGCGAGCGCGCGCGTTTCGTCGGCGAGACCTCCGAGATTCACGCCCTCCTGGGCTGCGCGGACGTGGTGGCGCTGCCGAGCCGCGAGCTGTACGCAAAGATGGACTATCCGCTGGTGCTCTTGGAAGCCATGTCGCTGGCGCGGCCCGTGATCGTGGCCGAAGGCAGCGCTGCGGCCGAGCTCACCCTCGGACAGGGTGCCCATGCCGTAGAGCCGTGCCCGGAAGCGCTGGCGGCGCGGCTGGCCGCGCTGCTGGATGACGCCGCGCTGCGACATGATAGCGGTGAGCGCGCGCGTGCCGCCGTGCTCGATCACTACACGACCGAACGCATGGCTAGCAGCTACGAGCGCGTGTACGACGCACTGCTTCGTTGACGACCGCTTGCGCACGCTATCCGAAGGTCGTAACTGGGCGCCCAACATGGGGTCGCACGACACGAAAAATCGGACGTACTACGACGACTTCAGCTCGTGGTACGAGCGAGAGCGCGCGCTGGGCTACCACGCGTTGATCGATCAGATCGAGGTCGATGCGGTGCGCGAGTTCGCGCTGGGCAAGCGCGTTCTGGAGGCGGGCTGCGGCACGGGCCTCGTGCTCGACAAGCTCGCGCGCGTGGCACGTGCGGCGCACGGCTTCGATCTGTCGCCGGGCATGGTCCAGAAGGCTCGCGCGCGAGGGCTCTCCGTGACGCTCGGAAGCGTCACGCAGATTCCATTTCGTGCGGACAGCTTCGACCTCGTGTGCAGCTTCAAAGTGCTGGCGCACGTGCCCGAGATCGAGCGCGCCCTCTGCGAGCTTGCACGCGTCACGCGTCCAGGTGGGACCCTGGTGCTCGAATTCTACAATCCGTGGAGTCTGCGTTACCTGGCCAAACGTATCGCGGGTCCGCAGCGCATCAGCGAAGAGCGCACCGAAGCCGATGTGTACACGCGCTGGGACGGACCCGTCACGATTCCGAAACTATTGCCGGCTGGGCTCGAACTCATCGAATACCGCGGTGTACGCGTTGCCACACCCTTTGCTTTCGTGCACAAGATTCCCATCGTGCGCGCTGCCTTCTCGTATGTGGAACGCAAGAGCGTCCGTTCACCGCTCCGTTACTTCGGCGGCTTCCTCCTGGCGGTTTTACGTAAACATGCGTAGCATCCAACACGATCAAGTTTGTCCGAGTGGCATCCATCCGAGCTGTGGCCCACAGTTCCGGGGAAGCGAAGCATGAAGGCAAAGGATCCGAGCGAGCTCGATCGACTCCGCGCACGCATTGACGATGCGCTGCGGCGTGAGCGTCCCCGCACCGAAGTGATGCCCCTGCTCGAGCGGCTCTTGGCCAGTGCGGGCGATCACGGTGAGCTGTTCGTGTACGCCCACCGGCACATGGCGGAGCTGCTGATTGCGGACGAACCGTGGCAGGCAGCGCTACACCTGCGGCGCGTGATCAAGGAAGGGGCCGCCGACGACACCGCGCACGCGCTGATGGGCTTGTGTCAGGCGCTGCTCGGGAACTTCGATTCGGCGGTGTACCAGTACGAACGAGCGTTGATGCTCGAACCGGCCAACGCCTGGTATCACCACAATCTCGGCCACCTACTGGATGTCGCGCTCAACCGGCCAGAGGCGGCAGCCATGCACTTGCGCTGGGCCCACGAGGCGCATCCGATGGAAGACGAGGTCACGGCGTCTCTGGCGCATTGTCTGGCACGTCTCGGGCAGTTGGAGCAAGCCCAGGCGCTCGCCCACGAAGCCCTCGACCTCGCGCCGGATCACGAGAGCCACGGTTCGCTGCTGACGTGGATCAAACGGGGCGCCCCGGGCGGCTTCTTGTTCAGCGCAGATCATGCTTTCCAGGGCCGAGACCCACGCGCTGGCCGCGACGAGTTGCCGGAGCGCGGGCAGCGCGAGGACAACGATCGCGACGTGATGCTCGCGCTCGAGCGCGGTATGCAGTCGAGCGGTGCGCCGGCGGCGCTGCTCGGGCGCGCCGAAAAGGTCTGGCGCGACTATCGTGCGCGACGCCCCAAGACGCGCGTCAGCAAGCCCGAGGTGCACGCCGCGGCACTCGAGTACGCGGTCTCGGTGATGCACGGCATTACCGGCATCACGCAGACCGGCATCGCCAAGCGCTACGGCATCTCCTCTGCCGCGCTGGCGAATCGCTACACGGATATTCGTGCGACGCTGGAGCTCACCGTGGGCGATCCGCGCTATTTGCGCTAGCTCCGCGCTGGGCGGTTTCAGGGTGCGAGGCTCGGCGTCGCGGCCCGCCGTGCCTGCGCGAAAGTTGCTCTTCCGTCCCCGCTCCGGTACGCGTTGAACATGGACGCTTTGTGTGCCGCTATCCCCGTGGCCCGCGGCCTGCTCAGACTGGCTGATACGGTGTCGCCGCGCCTTTTGTGCGTGGCGGCGGGGACGCGCCGCGCCGCGCTGCGTACCGAGCGGGGCGCCGTGGTCGAGGTGAGCGGCGTCGACGCGGAGCCGCTGGGCGACACGCTCTTGCGGCAAGGCGCGCTCGACGCCGACCGCCACCAGGCGGCGCTCGAAGCGGCCTTCCCGGCGCAGCGCGTGGGCGCATGGCTGGTCTCCGTGGGTGCGGCCTCCGAGCCGGCCGTCCGCGCCGCGCTAGAGCTGCAGCTGGTCGCGCGTGTGGGGGTGCTGCTGCGCTGGCGCGGCGCCGAACTGTTTCTGCGTTCCACGTCGGGCGAGCTCGCGGCGGGCTTTCCGGTGGCGGTGGACCTCGTGCCTTGTCTGTACGCCGGATTGCTGAGCATCGCGCACGAGCTGCCGAGCAGTGTCCTGGTTGCGCGCGCCGGCCGTGGTGCGCTGCGTGCGACGCGCCTGGGACGCGGCTTGGAGATGCGCCTCGGCACGAGCTTCGTTCCGCTGCTCGGCAAAGATCCAGCGCCGGAGTGCCTGGCTCATCGCGCCGCGCTGCGGGCCATCGGCGCGCTCGTCGACGCCGGCGCCGAGGTGGACGGCTACAGCCTCCTCTTGCGTAAGCGGCGCGAGCTGCGCACGTGTGTGAGCGCGCGCCGACTGCTCGATCTGCCGGACACGGCCCACCCCGGGCAGGCGCGCGGCGCCTTTCGCAGACTCGCCCAAAAGCTCCATCCGGATCGCTTTCACGCCGGCGAGCCAGGACTGCTCGCGGTTTCGAACGAAGTCATGCGCGCGCTAGCCGGCGCGGAAGCGGAGCTAAGCGCTCAAAATGTGCGCGTTCGAGGCGCCGTTCGGTGAGGGCGCACACCAACGTGCAGCGCCGCAAGCGGGTTACCGAACAGCCCATGCGAGCCCTGAAGTTTCTTCGCGCTTTGTTGGCCAGCACGGCCTGGTGTACGCCAGACTGACGGCAGCGTGCCGGGATTCAGTGCGGGTTTTTCGATGGGGGTGCGACAGGCACTCTCGCTCTTGCTCGAGGTCGCTTCGCGCCCCTACGTGGTCGTGCGCGCGCGCCTGCTGGGCGTGTGTCTGCTGGGCCTGGGTGGGCTGCAGTTGCTGCGCGGCGACATTCTCGGGCAAGGATACGAACCGCTGCCCGTCGCCGCCGCCCGCTACGGCGTGGTGGTGAGCGCGACCGAAGCGCGTAGCGTTTTGTCCCAGCGGCAGAGCCGCTTCGCGCAGACGTTCGTTTTTCGTGGCCGCGAACCGCGCAACTTGCACGACATCTGGGTGGGCGAGGCCGTGCTTTCGCGCGATGGACGCGTGGCGGCCTTGAGCGACGTGCACAACCTCACGCGCACCTCGAGCGCGGACGAGGGCGAGCCCCTGGTCAGGGGCCACTGGGCGCTGTGCGCGCGCAGCATCGAGGGCGAATACGTGGGCCTCGAGCTCTTCGATCTGCTCGCCGAGCCGCCGCCACCCGAGCGCGGGGCGCTGGCCAAGCTGCAGCGCGGCGTCACCAATCTACAGCAGACCGGGCGCTTCCGCGGCATCGGCAAGCGCAGCTACACGTTCACCACCCGGGCCAAGCGCCTGCAGATGACGGAGCAGGGCGGTCGCTTCGTGATCGACCTCGATGGCGCTCTCGTGGTGATCGATCCTACGCTGGAGCAGCCGGTCGAAGGCGCAAGCATGCTCGAGGTGCGTGCGCACGCGACCACCGTCAGCAGCTTGGTTCCGTGGCTCGTCGATACTGCGCGCCAGATCTCGTGGGTCGGACCCGATCGCATCGCATGGCTCGAAAACAAGGTCTTCGCGCTGCGCGACCGCGCCATGCAGGCCTATCACAGCGTGAGCGTGGTCGATCACGCGCGAGAGGCAGCCAAGGAGCTGGGCATCGTCGCGGAGACATCGGTGGCCGAAGAGGAAAAGGTAGAGCGGCTGTCGGTGCCGGATCCCGAGAGCGGTTGGCCGCCGCCACCGATCGCCCCGATTATCACCCCCGAGATCCCGGGGGAAGGGAAGTGGCTCGCCATCGTCGACGATCCGGACGCGCGCGAGCTACCCGACGGGCGACCCGTGTTCTACCAGAGCTTTTTGCGCGCCGATCCGGAGCGCACCTGGGCGCGCGTGTATCTGACCATCTGGGACCCGCGGCTGGTGCAACTGCACATCGTGGCGGGTACCCAGGAGCCGGTCAGCGCTACCGGCGAGACCGGCTCCGGAACCATTCCGCGCACCAAGGCGGTCCTGAGCCAGCTGGTGGGTGCATTCAACGGCGGCTTTCAGGCGGTGCACGGCGAGTTCGGCATGATGGCGGAACAGCGCGTGTATCTGCCGCCCAAGCCCTGGGCCGCGACCGTGGCCGTATTCGACGATGGGCGGGTCGGCATGGGCTCGTGGCCCGGGCCGAGCGACCGACGCGCTGCCTACGACGAAGCGCGCGCCGTCGCGGAGATCCCCGCCGGCATGATCGCCTTTCGCCAAAATCTCACCAGTCTGGTCGAGGACGGGCGCTTCAATCCCTGGGGCCGCTGGTGGTGGGGCGCAGCTCCGCAACAGAAGAGCGAACAGACGCTCACGCAGCGCAGCGCTCTGTGTCTCACGCGCGAAGGTTTCTTGGCCTACGCGTGGGGCGATTCGGCTTCGCCCGAGGCGCTTGGTGCAGCGCTGGTCTCGGCCCGCTGTCTGCGCGCCATGCATCTCGACATGAATGCGGGCCACTCGGGTCTGGAGTTCTACAACGTGCTCGCGCCGGACGAGCCGCGGCTCGAGGCAGCCAAGACGCCGTTCCGCTACGAGGGGAGCCTGCCGCAGCTGCCGGGCTACACGCTTCGGGCGCGCAAGGCCGTCACCTCGATGGGCATGCCGGTGCCGCGCTACATCCATCCCGACCCGCGCGACTACTTCTATCTCACGCTCAAGCACGGCATCGAGACCACGCCGATCCCCAAAGGCATGGCGGATCTGTCGAGCGCGGACCTACCGCATGCCGGCTGGCCCCCCGCGTTCGCGCGCCACGTAGAAGCGGAGAGCCGCCTGTTGCGCATCGATCCAGCGCGCGCGCTGCCGCGCGGCGAAGCGGCGCCCGGCCAGCAGCTGGTACTCGCCGAGCTGCGCGCTGCGCGTGCGCCGGCTGCACTGGACGACCTCGCTCTGTTTTCGACACGCGCCTCGCTCGGCGTGCGCTACGCGGTAGGTGTCGCGCCGGCGGATGCCAGCGTGCTACTGAGCGGGCCTGCGCTCGAGAAAGTGCCCGACGCCAGCAGTGCGCTGGGCGTGGACGCAAATGGGCTGCTCGTGTACGCGGAGAGCGACTCGAAAACGCCCGGGCAGCTGGCGAAGCTGCTCGCCAGGGCGGGGGTTCAGGCGGCGCTGGCGCTGCCGCCCGGTGCACGCCTCGGCCTGCACTTTCGCGAGGGTGTACTGGCGGTCGACGGCAGCTCACGCCTGCGCGAGGGCGAGGTGGCGCTCGCGTTCGTGGGCCAGGCCGCCCCCCCGGCCGAGGTCCTGTTTCCGGAGACCCAGCCGCTTCCTTACGGGCGCTGGGCGACTCTGCAGGACCAGCGGGTTCGTTACTTCCGCACCAGCGAGCCGACCAGCAAGGCGCCGGTCACAGCTTTCACCGAAGGCTCGCCTTAGTTACTGCGCGATCGGTGGGCCGCCTTACGCGATGCGTCTAAGGAGGCTGCGGATGGGCGCGAAAACAGCTCGAAATCGTGGGCTTGCACGCTTGACCGTGAAATGGCCAGCTGCGTACACTGGCCCGGTAAGCACCTACCTTGTCTACCCTTGGGCCTTTCGGACGATATCGCGCTACGTCTTCCCCAACCTCTCGTCGAGGCGCAACGCTGCGTGATAGAGAGGCGCAACGCTGCGTGATAGAAAGGCTGCCCCTCCTGGAACCGCGGATCCGAGCTGCTTTGTGAGCAAGCCCATTCCTTTCGGCAAGTACTACCTGCTCGACCGCATCGCCGCGGGCGGGATGGCAGAAGTTTTCCGCGCCAAGGCGTTTGGTGTGGAGGGCTTCGAGCGCATCGTCGCGGTCAAGCGCATCCTGCCCAGCATCGCCGCTGACACCGACTTCATCACCATGTTCATCGATGAGGCGAAGCTCGCGGTACAGCTCAACCACGCCAACATTGCGCAGATTTTCGATCTGGGGAAGGTCGGCGAAAGCTACTTCATCGCGCTCGAATACGTGCACGGCAAGGACGTGCGCGCGCTGTTCGACCGCCTGGTGCAGCTCGAAGAGCGCGCGCCGGTGGAGCTGTCCTGTTACGTGGCGATGAAGATCTGTGAAGGGCTCGACTATGCGCACCATCGCCGCGACCCGAGTGGCCGTCCGCTGGAGTTAGTCCACCGCGACGTCTCCCCTCAGAACATGCTGATCTCGTTCGAAGGGGACGTGAAGCTGATCGACTTCGGCATCGCCAAAGCTGCGGGCAAAGAAGGCCGCACGCGGGCCGGAATTTTGAAGGGCAAGTTTGGCTACTTGTCGCCCGAGCAGGTGCTCGGTTCCGAGGTCGATCGGCGCAGCGACATCTTTGGAGTGGGCATCGTCCTGCACGAACTGCTGACCGGGGAGCGCCTTTTCGTGGGGGACAGCGAGTTCTCCACGATCGAGAAAGTGCGCAGTGCCGAGATTACCCCCCCTCACTTAGTCAATGGGGACGTAAGCGAAGGTCTCTCACGCATCGTGATGAAGGCGCTTTCGCGAAACCCCAACAAGCGGTATCAGACGGCACTGGGACTGCAGGACGATCTGCAGCGCTTCTTGCGCGAACAAGAGGAACCATTCACTCGCCGAGAGCTCAGCGCTTTCATGCGCGACCTTTTTCCGGAGCACGCCGAGGACGACCAGGAGGCAGTGGGTGACCTTCGGGGCGTGGATGTGCCGAGTGCGGATGCAACCGACGTAACACCCATCGTCCAAACAGCGGAGTCCAAAGCCGTGAACGATGAGACCCGTGAAATCCCCGCAGAGATAACCAACAGGCATCCTTCCACGTTGCTCGGCATGCCGGTGGCCAAGGCGTCTGCGGGTGGGCGTTCCGGTCCACCCCCGCCTCCGCCTCGGGGTGGGGGAGGCACGCGGCCGCCCTCGAGCCGCTCGGCGCCTCCACCGCCGCCGGCGCCGGCGCCCTCGTCGCGTGGCAGCCAGCCCCCGCCGCCGCGCCACAAGACGCCCTCCATTCCTTCGGTGGCCACGCCGCCGCCGGCACCGCCTTCGTTTCGAACGCTGCCGCCGCCGCCGGGCGCTGGGCCGTCGTATCGCCCGGGATCGGTTCCACCCGCCGCGGCGCTGCAGAACCCGGTCCTCGACATGGACTGGGACGACGAAGAGCTGTCCACCCAGGTCTACGATCGCCCCGAAGATCAGTACGAGGGCTACGACACGGACTACGGCGAGAGCTACCCGGGCACCGGCGGCGGCGGCGGCGAATACGAGGATTATTCGGCGCCCTACCAGGGGCAGGGGCACTACCAGGGGCAGGGTGCCGTGCAGACCTTCGTCCCGCCGCCCGGCGAGCCCGTTCCCGGCTACGAGGGCTACGCCAGTGCCTACGGCGCGTTGCCCAACGCCCCGGTGCCATCCGCCCCCGTCCGCGCGCACCAGTCGACGCAGCAGATGCTGACGCACTCGCCTGAGAAGAGTCGCAGTCCGTTTTACGCGATGGCGGTGACCGCGCTGATTCTCGTGTGTTTTCTGGCCTACATGTTTCTGTCCAAGACGGAGCCGGGCGTGGTGCAGCTCACGACGCATCCGGCCGACGCGACCGTGGTCTTCGACGGCAAGCCCGTGGGGACCGCGAGTCCCTATTTGGTGACAGGTGTCGCTCCCGGCGACAAGCACCTGCTCGAGGTGCGCAAAGACGGCTATCGAGGCTGGTCTCAGGAAGTCCAGGTGCAACCCGGGCAGACGTTGCAGTTTCCGGTCACGTTGCAGCCCTCCGACGGCGAGGAGCCGCAGCCCAGCGAGACGCCGCGGCCCGCCAGCAACGGCAGCGGCGCCATCGCTACGGGTAGCTTCACGCTCGAGTCGAGCCCGGCGGGAGCCAAGGTGTTTCTCGACGGCCAGGAGCTGGGCGGCGTGACGCCGCTGCGCGTGGGCAATCTGGTCGCCAAAGTGTATTCGCTCAAGCTGCAGCTGCCCGACTATCGCGAGCAGACGCTGAACGTCGAGGTCAAGCCGGGCGTCGACCAGACACTCTCGCGCGTGGTGTTGCAGCCAGAGCGCGTGCACGTGCGCATCGTGTCGGAGCCTAGCGGCGCCGAGGTCAGTGTGGTGCGCGGCGCGGAGCGGCGCAGCCTGGGACGTTCGCCCGTGGACGTGACGCTGGACAACGACGGTTCGCCTTGGACGGTCGAGGTGAGCAAGAGCGGTTTTGCGCCGTTCGCGCAGAGCGTGGCGATGACCGATGGGCAGCGCGACGTGACAGTCAAGGCCCACCTGGCTTCCGGGGACGGTGAGACCGTGGCCGGGGCTGCACCGCGTCCGGCTGCACCGCGGCCCCCGCGCGAGCCGCGCGCGCTGCCCAGCCCGGAACCGCGCGAGGCGCGCGTGGCGCCTAGCCCGGAACCACGCGAGCCGCGCGCCGCGCCCGAGGCCGCTCCGAGCGCGCCGTCGGGCGGTGGCACGGGCACGTTGCGCATCAACTCACGGCCCTGGTCGCAGGTTGTGATCGACGGAAAGCCCATCGGCAGCACGCCCCAGATGAACGTCACGCTGGCCGAAGGCACGCACAAGGTGACGTTGATCAATCCTGAATTCGATATCAAGAAGACACTGACGATCAAGATCAAGGCGGGACAGATCGAGACGCAGATCGTGGCGCTCCAGTAACTGTCAGCCGGCGCCGCACGCGGCAGGTGATGTGCATCGCGTCTTGCGCGCACGGTCGCGGCCCGCGCACGTCGACACGCGCGGGTCCCCGCGCGAGCAAGGCGCCGGGCGCGCAGGCGTACCGAGAGCGGCTTACTCGGTGCGTTGGGTGATGCGCAGCGGGATATTCGGCATGAGCGCACGCTGATCGGGGGAGATGGAGGCGCTGCGCTCGAGCACCGAGCGCACGCCGTCGCCGTCGAGATCGCCGCTGGCGCGAAAGATCACGGCTGGGTAGGCCGGTGCTTTGCGCGGCGCGCAGCCCGGCTGTTCCACGCTCACCTGGTAGCTGTAGCGCAGCAAGGCCTCGCCGAGGCCGAGCGTCCGCCATGTGTCGCGCCCCACGGCGTCCGGGGCGAGGAAATCCACGCGCGCAGGCTCGGCGCTAGGTTCTCCCGGCGTGGGACCTGCGCTCTCGGGTAGACAGCCGCGCGCTACGCCGCCGGAGATCGGACGCTCGGTCGCATAGTAGGCGGCCGTGCTGCGGTACAAGTTATCGAGCTGCTGGCTGGCTTCGGCGACCTTGCTGAAATGCAGATGCCTGATGAAGTTGGGCAAGAAGACGGCCAGCAGCACGCCGCACAGCGAGATCAGCGCCGCGGTTTCCACCAGCGACAAGCCCGCCTGTCTGCGAGCGTGGCGGCGCAGCGAAATCGCTGCACCCCGCGAGGGGGACTTGGACGCCTTCACCGTACGCCAAGTGTGGGGGTGAGCTTCCCCGTGGTCAAAATCGACGTCCCCGTGAGCCGCGCAGCAGCCTTGTGGGCCCGAGATTGGGTGGAACCTCGGTCCGCGTTCGTGGTCGGAAGCCTTGGCCGCCATCTGGAACACTTCGCCTTCGACTTTGGTGATGCATGGATCAGCACACGTTTCGGGGAGTTGACCGTCGTCCTCACAGGGCGCACGCTGCCCAAAGCCAAGGGATTACGGTGGGTGAGGAGCGCGACAACCGAACGACCGTCGAGCGTGAAGTGGTTCGACCGGCCGACTTCCAGGCGACCCACCAACCACAGGCCACTATCGTGATCTACGCGCACGATGACACCCGTGTCGTGGAGCTCAGCGAGGGAGACTCGGTACTGGTTGGGCGCGCGGCGCCGGCCGACGTGGTCGTCGAGGACCTGACCATCTCCCGCCGCCATGCGCGCTTTACGTACCGTGAGGGGTACGTCGAGATCGAAGATCAAGGGTCGCGCAACGGCACCCTGGTGCACGGCGCGCGCGTGCAAGCTGCGCGCGTGCGCACCGGCGAGGACGTGCGGCTAGGCGGCGTGGCGGTGTCCGTGCACCTGCGCCACGGCGCCGAGCCACCGCTCGGTATCAGCGGCTACGACCAGCTGGTGCTGCGCCTGGAAGACGAAGTGGTGCGGGCCCGCACGTTCGGCCATGTGCTGTCGGTGGTCGCGTTGTTTGCTCCGGACGCCGGCGCGCCGCGCGCGCTGGAGCTGACGCAGCCAGAGCCACGGCACGTGAGTCGCTGGGCGACGCGCGTTCGCGAAGAGCTGCGGCCCGTGGATGCGCTGGCGGTCCACGGGCCGTTCAGCGTGCTGGCACTGATGCCCGAGACCAACGCCGCGGCCGCAGAGCGCATCGCGCGCCGCCTGATCTGTCTGCCGGGCGTGTCGTCTTTGTATTGTGGGATCGCCTCCTTTCCCGACACGGCCAAGTCCGGCAGCGCGCTCGTGAGCGCAGCGCAGACCGCTGCACGTTCCGCCACGCAACGCAGCCCCGTGCAGCAGGCGCGTGGCGTGGTCCCCGGAGAGGAGGGCGCGCCCATCGTGCGCGCTGAGGCGATGCTGCGGCTGTACGCACTGGCCGACCGCATGGCTGCCAACAACGCACCAGTGTTGATCCTGGGCGAGACCGGCACTGGCAAAGAGGTGATCGCGCGTCATCTCCACCGCGCCAGCTCCAGAGCCCACAAGCGCATGGTCGTGATCAATTGCGCGGCGCTGCCGGCGACGTTGATCGAGAGCGCCCTGTTCGGTCACGAGAAGGGCGCATTCACCGGGGCAGATGCCGTCAAGAAGGGCGTCTTCGAGGAGGCGGACGGCAGCAGCGTCTTCCTGGACGAGGTGGGCGAGCTCTCGCCCGCCGCGCAGGCAGCGCTCTTGCGTGTACTGGAGACGCGGCGCTTTTCGCGGGTTGGCTCCGCGCGAGAGATCGAAGTGGACACGCGCATCATCGCCGCAACGCATCGCGACCTGGAGGCGATGGTCGAGGCGCGCACGTTTCGGGCCGATCTGTACTACCGCCTGAACACCATGATTGCGAAGGTGCCGCCGCTGCGCACGCGTCGCGAGGAGATCGTCCCGCTGGCCCGCGCTTTTCTGCAGCAGACGGTGGAGCGCTGGAATACTTCCGCGCGCAATTTCGCACCGCAGACGCTCGAGCTCTTGAACTGCTACGACTGGCCCGGCAACGTGCGCGAGCTGCGAAACGTGATCGAGCGCGCGGCCGTGATCTGCACCGGGGACCTGCTCGAACCGGAGGACCTGCCGGAGCGCGTGCGTTCAGGGGTCTCCTTGCGCGACACGAACTCGGGGCAGAACCCCGCCCTTGCGCCGCGAGAGTCTTCCGCGCCGGAACCGGAGCCGGCCGACCTGAGCGCCGTCGCCTTTCGCGATCGGGTGCGCGACTACGAGGTCAAGCTGATCACGGATGCGCTCGAGGCGGCGCGCGGCAATCAGAGTCGAGCGGCGGAGATCCTGCAGATGCCGCTGCGCACGTTGGTCCACAAGATCAAGGTGTTCGGGCTGAAGAAGACCTACCGCCGCGACGAGGACTGACGCTCGCTCCGGTCTTTGGAAAGTGCTCTGCGTAGTGCTAGGGAGGTTCAGTCGCGCACGGGTCGCCGGTGCAGACACCGCTGGGGCTTTGATCGGTCGGGTTGGTACACGGGGCGCAGACTTCTTCCTTGCCGCAGCCGAACTTGCCGACCGCAAACACGGCTGAGAGCGGGTTGCTCCAGAGCGCGAAGCACTGGGGAATGCAGCGGCCTTCCCCTAGCTCGCCCGTACACGGCTGAAAGCGGAAGGCACCAGCTCTCGCGAGCTGATCGGGAATGCACTTTCCGGCGCTGCAGTCGGGGATGCGCATGATCTGCGCCTCGCTGAGCGACTCGGTTGGGACGCAATGCGCTGCGCCGCAGCGAATCTCACCGTCACAAGCGGGACGCTGCGCCGGCAGCTCATTGGGTGTCCGCCCCGGACACATGACGACGGTATAGCCGCCGGCCGGCGTCCCCATCGAGTTCGCATCGGCGCTGTCAGCGGCGCTGCTGTCGGCGGCCGGACCCGCATCGCTGCTGCCAGCCGCGCTGCTGTCGCTGATGCCGGCGCCGCCGTCCGACGAGATGACCGCGCCGGCCGCGTCTGCGCTCAACGCGCCGGCGGGTTCAGCCTTGTCTGGCTCCTCGCTGCAAGCTGCGAGCGCGCAGAGCAGGGCCAAAGCTACGCAAGACGAAGTCGCGCGCGGGGCACTCCCGAAGACCAAGCGTTCCACCGGTGAGCTTGCTGTCCTTGTCATGAACTTCTCCATTCTTTGCAAAGGTCTGATCGTTCCCAACGACTTGCAGTCCGCACACTCAGCCCGGAATCCAGATGCCGTGAATGCCGATCGGTACGCGCCAGGGCAGCTTCACACTAGCCACCGCGGGGGCGCGCAGATCGCGCGCATCGAAGATCTCCAGGCTGCCGCGCTGCGTCCGCAGATCGCTCTGGAAGCTGAGGAGGAATCCTTCGTCCTCAGCCGCGTCCGGTGCAGCCGGTACGAACAGCGGCTCTGAGGACGTGATGAAAGGCGCGAACTCGCGGACTAACAGCGAGTCACGCTGGCGATCGTACTTCGCCATGCCTGCAGCCATGGGCCCCTTGCCGAAGTCGAACGTGTCGAAGCACAGCCCATAGCCGTAGCGGTAGTCAGCGCCCACGAGGCGCGGATCGATGCTCGGAAAGTCCAAGTTCCGATCATCCAGCTGCTCCAGCGTGGCGGTTTTGGCGACGGGATCCAGCGTGTAGCGATAGAGCTGCGAAGCCGCGTCGAAGTCGGTCGACTGTTCGACCCACAGATGGGGGAAGCGACAGACGTCGAGCACCACATTGCCCGCCGCGTCGTCGTACGCGTTGAAGCCATGAAAGATGAAGCAAGGCTCGATCTCGAACCAGGTCACGCTGGCGTTGCCGCCGCCGTGCGGCATGAGCCCGATGCGCGCGCCGTTGCTGGCATCCCAGCGAAATGGAAACGCACCCGCGGCACCCAGCGCGAGATCGAACACGACAGGCAGATCCATGAACACGACCTTGCTCTGCGTGATGTGGAAGTCGTGCATCAGCACCGCGCGAGGTAGCGCGATCGGCTCGCTTTGAACCAGCTCGCCGGCCGCGTTCACGCGGTGATAGGTCAGGTACGGCTCCACGAAGCCGTAGCCGAACATGTGCATGTCGCCGGTCCGAGGGTCGAGCTTGGGGTGAGCCGTCATGAACGTCTTGAGCCGGCCCGCGAAGTCGTACGGGCCGATGGTCGAGAGGTCGGCCGCGGAGATCTCGTACGGCAACCCTGCTTCGCCCAGCGAGAGCAGCTTTCCAGCGTGGCGTACGAGGCTGACGTTGCTCGGATTCGCTTCCGGCCGCAGCACCGGGTTGAACATCTCATCGGGTCCGGCACCGATCAAAGGCGTCTTTACCCAGCGGTTGCGGTACCAGCGCGCGGCTCCGCCTTCGAGCCGTACGCCGTGCAACATGCCCTCTCCGCGAAACCAGTGGTCTTGGCCGCGGGTTGGGTTGGGTCCGTTGCGCACGTACGTGCCTTCGAGCTCGACCGGGATCTTGCCCGTGACCGAAAGGCGTAGGGCGTCGTGCTCCACCGGTTCCGGGGCGAAGGGGCCCTGCATCCACCACGGCATGTCCGGGTCGAACGCGAACGTGGGCTGCTGAGAAGCTGCGTCACCGCCGCTCGAGCAAGCAGTGAAGAGCCTCGCTTGGCTGAGCGCGAGCGCACCCCAGCCCGCACCCCTCAGGACATCTCGGCGCGACAATTTGACTGACATGTTGGGCCTCCTTTCGCTGAGAACGGCGCCACGCGAGCTCGCGCCGGCGAGGGCGTGCGCCTGCCGAGCAGAATCGCGCTCTGGTACGAGCCGAAAGCTGCGTCGCCGCTCGAGCTCGAGTCATATCCGCGCCGGGGCGGGCGCTGCTTATCGTTCAGTTATCGCTTTGGTGATTTGCGCGGTCAGGCGCTCACGACCGGGACGGCGGCCAGCGGAGCATGCCGAGCTCCTGTGCGGCTCGCTCGGCCTGCGCCAAAAGCTGCGCCGCACGGCCGGCCCGCGCCCCTGGCAGCCCGCGCAGCATCTGCGCATATTCGTATTGAAGGATGGCGAGCTGCGGCCGCGCTCCGAAGCTTGCGCACTGCGCGAGCGCACGCTCGAAGTGCTGCGCGGCCAGCTCGTATTCGTGCATGCACTGCGCCAGACGCCCGAGAAACTGCGAGACCGGGCCGAGGAAAACCCAACTCGAGAGCCCGATCACGTTGAGCTCGGCGTCCGGCGCCAAGAGCTCATACAGCGTCTTCGCGTGCGCGCGATCGTCGAATGCGGCGCAGCCCGCGCTCGCGGCCGCGAGCAAGATGCGCCGGAAGAGATCGTGCGCGACATCTGCGAAATCGTTCCTGGCTAGCTCCTCGTACAGGCGGCGCGCGTCGTCGTGGCGCCCCTGCGCGAGGTGAACCACCAGCGACAGCGCGCGGGGCGCCGCGTGCGCGAGCGACGCCAGACCCGCGATCGCATCCGGGGGCTGGTCGCTCGTGCCCAACAGGTCGCGGATGTTCCAGACCTGGAAGGCGTGGATCATGGCTGCCATCGGCTCGCGAATACGCTGCCCAAAGGCGAGCGCCCGATCCGCCAGCTCCAGCGCCTGGGTGAGCTCGCCGCGCCAGCTTCGTTGCATGGCCTCGAAGAGCAGGGCCCAATAGCGATGCGTCATGTTGCGCTCGCTCTCGGCGAGCGCGCCATATTCGGCAAAGTCGCGCGCTGCGGGCTCCGCCTGGCCGAGCTCGAGCTGGTCTTGTAGGCGCCAGAAGAGCCCCTCCAGCACTCCGTCGTCCTCGTTGGCCCTCCGCGCGCGATCGATCAGCTCCGTGGCGATGAGGTGCGTCTCAGAGGGATGAAGGGCGCCCGCCATCAGCCAGCGCCGCAACGTCAGCGCGAAGCGGATCGCTGCCGGATCCCCGATCCGGCGCGCCATCTCCAGTGCTTCGCGCGTCGCGGCTTCGCGCTCGGCCGCAGGGCCCAGCGAACCCGCGGCCAGGCAACGAAAACCGAGCAACTTCGCCTTGAGCACGTCGTCACCGGCCGGGAGGGCCGCGAGCGCCGAACGGACGAGCGGGACGAAATACGCGTCGAACAGGACGAATCCGCGCCGCGCCTTGGCATAGAACGATGCGCCCAGCGCGAGGCGCGCTGCGTCGCCGTGAACGCGCGCTTGGTCGGCAGCGCGGCCGTAGCGGGCGGTCGCCTTTTCCAGCTCTCCGGCGCGATACCAAGCGTGGCCAGCCGCGATCAGCAGATCGCAGAGGGTGCCTGCGTCCGGCTCGGGCAGCGCACAGGAGAGCTCGAACACACGATCGCGGAGGCTGGCTGCGCTGTCGAACGCGAAGACCTGCTCCGCCTGCCTCGCGGCGCGCAGCGCATAGTCGATGGCTTTCGGTGCACAGCCCTGGGGCGCGGCGAGGTAGAAGTGATGGGCCAGCTCGTAGAGCGGCAGCTGGTCTGCGCGATGGCAGGCCTCCAGCGCTTCCCCCACCTGACCATGGAGGAACACGCGCCGAGCGAGCCCGAGCGACCCGTACAACGCGTCGCGGACGAGCGCATGCGAAAACCGCACACGCGCTCCGGCGCTCGCGGGCACGGGCTCGACCAGGCCTTCGCGCAGTGCCGGATCGAGGTCACTGAGCAGCTCTGGCTGCGGGCAGCTCTGGACAGAGGCGAGCGCGGCAAGCGGGAATTCGCGGCCCAGCACCGCCGCGATCTCCAGCAGTGCGCGCGTGGCGTCGGGCAGGCCTTCCAAGCGGCGGCTGACTGCGCGAACCATGCGTTCCGGCACGCGCAAGACCGAAAGTGCCGAGGCTCGAGCTCGTGCTGGGAGAGTCGAGCGAGCTCGGTCACGAGAAATGGATTTCCGCCCGAGAGTTCGTGCAGCAGGTCGAGGGCCGTTTCAGCCACGGCTAAGCCGGGCACGGGCACGTGCAACCGGGAAATGTGGGGCAGCCTCCCAAGGCTGTTGCGTGCGCATCCACTCGCACGCCTTTGGGCCTTCTGTCATGTTCCGGCGGATGACCACGGGCCCCAAAGATCCCAACCCGCAGACACGCCCGCTCGAGGGCCTGGACGACCTGCGTGCGCAGCTCGACGAGATCGACCGCGCGATCGTGCATAGCCTGAGCGAGCGCGACAGGGTCTTGCTGGAAGTGGCCCGCCGCAAATCACAAAAGGGCGACGGCAGGGTGCGCGACGGGGCGCGCGAAGAGGCCATGCTGGCGCGCCTGGCGCAAGAGGGGCAGACCGCGGGGCTGGACGGCTTCTACGTAACGCGTGTGTTCCGTGAGCTGCTGGATCACTCGGTTCGTTTGCAGCAGGAGTACTTGGCCCGGCAGCAAGATCCGGAGCGTGCGACCACCGGGGAGCTGGTGGTCTCGTACCAGGGCGTGGACAGCGCCTACAGCCATCTGGCGGCGATGCGGCACTTCGGCACGCGCTCTGGTGACGTGGTGTTTCGGGGCTACCCCACGTTTCGCGAAATGATGGAGGCGGTGCGCGACGGCCAAGCGCACTACGGCGTGCTGCCGATCGAAAACACCACGGCGGGAAGCATCAACGACGCCTACGATCTGCTCGCGCAGATGGATCTGTCGATCGTCGGCGAGGAAATTCAGAAAGTGGATCACTGTCTGGTTGCGCTCGAGATGCTGCCCTTGAGCCGCATCCGGCGCGTCTTTTCGCATCCCCAGGCGCTCGCGCAGTGCTCGAACTTTTTGTCGACCCTCACGGAGTGCCACGTGGAGGCCTTCACCGACACCGCGATGGCCGTGCGGCGCGTGGGTGAGGAGCAGGATCTGTCGCAGGCCGCGATCGCCAGCGAAGAGGCGGCGCGCCGCTACGGCCTCTGCGTGATCAAGCGCGATATCTCCAATCAGAAGGAGAACTTTACGCGCATGGTGGTGGTGGCGGCTCGCCCAGAGAAGGTGGATGCGCGCGTCCTGGCCAAGACCTCGCTGGTTTTTGCCACCAAGCACGAGCAGGGGGCGCTGCTGGGCTGCTTGAATGCTCTCGCCAAGCGCAACTTGAGCTTGACCAAGCTGGAGTCCCGCCCGCGTCCGCACACTCCCTGGGAGTACCTGTTCTACGTGGACTTCGAGGGCAACGTCGACGACAGCAACGTGGTCGATGCGCTCACCGAGTTGCGCGTCCAGACCAGCTTTCTGCGCGTGCTCGGAAGCTATCCGGCGCGCACCACGCGGGAGGTACGCGGCGCGGATCCCAAGTCGCGCACGTTCGAGGGCGTTCGGCCGGCTCGCGTGCCGGCGCCGGTCGCACCCAGCGAGCTGTCGCGGCTGCCACATCAGCTGACCTCGCGCCGCCAGCGGCCCGCCGACACGATGTTCGAAATCGGCTCCGTGGTGATCGGCGGGCCCGATCCGGTGATCATCGCCAGGGTCGCCGCCTACGACAGCAGGGACGCGCTGCTGAGCGCCGCGCGGGCGGCCCGGGCCAGCGGCGCCCAGCTGTTCTGGGCTCCCGCGTTCGATGCGCAAAGCAAGGAGCAGAGCAGTGCCACCGGTCTGGATCCGGTGCTGTTGCTGGAGGAAGTAGGCAAGCTGGCAGGCATCGCGGTCGCGACTGAGGTGCTGCATCCGGCCGACGTCGACCGTGCGCTTTCGCGTGTCGACCTACTGGTGGTGGGCGCCGCGCAAATGCAAAATGCGGCTCTGCTGCGCGAGGTGGGGAGGGTAGACCGGCCGGTAGTCGTGGAGCGCGGCACGATGGCCTCCGTGGAGGAGTGGCTGCTGGCGGCGGAGCTGGTGCTCGAGCGCGGCAATCACCGGGTGATCTTGCTGGAGCGCGGCATCCGCACCTTCGAGCGCGCTACCGAGAGCACGCTCGATTTGTCCGCTGTCGTGATGCTGCGGGAGCGTTCGCATCTGCCGGTGTTCGTGGATCCGTGCCGGGCTACCGGCCACGCAAGCTGGGCAATCCCACTGGCCGAGGCCGCGCGTGCCAGCACGGCGCATGGTGTGGTGCTGACCATCTCCGCGCAGGCTGCGAGCGATCCCGCGGCGCTCAGCGGCGAGCAGCTGCGCGCGCTGGTAGAGCGCCTGCGGCAGATAGGTTAGAGCGGCCGCATGCAGCTTTGGGTGCGACGCGGACTTTCGACGTTGACGGTGTGGGCGGCAGTGTTGGGTGCGGTGGTACTGGCGCTGGCCGCGGCTGGCATGTTGCCCGCGCGCGAGCCCGCAGCGCCCGATGTCGAACGGTTTTCCATCGACAAAGCGCTCTCGCGGCCTTCGACGCTCGCCCGTGTGGAGCGCAGCGAGCCCAAAGCCAAGGCGCGCTTCGAGGTCAGCTGGGTGCCGCTGTGCGAGGCTCCGGCGGCCGGTGCACGGCTCGATCGCGTGCGCCTGTTCGGCGGCGCCGACAGCCTGCTGGTGTGGTGCAAGGACGGCTACGCGCTGTTCGCGCTGAGCAGCGATCAGGGAGCGCTGCGCGCCACCCGTGTGGCGCACTTCAAGGCGCGCGGGGAGCTGCCGGGAGGCGCGGCGGCGGGGGACTTCGATGGCGACGGCCAGCAGGATCTGGTGCTCGGGGTCGCGCCGCGGCCTGGCGTCGTGCACCGCTCGGGGTCGGGTGTGTTCTGGCTGCGCGGGCGAGCCCAAGGTGGCTTCGAGCCTGCGCGCGCGCTGGTCGAGACGCCCACGGTGGCGCTGGCCGCGCACCGCGCCGCCGGGGCCACACGCGACATGCTGTTCGTGCTGACGGCGGGCGACCTCGCCGCACAGCGGCCGGGCGAGCTCTGGTTGTTTGGAACGCAGCCCTCGTTGGTCCGGGACAAAGTGTTTCCAGCGGCGCTGGACCCGCGTGGCCTGCTCGTACGCGCGCTGCCGGAGACGAACCTGCTCGAGCTGTGGGTGGTGTCCGGCCAGCCGGGACGCGTGCTCGGCATGAGCCTCGATCTCGGCAGCCGCGAGCTGCGCTCGGAACGCGCCGTCAACCTCCCGCTGCGTGGTGCGCAGGGCTTCGCGCATGACGCCTCGGCCGACGCTGCGCTGTTCGTGCGGGACGCCACCAGTGTTTATCGCCTTCAGCGCGGCGCGACGCCGGCATTGGTGGCGTTCGCCGAGCAGGTCAACAGCGGCCCATTTGCCGTCACCGATCTGGACGCCGACTCGAAGCCAGACCTGCTCGCGGCGATCCAGAACGGGGTGGCATGGATCGATCGAGAAGGAGGCCCGCTCTTGGAGCGCGCGCTGCCGGCCGAGCTGCGCGTGCTGGACGTCGAGATGTTGCGTGATCCGAGCGGGCAGGCACGCCCACTAGCCCTGGTGCTGGGCAAGCCAGAGGCGACCACGCTGTCGTTGTGGCTGCTGCCGCGGCCGCCCTGGGCAGAGGCGGCGGGCGAAACGGCCGCGGCCCGGGAGCTCAGCCTGACACGCGGATTTGGCGAAGACGCAAAGACCTTGGCCGAGGTCGCGCTGGAGTAGGCAGCGTCGCACCTCGAGCGCTCGCAGGTTTCCGCCAGGATTGCCCCTATCGCGTCGCGGTGTTAGGGTCGCGTCCTGTTGGGGTCGGGGCTTTGCCTTCATGACGAGGTGCGCGAGGCTCGAATCCCCCGAAGAGCAAAGTTCTGATGACCTTCACCGAAGCTGCCGTGGAGGTGCTGCGCCTGGTAGGCAAGCCCCTGCACTACAAGAAAATCACCGAGGTTGCGATCGAGCGAAATTTGCTCTCGCACGTTGGTAAGACGCCCGAAGTCACGATGAGCTCCCGGCTCGCCACGATGGTCAAACGCGACCGCGGCGAGGCGCCCATCATCAAAGTCAAACCCGGAGTCTTCGGATTGCGCGAGTTCAGCGAAGAACAGCTGGCCGATCTGTCTGGCGACGTGGACGAGCTTCCGGAGGTCGAAGTGGTTGAGAACGAGCAAGTGAAGCCGGAAGAAGCCGCTCTGGCCGAGGGCAGCGAAGCCGAAGCCAAGCCGGCGCCAGTCCCGCAGCCGCGCAGACCGCTGCCCGGCGCGGACGTATTTCCCGAAGAAGACGACGACGACGATCCGATTCTGGGTGGCGACGACGAAGAGGGCGACGAAGACGACGACGACGCAGAGTCGGCGAACGGAGCGGAAGCCGGACAGGGCGGCGAATCGCGCTCGCAGCGCCGGCGCCGCAAGCGTCGCAGGCGAGGTGGTGCCGAGGAGCCTGCCGAGGAGCCTCGTGCCGTAGAGGTACGCGAAGCCCGCGAGCCTCGCGAAGCCCGCGAGCCTCGCGAAGCGCGCGAGCCTCGCGAAGCCCGCGAGGTTCGCGAACCGCGCGAGGTTCGCGAACCGCGGGAGCTGCTGCGCAACGGCCGCGCCGAGAGCCGAGGTCGGCGCGAGGAGCGTCGCCCGGGCCGCGAGGAACGCAGAGATCCGCGCGATGAGCGCCGCGAGCGTCGTGACGAGCTGGTGCTGGACATGAATCGCGAGCCGGCCGACGGCGACCTACTGGGCAAGGAGCTGTCGGATGCCGTGGCCAGCGTGCTGGCTCAGAGCGGTCCGCGTGGTTTCTCGGCGCTGCGTGTGGCCGACCTGCTGGTGCGCAAGGGTCGTCTTCAGGGTGATCCCAACACGCTCCTGCCCACCGTGATGGCGGCGGTGCGCGCCGACGTGGCACGGCGCAGGCACGAGCCGCGCCCGCGCTTTCGCGTGGACGGCGCCAACTTGGTGTTGACCGAGTTCTTGCTGCCGCAGGACGTAGTCCGAGCCGAGCAAGAGGTGCTGCGCGCGGCGGAGCGCCAGCGTGAACGTGCGCGACGCGCCTTTTTGCGCAAGCTGAGCGAGCTGCCAGGAGCGGGCCTGGCGGAGATCATCGCCACCTGGTTGAATGCGGAAGGCGTCGTGGGGTTGCGCGCCGTGCGCCGGCCCTCCTCGCCGCCTGGCGAGTTGCACTTGGCAGGCACGCTGCGACGCGGCCCGGAAGAGGTGCGCCTGGCGGTGGTGGTCTCGCGCGATGCGCGCGAGCTGGGGCGCGAGAAGGTGATCGAGGCGCGCGGCGCGCTTCACTACTACGGCGGCGCCCACACGGCGTGGCTGATCACGCTGGGCTCGGTGATGTCGGGAGCACGCGAGGAAGCGGCGGCCCCCGCCAGCGCCCCGGTGGCGCTGTATGACGGTTTGGCTCTGGCCAGCGCCATGGAGCGAATGGGCGTCGGCTTGGGCGTGCAGCAAGTGGCGATCTCGTGCCTCGACTTCGAGCTGCTCGATGCGCTGCGCGGTCCTTCGGCGGCGCGCGAACGCGACCTGGAACCCGATCGCGATCGCGATCGGGATCGCAATCGGAGCCGCGATCGCGGTCGTGAGCGCGGCGAGCGGGAGCGGCCGCGTCTCGTGCTCGAGCGCCCGCCAGTGCCGATCCCGGAGCCGCAAGAGCAAGAGGCAGACGAGGTCGAGCCAGCCGAGGACGAGGACGAGGCGACAGAGATAGCGGAGGAGCTGGCGAGCGAGCTGCTCGACGAGGAGCTGCCCAACGCCGAGGGTGAAGAGCCCGCGCAAGTGCAGGGCGAGTTGCGCGAGGGCGGGCGACGCAAGCGGCGCCGGCGCCGGCGCCGAGGCCGGCCGGGAGATGCTCAGGAGCCGGGCGTGCTGGCAGGCGAGACCCCCGAACTGGCTGCGGATGAAGCGGAAGCCGAAGAGGAAGTCGAGCCAGGCGAGGACGAGAGCGCCCCAGGCGAGGACGAGATGGCCCCAGACGGCGACGAAACGTCGGAAGTGGCCTCGGCCGAGGGGGACGCAGTTGAGGGTTACGACGATGAAGACACGTCGCGTGCCGTGAACGATGGCAGCGACGACGACGAGGAGCCTACCGAGCAGCCGAGCGACAACGAGGACGACGAGCGTCTACCTCTGCGCGATGACGACGAAGGCGATTGATCGCGCTCGGAACGAGTCGCGCTTTCGGTTCCGCTGCCGCCGATGATAGGCTCCGGTTCTGTGGCGCGCGTTCTGCATATCGAAGACGATCCCAAGAGTCGGCTGCTGGTCAAGAAGCTGCTCGCTTCGGCGGGCCATACCGTCATCGAGGCGGAGAGCGGTCTGGAGGGCATTCGCAAGGCGCGCTCGGAGCGGCCGGATCTGGTGCTCGTGGACATCAACGTGCCGGATCTCGATGGTTACGAGATCACCTTGCGCTTGCGCGGCATGCCTTCCATGTCCGGCGTTCCCATCGTCGCCATCACTGCGGAGGGTGATCGCATGACGAGCCTGGCGGTCGGCGCGGACGGCTTCATCGCCAAACCGCTGGACGCGACGCGCTTCGCGCAGCTGGTGGACCGCTATCTGTTGGGCCATCGCGAGCACGCGGACGAGACGGGCGAGATCCGGCTGCGCGAGCGCTCGCAGAAGATCGTCGAACGCCTCGAGAAAAAGGTGGGCGAGCTGATCGAGGCCAACCGCCGGCTGGAAGAGCAGTCGCGGCTGCGCCGCGAGTTCTTGCGCAACTTGAGCCACGAGCTGGCCACGCCCATGACACCGGTGGTGGGCTACTTGAAGCTGTTGCTCGGCGGCGAGCTGGGCGCGCTGAGCGACATTCAGAAGAAGTGTCTGACCTCCGTCGAGCAGTCCACGCATCGGCTGCGTTCGTTGGTGGACACCTTGCTCGACGTGAGCCAACTCGAGACCGGACGCCTGCACTTTTTTCACGTGCCTTACGACTTCATCGGCATCGCGCAGCGCGCGCTGCAGGAGGTCGCTGCGCGCTTCGACGAGCAGGGCGTTCAGCTCAGCGTGGAGCCTTGCCGAGACACCAACTTCCCCGGCCATGGCGACGCTGACAAGCTGCTGCGCGCCATGGTGCACGTGCTGGACAACGCCGCCAAGTTCACCCCGCGCGGCGGGCAGGTCGCCGTCGCGCTGCGGCGCGGCATGTTGCCCGGCGGTGGAGAGTGGTACGGGCTGTCCGTGGCCGACAGCGGGCCGGGCGTGGCGCCGGAGCAGATCCCCAAGATCCTGCAGCCGTTCTACCAAGTCGACGGGTCGGTCACGCGCAGTCACGGAGGCGTGGGCCTAGGTCTGGCCTTCGCACGCCGCGTGTGTGAGGCGATGGGCGGCGGCATCGACATCCAAAGTCCACCGAGTGAAGCGATCGCGGGCCGCGTCTTGGGCGGCACGTGTGTGACGTTGCGCGTGCCACCGGGCGGCAATAACGCGCCGCCGCCGCCACCTTGGTAAGCCCGCGGGCAGACCGTGATCTACCTCGACCACCACGCCGCCACGCCGCTGTCCGCGCACGTACGCGAGGTGATGGCGCGCGCACACCAGCAGGCCTGGGCGAACCCTGAGAGCGTCCACGCCCAAGGCCGTGCGGCGCGCGCGGCGCGTGAGGCGGCGCGGCGCCAGGTCGCGGCCGCGCTGGGCGCCAAGCCGGCCGACCTGGTGCTGTCCGGCAGCGGTACGGAGGCGCTGAACCTGGCCGTGCTCGGGTTCGCGCGCGCGGCCCCGCATGGCGCCGCAGTGATTGTAAGCGCCATCGAACATCCGGCAATCGGTGCGCCAGCGCACCAGCTGGAGCGCGAGGGCTTCGTTCTGCGCGAGCTGGCCGTGCCGGCGGGCGTGCCGCTCTGCCCCGAACGGCTGCAGGCGCAGCTTGCAGACCAGCCCACGGCATGTGTGGCGCTTCAATGGGTGAATCACGAGACTGGGACCCTCCTGCCGGTGGCCGAATACGCAGCCGTGTGCCGCGCGGCTGGCACGCCCCTGGTCGTCGATGCCAGCCAGGCGTTCGGCCGCCTGCCGATCGAGGTGGGCGTCCTGGGCGCTGCCGCCGTGGTGGTGTCGTCGGCAAAAATCGGCGGCCCGGCAGGCGTGTCGGGCCTCTGGCACGAGCGCGGTCGCGAGTTGCTCCCTGTCCTGTACGGCGGTCAGCAGGAGCGCGGCTTTCGGCCGGGCACGCCGGACGTCGCGGCGCTGGCCGGCTTCGGCGCAGCGGCGCAGCTGCTCGGCGACCGGCTGCGCGCCATGCCGCGCGTGGCCGCCCAGCGCGATCGCATCGAACAGGCTGCGCTTTCGCTGGGAGGTGTGGTGAACGGCGCGGCCGTCGGGCGCGTCGCCAGCGTCAGCAACGTCAGCTTTCCGGGCTTTCGTGCGGACGTGTTGGTGGCGGCGCTGGACCTCGAAGGCCTGTGCGTCTCGGCGGGCGCCGCTTGCTCGTCCGGGCTGGGCGCGCCCTCGCCGGTGCTGAGGGCGATGTATCCGGACGAGCCCTGGCGCGCGGAGTCTGCCGTGCGCATCAGCCTGGGGCCGGAGACCAGCGACGCCGAGATCGATGCGGCCATCGACATCCTGAGCCGTGTGCTGCGCCGGCGTGGGGCGTGAGCGCGCGCGCTTGACGTGGAGGCGGGGGGCTTTCACAAGCAGGGCATGCGTGTGCTGATCGCCCTCAGCGGCGGCGTCGATTCGTCCGTGGCCGCGGCCCTGCTCGCCGAGCAGGGTCACGAGCTGGTGGGCGTGACGTTTCACCTCTGGGACGCTCAGGGCGAGAACAAGGTGGGGCGCTGCTGCGCGCCGGAGGACCGCGACGACGCGCGCCTCAGTGCCGAGCTGGTCGGCTTTCCTCACTACGTGATCGACGAGCGTGCGGCCTTTCGCGCGCACGTGGTCGAGCCCTTTTTGGACACCTACCTGTCGGGCAGCACGCCGGCGCCGTGCGTGGCCTGCAATCAGCACGTCAAGGTGGCGCGCCTGGTCGAGCTGGCAGACCGCTTCGGCTGCGAGCGCATCGCCACGGGCCACTACGCGCGCATCGCGCGCGCCCCCGACGGCGCCGTGCGCCTGTTGCGCGGCTGCGATCGCGCCAAGGACCAGAGCTACTTCCTGTACGGGGTGGCCCCGGACGTGCTCGCGCGGCTGATGTTTCCGCTCGGCGAGCTGACCAAACAGCAGACCCGCGCCGAAGGCGTGCGGCTGGGCGTGCCCAACGCGAACAAGCCGGATTCACAGGAGCTGTGCTTCGTCCCCGACGGCAACATCGGCGGTTTCATCGAGCGCGAGCGCAACCTCGCCCAGCGTGGCGCCATCCGCGATTCCGACGGGCAGGTGGTCGGCGAGCACGACGGCATCTATCGCTTTACCGTAGGACAGCGGCGCGGGTTGGGCTTGGGTGGCGGCCCAGCGCGCTACGTGCTGCGCGTGCTGCCGGCAGACCAGAGTGTGGTGGTGGGCGAGGAGCAGTTGTTGTTCGGCAGCCAGCTCGAGGCACGCGCAGCGGCCTGGTGTCGCGGGCGGCCCGAGCAGCCCTTCGAGGCACAGGTGCGGGTGCGCTACCGCGCCGCGCCGGCGCCCGCGCGCGTCTTTCCGTCAGAGGATGGCTTTCGGGTGGAGTTCAGCACGCCCCAGCGCGCCATTACGCCGGGCCAAGCGGCCGTTGTGTATGATGGCGACGAGGTGATGGGTGGTGGCCTCATTTCGTAACCTGCGTGCTGGCTGGCCGGCCTATTGCGCGCTCGTGCTCGCGGCCTGCTCCGTGGGGCACGGTACAGGCGAGCTGGAGGGCACCTTGAAGATCGAGGGCTGCCGGCGCGAGGGCCGCTACGCCCTGGTGCCGAATGCGTTTTTCGCGCAGGCGGTCGAGAACTTGCTGAAGATTCGGGTGCAGCGCGGCGGAGACTTCGAGGTCTACAGCGACGGCGTTGCGGTCCTTGTGGAGGACTCTTCGCAGCTGAGCCGCGAGTACCTGAACACCGACATCGACGTGGCCGCCGCCGACAGTGAGCCGCGCGTGTCGCTGACCGCCTTTTTCAACGACACGTGCCCGCCCGGACGCGACAAAACACCCGTGGTGCTCAAGGCCGTGGCTGGCACGGTTCGCTTCCGTTCCATCTACGCCATCAAGGTCGATCCCCACGATGTACGTATCAGGGTCGAACTCAGCGCGGTGCGCTTCGAGGACGACAGCGATCCAAGCGGGCGCTGGGCCGAGCTGAGCGGCGAGTTCGACTTCTTGTACGTGCGCGGTAGTCCGGCCCAACGTTTTCCGTGATGTCGGCGCGCTGCGGCGGGAGATGCGCGCAAAACGCTCCTGCCGACGGCGGGCAAGCTACCATCAGCGCGTGAACAGCCTGATCATCGAAGGGGGCCAGCCTCTGGCTGGCGAGATTACCGTCGCGGGCAACAAGAACGCCGCGTTGCCCATGCTCGCGGCCAGCTTGCTGACCGAGGAGCCGGTCACGCTCGAGAATTTGCCTGAGATCCGCGACGTGCTCACCATGCAGGAAGCGCTGGCAGATCTGGGCGCGAGCACGAGTTCGGACGGCAAGGGCCGCCTCACCGTGCGCACGGCACGACTGCTGCACACGAGGCCCGCGCCCGAGATCTGCCAGAAGATGCGCGCCAGCTTCGTGCTGGCAGGGCCGCTGCTGGCGCGCGCCGGCAGTGTGGAGCTGCCCGCGCCCGGCGGTGACAAGATCGGCCGGCGTCCGGTGGATGCCCACGTAGAGGCGCTGACGGCGCTGGGGGCCGAAATCGAAGTTCGCCCTGACGGCTACTCGATGAAGGCGCCGCGAGGTCTGCACGGGGCCGACATCTTTCTCAGCGAGATGAGCGTCATGGCGACCGAAAATGCGCTGATGGCTGCCGTGCTCGCCAAAGGGGTCAGCGTGCTGCGCAACGCGGCCTCCGAGCCGCACGTGCAGGACCTGTGTCACATGCTGAGCGCGATGGGCGGCCGCATCGAGGGCATCGGCACCAGCACGCTGCACATCGAAGGCGTCGACCGACTCTCGGGCTGCACGGCGAGCGTGGGTCCGGACTACCTGGAGGTCGGGAGCTTCATCGCGCTGGCGGCGCTGACCGGGGGCGAGCTCTGGATCCGTCGCGCGCGCCCCAGCGAGCATCGCGTCACGAAGGTCGCTTACGGCAAGCTGGGCGTTCAATGGGAGGTGCACGGCGACGACATCTTCGTACCTCGCCACGGGGAGCTGGTGGTGCAGGAGGGGCTGCACGGCGCCGTGCCGCGCATCCACGATGCGCCCTGGCCCGGCTTTCCTGCCGATCTCACCTCCATCGCCCTCGTGCTCGCGACGCAGGCGCGCGGCACGTCGCTGATTCATGAGTGGATGTACGAGAGCCGTCTGTACTGGGTCGATCGGCTGATCTCGATGGGCGCGCGCATCATCGTGTGCGATCCCCACAGGGCGGTCGTGATCGGGCCCTCCAAGTTGTACGGGCAGACGGTGTCGAGCCCCGACATCCGTGCCGGTATGGCGCTGTTGATCGCGGCGCTAGTGGCGGAGGGGCGCAGCACCATCCACAACGCGCAGCAGATCGATCGAGGCTACGAGCGCATCGAGGAGCGGCTGCGCGCGTTGGGCGCTCGCATCTCGCGGGTCGAGGCGCAGCAGGCCTAGTCCCCTGGCGCCGAATAACTGGCATAAGTCCACGCGTCTTCGCCCTCTCCCATCTTCGTCCGAGACCCTCGTCGTGGGTCCGATAGCGATGGTCAGCGTGACGACGTCGGAGTCTGGCGCTCCTCGAACGGCAGCTGGTAAACGCATCGCCATCGCCTAGCCGCTCACCATGGCGGTCGGACCGCCTTTTGCGATTCGTGCGAAATGCAGAATGGCGGTCCGACCGCCATTCTGCACGTCCATACCCGAAACACGGACCCTCCGATAGCCATTCTGCATGACCATTGGCACCTAGAACGGAGGTTGAACCGGGCTGAGCACGCGTGCCGACCGCTCGGAATGGCCATAGGGTAGCCGTCCGAAGAGTTCGACGTAGTGTGCTCTGACCATTCACCTGCCGTTCTGAGGTTCCATGACGTCTCTGCATGCCCAAGATATCCGTGCTGCGCGCAAAGCAGCGGGACTGACCCATGACGAGCTGGGTCGGGGCATCGGTCTCAACGGGCGCGCGATCTATCGTTGGTGGCGCCATCGAGTGGGCAGGAGGCGTGTCTGCGAGCTCTCCGCTCCTGCGCCCGTGATCTCAGGATGCCCGGCGCTGCGGCGCGGACTGCGTACCGTGTCATCTCACGGATCCGTGATGGGCCGAGGCCTCGCTGGGAAAAACCCAAACATTCCGAATGGCAAGGCGCTTGCAGAGTAGCTGAGCCGTGCTCAAGCGTAGTTTGATCAGCCAGCCATCGTCGAGGTCGGCCCAGGAGTGGCGAACGCGCGGCGTCGTAGTTTTGCCCGCGCGGGGGCAAAACTGTGTCGACCCCGCCTTGGCCGAGAACCTGCGTCGCGCGCCGACGTGGCGTAGCCAGCGAGCGCGCAGAAACGGACGGCCGTGCTGACACTGGCAGCGAGCGCCACGCTGCCGGTGACGCGTACCAAGTCCGTGGTGTTCGAAGATCGTGCGTCGCGCGCGCTGCGCACGCGCGTCGAGCGTATCGCGCCGAGCGATGCACCGGTCTTGATCACGGGCGAGACGGGCACGGGCAAGGAGCTGGTAGCGCGTCAGCTGCACGCACTGAGCAGGCGCGCCCACGCTCCCTTCGTGGCATTCAACGCCGGGGCGGTGTCCGAAGCCTTGGCGGAGAGTGAGCTGTTTGGCCACGAGAAGGGCGCGTTCACCGGTGCCACCGCCAACAAGCTGGGCTGGTTCCAGGCCGCAAACGGGGGCACGCTGTTCCTCGACGAGATCGGCGATTTGCCTCTCTCTCTGCAAGTGAAGCTGCTGCGTGTGCTTCAGGAGGGGGAAGTCACTCCGATCGGCGCAAGGTCGGCGCTACCCGTGGATGTGCGCATCATCTCGGCGACAAACGTCGATCTTCGCGCCGCCATGCGTGAGAAGCGCTTTCGCGAGGACCTCTTCTATCGTCTGAACGTGGCGTCTCTGAGCATTCGACCTCTGCGCGAGCGGCCGCTCGACATCGTGCCCCTGGCTCGCCACTTCGTCGCACGCTACGCGCTCAAGCTGGGGCGCAACGAGCCGAACCTGGCGCAGGGCGCCGTCGATCGGCTGCTGCGTCACGCGTGGCCAGGCAACGTTCGTGAGCTTGAAAACGCGGTGCATAATGCGGTGCTCGTGTGCAGCGGCGGGAGCATCGAGGCAGACGATTTCGAGCTCGCTTGCGACGACGCGCAGGACGAATCGAGTGCAGCTGCGACAGACCTCTCCGCGCTGGAGGGCGCGCTGGCCGGACTGATCGAGCGCGGTGTGCCAAACCTGCCCGAAAAGGTGCAACAGACCTTACTTGCGACCGCCTACCGCTGTGCGGAGGGCAACCAGCTGGCGACCGGTCGCTTGCTGGGCATGACTCGCAACGTCATTCGGGCACGCCTGATCGAACATGGCATCATCCCGCCAAACTCACGCGGTTCGACGCCGCTTGCGCAGCTCGCGGTGCGCCGGCGCGCCTGCCCGGTCGCTCACCCCAACCGGCGCACGCCATACGCGGTTGGCGACCTCACGCTTCGCATCGGTTTTCAGAAGCTAGGTTTGCTGATGCTGGCCAAGGCGCACGGCGCGCTGGAGGCCACGCTGGCGGAACGAGGGGTTCGTGTCGAGTGGGTCGAGTACGGCGCCGGCATCGAAATCGTCGAAGCGTTCGCGGCGGGCGAGCTGGCGGCAGGTATCGTGGGCGACTGCCCCGCCGTCTTCGCGCAGACGCAAGACGTGCCCATCGTCTATCTTGCGGCTGAGCCGCCCGCACCGCGTGGCACTGCGCTCGTGGTCACCTCCACTTCGACCATCCGGAGCGTGCACGAGCTACGCGGGAAACGTGTGGCGGTGAACCGGGCTGCACAAGCGCACTATCTGCTGCTGCGCGCGCTCGAGGAAGTCGCTGTCCATCCGAGTGAGGTCGAGATCTGCTTCACGTCGCCCACACGTGCGCTGCACGCGTTTCAGCAAGGTGAGCTCGATGCATGGAGTGTGTGGGATCCGTGGCTCTCCACCGCCCGCATCGAGCTCGGGGCGCGCGTGTTGCGCGACTCGACGGGTCTGTTGCCGAACTCGGCGTACTACCTGGCGCGCCGAGACTACGCTGACCAGCATCCTGAGGTGATCGACGCGCTGCTCAGCCAAGTGGCTGACCTGGCAACCTGGGTGCGGCGTGACCCGGGGCGAGCGGCCGAATTGCTCGCGCCGCGTCTCGGCATGTCTCCGAGAGCGCTGCTGGCATCGTTCTCACGTGAGCTGTGCCCGCAGCCACTGGATGCACGGTCGATTGCAGGCCAGCAAGAGATCGCCGACGGTTTGCTGCGGCTGCAGCTGATCCAGCGTCCAGTTTCGATCGCTGATGCGCAGTGGCGCCCAGCCTGACCGCCAGCGGATCGCGCTTGCTTCGCCGTTGCCCAACACGGTCGCGCCTGCGTGCTTGCTTGGCCCGCTCGCGTCGGTGGAGGGAGGCGCGTTTGCGCGTGACTCCGCGCGCGCAAAACCGGCGGGGCTCCCTCGTCGGGCTCGGATTGCTGATTTTCAAGCAACGTCCAAGCAGTGGCTCCTCGCTCTCGAGGAACTTGCGTTCGTTTTCACTCATGCGTCTGCGCGACGGCCTGCTTCACGCATGGATCGTCCGCTGGCTCGCACCTTGCACAGAGCTCGAAGACCCTTCGCAGAACGTGGGCCCCCGCGAAATCAACGTTCGCATTTCAAGCTTTCGAGCAGGACGATTTCCATGAGTGACACAATTCTGGAAGCAGACATCGTGGTGGTGGGAGGCGGCAGCGCCGGCTCGACGGCGGCCATCCGCGCCCAACAGAGCCTCCCGCGCGGTCGCGTCGTCTTGCTGGAGAAGGCGAACATCAAGCGCAGCGGCGCGATTGCGATCGGGATGGACGGGCTGAACAACGCCATCATACCGGGACACGCGACCCCGGAGCAGTACGTGAAGGAGATCACGATGGCCAATGATGGCATCGTGAATCAACGCGCCATCATGGAGTACGCCGTCAACAGCTACGAAATGATCAAAGAGCTGGACGGCTGGGGCGTGAAGTTTCAGAAGACGGAGAGCGGCGACTTCGACGTCAAGAAGGTGCATCACAAGGGCAGCTATGTCTTGCCGATGCCCGAGGGCTACGATCTCAAGAAGATCCTGACGCGCATGCTGAAGCGCGCGGGCGTGCAAGTCGTCAACCGTGTGATGGCGACCCGCCTGATCAAAGACGGCGAGCGCATCGCCGGTGTGATGGGCTTCGACGTCCGCTCCGGCGCGTTCACGGTGATTCGCGCCAAGGCCGTGATCTTGTGTTGCGGAGCGTCGGGTCGGCTCGGTTTGCCGTCATCAGGCTACCTGTACGGAACGTACGAAAATCCTTCGAACGCGGGTGACGGTTACTCACTCGCCTACCATGCCGGCGCAGAGCTGACCGGTATCGAGTGCTTTCAGATCAACCCGCTCATCAAGGACTACAATGGTCCGGCGTGCGCGTACGTGGCCGGCCCGCTCGGCGGCTACACGGTCAACGCGAAGGGAAACCGCTTCATCGAGAGCGACTACTGGAGCGGGCACATGATGATGGAGTTCTACCGAGAGCTGCATTCGGAGAATGGCCCCGTCTACCTCAAGCTGAACCACCTGGCGCCCGAGACTTTGACCGAGATCGAGAGGGTGCTGCACCGTACCGAGCGACCGAGTCGCGGGCGCTTCCACGAGGGCCGCGGCAAGGCCTACGACAGGGATATGGTCGAAATGCACATCTCCGAGATCGGACTCTGCAGCGGCCACAGCGGCTCTGGCGTCTGGGTGAACGAGCGTGGCGAGACCACCGTGCCGGGGCTCTACGCGGCCGGTGACATGGCTTGCGTGCCGCACAACTACCTCCTCGGGGCGCTCACGTACGGCAAGCTCTGCGCCCAGCACGCGCTCAGGTACATCGAGCAGGTCGGTGAAGGCGGTACCATCGACGATCAAGTTGCGGCGGAGCGCGCCCGCGTCTTTGCACCATTCGCCAGGCCAAACGGCATCCCTCATCATCAGTACGAATACAAGGTGCGACGGCTCGTGAACGACTACCTTCAGCCTCCCAAGAGCGGTTTCCGCTTGCTCAAGGGACTCGAACATTTCATGCGGGCAGAGGCCGAGCTCGAGGAGGTGGGCGCCGCATCGCCGCACGATCTGATGCGCGTGATGGAGGGCCACTTCATACGCGACTGCGCCGAGATGGCCGCACGAGCCTCCCTGTATCGCACGGAGAGCCGCTGGGGCCTGTACCACTACCGACAAGACTTCCCGAAGCTGGACGACGAGAACTGGTTCGTACACGTCAACTTGAGGAAGAACGAGCAACAGCAGTTGGAGCTTCTCACGCGCCCCGTGGCGCCCTACATCGTGCCGCTCGAGCGCGACGAGCTGCGCGGATATCACGATCAGCGCATCACACCGGCGGGACAGCGGCAGGGAACGACCGCGGCTGCGGCGGGTTGAGAGGAGGAGCGCTCCATGAGTGAACTCAGAGATCGCGAGTCGACGAAGGCAGCGCAGGCAACGCTGGTAGGCAACGCGCGCACCATCCGCAGCTTTGACGTTCCCGTCGTGGTCGACGTCAGCAAGTGCATCACCAGATGCCGCATCTGCATCGATTCGTGTCCGGTCGACTGTTTGGCGGTCAATCCGGAGACCGGCAAGGCGCACATGCAATTCGACGAGTGTTGGTACTGTCTGGCTTGTGAGATCGACTGTCCAAAGGACGCGATCACCGTCAAGATCCCCTTCATCTTACGCTGACGCACGGAGATGTTCAGGATGCAACCAAGCGAACGGTCTGACCTGCTGCGACGGCTCGGCGACCCCGACCCGCAGGCGCGGCAAGTGGCGATGATGGAGCTGCAGGACGTCGCGGATCTCGAATCCATACCCGCCTTGATCGATGCGCTGGGCGACGCGGACGCCGTGGTGCGGCGCTTGGCCGTGGGCTGCCTCGAAGAAATCGGGGACCCGAGAGCGGTGCCGGCGATCCTCGGCCTGCTACTCGACCCGGACGGAGAGGTGCGCGAAGCAGCAGGCCTCGCGCTGCGCGAGTTTCGCGGCGAGGCGGCGGCCACGCCCATGATCGAAGCACTCCTGCACGCTGATCCCGCAATCCGCCATGGGGCGGTGATCGGTCTGCGAGATATCAAAGACGCGCGTGCCATCCCGGCGCTCGTGCGTACGCTCGAGGACGCTGCGCCCGAGGTGCGGCGCGAGTCGGTGATCACGCTCGCTTACTTGAAGAACGCCGCGGCTGTCGACCCTCTGCGCAAGCGGCTCAGAGATCCGGACGCACGCGTGCGCCGCGTAGCGGTGGGCGCCCTCAACCAGTGGAACAGTCCTTTTTTGCTGGAGGACTTCCTGAAAGCGCTCCAAGACCTGGACTGGCAGGTGCGCGCGCAGGCGGCCATCGTGCTCGGTCGGTCGGGCCTCGATGGCGCCGTGCGCGGCCTCTGCGCTGCCCTGAGAGACAGCTACTGGCAGGTGCAGAAGGAGGTCATCCAGTCGCTCGGACGATTGCTCGCGAGGTCCTCGGTCCCCTGGCTGCTCGACTTTCTGCAAAACGACCGCTCCGAGCTGCGCCGCGCGGCGGCCTATGCGCTCGGCGAGATCGGCGCGGGCGAGGCATGCGGTCCGCTGCTCGAGCTCGCGCAGGATACCGACATCGAGGTGCGTAAGGCCGCCTCCCGGGCGCTCGAGGCCATTGCCAACGCAGCGCGCCAGCACGAGGTCCATCAATCATGAGAACGTTTTCCACTCTTCTGGTGTGCTGCGCGCTGACTTGCGCGGTGTCGGCATGCGATTCCAAGACGCATGCCTCGCGAGGTCCAGCCATCGAGCGGGAGACCGTTCGGATTGCGATTGGAACGCAAGACACCACCATCAATTGCGCAGCGGGTGGTCCGCTAGTTCGCGAGCTGCACCTGCTGGAAAAGTACCTGCCGAAGGGCGGCAAGTACGCGCACGTGAAGTACGACCTCAAGTGGGAGAACCAGCCCACCGGGGCGCAGTTGAACAGCAAGGTTCTGGCCAATCAGCTCGACATCGTGCAGATGGCCGACTTCCCAGCCGTGCTGGGCGCCACGTCGTTCAAGGCCGCCGGCGCGCTCGATGGGCGCGGTTCCGCGCGCGAGCCAAACAAGGTGAAGACCCTGTACATTGCGAGCCTGTCCGGCGGGATCCATGGCGCGGGCAACGCCATCGTGGTGCCTGCCAGCTCCAAGGTGCAGTCGCTCGCCGAGCTCAGGGGCAAGAGGATCTCGGTGCCCTTCGGCTCCACGGCTCACGCCATGCTGCTGCGGGCGCTTCAGGACCTGAAGTGGGACCCCAACAAGGATGTCGAGATCACCACGCAGACGCCCGAAGTGGCAGGCAGCGCGCTGCGCGCTGGTCAGATCGACGCGCACGCCGACTTCGTGCCCTTCGGGGAGCTCTTTCCCTTTCGCGGCTTTGCACGAAAGATCTACGACGGAAGCGCCACGGGAGTCACCACCACCCACGGCGTCCAGGTGCGCTCGGACTTTGCTGCCAAGTACCCGGAGCTGGTGGTCGCGTATCTCAAAGCCACGCTGGAGGCCGACCGCCTGCTGCGCGAAAGGCCGGAAGAGCTGTCCGAACGACTCGCGCAGTGGACCGGCGTCGATGCCGAGGTGTACTACGCATTTCACGGTCCACATGGCATTCAGACGCGCGACTTTACCCTCAAGCCAGAGTTCGTGAAGGCGGTGCGAGACGCGCAGGCGACGCTGAAGCTGCTGAAGAAGGTGAGCGCGGACATCGATCTGGACGGATTCATCGATGACAGCTTCATCCGCAAGGCGGCGCAGGAGTTCGGCTACGACTACGATGCGCGCCTCAAAGACTACCGCGCTCTACCTTTCGTGGGCGATGCACTGGATACGCACGCGCCTGTGCACGAGCCAACCCTGGCTGGGCAGCTCTGGGTGCGTGGAGAGCCGAAGACGCGCCTGTACAGCTCGATCTCGGCCACGTTCGCAGCGCTCCAGCAGCTGCGTGCCGAGAAGCGCGACGTGCGTGTAGCATTCGTGCATGACCGAAATACGGGTAACAAGCTGTTTGCGGACAAGGTCTGGTACGTGCGCCAAGATGGAGTCCTGTCCGCGTTCCTGCTGAAGCCGGCGGCGACCACTTGGGCCAAGAGCCACGGGGGTGGTGCGGTCGTCGATTTCGAGACCGCGCTGAAGACCGCAAGATAGCGCGACAGGCGGGTTAGTGAATGTCCACTGAGCAAACCATCGTATCCGTGCCAGCCGATGCTGGGCCGGCCGCCGTTGTGACTGAGGGCGACGCGCACGGGCCGGCGCGCACGCAAAGCCTGGCTTGCGACGAGCCACGAACGGCACGTGTGCTCCCCAAACGTGTGGTCGACGCGC
>WUUC01149730.1_pt1 | contig 40481 bp, 34 predicted proteins | sample 6278441 | NCBI WGS metagenome assembly WUUC01 (sample SAMN13675441, study PRJNA597444) | soil metagenome | isolation source: soil | place: USA: Washington | collected 2017-10
AAGCGGGGGATCCGGCCGGAGCCGTCACACTGCTCGCTGAACTGCTGAAGGACCGGCTGCGAGTGTTGGGCCCCGACCATCCCGACACGCTCGTCACCCGCAGCAACCTTGCCCGCTTCCGGGGAGAAGCGGGGGATGCGGCTGGTGCGGTCGCCGCCTACGAGGAGGTACTGGAGGATTTGCTGCGGGTGCTGGGACCCGACAATCCCGAGACCCTCGCCACGCACAGCAATCTTGCTTACTGCAGGGGTCTAGCGGGGGATCTGGCCGGTGCAGTTGCCGCGCACGAGGAGGTACTGCAGGAGCTACTGCGGGTGCTGGGGCCCGACAATCCCGAGACCCTCGCCACCCGCAATAACCTCACCTACTGGCGGCTACGGGCGAGCGCCTAGGTCACCCGCCCGTCGTCACGAACCCGCGTCTAATCCGTCTCGACGACGAGCCACTGTCACGGATCGTGTTTACGGCACCTCCGGGATGATTACTAATGTTACTGTGCGATTGCGCGGCGCATCCGGGAAGGGCCCGTCTGCTTGCTCTGCGCTGGCTAGGTTGAAGGCCGTCAGTGGCAGTTTGCCGCCGGATGCGAGACGTTCTGCCGCGACTTGGGCTCGGGCCAGAGCGACTGTTGACCCACCGCTCGTCCTGCCTCCGGGCACGGCGACCGCGTGGCCTACCACAGTTGTCCTTACATGCATGCCCGCTAGCCTGCTGCCGAGTTCGGTCAATTGGGCCGCGCCCTCCCGGGTGATCGCTGCCCCGCTTCGGAAGAGTCCAGTCTCGAAGATTAGTTGGATGTGGTCGGTGCTGGGTCGGACAAGCACGCCGGGCATCTCCATCCGTTTGGCGATCGCGTCGAGATTGCGGGCGAGCCGGTCGGCGGCTGCTGCCCGGTCGGCGTCGAGTGCGGCGAGACGGTCTTGCAAGGCTTGGACCCGCTGGATTTCAGCTTGTAGTCGGGCTGAGTCGACCATCGGCGCAGCGGTCTCACTGTGCTCGGCGGAGCCGAGCCAGACGGCTCCGCCAACCAGCACCACCAGAACCGCTCCCGCCGCGGCGACGGCGACCCGGGTGGTGGTGACGATCGGGCGAGCCAATCGGCGGCCGGCGATGATTCGCTCGATGGTGCGCCGCCCGTATGCGGCATCGGCATCATCCGGCGCCATAGCCTGCACCCTGGCCCAGCACCTGTCCGCTTCGGTCAACTCGCCGCGCTGGGCATGCACCCGAGCCCGCAGGTCGAGCACGACGACGGACCTCGACGTGGTATCAAGTTCGTCCAACAGCCGAGCCGCCTCACCGAGGTCGCCTACCCGCGCTGCCGATCGTGCCCGGTTCACCGCCAGCTGAACGCCCAAAGCGGCACCCGGCCGTGCGCTCATCACGCCGTCACTCCAATGATCTTGCCGTGATCTTCGGGCGGGATTAGGCGGAACAGCCGCTGGTTCGACGCGTCCAACGCCTGCCGGTCACCTGCCGCGATGGCCCGCTCGGCATCGGCGATCAATGCATCGGCTGAACTGGACGTACCAACGAGGGTGGCCCGGAGGCTGTAGAACACCTTGACCGGCCAGTCCGCGTTGCGCCGCTCTAGCTCGACCACGAGAAGGGTGGTCCGGTCGACCAACGCGCGGACTGCCACCGAATCCTGCGCTTTGATCGCGTCCTGTGCCCGAGCCTGCAGCGCGGTGAGTTCCTGGCGATCAGCGGCGGTGCCTGTTTGATCGGCGCGCTGCGTCGCCTCGGCGAGCAGGTCCCGCAGTTCCTGGACCAATGTGGGCAGTTCGACGGCGTCTTCGATGTCATCCAGCTCTGCCTGGATGTCTCGGAGCCGCTCCTCGGCCGCTGCTGCCGCCCCGGCATCCACGCTCGCCGCCTGTACCTGCTCGCGTGCGGTCCGAACGGCTCCCTCCGCGTCGAGCTTGGCCAATCGGCGCTGTGCTTCCGCAGACTTCACAGTCATCGCCGCGCCGCGCAGCGAGTCCAACCGGTCCTCCATGTCGCGCCGCATGGTATGCAGCACCTCCGCTGACGGGGTGCGGACGTCGTCCAGATTGATCTCGGCTTCGAACCTTGTCTCGACTAACGGCACTTCGGCCACCACGGTGACCAGGCTGGAGATGTCCACCACGAAGGTGACTTCGACCTCACTGCCCGCGGGTAGGTCGATCCTGACGTCACGGGGACGGATCTGCAGCATGCCCACCTCCCGGTTGCGATCTCCGCGACTGCGCTCACCTTGCACGACCGGGATGCGAATCATGGCGTCCGTATCCGCGCGGTGTAGTGCGCCTGTGGTGCGGAACACCTTCTTAACCTCGCCGGTTGGTAGGGTGGTGCCCTTGCGCAGAATCGGGGCGAAGGCGCGATCGGCGAGTTGGATGCCAAGCGAGTGCGCCAGAAGCACCCCGCCAAACTCGGGAGTGTCGCCGTGCGTAATCGACACCGTGTTGGGTGTCAGCTTGCACAGGGCACCTCTACCATCGGTCAGCTCGATGGTGAACGTCGATGTCCGGTGTGGATCAAGGTCAACCTCGACGGCGAAGGCGCCACGTGCATTGAGGGGGATACGGGCAGAGCGAAACGGTGGTTGGCCAGCCGGGTTGCTGATCGTGACCGAATAGACCGTCCAGTCCACAGCAGACGAGCCATGTAGGCTTCCGGCAAAAGTGGTCCGCTGTGAGTTTACCCGAGGCTCGTAGGACAGCGTGACCGCGAACTCTCCGGGAGCGGGTGCAGGGGATGCTGCCTGTGGGCGCCGTATCGTACTCGCGAAGATCGCTGCACCGCGAGCTACGACGGTAGTCGGATCGAGGCTGATGTCGAGTTCAATGCCCAAGCCGTGCTGCGGGTCGGCCAGCCGCTCCCGGAGACCTGGGGCTAACGTGACCCCTCCGACGAGAAGCAGACGGTCGATGGCATCGTCCTTGAGCGCTGCCTCAGTGAGCGCCTTGCGGCACAGGTTGATTGCCCTGACGTAGAATTCTTCGGCAACCGTGTCAAGTGTGTCACGGTCCAGAGCATATTCAAAGGTCTCGCTGCTCCCGCGATCGTCGATCAATTCCTTTATTACCGTGACCTTGTTGGCACGGGACAGCTCGATCTTGGCTTCTTCCGCCACCTGCTTCAGTCTCGCAAAGTTGGTGCGCCACAGGGGATTATCTCGACGGAACTCGTTCAGTTTGAGCGTGCGGGCCGCCTCCGGAGCCAGGATCCGCTCGACGAGGGCCCAGTCGATGAGTTTCCCGCCTAGGTGCCGATCGCCCGCGTGGTTGAGCACGCGCAGGTCACCGTCGCGCTTGCTCACTACGGCGGCGTCGAAGGTGCCGCCGCCGAAGTCGAATACCATCCAGTATCCACGATCCGTCTTGTCGTTGAAACCGTATGCGAATGCCGCCGCAGTCGGCTCCTGAACCAGGGGACAGACCTGGCTGAACCCCGCCAGCTCCGCAGCCTTGGTCGTCGCCTTGTTTTGGTTGAGCGTGAATGCCGCCGGGACCGTGATTACTGCGCAGTTGGGAGGGGCGCCGTAGTCGTGCGCCGCGTCATCACGGAGCGACTTGAGGATCTCTGCCGACAGTTGCTGCGGAGTGAGTGCCACCCCCGCTTTGGCGAAGTCTCGACGCGCGTCAGCCAGCCCCATCTCCAGTTTGAACTCCGCCGCCGCGTTGTCCGGATCATCCTCGACGCGGGCCTGCGCCTTACGCCCGACGTAGATCAGGTCTCGCTTGGGCATCCAGATCGCGGAGGGTGTGATGTCCCACCCGTCGTTGCTCTTGATTACAACGACTTCACCGTTCTCGACAACCGCGATAGCGCTGTTCGTCGTGCCGAGGTCTATGCCGAAATCGATGGTGTCACGCATGGTTGCCGCCTACTCGATCCGTGGTTGGACGGTCGTCGCTGCTTGTAGAGGGACAACCGACGATCACTTGGGCCTCCTGAATGTGCTGACCCCGGAAGTAGACCGACGGTCGTTCCGTGCGCAGAACCCTTTCGACATCGAGGGAAGGATCGTCCTCGAACCTGAGTACCTCGAGCGCACGGCCGGGGTGGTAGGCGTCCCCATCGTGGTCCTGCACGGTCAGACCGAACGCTCGTAGGGCTTCCCAGCAAGTGTTGAGGTAGCGGCCGGCCTGCCGGGCGTATCGGGAGGTCCCGTCCGTTATCTGTGCGAGCTTGCGTTGTGACAGCCAGAGGTTCGTCGCTGCCCTGGCGAGTGCCTTCTCGTCCACCTGCGGCTGGGGTTCGGCTGATTCGCGGGGCGCCGCCAGATCCGAGAGCTCGGTGAGTAGCCGACCCAATTGCTCGCGCATCGTCTCGTCCCATGCGGGTGGCATGATCCGGAACGCGCGGTGGTGACGACGTTGACGGAGTTCCTCCCGTAGTCGCGAAAAGCGGGTGCTCACATCACCACCCCCCGACGCCAGAGCGCGAGCCGGTACAGGTGCTGGTCCCGCAAGAGCGGCTCCGTGCTGATGGCTTCCTCCAGGTAGTCGGCGGCACGGTCCAACTGACCGGGCACTCGGGACAACTCAACGGCTTCTGCGGCGAGTTCCATGGCGCGCTCGTCGGGTTGACGGTTACCGGACGTCGTGCTGGGCGCGGCCACGGCGGACCCGCACGCGACGGCTGCCGCCCGTCCATGCAAAGCATCCGCGAGCTGGCGAGCCGTCGCCAAGCGGTTGCGGGGATCGAGTTCGAGTGTGGCGAGTACGATCCGGTCCAGTTCCGGGTCGACCTCGTCGTTGTATCGGCTCGGCGGTAGCAGCGGCTGGTTAAACCGGGCGGCGGAGTACGAGGAGAAGCGCCCACCGTCGTGGTACGGGAAACGGCGGGTGAGCAACCAGTACACGATCGTGCCGATTGACCACACGTCGCTCGCGCACGAATAGCCCTGATCGTCCGACAATAATTCTGGGGCCATGAATGCATAAGTCCCCTGCGCACTCGCCAGGCGTGTGAATGGGTCGGCGCGCTTGGCGAGACCGAAGTCGCTGACCCGCACGCGCATGCGCGCGTCATCGTAGCCGACCAGGACGTTGGCCAACGTCAGGTCCCGGTGAACGATCGGCGGGTCGTGAGCGTGCGCGACCGCGAGGCCCTCCGCGATCTGCACCATCACCTCGGCGACGATGTCCACCGGCACCCCTGGCCGATACCCCGCGGCGAGGCGGTCGAGACTTCCGCCTGCGACATACTCCATAGTGAAGTAACCCCGGAGTCCCTCGACGGTCTGCACGGTGCCCGCCTCGAACACCCTGATGATGTTGGGGTGCCCCAGCGTGGTCAGCAGCCTTGCCTCGCCAAGCAGTTCCCGCGTCTGTTCTCTCGACGTGACCCGCTTAAATAGCTTCATTGCCTGCCAACCGAGGAACTCGTGCCGCACCTTGTGCACCTCGGCGAACGTGCCCTGACCGAGTAGGCGGTCGATGACGAGTTGGTCACCGACCCGATCACCACTGACGAGCATCGTCATGCCCGCGCCCTTCCGCCGTACTCCACTGCGATCAACGAGATATCGTCGATCGCTCCCCCCGCGGCAGCAACGTCGATCAATTGCGCGCACACGTGGTCCACTTCATCCACCGTGCGCAGCACCTCGGCGAGTTCCTGATCGCTGACGCAGCCCGTGAGCCCATCGGTGCATAACAGCATGCGGTCACCTGCATCCAACTCGTGCACCGAAACTCCCGGGATCGCATCACCCGCCATACCGATGAAGCGGGTGAGCTGACCGTCGTGGGAGTGATCGTCCGTGAGACGGTGGATGCGGCCACCGCGGGCGAGATAGATTCGGCTATCTCCCAGGTGCACTGCTAGAGCCAAGCCATCCCGGATGAGCAGCAGAGCAGCGGCCGCGCCCGCAGTGCCCGGGCCACAGCGGGCGGTGGACCGCACACGCTCATTGAACTCCGCCGCCGCGTCACCGACCGCACCCGCCACGTCCGGTCTGTTTAGAACCGAGACGCTTCGGCAGACCCGGCTCGGAAGCTGATCGACAACAAGCTGTGCAGTAGCCGCCGCATCCGCTAGGCCGCCCATGCCGTCGACCACGATGAACATTCCCTGGCCTGGGTCGATTGCCACCCGGTCCTGGTTCTCCGAGTGCCGGTGACCCGTCTGGGTTCGCATCGCATACCCGATCACATTGGGCCCCTGCTCGGCTCACCTGTATACACGTTGAGCCGGTAGCCAATGCCGGTGATCGTCTCCAGAATCCGGGGGTGTGACGGATCCACCTCGATGCAGCGCCGCACGGCGCGGACGACACCCGCGATATCCGTGCGGTTAAACGTGCGGTGTGGCGCCCATTCTTCTGAGGAGCCCCACAACGCTGTGATCAACTCGGCGTGCTCACAAGCCACCGCCGCGCCGCCGGTGCTGCGCCCGGCCATGTACCGCAACAGTTGGTGGCCCTGCGGGCGCAGCCCGGAGATCGGCGTTTCCACGCCGCTCTCGACGCGGTAGGCCTTGGCCTCGATCCAGTCGTACCGCAAGCACGGCCCGGTATGCCGCACCTCGGGCGGCGACCCAAACGGAGCCGGCTGCGTGGCGTGTGGGTCCAGGAACACCAACTCCCAGTACAGCGGCTCGCCATCCTTGGTCATGTCGCCGAGGATCAGCAAGGTGTCACCGTGCTGGATGCGCTTGCGCGCCTGCAGGCGCTCGGTGGTGTCGCCGTGACGCAACAGCGTTCCGTTGACGCTAGCGTTGTCAGTCACCGACCACATGCCGTCGGCGAAGTCCAGCGTGCAATGCAGCCGACCGACCCACCGCTGAGGATCCGGTCCCAACTCCACATCCGGGCTGTGATCCAGCGCGGCGCGTCCGATGGTGATCGGCCCACCGTCCAGTTCGACCCCACTCACAACGCCCTCCGGAGAACTGATACGCAGCGCCACCGCTCGGTCCAACCCGACCGCTCCCTTCCTGGTCACGCCCTGCTGCTGCCGGGCTCAGTCTGGCCGACAGCCGTGCCGGAGACGATGGGAACTGTATGGAAGGCGTATGGATGCATCACCCGAGCTCCCGGTGACCTCTGGTTTCCGCGCGGCTGGCCGTGCAGACTGCGCACATCCGTCTCTCGGACCCTGCCACCAGCCCCGCACGGGCCACGTGACGTTATAGCGGAACACGGACGGTCAGCGACGCTCGATCGCCAAGTTCCGGCCACGCCCTCGGCCGTGGCGCACATTGCCTCGCCACCCAGCCAGGGCGCACCGGTCTGATGCAGCACCGGATATCCCGGGAACTCGGCCGTGTGCACGCAGACCCTGGGAGCGCCGGCTGGACAGCGTGCGTCTGTGCTAGAGCAGGAGCATACAAAGCGCCACCACGGCCATGAGCACCGCGAACAGAAGCGCTCCCCACGGGCCGTAGACGAGGTACCAGAAGCGGAACGCCAACCGGACCCAAAAACCACGATGCTCGCCGACCGTAGGGTTCCAATGGTCGTTGTCGCGCAGGTGCACGCGTTGTGAAAGCCAATCGAGATCGTCATCCGACAGTGTGCGAGATAGCGACCTCTCGAGCCGCGTCGCTCCCGTCACATCACTGGGCAGGGACCTCTCACGCAAGTCGACAATGTCGGGAATGCTAATACCACCAAACAACGGCTGCCGTTCTTTCACTTCCGCGAGTAGGCTGTTGAGTTCCCTCTCAGCCCAGGGAGCCGCTCTCATTTGCCGCTTCAGGTCGCGCAACATCGCCCTGGCGTGGTCGGAACGACCGGAGGCGACCAGCTCCAACACCCGTTCCCTGATCAACTCGATCGCGTGCGCCATCTCATTCAGCACGGCACCGTTAGCATCGATCACCTCCACGGTTTGCGGATCCGCCGTCAGCTCGCGCGCCGTGCCAAGCCATCTCCGCGCGTCCTTGCTCGCGCCGGGCCCGTCCCTCTCGATCAGGATCTTGGCGCAGTTGTTGAGCACAAGGGCGGCCCTGTCTCGTGTGCCCGCCGTACGGCGGTGTCGATCGCTCGGGACCAGCGCCTCCAATCGTCGCAGCTTCGGCATACCCTGCCGGTACACCACCGAAGCAGCCCCGCGGAGGTGGCCGCCATCGAGTTGCGTTGCCGCATCGGCCAGGACCGCGCCCACCTCCTCGTACAGGTACCCGACGGCATCCTCCAACAGCTCATCGATCACCCGCGACGGCACCACGGTCCAGCTACGCGCCTGGTCAGCCAACCAACCCTGCTCATCCGACGACGCAGCCGCGAGTTCGACCAACGGCTTAATCAAGATCAGTGGCACCTTGTCGCGGAGCGCGTCAATAACGGACTCATCCAGTTGCCGCTCATCGAGTGCCGCGATCCGACTGCGGACGTGGTCCCAAAAGACGGCTCGACGCAGCAACTGACCCCACAGTCGTCCCGCTTCGGGCCACAACCGGTCGAGCTCATCAAGCTCATCGTCAGTCAGGTCCTCACCCTTGACCTCCAGATCGAGCGCAGCACTATGCGCTCGCACCGCCGCGTCGTGGTCGCGATGCAGCGTCCGAGCGCACCGGCATGTGGTGTGCGGCGTGTCCCACAACCAGAACAGTTCCTCGACCAGCCGGCGTTGGGGATTGTTGAGGATGCGATCAAACGCACCCCGGACGTCCTCTGGCCGGACCGGAATGGTATGGCCGAGGTCGACGTCGGCACCGGCATCGAGCGCAGGGACCACCTGCCGCTGGCGCTGCCGGACAGTCCGCCGGTCGGCGTCCGTGGGCAATCCCGTGATCCGGAACGCATTGCGCCGGTACAGCTCACGCCCCGCAACGTCACCCAGTCCCGCCGTTGCCGCGTCGATCACCGCTCGCCCCGATCCGACCACATCCCCTGCTCAAACACGCCCACCTACCTACCGTCACGTTGCCCGATGCCTGAAGTCTGGCCAACCCCCCATGCCATCTCCATGACAACCGAATGGAAGCCGGATTGGAGAGCACCAATTCCGGCACCCATCGACGCGCCGTCGACGAGACACACGCATCGGCGCGCCACGTTCTACCACGTGCTGTCGGGAGCCTCGCGTGAGCCGTTGCCGCGTTGGGTCACAGCTGGCGACACGACCGAAGGCCGCGAGCCGATCAGCTGGGCCAGGAGGCTGCGGGCGTGCAGTCGACGTCGTACAGCAGGCAACCACACCTACAATCCTCCGGTCCATCAACCCAACATCGACGCCGACCAGTACTGGCACAACCAGCAACACCAGGCCCAGCGAACGAGGGAACCATCGGCGCCTCTCACGATGGAAGCCCTTACCGGTAGGCCCGGTAAGGGCTTGCACTTGCCAACGGGTGGGGTCGCCCGTCGATCGGGCGGCGTTGAGGCAGGTGGCGACCTGTTCCGGCTCGGGGTCGGGTGCGGCGACGGGGACGCGCTGGGCTACTGCGACAACGTCGGGTGGCAGCCGTGCCGCGGCGTCGAACCGGGCGGGCGACCAAGGCCCACGACCAAATCCCGGATCGTCCCGGTCAGCCCTACCCGGGCCGGTGCCGTCGGAAGCTGCCGTTGACTGGCTCGGATATCCGGTCCGATCAGCTCAACGGAGAGGAACGTGATGGCCATGGCGCGCATCAGGTCGGGCAACATGCTACGACGAGTGCTCCCGCTGATCGTCATGGTGGCCACGCTGGTGGCGTCGGTGCCGGGTGATCTGTGGCTGGCAGCGCGGGTGCTGGCGGTGTACCTGGTGTGTGCCTCGCTAGCCGGGGATGTCGGCGATGTAGATCTGCTCGCCCCTAACACCGAGCTGAATGCCAGGTATGCCGTGGTTGTCGTGGTCTCGTTCGGTGGATTTCGTCGTGTCACCGCCCGCTCAACCAGACGAGTAGGGCGCAGACCGCGGCTACGTTGGCGGTTGAGCGGTTCGCAGCGTAGGAGAGCCGATGATGTCTGACGGGCAGGACCGGACAACGTTCGCCTCGGCGCCCGACCCCGGTCGGGCGCGCACCGTGGCCGATCTGATCGAACTGCTTCGATTGCTTAAGGTCTGGGCGGGCGACCCTTCCTATGAATCGATCACCGGGCGAGTCAACGAGTTGTGGCGAGCGGCGGGGCTGCCGGCACGGGAGTGGACCACGTACAAGAACACTGTGGCGGCATGTTTCATTGTCGGGCGACGCCACCCCAAAGATGATCTTTTGTTGGCGATCGTTGAGGTGCTCAACCCAAACATCGGTTATGTTGCCCAGTGGCGCCAGGCGCTGCGCATCGTCCGCGGTGAGGCAGCGGCCGCGACGTTCGTCCAGGCCCATGCCACTCTGCCCGACGACACCACACTGTTCATCGGCCGGGCGTCCGAACTTGCCTGTCTCACCGGATGGGCGCCCGGTGGTGCCGAGATGTGCTGGGTGATCGAAGGCATGGCTGGCATCGGCAAGACGCAGCTGGCGGTCCACGCCGGCCACCTGCTGCTCCGTCGACACTCCTTCACCGACGTGTTGTTCGTGAACCTGCGGGGCTTCCATGACAACGTGTGGCAACCGCCCGTCGCGGCTACGGCGGTACTCGACGCGTTCCTGCGTGTGCTTGGCGTATCAGGCCGCGACGTCCCGTACGACCTCGTTGGGCGCGTTCGGCGTTACCGGGAGCTGTTGCACGATCGCCGTGTCCTGGTCGTGTTGGACAATGCCGCTGATGTTGACCAGGTACGTCCGCTCATCGTCGATACGCCCACCTGTTTGACGTTAGTGACGAGTCGACGCCCGTTGGCCGGCCTACCCGGTGTCCGGCGGCTGCCGCTGGATGTCTTCACCACAGCCGAAGCGTTACAGCTGTTGCGGGACGCTGTCGGGCCTGGCCGGATCGACGCGGAACCTAGGATCGCCGCCGCCCTCGCCGAGGCATGTGGCAACCATCCGCACGCATTGACACTGACGTCAAGCCGGATCAGCACACGGCCGGACTGGTCGCTCGCCGATCACCTTGCGCGATTGACCAGTCAGCGTGCGAACTTGCGGATCGATAACGCGATGGAGGTGTCCTTTGGCCTGTCCTACGACCTGCTGCCGCCACTGCGTCGAGCGATGCTCAGGAGCCTGGCGTTGCATCCCGGCGAGGACCTGACAGCGCATGCCGCGGCGGCCATCGCCGGTATGCCCGTCCAGGTCGCCCAACCGCATCTGGAGCAGCTGACGGCGAGCTATTTGCTTCGGCAGCGGTCGCCGCACCGGTACCAACTGCACGATTTGGTGCGTACCTACGCGCTGGCGCGGGGATGCGACGAGGACTCGCACACAGATCGCCGCCTGGCCCGGACCCGGCTGTTCCTCCATTACCTGCACACCACATCGCTCGCCATGGACCGGTACGCGCCGCATGAACGGCACCTACGTCCTGCCGTCACCACCTGCGAGACATCCGAGCAGTGCTTTGCCGACGGCGTGGAGGCGAAGGCATGGCTGGACGCCGAGCGCGCCAACCTCGTCGCGGTCGGCGTCCGTGCCGCTGACGAGCAATGGGACGGCACCGACGTCGGTGCACTCGCGGTGGCCCTGCACCGGTACCTGCACAATGCCGGGTACTACCACGACGTGGGGGCGCTGCTCACCAGGGCATTGCGCGGTTCGGCCGCCAAGCAGCACGGCACCGTGGTGACCGGACTTGGGCTGGCTAGACTGCGCTTGGGCGAACTCGACCGAGCGGCCGACAGCTTCCGGCACGCGCTACTGATCGCCAAGGACACAGGCGATCGCATCGGCGAAGTCCGCGGACTGATCAACCTCGGGGTGGTGCACTGGCGGCAGGGTGACCAGGACCAGGCCGCGCAGGTGTACTACCAGGCCTTCCGCGTTGCGCGGGCCGCCGGTGATCTTCTCGGGGAAGGGCGCGCGCTCAACGCCCTGGGCACGATAAACGGCCACCGAGGTCGATATGCCGTGGCCGAAGCATGTTTCGCGCGAGCCATTACCATCGCGGAACAACTCGATGACCACGTGCTGGCTGGCCGGACCTTGAGCAATCTCGGCGTACTGTGTCAGCGCTGGGATAGCTATGCCAAGGCAATCGATCATCATCACCATGCGCTCAACCTGGCCCGCGCCGCCGGTGATCGGGCAGGCGAGGTCGCCGTATTGTCGAACCTGGCCGTGGCCTGGCAACGGCTTGGTTACCCGGATCGGGCAACCGAACATGGTGCCCGCGCACTCGCGCTGGCCAGGGATATCGGTGACCGATCCGGCGAGATCACCGCGCTGTCCAGTCTGGCGGTGGCCTGGCAACAATCGGGGGCGGCTGATCTGGCAGTCGAGCACGCTACCCAGGCGCTTGCGCTGGCTATGGACATCGGTGATCGCGCCACAGCAGCCAACGCTCTGTCCACCCTGGCCGTGGTCGCGTTAGGCCGTGGCCGTCCCTCGGCGGCCGCAGCCCGCTACCACCAGGCGCGTATCCTCGCCATCCGCACCGGTGACTGCTCCCTGGAAGCCGAGGTGTACAACGGCCTCGGCGAAACCATCCTGGCGATGGGCATGCCAGTGCGCGCGAGCGAACACCACTACCGTGCCCTGCTGATCAGCGATCAGATCAGGGATCGGCACGAGCAGGCGCGTGCACACCGCGGTCTGGCAGCCTCGCTACGGGTCGCCGGCCAGTTCGGCCAAGCTGCACAGCACCGCCAACGTGGCGAGAGCGCAGGACAGCACCCACAGTGATCGGTGAGTCACCGTGAATCATGCTGAGTAGAGCCACTCATCGCCCGCCTAGGCCTACAAGTCGCCCCTTGACCTCGACATGCCGGCATGGTTCAGTCTGTATCGACACGAATCACGTCTCAAAGGGAGGCTCGGCAGCCGATATGGCATCGCGTGACAGCGCACCGCAGCCGATGCCCAAGCGGCAGCACTTGGCTGCTGAACTGCGCGGCCTGCGTGAGCTGGCAGGGAAGACCGGGCGTGCCCTGGCCAAGGAGGTCGGCATCAGCCAGGCGAAAGTGTCACGAATCGAGTCAGCCCAGACGGTGCCGTCGAAAGATGAGGTCACCGCGTGGCTCGCGGCCGTCGACACCCCCGAGCACCGGGCCGCCGTGTTGATCGAGTTGACCGACTCGGTGTTCCAGGAGGTGAACAGTTGGCGGGCGGCCATGCGCACCCGCAAGCATCATCAGGACGACATCGAGGAGTGGGAGACCAGCGCCAGGATCGTGCGCTGCTACCAACCCGCCGCCGTACCCGGGTTGCTGCAGACGATGGAGTATGCCCGGCGCATATTCGGCATGTCATACATCCCGTACGACGTCGACGACCTTTCTCTCGCCCTGGCGACCAGAATGCAGCGACAACTGGTGCTGTTCGACATCGAGCGCAGTTTCGAGTTCCTGATCACCGAGGCGGCGTTGCGCTGGCGGCCAGGTCCGGCGAGCCTTATGGTTGCCCAACTCGACCGGATTCTCTCCCTGAGCACCCTCGACAACATCTCCATCGGCATCATCCCCATCGACCAGGAGGCGATGACGCCGATGGAACACGTCTTCGTCTGCTACGAGCGGGAAGAAGGCGATCCGGCCGCGTTCGTTGAAGTCGAAATGATCCATGACAACGTGGTCTTGCGGGATCCGAGTCAGGTCGCCTACTACCGCCACCGCTGGTCGCTACTGAGCCAAGCGGCGGTATTCGAGGACGACGCCAGGCAGATCCTCCATTTCTTACTCACGGAATTCCGCTCGTCAAGGACTCAATGATGTTCATTCCTCATGCCACGGCAATACGGCCACGTGGCGGTGTTGCTCTGGGGTTTGTTCTGGTGCGCGGCGGCCAGCAGACCGCCGCGCACCAGAACGGTGCGGCCGTTCGTCAGCGACGCCGGCGCAGCCGGCTCACCTTGATGTCGACGATCAACGTGGCCCAGCCGACGCCGCTCACCGTGATCAGCCCGCTCAGCGGGCTCTTGGAGTCACGCACCAAGAAGGCGTCGCGCACGACGGCCGCCTCGACGCAGTTGCCATGCGGCCCGGAGGCACTGGCCTTCCGCCACACGATGTCACCCAGCGCATCCGGCGGCGTCCAGGTTCCGTTCGTTCCGTCCATGTCTTTCTCCTTGGTTGGTCGTGGCTGGCGCTGTTCGCCCGCCACCACCAACTTTTGCGTCATGACCTGGGAAAACGGGTTGGCGTGGAGCTGGTTTCTTACTGGGAACGGCACTGGGAGAACCCAGTGTTACGCGCGATACGACTCGAATGGAGATCACGATCAGTGACCGACGGGAATGTGATGTCCGCGAGCGACCAACAGCGCGCGGTCGATGTCCGGCTCCTGGGCGCGTTCGAAATAGAAGTTGACGGAACTGTCCACCACATCGCCAGCAAGAACGAAATCAAGCTGCTAGTAGGACTCGCGGCCGCCAAGGGCCAACCTGTCTCGAGAAAGCGACTGCGGGAACTAATCTGGGACACGCCGGACCATGCGGACGACGACCTGTCTAGCCTGATGGGCTCGGTACGCAAGCGCTTGGCGGAGTTCGGCCTCCCCAATGCGCTGCCATCCCGCAAAGATGGGCTATGCCAACTACTTATCAAACCAACTTCGGTAGACTTACACCGGTTCGAGGAGCGACTCAAGAAGGCGAAAGCGACGCGCAATGCGGACAGTTTTCGCGCGGCGATCGAATTATTCACCGGCGAACCGCTCGCCGGGTTGGAAGGTCGCACCCTCGGCGCCATTAGCGCGCGATGGAAGCAAGAATATGAAAACGCCAGAAAGACACTAATCGACATCGAGATAAGAAGCAAGAACTACTCGACCACGCTCGTCGATCTCACCGAGTTGCTACATCAAGAACCGGTTAACGAAACCCTTGCTTATCAAGGTATGTTCGTAAACGCCAAGCTCGGCAAGACAGACACTGCTCTCGATATTCATCACCAGATCAGCAGCATCGTTCGCAAGCGATACGGTCGGCCGGTTCGCAAAGAACTCGACGATCTTCGTGACCAAATCGTCAGCGGTAGCCTCACCCGCGAGCTACTGCCGTCGTATGACAACGAAACCGGACACAAAGCGATGCCCCCATCGGACGACGACACCACCAATGATCATAGGCAGTCACGGACATCGACCGGAAACAAGCTTGCTGCCGGCCTTGGCTCAATCGCAATCGAAAATCTGATCTATCAGCCGCCCGAGGACTCGATCGAAGACTTGATTGCGTCAAGAACCACCACTACCGGGCACAAGGTGTCGCTCTATGGTGGATTTACCGCAGAAAACGTCATCGACCATCGGAAACCGGAACGAAGTGAGTGAGTTGTGGACGGTAACCAGACGGGAAACGAACGCGAGGTGCCGGAGCCGGCCAACCACGGTGCGGCGGCGACCAGCACTCCGTCGCTGCCCGAAAACGATGCGCCGAAGCCTGCGGAACAGGCACCGGCCGCGGACAAGCCCCCAGACCAGACCGAACAGCAGACCGATGCCAGGGGCGACCACGCTCCGGCGGCCGATGCATCCGAATCGCCAGACAACACGACGCCAGGTGTGCTTGACGAGGCCGAGACGTCGGACGCCGACTGGGCGCAACGCAACGAGCAGCTTCGTCGACTGGGGGACACCTTCCTGCGGTCCCTTGGCGCCGACCTCGAATTCTTCACCCAGCAGGTACGTTCGGGAATGGCCGGGACAGTCGGCGGAACCGGGAACAAGGCCGCTATCGGCCACGGCGCCGTGTCAACGGAGCACCTGCACTTGTGGGGTTCTGGACCTGGCCGGCCCCCGGTCGTGCGCGGCAGCACGTTGGATCCAGTGTGGCTCAGCAAGCGTGTCGACCGGTATGTCGACAACGGCCAGACCACCCAACTGACCACGTGCCTAGCCGACAACGGCGTGACCTATATCAGCGGCGCGGACGGCACCGGCCGCCGCTTGGCCGCCTACAACGCGCTGGCCACGCTGTGCGGCACGGACAAGGTACGCTCCATCCTCCTCGATCAGGACGCAGACCTCACCGCGATACTCGACGGGGAGAACGTGCTGTGTCGTGGCAACGGGCACGTGGTGGAACTCGACGCGGAGCAGGCCGAGATCCGCCAGGCCACGCTGACCACGCTGGCTAGCAAGCTGGCATCGGACACCGCGTACCTGGTGATCATCGGTCCGCCACTGGCCTCGGCGAGTCCGCTACGGGCCTACGATCTGCCACATCAGGCACCAGATCCAACCAATGTCCTGTTCCGCCACCTGACCTGCGAGTTGGCGATTCCGGACAACGAGTCACCCGGATACGCTGCGGAGCTCGACTACCGGGATACCTGCCTGGCCGACGACACGATCCAGGCATACCTGGCGCAACGCCCCCGACCGGTCGAAGTCGCCGAACTCGCCAAACGGCTGGTCGAGATCCGCAACCGGGGCGGTGCGCCAGCGGCCGCCGTGTCGCTGCTGCCGAACGCGTTACGGGAACAGGCTCGCGCACGGTTACAACACGATCCGAAAGAGGATGACTTCACCGCCCTGCGTAGGCTCAGTGCCGGCATCGCCCACGCCACCTACACGGGCAGCCCGCACGGCGTCGTGCGGGACGTGGCGACCGTCCTGTTCGACGTCCTGATGCCGGAGCAAGACCGCACCCGGTCACAACAACGCCACGCGCAGTTAGACAGTGGCATGCCCGGCCTGGTCGCCCCAGCCGGCGAGCCGGACACACCAGACTCAGATCCGGCGGACGGCGTACGCACACCGAGGCCCACCGATCCACAGTTCGCCGCCGCCGTGCTGGACGTAGTGTGGCACGACTACGACCTGCGCCAGCCCATGCTCGACTGCCTGTTTCGACTTGGCGGTGACCACCGCGAGCAGGTGCGCATGCGAGCCGGCCAACTCGCCGGACAGTTGGCCACCTACGACTTCGGCTACGTGTACCGGAAACTGCTGCGACCCTTGGCGGAGTCCCCTAGGGCTACACGCCGCCAGACCGCAGCATGGGCCGTCGAACGGGCCCTGCTCGATCCCAAGGTGACCGGGCGAGCCCGCCGCCAGGTCCGTGACTGGGTGCTCAGCCCGAACCCGTACCTGAACGACGCCGCCGCACAGACCCTGGCCACCCCGCACGGCTGCGCGCTCATCGAGGAGCTATGGATCTACCTGTGGCTGATCGCGATCCGGGAGACGCAGGTCGGCAGCAGCGCCGTAGCTCAGGCGGTGGCCCAGTTCTGCCAACCGGACCAACCGGAGTCGGTCCGGTTCGTGTTGGGTGAGCTGACCAGTTGGGTGGCCGGCAACGACAGGGCCGCCTGGGTTCGGGTCCAGGCCGGCCGCGCTCTGATCTTCCTGGCGCACGAGACAGCACCGGGCCCGCACGATTCGTGGCCGGCACTACTGCACACGGCGAACCAAGATCAGCATGTTTGGGATCAGCTCACCGCACTCTGGCGGATCGCGTTGACCGAGCGCGTTATCACCTACCGCGCGTGGGACGTGTTGCACACCTGGCTGAAACAGGCGGACAGCCAACGAGAACTCGGTGAAGTAACCAAAAGGTTCGTCATCGCCATGCTTCGCGATCAGCCATTTCACAGCCGCGCGAAATTCTACCTCGAAGTATGGCAAAGCGGGGACCCAGACAGTTCCATCTTCGGGAACATTCTCTCGGAAATCTGAAAGGAAGACGGATGTCGGAACCGAACGATACGCAAACACCACGCCGGCGCAAGGGATTCTGGCGGTGGCTCATAGACTTGTTCCGGCGCCCGCCCAACGAGACACCAACGCGGCCCGAGAAACCACAGCCGGTAACCACGCCGGTCGTCTTCCGAGAAACCCGGACTGGAGAGCCGCTCACCGTGCCGGCAAAAGGTGGCGTTTTCAACTTTGTCGTGCACTACGACATCACCTTCTCCGTGAGCGGGATTCCTCAGGAAACCCTGACGAACAGGGCCGCCGCCTACCTGCAGAGTTCCATCCCGGTGCTGCGGAACAAGATCTGGTCAATTGGCCGAGAGTTTCCGCCACATCATCCGGTCGAAGCGGAAAAGGCCATGAACGCGGCGCTCAAGGAGCCCTGGTGCTTCGAGGAGCACGGCAACGTCGTGTCCTGCCACGCGGTCGCGCGGGTCACCTCAGACGATGCCCTCATCGCCAAGCAGCGACCGGCGTGGGAGCGGTTGGTCGCGCTGGACGCCGCTCGCCAGGCCGAACTGCACCGCATCGACTATGTCACGGAACTGTTCACCGCGTGGCTCGACCTGTTCAAGAAGTTCGGCACCGCGCCAGCCGTGATCCAGGCGGCTATGCTCACCGACCGGGAAGTGTCCGGGGTGTTGCGCGACCTGGCCGGTATGGAGATCGCCATGGGCACCGACCTGATCAACGTCCTGGAACGCGTGGGCGCCGCACATGCCAAGGTCGGACTCTACGAATTCGCCAAATCGTACGACCTGGCCGTACGGACATTCGAGCAGAAAGCCGGCCTGAATCCGGGCACGATCAGCCAGGGCCTGTCGACGGAAGGCAAATGAATGCGCCTGAACAACACGACGGTCGCGTTGGCCGCCATCGCAATCCTTTGCTCGACCACGGTCGCCGGCTGCGCCGAAGCCGTACGTGGTGAAGAGAAGGCCGACCCGTGCGGCTGGCTGCGTGAAGAGCCCAAAAAGGCCGAAACGAATGCCGGCCAGACGGCGATTCTTGTCGACGTGTCGAACTCGACGAGAGCAAAAGACGGCAAAGGAAGTCTGGACTATCACACAGTGCTCGACGATGAGATTAGCGACGCGGTCAAGGAAGGCGACGTCGTATCCATCGGCGCTTTCGACGGCTCCGCGGCCACCGTCCAGTGGATCGCGGACGAACTAATTACCAATCGTGGCAGCGGAAACGACGGAAATAAGGAAGATGACAGGATCACTGCCGTCGAATGCCTTGGCAAGGAGGTCGAGCACGCCATGGCGGCGCGGGCTCGAAACCCTGGCTCCGACATTCTCGGCGCGATCGATATGGCCGGCGAAAAGCTGGCCGCCCGCGGCGGCGCCAGACGCATCGTGGTGGCCACCGACGGGCTTGCCACAGTTGGCTGCGCCAACCTGACCAAAGTGGACATCGGGACAGCGGACGTCGCCGAGCGCCTCAGCCAGCAGTGCAAGCAACGTCCACATCCGGACCTGTCGAAAACCAAGATTGTCCTGCTCGGCGTCGGTATACCGGCCACCGGCCAACCGGTGCCATCGTCTGGCCAGCTCTACTCGGTTGCCGGCGTGTGGGAGCGACTGTGCGCCGACCTCGCCGGTGCGGACAACTGCACAGTGCCGCTGACCTCAATCAAGCCATCGGACAACGGGCCAGCCGCCGATCCCGAGGTCACCGACCCCGTCGTGCCGTTTCCAACGGAGAAGTCACAGACGTACGAACTCCAGTTCGAGACGTTGTTCACCCCGAACTCGTTTCAGATCAGCGGAGCCGGCCAGCAGCGCATCGCCGATGTCGCCAACGAGATCAAGGCGAGCGGCGCGGTGCGGGTCGTCGTGCACGGCTACACCGAGGCACAGGCCAGTCCAGCAGACAACCTGTGGCTTGCCCAGCACCGAGCCGATGCCGTCCGAGCACAGCTCGTCAAGCAGGGGGTGACCGTCGTGTTGACACAGGCCCACCCGGGAACCGCACCGCAGTGTGGGCCAGCGCGGCGAGACGGCCAGCAAGACGAGATAACCCGACAGTGCAAACGACGCGTCGACATCGTCGCCACCACAACCGCATGAGATGAGCTTGATCAGCGATGTCCGACAACGGATCCCACTCGACCGACCCCACCCCTCGGCTCCTATCCCCCATCCCGTGCCCACCAACCGCCCCGTGCACCAACCCGGACGAGCAGACCGCAGCGCCAGAAACCTACGAAGCCACACAACTTAGCAACGCCGAGGCAGCCGAACTGGTCAAAGCAAGAATCGCAGTAGACCAGGAACTGAGCGACGCCCGGCCACGGCTCGACGCCGCCACAGCCGAACTGCGGGCCGAGGAGGGTGCATCGGCGCTCACACTGCACGCCCTCAACATGTTCACGCAAAGCCGTGAACTGGCCGACCGGCGCGCCGGGGTTACCCGGATCTGGGCACGGCACGCGAACGACGGTCCGGAAGACCGTCGGCGGCGGCCGGGCTGGGTGCGTTGGGTGCAATGGCCTGCCGTGATCGCTGCCGGCCTCTACGACACCGCGTTTCTCGCCCAGGTGTTCCTCAAGCTCGTCGACATGAATCTGAGCACCAACCCAGCATCCTGGATCGCCCTGGTTCCCGGTGCCATCATCGTCGTCGCATTCCTGGTGGTCGCGCACTGGATCGGCGAGGCCATGGTCAGGGCAAGGGCACACAGCGAGCGCAGCAAGATCCGGGACCGGCTCCTTCCCCGGATGCTGGCGTTCTTTCAGCGCGCTGGGGAACAGCGCAAGCGCGAGCAGGACGACCTGCCATGGCCGCGCTGGCCGATCGCCCTGCTGTTCGGCCTCCTGGTGGTGAGCACCATGGCCATATGGGCCTATATCCGCGCGGTCCAAGCCCAAGACGAGATCAACGAACTGCTCAACTTCGCCTTCGCCATGCTGCTGCTGATGTTCACCCTGACGGCCATCGCCGTCAAAGTGATCAGTCACAACCCCTACGCGGACGCGGAAAAGGACGCCGGGCGGCGCGCGGACAAGACCAGCAAGCGGCACGACGGCCTGGTGACCGAGGCAGTCAGCGCCGTTGGCCGCTTCGACACGGCGAACCAGACGCTGAACAGCCTGCTCGACGAGGTGGCCGCATCCACTGACCGGCACATGGATCTGGCCTGGGTCCGCATTCTCGAACTTCGTGACATGCACAGGCTTGCCGGGACCGTCGCGCCCACCTTCGCCTGCCGCGACAACGTTGCCGACAGCAATCAGACGGACCAACCACGGTGTGGTGATCGGCATCCGCTGTTCGACGGCGTCGCGGAGCCGCCAGTCACACTGGCACTGCTCGCCTCGGCCCGCCAGCATCTGCGTACCAACGAGGTAGCAGCGGCACAGCAGCGCCTCATCACGTTGCTCACCGACCTAAGCAACCAGTGCAATCACAACGATGCCCGCTGACCTGGATCCGCGGTAGCGGTAGGACTGCCGACACCAACAATCCACCGACGACGCCTCAAGGACCTGGTTTCGAGATTGCTGCCCGGCAAATCGTAAGGATTGTCGTACTCCAACGGACCGGCCGTGCACAGAACCCGGAGCTTCGAACTCGTCGGCCTGTACCTGCCGACCAGGGGAGATCCGGTCGCTCGGGTCGCTGGTGCTTATCAGGGGCGGATGCCGCGCTGCTTACGCGCCGATCGCTTCCCTCGCCCGCCTGGCCTGACTTTCCTGCTGCTGCCAGTACTGGTCGGCGTCGATGCCCGGGTTGATGGACCGGAGGATCGCGCATCATTGGCGAGTTCGAGGCCCCATTCGGGTGCCCGCGAGGTGCCTTGGAGGGTGACCGTGACCCCGTTATCGCGCAGGTAGGTGTTCTTGGCGTCCAGGTCCAGGCTGTCCCAGAACTCGCCGAAGGTCTGCCCGGTGCCCTCCAGCCGGTGCTCGTCGGGCGAGACGGCATGGCCTCCAGCGTGGCCTCCCGGCGGTTTCGGCCGCGCCGATTCCCAATGGTGCGAATGGTTCTCAGTAGGAAGTCCCTTGGCGTTCGCGTTCGACGAGGCGGCCGAGGAGACCAGCGGTCGTGGCGATCAAGGCCACGGCGTCGGCCCGGCTCCAGTCGAAGTGCTCGGTGGTCTCCGGATCGTCATGGGCGGCGCCACTCAGAAGACCAAAGACATCCTCCACCATGATCGCCCAGCGCTCTTGCTGATCGCGTTCCTTCGAGGGTTTCGGCCGTGCCGTTTGCGCGATAGTCAGGGTTCCCGCGGCAGCGCGGATCGCTTCGATGGCTTTGCGTGTTTCGCCGAGCGCTTCTTCCAGATGGTTGTCGCGGACCAGTGTGCGGGCTTTGCGGATGCGTCTGACCGCGGTGGCGAGTTCGGCGTTGTCTGGGAGCGGCACGAGCACCTCGACGTACGAGCCGCCGTCGACCTTGTCCAACTCCTGCCCCCACTCGCCGCTCGGTAGGTCGAAGCCCAGTTCTCCGGTGCCGCCGACCAGTTGGACCGGGTCGCCGTCGACGCAGATCACGAAGATCTGCAAGGTCGCCCAGAGATCCTGTCCGCCGCGCAGCTGTTCCGCGGCGCGGAGCTGTTCGTCGCTGACATACCCGCTCAGCGTGATGTCAGTGGCCACCTGGCCAGGATTGATCGCGTGGCCGACGGCCAACTGGGTCAGAAGTTGCCGGCTGCGGCTCGGGTTCGTGCCGACGAGCAGTGCCGCGGTGATCTGGCAGGCAGGCCCTTCCGTCCGCTCAGAGGTGCGTCGGATGCGGACGCTGACCTGGAGTTGGGCCCCACCGACGGCTGGCGTGAGCCGCAGCGCGTGACGTGCTGGCTCGAAGGCGAGGGCCTCATTCGAGGCAAGGTTGACATGGAGTGTCGTCATCGGTCGACCTTCGTTTCTGGCGGGAGGCGAACCTGTCATTCTCTGCTGAACCGGGGCCTTGTCCAGGGACTCTTGGGGTGTGTCGCCACTCCGGGCCGGAGGTGCCGGCACCGCCTGGCCGCCGTGCATCGCGTCGCCTCGTGTGGATTGCCGTCAACAGCGCTGTGTTTCCGCGCATCCGGTTACAGGATTCCGCTCGAACGTGTACCTGCACGTCCGGCCCGGATGTGTGGCCAACTAGCCTGCCGTATGCGCGTTCGGCAGTTGCGTATCTCGTCGTTTCGAGGCTGGCGGGAGCTGGAGTTACAACCGGGGCAACACGCCCTGGTCGTTGGCGAGCCCAGGGCAGGCAGGAGTGACCTTGTCGAGGCGCTTCGCCGCGTTCTCGACCCGGACTCAACACGCACCCCGCCCACCGAGTTCGACGTGTACCTCTCTGCCCCTTCCGCGGGCGGTCCCGGCGACGATGCCGAGCCGGATGCCGCAGACGCTGATCGCGACGACGAGTCCGACGATGACGCTGAGGTCGACCTCCGGCTCGCCGAGGTCGAGGTCGTGCTCTGCGATCTCGGCGAGGTGCTTGAGCAGCATTTCTACCGTCGGCTTGAACTGTGGGATATCGAAGACGACGTGCTGGTCGAAGCATCGGCCGCCGAGGACCTGGACGAGGACCGCCACGAGCTGGTGTTGCGGCTGTGCTACCGGTTGCGCTGGAACCCTGAAGAGGGGGTTGGCGAGCACTGGGTGGACTATCCGAAGACCTCGGATCCCGACGACGAGAGCTACGATCGGGCGCGCCGACCGGACAGGCTCATGCTTCCGTTCATCGTCCTGACTCCCGGCCAGCCCTTGACGCTGCGATCTGGCAGCGCCTTCCGCGAGTTGCTGAACTCCGGTGGGGACGACCTGGCCAGCGCGCTGCAGGCGCTCTCCGCCGCGGTGGACACTGCCACGGACGGTCTGAGCGCGACCGAAGTGGTCAGCACCGTGCTGGACGACGTCTTTGACCCGGTCCGGGGAACTCTCGACATCGACGCCGACACCGCGATCGCGGACATCGTCAGCTTCCGAGCTGAAGGCGGCTCGGTGGCCGGGCTCCTCCGCGCGCTTCAGCCAGCGCTGCGGCTTGGGACCCTGGATGCGCTGCCCCTGCGTCGCCACGGGTCCTCGGTCGCCGCGGTACTCGCCGCGGCCGAGGCGCTCGTGGTCGCTGACCAAGGCGGTGCGGTCGTCGTGTGCGATGACTTCGGCGATCAACTCGATGCCGGTGCGGCCGAGCATCTGGCCCGCGAGCTGCGCAACTCGTGTGATCAGCTGTGGATGTCGACTCGGCGGCCGGAGTCGGCACGCGCGTTTCGTCCCGAAGAGATGGTGCGGCTGTCGCTGCGGACTGGTGAGCGCACCGCCCACCAGATGGTCCGGCCGTTGGACAAGCGCGAGCTCAGCGTCGTGCGGCAGCTGCATCTGCAACTGCTCCCCGCGATGAGCAGTCGGGCCATCGTCGTGTTCGAGGGGCGGCACGATGTGGCCGCGTTGACGGCCCTCAGCCAGCGGCGCACCGGCACGCCGACGCCAGCGGCGTACGGGGTGCGGTTCGTGGAAAGCGAAGGACATACCGAGGTCATCAAGCTCTGCAAGTTGGCCCGCCAACTCGGCTTCCGCGTGATCGCCGGCCTCGACTTCGACACGCCCGGCCAGGGCGCGGACACCTCGTTCGCCGAAGCACGGCAGGTCGCTGATGACGTCGTTCGCCTGCCCGAACGGTTCGCGATCGAGCTCGCGCTCGTGCACGGAATCCCCCGGCAAAACCTGCTCAACGCGTTCACCGAGCTGGACCAGCAGTGGCAGCTCGGCTTGGCTGGCATCGACCAGCTCAACGACAGCGACCTAGAGAAGCGTGTCGCGAAGGCGTTGCACAAGTCCGGCCTGCACGCCCAATACGTGCATCTGCTGTCCAGAAAGGCACCCAAGATCGCTATCCGATTCCTCGACACGGCGGTGGAACTCGCGAGAGGCACGGCCACCGGGCCGGTGACGTTGACCGCATGACCACGACGCAGCGGTTCCGGCCCGTCGGCAAGCAGCGCGACGTCTGCGACAGCGAAGCGCCGACACTGCTGGTCCTTGGCGGTGCCGGCACGGGCAAGACCGTCACGGCCGCGGCGGCGGCTCGTGCACACCTGCTCCGCCGAGACGCGGCCGCAGTGGCGGGTGCCGCTCGTGATCGCGTGTTGTTCTTGACCTTCAGCCGAACCGCAGTGACGCAGATCCTCAGTCGCAGCAAAGGAATCCTCCGTGATGTCGCCGACCGCGTGGACGTCCTGACCTTTCACGGATTGGCGTGGCAACTACTGTGCGACTTCGGTCGCTACGTCGGCCACGGCCAGCGCCCGGCGTTGCGCGGCGAAGCAGAAAGCAAGCTGTTCCGAGAAGATCCCAACATCCTGTCCTACAACGACTTGCTCCCCGAGGCACTCAAGATCCTTCGCCTCCCGCACATCGGGCCGCTCACCCGCCGGAGATGGTCGCTCGTGGTGTGCGACGAGTTCCAAGACACCGACAGCGAACAGTGGGCACTGCTCGAGCGCCTCACCGAGCTTGGCAACCGGCTGCTACTCCTCGGCGATCCCAACCAGATGATCTACGACAAGCTGCCTGGCCGAAAGGGCGTAGGCCCCGAAAGGCTCGCCGTCGCGCTCACCCGGCCCGCAGCCGAGCAGATCCCCCTGCCCCTGGGCTCATACCGCGATCCGACCCAGCTGCTGCCCACGGTTGCCGAGGCCATGCGCCAGCGAAACTTCACCCATCCCTCATTGGCGGAAGCCCTGGCCAACGGAAGGCTTCGCATCGTCACCGGGGTCGACGAGCATCCTGCCGTCGATGAGGTATGCGCCGTGATCGAGGAGAATCGGGAGCAAGGAGCTCATACCTTCGGAATCTTTTTGCACGGCAACGAACCCACCGCCGCCATGTCCGCCGCCTTGACGCAACGAGGAGTCGACCACGTCGCCGTCGGCCTGTCCGAGAGCTACGGAGAAGCGCTGAGCACCTTCATGACGATGCTTCAATTCGCCGCCGACACAGTCGTCTGGGACAACGTTCTGGTCCGCATGGCCGTCTTCTACACCTCCACCGTCCGCAGCAAGTACGCGCCGGAATTGGCTTTCATCATCGGCAAAGGACAAGCCGAGGGACTGCTCGCCACCAGACTTGACGAACTCCGCACCGCCCTGTCCGACGCGTCTGACCTTGACGCCGCCGCTCACGTCGCCGCCAACGGCTGGCCGACACTGGGACTCAACCGCGGCCACCGGCAGTGGCGTCGCGCCGCCGCCGAAGTGACCCGGCTGATGACCGTGTCCGATCATGCGCTCGACGCCGTCAGCCGCCAAGTCGAGATCAGGCGGATGGAGTCCTTCACCGACGTCGATGCCGGAGACCAAGCCGCCGTGCAAGTGATGAATCTCCACCAGACCAAGGGACGCGAGTCCGACGCTGTCGTGGCCGTCTTCCGTCCCAACGACTACTACGGCAGCGAGTCCGAACCTTTCCAGAGCGCCAGCAGGTTGCTCTACGTCGTGCTGACCAGAGCACGCCAACGAGTCACCCTGCTGTTGCCCAACAGTCCACACCAACTCGTTGCACCGTTCAGCGCCCTGTAGCGCTTATGAACCCCATTCGTCGTTGACCGTGGTGCAGACGTTCAGCGAGGTCGCAGTTGGTGCAAGTGCGGACGGATGTTGGTGTAGGGGCCTATTGCGCCAGCGAGGTGCTCGAGGTTCGAGGGCTGTTGGCTTGGCAGGCTCTGCCCGTGACCAGCACGGCAAGGCTCATATGGCGACATGGCAATAGCTGAAATATGGCGGGCATGCAATGACAATTGTTACCGTTGTTTGCCCTTCGGGTGAGAGAAGGGACGACTCCTGATCCACCGCATGACACTTGCGAGTTGGTCACCGGGAGCGTTCCGGACGGCCGTGATGTCCACGAGGTAGCGGAGGTATTCCAGCCATGCGCAGACCAGCAGGCCGCACAGTCCGAGTACGAGGACGATCGGCCAGGGTGCCCCCATGGGCACGGTAGCGGCCAGTGGTACGGCGGCTGCGGTCGGCGCTGTCCATCGCATGCGCTCAGTACAGCGCAACCCGCCTTGTCGTATGTCAAGCGGAATGTCCGGTTATGGATCGGTGGTGCCGCTGTGGACCAGATCCCGATTTGATCGCCTGAGCAGGGCAAACTGTCACAGGCCGGGTGTATCGTGCGTCGCCCAACCGCGCGTTCGGTGCCCCCCTTGTCGTACGGCCACATGGGTAGCCCGGCGCGGAGCAACAGATGAGCACGCGGGGTAAATGCTGGTTGGCCTGCGGGTTCTTCGATGCCGGTTCGGCCAGCCCACTCAATGGGCAGGTAGGCCGCACGTCAACGTCACCGTGGTCTGGGTCGTCGCGCCTGGGTGGCGTGCGGCCCAGGCAGCGGACGCTGAGCGCCGGGTCACGGCCCTGCTGGAGGCCGCCGGCCCGCACCATCATGGCGTGGCCGCCTACGTCACCGACCACCTCGACGATGCGACCGCGTCGCTGCTCGCCTCGCTGGGAGTGGCGCCGTTGTGGGGTGCTGCCCGGCCCGCACGCCGCGGAGACCGCGCTGTTGGCCCATGCCGGCGTATGCACGCGGTAACGCCTGCCAGCTTCGGCGCGACCCTGCTCGTACACCAGCTTCCCGCTACCTCACCCCTCGGTGGCGGGGCCTGCGGAGCCCGTCGACCCCACGGCGGGCTCCGACTATGTGTGCCGGGCTGGGTCCGGTGAGGGCCGGCTGCTCAGGTCTTGCGCCTGCGCTTGGTCTTCGGTTTGGCGGCGTCGGCCTGCGCCTGCTCGTAGGCCGCGATGACGCTGCCCGGGATGCGCCCGCGCTCGGCCAGGTCGTATCCGTTGTCTCGGGCCCACTCGCGGATGGCTTTGGTCTGTTCACGATCAGCGGCGGGTCGACCACTTGGCCTGCTGGCACGGGTGCCGCGCCTGACCCGTCCGCCCGTTCGGCGCGCTGCGGCGATGAAGTTGGCCAAGCCGTCACGCAGCCGATTGGCATTGTCCTCGGTGAGGTCGATCTCGTACTCCACACCGTCCAACTCGAAGGTGACGGTGCTGATGTCGTCGGATGCGGTGCCGTCCAGATCGTCGACCAGCTCAACAACTACCTTCTGTGCCATACCACCTACACCTCGTCTCGACTCATCCCGTGTGGTCAGCCCCTGTGGTTAGCTCCTGGCTCGGAGGGTACGGCGATCTTGGCAGCAACGCGGTGACGGGAGACGGCGACACGCTCGTGGACGGCGCATTGTCGCCAGGCCGACGTGATATCGCCACCCCGCTACCGCGGTGCTGCACCCGACCGTCATTCGTCATGCTCTGTGTGGCGGCGGCTGCCGGGGCCGAGGCGAGGGCGCGGGCGGTCAGGCGACCATTGGTCAACAGCACGCATTCCGCGGAGGTACTTGACCCGTCGGTTTCGAGGATGGCGAAGCCTTGTTGCCACCGGTGTGAACGTCCGCTCGCCTGCGTCACGTGCGTCGGATCGATGAGATTTCCAACTTCGACTCCGGTCACGGTATGCGTAGAGCCGTCCGCGTGCGTCACGGTGTAGGTGCCTTTCCCGAGCCGCATCGTGTGTCCGACGATTGCGCAGACGCCGAGATGTATGGCGATCCTCATCGCGCTGGTGCCGGGGATGTCGCTGTCCGCGGCGGCTAGAGTGTCGCCGTACAGCACCGTCCACCCGCGTGCGGGCGTGTAGGTGTTGGATAGTTCCACGCCCTCCCGGCAGTCCAGCTGCACGAGGCTTTCTACGCAGGTCGCCGCCGCACCTGTGTCGCGGAAGGCTTTTCTCTGGAGGATGGCGGCCAGGCGCGTCGAAGCCGCGCTGTAGATAATCCTCAATGGACCTTTGTGGACCGTGTGCAGCCGGGACAGGTAGCTGCGCCTGACGTAATCGGCGTATCCCATCAGCTCGCGTCTGCGAAGCTCGATGGTCGCCTGCCCGGTGAACCTGCCGAATGGTGGCAGGTTCATCAGATGGCCGAGTTGAATGACACAGTCCGGACGATATTCCCCGATGAATCCCAGGACCGTGGCCCATGCCTTGCGATCCTCGAAGGGCATCCGTAGTTCTGGTAGGACAACGTAGCGCGTGGTCACCTGTACTCCCGTGAGCGATGTGTCGCGCTGGGAGGAGAGCGACAACGGCTGCACCCATCGTGTGGGCTTGCATCGAGCGTGTTGTGGATTGCGTAGGTTTACCTTGGCGCGGAGGTCAACTCCGGTCGCCAGCCTGGCGACCTGGTCCCGACTTGTTCATTCGGCGAAGTATTTCTGAAGTACGTCGGCGATCGCTTGTTTGGCGGTATCGGCCTTGGCGGGGTCGAGCTTGGCGTCATCGTTGGGTGCGCCGCGCCCTTGGTGAGCTGACACTTGGATGTGCAGGTTGCCGTTGCGGGTGAGGTCGTTGTAGGGCGAGGAGTAGATGTCGAAGTCTTTTCTGTTCACGTCCCAGAAGATGATGGCGGGTTTCCCGCCGATCTGGGTTTCCTGTCGGTCCGTCCACAGGTCCGGGTCGTTGCCATAGTCGCTGGGCGGGTCGTCCGGGTTGACGTTGACGGTGATCTGGAGGGCGTGGGTCGGCTCGACGAAAAAGCAATGTGCGCCCCAAGTCAGCGCGTTGAAGCTGGGCCCGAAGTGGGTCTTGATCGCGTCGAGGAACACCGCGCAGGTGATGTTGCGGTTGGCGGCGGCGGCTTGCATGATCTGGTCGGTGCCGTGCGGCACCACTACCTCGTGGTAGGGCTCGCAGTCCGGGCCGGCGCCGAGGGCGCCGAAGTCGGCGCAGGCACCCGGGCCGGGGTTGTCGTTGTCCTGCGGCTGGTACAACAGCGGTCGCTGCGGTGGCGCGGAGGCGTCGCTGGGCGCCTGGTCGAACAGGTGCACGACTTGCTCGGCGAGTTGGGCGGCGGTGTCGCAGGTGGCGGCGGTCAGCTTGACCACCAGGGCGGCGAACCACTGGTTGCCGGTCTGACTGTCGGCTTGGTTCCAGATGAGTGCGCAGCTGTTGGGATAGCCGCGTACCTCGGCGACCTTGCCGCCGATCTGCCGGCTCTCCGTCGGCGCGGCCGGCGCCTGGTCGTAGGCCACCTCCAGCTCGGGTGTGGTGGAGAAGTCCGGCTTGGCGTTCTGGTCGGTCTTTTTGCTGGTTTCGCAGCCGCTGAACGGATCCCGCACCCCGCCGGGCTGGTAGGTGTAGTTCTGCGCGTCCTGGCCGAGCGCTTCGGCGAGCAGGAAGCAGCCGTCCCAGGCGGCGCCCGGCCGTTTGGCCGGGTCGACGGTGAGCGCGTCCGGGTTGGCCAGCTTGGCCACCGCGGCCTCAACCACGGGACGCAGCACCTGGCAGGTGTCGACGTCGTCGTAGGAGTCGTATTCGAAGGTGACCGCGCGGGTGAAGCTGACCGGGACCAGCAGCTCGCAGCGTTTGCTGATGGCGTCGTCGCGGTACTCGTATGCCTTGGCGCCGCTGATGGTGACCGGCGCGCCGAGGTCGCGGAACAACTGGTTGGCGCCGTCGCCGACCTTGACTTCCACGCCGTGGGTGGCGGGGTTGTAGTTCGCGGTCGGAGAAAGCATGCAGGCGTGCGGGCCCATCGGCAGCAGGGCCGCGTTCGGGTTGCCCGCGGCCTTGGCGGCGTCGAGATCGAAGATCGCGCAAGGGTCGAGCTGGCGCAGCGCCACGGTGACGGCCTGGGCGTCGCGATCCGGTGGCCGCGGCTGCTTCGGTGGTTCACCCGCCGGCTGGGCGCCGGACCCCTGGGCGGGGACGGGTGTGCCGTCGATCGTGGTGGTACACGAAGCCAGCACCACGGCGGCCAGGACGGCGGTGAGCCACCACCCCAACACCGACCGCCGCCGCCGCGGGAACCGTCTGGTGATCCGTCGCTGGCGACGCCGACCGTGGCCGCGCCGCGGTGAACCCGCCCGGCGGGGCTCTGTTGATCGGTACTGGTGGTGGTCGGCGACGAGTTCGCCGGACTGGTGGTGTCGTTGGTGCCGGTGGGTCATGGTGTCCCCCCTTGTTTCGTTGGCTTGGTTGCTGGTCAGCGGGAAGGTTGCGACGGCGGTGTGTTTTGTTTCGAGCCGGGGACGAGGCAGGCGACGCCGCGCTCGTTGTCTTTGCCGGCCTGCAGGAAGGTTTCGGGGTTGCGGCACCCGGCGCCGTCGCGTTGGCCGAGGCGGATTTCGGCGACGGTCACGACGGGTTTGCCGCCGCCTGGTGCGGCGGGGTCGGCGCAGGCGACCCGGCGGGGTATCTGCATGTCCACGCAATCGCCGGCCTGGAAATTGTAGGTGAAACACATGCGTTGTTTGGACAGGCTTTTCAGGCCGAAATAGCCTGTGCCGGGGCATTTCTGGGTTTCGGGTAGAACGCTTTCCAGGATCAGGGTGGCGGCCGGGTCGGCGCAGTCGGCTTCGTAGATGCTGACGCCGGTGGGGCTGCGGGACAGGTCGGCGCACTGTCCGACTTGCGGGTCGTCGTTCTCATACAGCCGGCCGGTCGGACTTGGTGGCGGCAGCGGCCGACTGCTCGGGGCGCTGCCGCTGGGACCTGGAGCACCCGAACCCGCGGTGGGTGTCTCGGCCGCCGAACTACCGGGAGCCGCAACGAGCTGGGATCCGTTGCCGCCGCTGGTAGTGAGCACCAAGGTGACCACGCCAACGGCGGCGACCACGATGGCCAGCAGGATGGCGATCAGCATGGCCCGGCGTCGGCGCGGCGGCGGTGCGGGTGGCGGTGGCGCCGGCCAGTGCGCACCAGTTGGGTACGGAACCTGACCGGGCCCGCCCGCCGATGGCGGCGGAAACCCGTGCGGCGGTTGCTGCTGATGGCCCATGTTGGGTTGGTAGGTCATGACCGTGTCTCCTTCGTGTGCTGGTGGGACAGCGGCGCGTGGCGATGGACGCGCCAGGTTGTGGCGACCCTGCGCTTGGGGGCCGAACCGGTCCGCGGAGCGCTGAAGCCGCTGTGGCCGCCCAGGTTCGCCTGTGTGAGGGTCGTGGTGTCGGCGCGCAGCACCGCGATGATCGCCAGCGCCGCGAGCACCGCGGACACCCCGCGTCGGCTGCGGTGGTGGGGTCGCGGTGGTGGCGGCGCGGGTGGGTCGGTGAACGCGAGCCGTTCCCGCTGGTGGTACAGCGCCCAGCGCGGGTCGTCGCCGAGTCGGTGGTGATGCACAGCTTTCCTTCCGGAACGGGGTGTGCCTAGGGCGTCTTGTTGGCGATGGCGCGAAGCGCGGCATCGACGACAGTGCATGCGTCTGTTGTGGACAGACGGGTGGTGGTGGCTTCCGCTGCGGCGACGCCACCAGCGGCGGGCATGAGCCCGAGGCACCGCGGGTGGCCGTCCGGGCTGGAGTCGACGCGTTGCAGGCCGGTGCGGTCCCCGAAGACCGCGGTGGTGGCGTTCGGGTAGCGCGACGGATCCAGCGACCGGGGCGCGGTGGTGCCCCAGGTGACAGTGACCGTGGTCCACCCGCCGACCGAGGGCCCGGTTGCGTCCGGGCCGGGGGCGCCGTCGAAGCGGCAGCCGACGGTGAACTCATCACCGGGGCCGGGTGAGCGGCGGCTGGGTGCGCTGGCCGTGGCCGGCCGCACAGGCGCCGGCAGATCCGCCCAGCCGATCACCGTGCACGGATCGAACGGCGCGGGCGTCGGCGTGGGTGGCGGGTCGAGATCTCCCAGGGTGACCACCGGCCGGGTGGTCGACGGGGCCGGCGGGTCGGTGGTGGGCGTATCGCTGGCGGGGTCGAGATACAGGGCCGAGCCGATCGGCCCGGTCGCCTCCGGTGTGGTGGTGACCGGGTTGGTGGCGGCGACGGCCAGAATGGCCGCGGCGACGCCGAGCATTCCCAGACAGATGTGGGTACGGGTCCAACGCATAACAAACGTCCCCCTGGTGTGAGCGGTCCTCGGAGTGCTGGCGGTTAGCGGGTGGCGAGGGTGTGCACAACGGCATCGGCCACGGTTGTCGCCTGCCCGCACGACGCAGCGCCGATGCTGATCGTTTGCACCAACCTGGCGTGGTTGACGGGAATGGCGGCGTCGGTGTCGTGGCCGACGGTGAGTTCGCAGCGCTGTGGTTCGGGGCCGACCAGCACGGCGATGCCGGTGTGGTCGGCGACGGTGACCGGTTGGTGGCCGGTGCCGGCGCCGACCAACTCGGCGGGGTCGGTGCCGATCCCGAAGCTGATCGTCACCGACGGCTCGGGGTCTGGGTCGACGTGGTTTGGGTCGGGTTGGATGCGGCACCGGTACGGCGCTTCCGGATGGGCCACGCCGGACACACCCAACGTGCGGAGCACGTCGTGGGTGGCTGCGCACGGGTCGACGGCGGCGAGGGCGAACCGTGGTTCGGTCTTCTTCTCCAGCCGCAGCACCAGATGGGTCAGCGGGCGGGCCGCGGTCAGGTAGGCGCGGGCGACCGGGCACGGCTTGGCGTTGGGTTCGCCCAACGGTGCCTCGGCGGTCAGGCTGATCCCGTAGTCGGCGCCCATCGGTCGGGTGTAGGTGCAGGAGCGGGCGTGCGGGTCGCGGGATTCGTCCCAGTACGCCCGGCGGCCGTCGACCTCCTCCAGGACGGCCGCCTGCCGTGGTGCCGCGCCGTAGTTGACGCCGACGCGGGTGGTCAGCGTCCAGGTCGGCTCGCCCGGCGCCCGGTGCAGCCGCAGCTGGCATTCGGCCAGGGACTCGGTCGGCCTGATCTGGTCGCCGCGGTGTCCGGTGACCCGGGTGGCCGCGGCCAGGTCGTGCAGCCCGCACGGATCCACCGCGCGCAGCAGGCTGAACACGGCGGCGGCCGGTTCGCGGCCGCGGGCGATCGGCACCGCGTCCGTCGCGTCGGATGCTGCGGGTTCCGGCGGGGCCGACTCGGTCGGCGGCTCGGCGGGTCCTGCTGGGCCGAGGGATTCGAGCCCGGCCAGGATCAGCGTGATGATGATGCGCAAGATCAGGTCGATCATGTGCTCCCCCTCGTCGTCGTGCGCGGGTGTTCGGGTCGAGCAGGACCGGTTGTCCGGCCCGAAGCGGTGGTGGTGGTGATGCGGGTTCGGTTAGCGGGTGCAGGGTCGGGTGTCGCCGCGTGCGGCGCGGCAGCCTGGCGGGCGGGTTGGGTGAGCAGCACCGCGGCGGCGAGGGCGGCGGCCATCCCGGCGGCCGGGCCGAGCAGGGTGGGGCCGACCCAGGTGAGGATCAGGCCGCCGAGCAGGGCGCCGAGGCCCATGCCGAGGTAGATCGCCGAGCCGATCAGCGCCAGCAGCACGGTGGCCGCCTGCTGGCTTGGTGCGAGGCGAAGCGCCCAGGTCGTCAGGGGCGGGTTGATCCCCCAGAACGCCGCGCCCCACATGGCGAACGCGACCGCGGCGCCGGCCACGGTCCTCGCGGCGACCGGCAGCACGAACAGCAGCACTGCGCAGGCCGCGACCGCGGCGAGCAGGGTCCGGTGTGGACCGTGCCGGTCACAGGCGTGGCCGCTGGCCATATTGCCGACAGCGGCGCCGATGCCGTACGCGGCCAGCAGCCCGCTGGCGGTGCTGGCGTCGCGGATCCCGGCCATGGCGTCGAGCAGCACGGCGGCGTAGGTGTAGACCGCGAAGGTCGCCAGGCAGGCCAGCATCGCCACGACAAGGACGGCGAGCATCCGCCGGTCACCACCGACACCCAGCCGCCGCACGGGCACAGAAGTGGCAGTGGAGGGCACCGGGCCGACCGCGGTGAGGCCCAGAGCCCCCAGCGTGCACAACCCGGCCGTGCCCCAGAACACGCCGCGATAGGTCAGGACTGTGCTCACCGCGCTGCTGGCCGGGACCCCGATCAGCAGCGCCAAGGTGAGGCCGCCGAACACAACAGCCAGCGCCTGGGCCCGATGGTCGGGCTTGTTGAGGTGGGCGGCCACGAACGCCGCGGTGGCGGTGAAGGTGGCCGTGCCCAGCGCGGTGACGATCCGCGCGGCCAACAGCACGGTGATACTCGCGGCGACGGCCGCCAGCACGTTACCCAAGGCGGTGACCGCCAGCGCGGCGGCCAGCAGCCGCCGGCGTTCCCACCGGCGGGTGGCCGCGGCGATCACCGGCCCGCCGAGGGCGCAGGTGACGGCGAAGACGGTCAGCAGCTGCCCAGCCATGCCGGGAGAGGTGTGCAGGTCGCTGCTCATGGCCGGCAGCAGGCCGGTGACGCTGTGCCCGCTGGTGCCGATGGCCAGCGTGCCGACGCCGAGCGGGTAGGTCCGCGGTGACACCGAGCCGGTCATGGTGGTCCCCACCCGCTCGGGTTGGGCAGTGGTGGGTGCAGGTATCGGGAGGGGTGGCCGGGTGCCCGGTGGGTGAGCAGTCGCCAGTAGACGGTCTCGCACACCAGCGCGACCGGCCGTCCCGCACACAGCAGCGTGGAGCGCGACTGCAGGGCGGGTTGATCGTCGTGCGGGTCTCCGCCCAGCCGGTAGGCGTAGTGCGTCGCGCGGTGGACACCGCGCAGCAGTTGGCTCAGCGGCACGGTTCCGGTACGCAGTGCGTCGCGTTGCTCGGTATCCAGTGCCAATGCGGGGATGTGGACCAGCGTCACCGCGGCGCCGACCCGGAAACCCTCGCCGGGTAGGGCCGCGACCAGGTAGCCGTCGCGGCGGGTGACCGGGGTGCCCGGCGGCAGGTCCAGCAGCAGCGCGGCCTGGTTGTCCAGGGTGTAGTCCTCGTCGGGCACCCGCGGTTGGCGGGCCAGCTCGAATCCAGCCCACCAGCGCAACGCGTCGCTGAAACGGGGGGCGCAGCGCACAAAGCGGGCCAGCATGTCGGCGCGCTGCGCCAGCTCGGCGTGGCGAACGGATCGATCGGCGGTGTGGATCACCACAACTCCTTGTCCACAATGGACGAACGGGCAGTCGGGCGCCGGTGGTGGGCGTGGGCTTGGTCGGCGTCTGCGCTGCCGGCAAGGGGTTCTGCGCGGCGCCCGCCGCTGTGACGGTGCGTGCCCGTCACCTCGACTCGGGTGCTGCGGCCGTGTTCGGCCGCCCGCGACGATCGAATCGCCATAGGACAGGTAGCCCCCAATCATGTCATTGCACATCGACGAACCAAGCCCGGTGGGCGAATGATCTAGTCGACCGATTCGACCCACGCGGAAAGCAGTCGGTGAGAAAGGTGGGGTCGACAACAAAAGCCGCCACCCAGAATCCCCTGTGCTATTTGTTCCCGCATGGAGCCAGCATCCGGGTCCACCGGACCTTCCTGGTCGGAGTCCTCAGATACGCTGACCTCTCCACCCTGGGTGGCTCTCACCGACATTGTCAATAGGTTGCGCACACTATTTTCCATCATTCTCAAACCTGTGGCCGCAATCAGTATTTAGGCACGCTAAAGCTCCTCGATTTCACAGGGAAATAAACCGAGTGTGACTCATCGGGACGTCCATTTATTGTTGCGTTCGGCACGCTGGTCACGTTGGCCGACGAGGGAGCAGCAGGCGGGGGTTATGGCGGTGCCGGTGGGCGGCAGGCGCGGCGGCGAGGGCGGGTGGCTCGCGGCCTGCCGTTATGCCCCGGTGTGTCCGATGTGCTCGGTGACTCGGGGGCGGTGGCCGGGTCGGGGCGCGCGGTCGGTGCATGCCTCGCCGCCGATGCTGTGTCGGCCCAGCACGCGGCTCGTGTCACCGCGATCATCACGGCCCTGGTGGTCACGGACGCGGACATCATCGGCCGGCCTCCTCCGGTGCGTGGCCAGGTGTGCACGGGGCAGCGCCGCTCCCACCGCGGGGTGGGGATGGCCCGGGTGCGGTGGTCGACCGCGGCCAGGGCTGCGCGGCGTGCACGGTGCCGGCGGCCAGGATCAGCGAGTTGGGCTCGGTGATCCGGGGCGTGATCGGCCCCAGCACGTCGCGCACGCAGCGCACGGTGTCGAATCCCGCGCCGAGCAGCCATACCTGCCGGGGCAGGTAGGCGCATCGGCGGATGCCGTAGACCTCGCCGGTGCGCTCGAGGTAGCCGAGCTGCCACGGCCCGGTGCGCCGCAGCTGGTCGTCGGGTGTGCTCGCGGCCGGGTCGTCGGCGTCCTCGTCGCCGTCGCGGCGCCAGGTGAGTCCGAACTGCTCGATGCCGGCGATCGTCGTTCCGCCCCACTGGCTGGTGGTGGCGCGTCGCGGATCGGTGTCGAGGAAGGCGTCCTCGTCGTCGAACACCACCACGCCGGGCGGTGGATCGGGCCGGCGGCGCCACCCGTCGGCCGCTTCGCGCAGCAACCCGTGTGGGGCGTCGAGCTCGATCACGTACGTGCGCAGGATATCCAGCAGGGTCCGTGCGCGCTCCCTGCTGTCGACCAACTCGGCCCGCACATCCAGCGCAGTCCGCAGCGCCCGCCGAGCTCGCCGGGGCCGGCGTCGGCGAGGCCGGGCGGGGTTGGGCGCGTCCTGGTCGTGCGCGGCGGTGATCCCTTGCTCGGCGGTGGCGATCTCTGCGTTCAGTTGTGCGATCACGTGTCGCAGCTGGCGCTCCACGCGCAGCAGATCGCGCGCCGGGTCGCCGGACAGGCCGAGACCGCCCGGACCGGCCAACCAGTCGCCGATCGGGTCCGGTAGCCGATCCCGGCGCCGGCCCACCTGCACCATCAGCCCGGTGTCGGTGTGCTGCCACGTGGGCAGCAGGTGCGCTGACATCCATTCCTCCCCCTGGTCGCTGACCCGGCCGCGATGAGCCCGCTGCTCGCGGCCCGGTCGGGTGGCGGCGGCACGCCGCCGTCGGCCCACGCTCTGCGCGTGCGGCAGGTCGGGCTGCCGAACTCGGCAACCCCGGCTGCTGGCCGCAGCGCACCAGCTTCGGGTTCGTGGGTCTGATCCGGCAGGCCAGCTGCGCATCCCAGTCCCCCTTCCCTGCTTGGTGTCGTGCCCCGGGCAGGACCACGCAGACGGTCACGCTCGCCCTGTCGCCGCCGACCGCGGCCCCAGCCCTCCGCGAGAATGTTCCGCCTATCTACCATTCAACCCCACCGAGGGTAGACCCTAGCCTTAGAATGTCAAGTTCTCAGGACATTCTAGGTTCGGCTGCTCGGCGGTCGGGTCGGGGCGCGGTCGGTCTCCCCACGGGCTCGCGCGCCACCACCGACTGCGCGGGTGAGGATGCTTCGTCGACTGCGGACTCGAGTGCTGGACGATCGCGGCCGGTGAACGGCCTCGTCGACCGGGCACACCCCGGCACCGCGCACGCTGCGGTTGCCGAGCGCACCAGCGCACCCCCACCCCCGGTGAGCCGCGGTGATGGCGGCTCATCCCGGCCAGCGCGGTCCCGGCGGTCGCCGCCACGGTCCACCTGCGCCGCCGGCGCGTCCGTGCCGAGGGTCTGCCCGACGAGTCCGGCCATGGTTGATCGGTGCGCCGGTGGTGCGCTGCCACCGACCACCTGTGGCGCACAAGGGAGGAGCACCGGGCACCGGTGCGTGCGGTCGAATGGCGGAACCCGATCGATTGCGGTCCGTAACACGTGTGGCCCCGATGGGGTCCCGGGCCGGTGCCCGCAGCCGTCTCATCGGAAACGGTCGACGGTTGTGGGTGCAATCAGCTATTGTCGGTCTCCTCTTGGTGGTCTGCCTTCCCCGCAGGTCACGGGCCCGTTCCCGTTAGTCGCCGGGCGTGGCCGGGTCCCAACGGGACACGTGCGCGGGCGTACCCGCGCACTGAGGCATACCTACATAGCGGACACGAGGAGTAGTCGCTCTACCCGCGATCGGTGGTTGCCCGGGTGAAGCCGGGCGCCCGGGGCGGGTGTCGAGCAGGCGCGAGACCGTGTCCGGCGGGCACCGCGGCGGGGACCAGGACGACCGCCGCCACAACCAACCTGGGGGACAGGTGGACGCTGCAACCCGACCGATCCGGGCTCGCTGCGCTGAACGTGTTGACGCGCTGCCGATTCCGCTGCCGTTCAGCATGGAACTGCTGCTGCGCCGACTGGGTGACCGGCGCGGCAAACCCATCCAGCTGTTTGCGACCACGCTGGACCCCGCCGCGCCGTGCGGCGTGCTCGTCAGCACCACCACGATCGACTTCGTGTGCTACGCGGCCGACACCAGCCCGTTGCATCGCCAGCACATCATCCTGCACGAGATCGGCCACCTGGAGTTCGGTCACGAAGGCCACCGGATCACCGTGACCGGCGACCAGCCGGCCGCGGGTGGTGTCGAGCAGCTCATGCCCCACCTCGACCCGTCGGGGATCCGCCGGCTGCTGCACCGCAGCAACTACCACACCACCGACGAGGCCGAAGCTGAACTGTTCGCCACCCTGGCCGGCGACCGCATCAATCGCCTGATCGAAACACGCCATGGTGCCGCGCCACGCGACCTCACGGTGGTGCGGTTGCGGACCCTGTTCGACATCCCCGCACCGCGCGGTCACCGCGATGGCTGACCTGCTCAGCTACGTCGCGTCCGGCATCGTGTTCCTCGCGGCACTCATCAAGCTGTGCGCCATCCGCCCCGCCAGCCCGACACCCGCGCAGCGGCACTTGCTGATCGCGCTGGTTGCCTTCGCCCCGGCCCACGCCCTCGCGGTCCCGACCACGCAGCTGATCACCGCGCAGGTCGACCCGTTCCCGTACGCCACCAACCTGGTGTCCCACGCGCTGGCGATGCTCGCCGGTCACAGCCTTGTCGCCATGCTCTGTCATGCACTGGACAACCCCACCGCGCCCAGTCGAACCCGCCGGCGTGCGCTGACCGCGCTGCTGGTGATCGCGCTGGTGACCATGCTCGGACTGCTGGTGGCCTCCGACGTCGAGTTTCAGGGCGATTTCACCGCCACCGCCGCCCACCATGCGGCACTGGTCGCCTACCAGGTCGTGTTCCTCGCCTTCATGGGGTTCTGCGCGAGCCGGTTCATCCTGCTGCTGCGCCGCTACCTGTCCCGACCCGACGTGCAGCCCGTCATGCGGTGGGGATTGCGCGGTGTCGTCCTCGGCGCGGGTGTCGGCCTGGTCTGGATTGCCTGGGCCGTGCTCACCATGGCCACGACCTACGCCGACCGGCCGCTGGTCGAGCACCCCGCTGTCGTCGCCGAGCTGGTGGGCGCGGTCTGCGTCACGTTCATGGGCCTCGGCAGCACCCTGTCCGCCTGGGGTGGCTGGATGCAGCGAACCATCCATGGCTGGCGCGTCCTGGGTGCGCTGCGCGCCATCACCCCACTGTGGCGGCTGTTGGCCACGGTCCTGCCCGAGATCGGCTTGCGCCAAGCCACCCTGACCCACCCCGAGCTGCTGCTGTACCGGCGGGTCATCGAGATCCGCGACGCGCAGCGCCGGTTGCTCAGCTACGTGCCTGCGGGCATCGACGCGTCCGTGCGCCTTGCGTGCGCGCGGGAACACCGGCTCGACACGATCGCGATCCGGATCGAGGCGGCGGCCCTGGTCGCCGCGATCGACGCCTACCGTGCCGGCCGCCGACAACCCGCCCAACCCGCCCGCCTGCGCGACCCCGCCACCACCCAACCCACCCCCTTGGCCGAAGCCCGGTGGCTGATCCGGGTGCATGCCGCGATGCGCCACGACCAGACAGTCGCCCGAGTTGTCGACCAGGCACGTCGCCGCCAGGACCCCGCGCACCCGGCCCAGCAGGTGTAGCCCGTCGGCAAGGCGACTAGCCAGGGCGCCGAGCGGTTCGGACACCGGGTCTCGCCCGTGTCTCCACTAACCGATCGGCCAGTCGTGGGGTGCTGCCGCGTCGGTCCGGCCAGCCAGCCGGGCCACGCAGTTCTCCCCTCCGCAAGCCGCAACCGCGGCCCAGTCTCCCTGGGAGTCATGGAACGGCGTTTGCACCGTGCGCAACGCGACAGCAGGCCATCCCCCTCTGGGCGATTGCGTGCCGCCACGGACACGGGTCACCGTTGCGGCATGGATCACCGCGAACTACGGATCACGCTGCCAGCTGATCTACCCAACGATCGCTACGCGACCATCA